>Ga0163109_10000209_pt1 | contig 47042 bp, 54 predicted proteins | sample CRUFie1St13metaG_FD_108704 | JGI IMG/M metagenome (GOLD analysis project Ga0163109, IMG submission 108704) | Marine microbial communities from the Costa Rica Dome - CRUD Field 142mm St13 metaG | ecosystem: Environmental > Aquatic > Marine > Oceanic > Photic zone | place: Costa Rica: the Eastern...
CCGCTACGGGCAAGTTCCTGTGGCGAGCGCCTTCGCGGTCAAGGCTCCACTCCAGCAGTACGACACGAACAACGCACAGATTCCCGAGAAGCCGAACCCGCGCTCTCTGGAGATCCTTGCGACTGCTGATTTCTGGACGACGCTGGGCACAGGCAAGGTCGGCGGCAAGGTGTTTGCGGGAACGGTTGCCGACGCTGGCTTCGTTGACTGCCACGGATCACGCATCCCGGCCTCTGCGACTGCTAACCCCTTCCAGCCTACGCCCCGAGCTTTCACCGAGGGCCAGCCCGAGAACGGCAACTACGCTGCTCTGGGGATTGAGATCATCACGGTCACTGGACTCGCGACCACCGTAGTCACCCTCTCTCGCGGCACGGCCTCGGTCAACTTCGTTGCTGGAACCGAGTGGGCTGTGGCCGCAAACAGAGAGGCTTCTGCACTCGCTCTTGCCGCAGCGATCAACGACCTCACGCTGCCAGAGGGCCGTCGTGCGCGGTTCGTCTTCGGTGTGCGTGCCTTCACACAGGGTGCCACGGTGCTCTTGCAGTCGGTCCTTCCCGGCCATGAGGGGCAGGAAACCAAGGCGGCGATCTCTGATCTGACCAAGTATCGGTTGGTCGCTCCGTCTTCGTACAGCACGACCTACAGCCGGTTGCCTCTGTCTGGTGGGGATGATGTTCCTGCCAATGCAGCACGGGTTCCCTCTGCTCCGACTCCCATCGGCGTGACGGGCATGACTGACCGACTCCCGCTGGGGATTCTGGTCAGTGATTACGACTTCATCGGAGAAGACCCGCTCCGTAAGGGGGTCACCTACGAGATCAGGTCCGGTGGTGGAACACAGGCATGTGAGGTTGAGTCCACGTTCGCGTCTTCCGAGCAGAACCCGGCGACTCGCCTGAATGGTTCGGCGGGCATGATGGGCATGGTCGATGGCGCTGTTCTCCAGTACACCGCCTTCAACGCATCTTCGGCTCCTGACGGCACCAAACGCTTCCGGGTCAGCCGTGGCGGTGGTGCTGTCTATGTGGTGTCACCGGAGAACGCGGGAGGCCCTGTAGACTTCTCGTCCGGTGGCTTTGCTGCTGGGGATGATCCCACGATGAAGGGTGCGGTCCTCGCTGGTCGCGCCTACCTCGTCCGCAACGGCTACGAGAGTGCCTTTGGCGGGACTGCGGTTCGCTCCTACGGCGACGAGGTGCAGATGGTCGTGGTCACGACAGCCGTGTACGGCGAGGGTCTGGACTGCGAGCGGGGATATGTTCTGGAGGGCGACATCAGCCCGACTGACTACGGCAAGGGCTATGCGGCGGCGGACAGGTTCCGGCTGGAGGGCAAGCCTCTGGTCAAGAGCGTGGCGGGTCTGCTTGATCCCAACATCCCTCTGCTGCCTTATCCGCCCGAGGATCCCGCTGACGATGACCCGTGCGCGTGATCGGTATCTGTTCTATCTGAACGAACAAGGAAAGTAGGTGAGTCATGTCCATTGAAAACCTCCAACGCCTGACCGATCTGGTGTGGGACTCCTTCTCCGGTGAGCGCCTTTCTGGAGGCGTGAAGTCGTGGAACTCCTTTGAGGGCACCGTGTACGAGGTCTTCATTGGGATGACTCTCTCCGATGACCCCGATCTGTACAAGGCGGGTGAGAGGATCGAACGTGCTGCCAAGAAGCTGGAGCGGCAGACCCGATCATGGCGAACCGCTGTGAATCTCTCCTTGGATGGGTACGAGATGGACATCGAAAGGTGGAGGGATGATCTCGCGAAGACGCGCAAGATGATCGTCTCCATTCTGACCTCGATTCAGAAGGCCGCGAAGCTGATCCCGACAGCACGCACAACTGGTGAGTACGTCTCGGACAGCCTCAACAATGAGACAATCAAAGAGGCCCGTGTAGCTGGGATGAAGACCATCGCGGCACTGGACACAGCGATCAAGGCCGCTTCCGTGCTTGCACGCAACCCAAACAAGAGAGCACACACCATGCCCCGCACCATGACTGCCACTGATCGTTCCGCTCTGATCCGCTTGGCGGGTGTGTTGCCCAAGGGCAGCGATGAACGCCGTTCCATTCTCGCAGGGCTGAAAAAGAAGTCCTTCAATGTCCGCGATGAAGAAAAGACACCCTACGAGAAGGATGGCGTGGTCTACCTTGAGAGCACCCACACCTACGGCAGCGCGGAAGAAGCCAAGAAGGCGGCTGCTGCCCAGAAGAAGGGCAAGATCAAGGGTGTGGACGGGATCACAGTCAAGCAGAACGGCAACAAGGTCATGCTGACTCTGACGGTCGAGGGTGATCTCGCCTCCGTCAAGAAGCGGGCCGAGGGTCTTCGCGAGCACGCATTCAATCTGGCGTTCGACGCCATGTCGAAGAAGGCCGCGACGGACATCACGGACAAGCTGTACGACGCCGTTCGTGGCAAGTACCATTCCTTTGAGTCGGGGATGCGGAAGACGCTCGACGCCTATCTGGCCCGCTATGGGAAGGGTCTTCTCAAGCTCGACTTCGTGATGGACCAGCGCAAGTCCTACATCGACTACTACACGGATCGCGAGGGCATCTACCCAGAGGGTGTACTCCACTTCATCGACAAGCGGGATCACCAGCAGCGTGACCGCTACGCCGTCGAGGCCGACATTCAGAAGTTGGGCCTCTATGGCAGTGTGTCGGGTAGTGCCGGGATGTGGAAGATCAGCTTCGGCGGCAAGTGACCCCAACGGGTACAGGTGGGGCATGACCACGCTCCATCCCTACCGCAGAACTCTTGTCACTCCCGACACCTATGAGGCCATGTGCTGCCTTGAGCGCACTGCCAAGGAGTACGGGGGCACTATCATCGAGTACGAGGGCGTCAGTTCGATGGCGTCGTCGTGGGAAGGCGTCGAGGAAGATGCGGGTCCGCTGGGCCTGCCTCCGCACCTGTCGATGCGCCCTACGGGACGCGAGGTGTACTTGCGCGTGAGGGGTGTGGATGATCCCATGCACCGCTTGGCGGTTCTGTGGAGTCTTGCTGTGCCTTTGGGGTTCGTTCCGTGGGACCGCTACCCGGTCCCATCACCGACGAGTCATGTGTTCCACTACATGGGGCCGTGGTCCACGGTCGGTGATTTCTTGCACGGGGAGGGGCGTGGTGATCTCGCGTGGCCCTCGATGGTTTGTGCAGCACAGATCGAGGTCGGCACTTGGAGTCGGGGTCTGGGCGACAACCAGACGACGGAGCGCACGGTCCAGACTCACCTTCACCGGCTGGGGATTCACTGCGGACCCATCGACGGGAACATCGGACCTGTGACCCTCGCTGCGATGAAAGCGTTGGGGATGGGGGGTATGGAGATCAGTCGCGTGGCAGAGGTGCTGTCCAAGATGGCTGTCCCGTCTGAACCCACAGGCGACGAGCGGGTTCGTGGTCACGTTGTCCTCGGTGGTGTGCCTATGGAAGCCTTTACATCAGGAGGCGTCAACACGGTCAAGACCCGCAACGGCTACGCCGTGACGGTAGACGGGCCGGGACGCTTGATTCTAACGGTGGGTAGGTGATCTGGTGGACCTGTACTTTCCTGAAGGCGTGCCCGCGAATGTCGAGCGGATGCTCAACCCCGACGTGATCTTCAAGAAAGTCCGTGCCGGACTCGATTCCTTGGAGTCAGACTGGAAGAAGCTGTCACCGAGGGCCAATGACATCTCTCATGGACGCCGACCGTGGTGGAAGCGCCTCTTTGGGCAGACGGGCATTGATCCCAAGTGGTTGCATCACTACCTGTACCAGAACCCGTCTTCATGGCCTGTGTCGGCAGCAGACGACAAGCGTGCCCTTCAAGTGCTCCGACGCCTTCGTCAGATGGGTTCAGATCGGAGCAGTATGTTGCTCACCCCGGAGATGAAGGCGAACCCTCCCTCGGACGTTGAGATCAAGAAGGCTCTTGGGTTCATGGCGGCGGACACCGAACCCCTCCTACGGCAGATGGAGAGATCCTACCGCGCGATGCTTCGTGATGTCGGCAGGCAGATTGAGCCTCTGTGTGAGCAGGTCTATGGCGAGCCTTGTGTGCCGGGTGAGGGCGAAGAAATCGTGAACGCCGACATCGCTCGCTTCGTGAAGACGGGGGGTTTGGGGCTGTCCGGCCCGATGAAGAACACCTTGCGTGAGTGGCTGCTCTGGTTCGATTCGTAAACAGGGGGTAATGGTTCAGATCACTCCGGGTATTCCCCCCACAGGAGGAAACACCCGATGAGTGCTACCGTCCATGATCGTCTGAAAGCCGTCCGCGAGCGGCAGGACATCGTGCTTCCCCGTCCGCCCAACTTCCGTGAGACGCTGGTCCGACGTAACGGGTCCGAAGTCCCTATCGTCCTTCGCCCCTACCAGATCCAGATGGTCGTCCACCTGATGTGCATGAGGCGGTTTGTCGTGGGCGACGACTGTGGCCTCGGCAAGACCATCGAGAGCATCGCTGGCCTCTGCCAACTGTGGAAGCGCGAACCCGACATGAAGGTCGTCGTGCTCACCAAGAAGTCCTCGGTGCCGCAGTGGGAGTCCGAGTTCGCCAAGTTCACGGATGGAGTCACGGTCTGCATGGCTGTGGGCACCCCGAAGAAGCGTGCGAAAGCTCAAGAGGCATGGGAGCAGGCAACCGGACCTACCGTTCTGATCCAAGGCTATTCGTCGGCGTGCAACGACCTCGGACGCATCCAGCATTGGGAGAACCACACCCTCATTCTCGATGAGGTCACCGTGGTCAAGACTCCGACCACACGGGTCCACAAGGTCTGTCGGCACCTGTCCGCGCAGGCACATCGGTGCTGGGGACTGACCGCGACCCTGATCAAGAACAACCTGATGGAAGGCTACGGCATCTACCGGGTCGTGGTCCCTGACCTGTTCCAGATGTCCCGCAACGCCTTTATGAACAACTACTGCATCACCCGTATGCAGCGCGTGGCGAACGGTCGGCAGGTTCCCACCATCGTCGGCTACCGACAGTCCGACATCGAGAAGTTCCGAGACAACATCGACCTCTACTACCTCGGTCGCCCCAAGCACGCGGTCGCCAAGGACTTGCCTGTGCTCACGTCCAAGACGGTGCGTGTGGGCATGACCAAGTTCCAGCACGGCAAGTATCAGGAGGCTCTGGGCGGTCTGTTGGAGTTGGGTGATGGGGATGAGCGGGAGACAACACAGTTGACGGCGTTGATCTACTGCCAAGAGATCGTGAACCACCCTGCTCTGATTGAGTACCCCGACTACGCCTCGGAGAAGCTGGACGCTCTGGTGGACATGGTGACCGAGGGTGGCGACTTCCATGACGAGAAGGTCATCGTCTTCACCCGGTTCAAGGAAATGGTGAACCACGCCATCCCTGTGCTGGAGGGCAAGGGGATCAAGTGCGTTCGCGTCACCGGGTCGGAGAACGAGTACCAGCGCAAGGCAGCGATGGACGCCTTCCAAGACCCCGACGATCCCACACGGGTCATCTGGATCACAATGGCGGGCGGCGATGCCATCAACCTCCAGTCGGCGAAGGCACTGGTCTTCTACGACTCCCCGTGGTCGGCGGGTGACTACCTCCAGATCGTCGGTCGAATGATCCGCATCGGGTCGGAGCACGACACCTGCTACGCCATCCACCTCGTTTGCCGTGACACGATTGACGAGCGGGTCATGCAGGTGGTCAGGAAGAAGATGGGGCTGATCGAGCAGGTGCTTGGTGAGCGTGTCAAGGGCAACAAGGAAGCAGACGTGGTGTACGAGGCCGGGTCCGAGGTGAAGGATCTGTTCGACGCGATGGTCGCCGACGCACGGAAGGTTCTGTAGTGGGGGGTAATGCTTCCCGTCGATCCGGTATCAGTAAGCAACATGGAGGGAGTCCGAGGTGAGTGCCCCTGATCAAAACTGCGAGAAGTGTCTCGGGACCGGGATGGTTCCCGCGCCGCCTGACCCGCCTCATCCACCGAGGCATAAACGATGTTCCTGTGTTCTACGGCGTGACGTGCTCTCCAACGTAGAGCGTGGGATGTCGGGTCTGACCAAGGCCCCTGTGATCAAGTCTTCGCCTCTGTTGGACAAGCAGGGTGACAATATGTGGATCACGGCAGGGGGTGTCTTCCTCGCACACCTTCGCCATGTGGCAGTGCGACAGCCCGCGACGTGGTTCCTCCGAGTCACATCCGACGCCGAGTTGGTGACGGCGTGGCTTGCGTCGGTGGCCCTCAAGGGTGGAGAAGTCATTGACCCTGATGCCTACATGGTGAGCACCAAGCACCTCACGATCACGGATCTTGTGACTCCACCAGACCTCCTCGTCATCCGCATGGGGGTCAAGGTGGCTCGCAACCAAGCTGCTTCGGAGGTTCTTGCAGAGGCTCTGAACGAAAGGCTTCACACTGGCTTGCCGACGTGGGTGTGGGATGAACCTTCCCACCCACTCAATGCAGGGCATCTGTTCTGGTCCGACGCCGTGCGACGGGTTCTCACCGTGTTCGACAGGACCACATTGGAGGGTTCCCCATCAGGTAAGCCGAAACGGACGAGAGGCGGGAAGCTGACCTGCGGCTCCCCCAAGAAACGAAGCAACAGTGCTCTCGGCGGGCGTAAGACGCTTCGGGGAGGCGGTGAATGAAAGACCTCCTGCGCTCCACGTTCTGCGACCTCCCCTCCGACGACGCCAACCTGTTCCTCCGCAACGCACAAGCCCTCAAGGACTCTGGACTCGGGTTCGACATCCCCGAAGATGGTGCCATCTGGACTTACGTTCAAGAGTTCATCGGACAACACCACCACGTCCCTGACTCATCGACCATCAGGGGTCACTTTGAGAGGGCGGCGCAGGTGCCTGTGCTCGACAGGCTCGATGTGGTGTGCATCGAGAAGCCGAGAACACAGGGCAACTACCTCCAGATGTTGGAGGCCCGTGTCGAGGACCGTCGCGTTCGGGTGGTGGGGGAAATCCTCTCCGACGCCGCACGCATCGTCCAGACTGGGATCACGATCAAGGAGGGCAGGGAGGACAGGATCCTGCGGGGTCCGGCTCACGCGCTACGGTTCATCTTTGAGCGTAGCCATGAGGTCATCACTCCAACGAGCGGCGAGAAGCTGTCCGGTGACGTGACCTCGGACGGTGATTCATTCCTCGCCGAGTATGAGAGGGTGGAGAACGATCCTCTCGCGGGCATCGGGCAGTTCACAGGCATCGAGCAGATGGACGTTGCTTTGAAGGGCGCGAAGCGCGGCGAGTTGTGGACCCATGCGGCGTTCACCGGGGGGTTGAAGTCTACGCTGGCGCTCAACTGGCACTACAACCAAGCCGTGTACTACCGCCACTCGTCGGCGCTGTTCTCGCTGGAGATGCCCTACCGACAGGTGCGCCGCATCCTGTATGCGCTGCACTCGGCGCACAGCAAGTTCGCAGAGATCCGCAAGAAACTCGGAGTCGGCAAGAGCCTTGACTACAGCAAGATCCGTGATGGCGACCTCTCCCCCAACGAGAAGAAGTTCCTTGTGGAGCACGTCGTTCCTGACTTCAATGATCCTGCGAACAACTACGGGCACATCCACATCGAGGTCACCGACCCCGACAAGTCCGACTTCACAACCAACGATCTCAACGCCCGGTTGGCGCTTCTCTATCAGAAGGATCCCGCGATCCAGATGGTCACGATTGACCATGCGGGTCTGATGCAGAGCCGAAGCAAGTACAGCAGCACCACCGAGCGGCTGAACGAAGTCCTCCGTGATCTCAAGCGGATCTCCATGTCATTCAACAGGGGTATGGGCATCGCTGTAGTCGCGTTGTTCCAGATCAGCCGTGAAGGGTTCAAGAGCGCCGAGAAGAACGGTGGTCGGTACAACCTCACTCACTTGTCCTACGCCAACGAGGCCGAGCGGTCCTCTGACATTGTGACGGCAAGCTACGTTGACGACGAGTTGCGTGAGTCCAACATGGTCAAGTTCCAGTGTTTGAAGGCTCGCGACCACAAGCCCTTCGCTGACTTCTACAGCGGCGTCCTCTGGCCGTGTCGCCGCATCTGTTCGGTGGACAATGTGACTCCGGGGCAGGCGCGGAAGTTGGGCGACGAAATCGACTTGGATGTGTGATGGGCAGAGCGAAGGCGGCAGCAGACCGCATCCGTGCCGAAGTGCCCATCGTGGACGTGCTGTACCAGTACGGCTACCGGGTTCACCCTGACGGTGAGGACCGGGAGCAGCAGTTCGCTTGTGATCTCCACGGTGATGGGTCTGACTCCAAGCCCTCGGCTCGCGTGTACCCGGAGTCATCCTCGTTCCACTGCTTCGCTTGCGGTAGATCACGGGACGCCATCACCCTCGTTCGCGAGAAGGAGGGTGTTGAGTTCTGGCAGGCAGTCAAGATGCTGGAGGGCAAGTATGGCTTGCCTCCGCTTCCGTGGACAGGCCCCGAAGTCGATCCGGGGAAGCAGACCGAGGATCGGGTCAAGAAGGCCCTGCGACGAGATCAGGGTCAGTCCGTGGAGCATGTTTTCGGACGAATCGACCGACTGGTTGATTCCTGCTGCCGGGAGCGTTCGGTTCCGCCACATCAGTGCGCGGCATGGTGGGAGGCACGCGACAAGGTGTTCCACCTACACAGCAAAGAAATCATCGCCGAGGACGCCGCCAAGACCGCAGCGTTCCGCATCCTCGCCGCGATTCGCGAATACTTGGGGATAAGCGACCGCGCTTGAGCGGGTATCGGTAAGAAGGAGAGATTCAATGGACTGGTTCGATGCCCTTGACGACTTGAAACGACCCACGGTCGAGCAGAAGGAGTGGATGAAGACTGTAGACCTTCGTCTCGCCTCCGTGGACGACCTCGACACCATCGCTGCGGAGTGCATAGAGGCAGGCATCTACGCGCTCGACTTGGAGACAACGGGTCTGGATCAGCGGTCGTTCGACGGGGCTTCGGGTCGCCGTGTGACGGTGGACAAGATCGTCGGCTACTGCATCGCACCCTCAACGGAGAAGGGGTGGTACATCCCCGTTCGGCACCGGGAAGACGGTGCTGATGCCAACGTCCCTCCCCGTCTTGCCGCCGAGTTGATCTGCAAGATCCAAGCGGGTGGGGCACGGACGGTCTTCCACAATGCCAAGTTTGACCAGAAGTTCCTCGACTGCGATCCTGCCGGGAAGGCGGGTGAGTGGGACGACCCGGAGATGTGGGAGGACACATTCATCCTTGCCTACCTGCGGAACAGCCGGGACAGGTCCAAGGGCTTGAAGCCTCTGTCGAAGCGGGAGCTTGACCGAGAGATGATCGAGATCAAGGAGTTGTTCCCGCCCGAAGCCATCAAGGCCAAGAAGCTGGACTTCTCGACTCTCGACCCGCGATGGGAGCCTGTGGTCTGGTATGCAGCCGCCGATGCTGTGAACACACTCGCGCTGTACCACATCCTTCATCCACAGGCTGTGGATAAGGACAGCCACGGCAGCAGCCAGAAGGTCATTTACCGCATCGAGAAGGCGTGCCTCCGAGCGACCGTCTGGATGGAGGACTGCCGCATCCCCATCAACCGTGAGCGGCTGGAGAGTCTGATTCGCAACGGACAGGGAGAGTGGTGGACGTGCATCCAAGAGGTCTACGCTGACGCCAACAACATGCTGGGTCGGGATGTCCGCCCGACGTGGGTCAAGGTCATGGACGCCGAGGGTTACGACCCTACCGTGCTGGAACCCAACTACATGGAGTCACGCGAGCAGGCTGGCATGGGGTCACAGGACAAGTCCCTTGATCCCGTTCCCCGATCTGTTCCTCGGTTGGACAACCCTCGCCAGCAAGAGACTGTTGACTTCCCGGCCACATACGACGTGACCATCCCTGCCAAGCTGGGCATCCTGCTCCGAGAGGTTGGTGTCAAAGGACTCGCCGTGACCGAGAAGTCCGGTCAGGTCAAGACAAGCAAGGACGAGTTGGACCGGGTGATCACGGAGGCTGGTGATCAGTTCCCGTTCATGGCGAAGGTCAAGAGGTTCCGCGAGGTCAGCAAGGGTCTGGGCACGTTCCTGTTCCCGATCTGGTGGGACACGACTCCCGAGCGGGCACCCGATGGGTGCGTGTGGGCCAACTTCAACGGCCATAAGGTGGACACGGGCCGCTTTTCGACCCCGACGCCGAGGGAGAAGCGCAAGGAGTTCTTTCACGGTCAGGTTCGATGGGGCGTCCACATGACTCCAGCGACCTATGACAAGTCGAAGCCCGAGTGCATGAGGCGCATCCGTGAGGTGGTCAGTGCTCGCCCCGGCTACATCCTGTTCGCCATCGACTACTCCGGTGTCGAGCTTCGCATCGTCACCAACCTCTCCGGTGAACCCAAGTGGATGGAGGAGTTCTTTCGTTGTTCATCCTGTGACCACACCTTTGAGAAGGGAACACGCCCTCCCCCCTTCTGTCCCGAGTGCGGGTCCGACAAGATCGGGGATCTCCACACACTGACTGCTCTGGGTGTGTTCGGCGACCAGATCGCAGGCACGTCCGAGTTCAAGCAGCGGCGGCAAGAGGCGAAGGGCCTCAACTTCTCCCTCTGCTACGGCGGCGGTGGTGGTGCGGCTGCTGGAGCCGTGGGGGTCAGCAAGGAGGAAGGCTGGCGCATCAAGAACAAGTACGACAAGACGTACAAGACCCTCCAAAGGTGGTGGAAGAAGCAGCACGTCGCAGCACGGAGGCAGAAGTACGTCACCACGGCATACGGTCGTCGCTACCCTCTGCCGGACATCGACCATGAGATGGGCGGGTTCCGGTCGAAGGCCGAACGCAACAGCGTGAACGGTCCTGTGCAGGGGTCATCCGCCGACATTATGAAGTTGGCGATGGCGCAGTTGTACAAGGAGTTCCGTCGCCGGGGTTGGTTGCAGGAGCGCCGTGTTCTCGTCACCATCACCATCCACGACGAGTTGGTCTTTGAGATCCGTGAGGAAGGGGCGGGTGATGTCGTAGATGTCATCGAGCAGATCATGGTGGACAAGGCCGCTGCCCCGCTGCGGTGGCCGATCCCCCTCAAGGTCGATGTCGAGTTCGGTGAGGACTGGACGGTTCCGTTCAACCTGACCGAGATGGCGTGGAATCAGGGGGGCGGCAAGTGGTCCGAACGCTGGATCAAGGCGTTCCCGAAGCAGTACCAGAACTATCTGTCCTGCGGAGGTGAGCCTGTTGACGGCTCTGCCCCAGAGGTGGTGGAGAAGGGCACGCCCATCCGAGAGGTAGATGGGACTGACACAGGGATCAGGACTCCCGACAGGACCAGCCCCCACACCCCTGAACGGGAAGGATCGTCCTACGTCTTCCGGGTGAAGAACCTGACCGCGACCAACGCATCAAGGCTGGCTCGCATCATCCATCGGTGTACGGGCAAGGGGGTGGACACGGTGTTCATCCGAGATGGCCGTGACAACGACCTTCTGGGTGGCCCCGTCAAGGTGGCCTACGAGGAGTTTCGTTTGATCGCTGACTATGAGGGACTGCGATGAGTCTCGACAAGATGGGGCCGACGCTGGACGAAGTGGCACATCAGGTGGCTGTTCTGTCCCGCGCCGTCCATGAGATCACGTTTTGGATGAAGGAAGTAGAGAAATCAGGGGTGTTGCCGGAAGGACTCGTTGAGCGGGCACGGGATCGCTGTCATCTCCACCGACTGGAGCGTCGGATTGACTCCATTCGTCAGACATTGGAGTCAACGAAGACACCGGAACCAGAGCGTCGAGACATCCTCCGTGAGAGTCTGGAGAAGTCGTTGCTTGTTCTGGAGGGCAAGGCGGACGTGATTCGTGAAAGGTTGGTCGATGCGTAAAAGGCGGAACCATCTGCCGCCGATGATTGTAGGCGACACCGAGTACAAGTGCCGGAACGCGATGTTCTGGCCCCCGCCAGAGATCGAGCATTTGGCTGACTCCGCAGAGGAACTTCGCTACACCGTGCCTGATGTGCTGTATCAGCGCATAAAGACGTGGGAACAGATGTGTGGCATCATGGAAATGGCCGAAAAGTGCCTGTCCTGTCCGCTCGTTGTAGTTGACGGCAAGCCCAAGACAAGGGCAGGTTCTCCTACAGCAAACACGATCAAGAACAAGAGGGTTCTTCGCAAGGGGTGATGTGGGGGCAAGCAGGGTGTGTGCTCCCTGTACTACTCAACAGGAGAAAGAAACATGAACATCTTCATCACTGACGAGTGTCCCACTGTGTGTGCCTCTGTCCTCTGTGACCATCACGTCCGTTCACAGGTGGGGGAAACTGCACGCATCCTCACAACGGCTCTGCACCGCCACGGCATCACTGCGCCCCTGCTGGGGAAGCCCTACAACATCAACGGACGCTTCGCCAAGTGGGCAGCAAGCGACTGGAGCCACTTCATGTGGCTGGCGTTCTACGGCATGGCTCTGATCGAGGAATACAACCGTCGCTTCGGGGAGGTCCACAAGTCTTCCTCCGAGATCATCGCGGCGGGTCAGATCGGTCACCTCATGGGTGACGGCCCCCCACTGATTCCTGATGAGTGGCCCCGCTGTGAGGCCGCACGGACGGTCATTGAGAACCACAACCTCGATGTCTTCGACGCCTATGAGGAAGTGCTTCGGACGAAGTACGAGGCGTGGGCCGAGAGCGGCAACCACCCTCCCAAGTGGACGAACGCTCGCCCTCCCGTTTGGCTGGGCGGCTGGACGAACCCGCTGCTTCGGTAGCAGTCCTATCGCCTCTTTCATGTACGGAGGCAGTCATGGAACTACCGATTGAGTTGAAAGACCACCCCTGCATGAGCGGGGGAGCATGTCAATGCGGTGGGTCGTGTGGCGGCTGTTCCAGCCAGCCTCGACTTGGAAGCTGCGCTTGCGGCGGACCTTGTACATGCGGTCGAAACGTCCGACTCGGAAGCCTCGACGGCTACCGAGTCGCCTACCCGAAGAACGCTGACCGGGATGATGACGACGGGTGGGGTCCGTCCAAGGACGTGATCCGTTTCAACGAAGACTACCCGTACCACAACGACCTGTCCCGCATCGAGGAAAGGGAGCAGGAGGGTCGTCGGGTGCGCGTCGGAAACGGTAGGCTTGAGATCCCCGGTCGTCGTGCAGGTATGCTCGTCCGACTTGGGTATGCGGTCATCCTTCATGGGCTGCTCGACATCCGTACCTTGGGTATTACTGCCAAGGGCGAAAAGTACCTCGACCGCAGCCATGCTGCGTGGGATCGGCTGACAGCCTGATGCGGATCTTCGCCCGAACACTCCCCATCCGAACGGTGGTGAACGTCATCGACCGCACGCCGCAGACCTCACGGGCTGCGGACGAGCCGTTGATCTCGTTTCGGGCCAAGATCAGGTTCGCTCTCCCGGTCACGGAGAAGACCGAGCCGCTGTGGGTTGAGGGGCAGGTTCAGATCAACGCTGATCGGACAGCCGAGATGCTGTGGATCGCTCCGCAGTACGGGTCAATCCAAGGCACGATGGTCAACGCCATCCTCAACGTGTACCGGGACGCCATCCTTCAAGCAGCAGAAGCCACCGATCTGGCAATCCTCGGAGTAGACCCATGAGCCGGAAAGAGGCTGTGTCTTTGTCTATGGGGGATAGGACTTCTCCCCTTGAAGCAGACCTTTACTCTGACATGATCACGGATCATCCGAGGGTGGGCAGCACGGTAGAGGTGTCTCGCTTCGCTGCTGGAACGCTCAAGGACCACCGAGGCAAGAGGGCAACCATCACCGCCGTGATCTCACGCTTCGGTCAGGTCGTCGGCTTCAAGGTTCGCATCAAGAACGGCCCAGAGGAGATCGGAACATCCAAGGATTTCTACCTCGACCGCTGCTTGGTCGAGGACTCCCAAGCCCCCACCGCGACTTCAACGGCTGTCCGAGAGGGGCTGTCTCACTGGAACCAGCAGCGCGACTACTGGCACATTGACACAGGTGGTCTGGAGGCTCTGTCCTTTGCGATGGCCTCTGTGACTCCAGCAGCCATCGCGACACCTCATCCGTGGGGGTGGGACTTCGCGGTGCCGGAACCCATGAAGGGTGACTTCACACAGGTCCGCTGCATCGCCTACCAGCACAACAACTTCTGGACGATGGGAACGACGGTCACCCCGATCCGGGGCGGATTGCAGCCCGTGGTTCAACCCATCGAGGATCACTGGGCACGGACGTTCCATTGGACCCACACCATCGCCAAGAGCATGGCAGAGCGGTTCGACTGGCCGTGGGATCAGGCTGTCCGAAGCATCGAGACTCGCGCTACGGCGTCGGCGAAGATTCTGGTTCCGATGGTCAACGAAGCACTGGCCCGGTGTCTGGCGGCACGGCAAGAAATCACGGGCACCGCGCCGGACGTGGGGGTTGTGTCGGCAGGGTTCTCCGTGGTTCGCCTCAAGGTGGGGACCATTGGTCTGACGGAGCCTCCGAGCGACCGACGACCCTACACTGTGATCTCAATCGACCCGGCAGCGGCCAAGGATCCAGAGTACCTGCGCCAAGTGGTGCTCCATGAGTGTGCCCACATCGCCGTGTCCTCTGACGGCGGTCCTCCCCACAATGACCTGTTCCACAGCATCTCCAAGATGGTGGGGCTGAAACCAAAGTATCGAGATTAGGGGGTTGAGGGGGTAAGTATTCTGCCCCCTCCCTGTACTACTTCGCAGACGCCAACCTCAAGGAGTCTGCGATGAAGATTGGCCTCGTCAGTGCCAAGAAGCACAGCAAGTCCCACATGCAAGCCCTACAGGCTGATGGGTACGACATCACACTTCTCGGTGCCCGACCAAAGAGCATCCCGAAGTCCTACGACTTGCTCATAGTGAGGGTCGCCTCTATCTCGCATGAAGGCGAGGCGACCGCACGCGACTGGATGCGCCGAACAGGCAAGCCTGCCATCTACGAGAACGGACTCTCTGGGATCCGTCGTGAGTTGGATCGGATCACCGAAAACACAAAGGAGGACACCCCCGTGACGGATGAGTCGAAACAGAAGGTGCGGAACACACTTCAGATGTGCGCTGACACCTACGTCGAAAATCGCCCAAAGGACGGACCCGACGATCTAACCAAAGCGTTGAACACGCTTCTACATGAGAACTACCCCGACCGAGCACAGCAGTTGGCCTCGATGATTCCAAGCATCGTGGCATCGATCTTCCCCTACACCAAAGCAGAACCGGATCAGCCTATGCCTGACAACACCATCACCTTCCCCGAGTACAAGGGAACCGCTGACAACTGGCCTTCGGACGTGGCTTGGTCACTGGTCTACACCGAAGAAAAGGCTCGTCGGTCGTACCGTGAGGCCGTGAGTCTCATCAAGACCGCAAACCCCATGTCGGTGTCCGCCCTCAACCGTGCTCTGGAGATCGGTTCATTCAACCGACGTGTCAGGGAGAAGTGGTCCGGTCTTGTGGGGGGCAAGCCTCTAACGGCAGCATACCTCATGTACTTCGTTCACCCCACCATCGCGAAGAAGGGGATCCCGAAGGCGTACAAGGCCATCACGGGCAAGGGCACGGATACTCGACTGTTGGACGTGGTGCTTCACAGCGTCACTGCTCCCGTAGTGGTCGAGGCTGCACCGACAGAGCCGACGATGTTGGATCTGTCGGCCATGGCCGAGTCCAACACGCAAGCCATCTTGGAGGTCATGGAAGACCTCACGTCCTTCAAGGGCGAGATCAAGGAGAACTGCGACCCGCTCCGAAACCGCATCCGTGAATGCTGGCAGCGGATCGACCGTCTGGAGTCCAAGTTGAACGAGGCTATCGCGGCTGGGTTCGACCCACGCACCAACGCCAAGTTGGCCCAGATGAAGAAGCAGGTCGGCGACGAGTTCCGCTCGACGGCGCAGAACTTCAAGCATGAGATCAACCGCACCCTTGGTGAGCGTGTCAAGGCACTGGAGGACTTCCGCAGCACCCAAGGCCCGGTCGGTTCCGAATGGGAGGCCCGCATCGAGAGCCGGATCAAGGATCTGGAGGCGGGGATCATCATGGACCCCGAACAGCCGTCTGGCGACGTGTCGTCCAACCCCCTCGATGCTCTGGATCAGGTCAAGGCCGCGCTCAAGGCGGCTGGGTTCAAGGGCACCCTCACCCTCACCATCGAGTAGGACCATGCCCCGTAAGAACTACACGCCCGCTGAACGCGCCCTCCACATCCTCGGATCTCTCGCCGGGAAGTCCCGGCAGGAGATCAACGATGCCATCAACAAGGGTGATGCCTTGAAGATGGTGCCCGATGACCGGAGGAAGGAGTTGCCGCAAGGATCGTTGGATATGCTCAAGCGTCGGTACACCCCCGCACTGGGGGTCGCCTCGATGGGTGGGCGGGATGTCCGCTGGTTCTGGTCGGCGTTGTGGGACCACTGTGTCGCTCCCAAGAAGGCGGGTGACCTGTGACATGGAAGATTCGACCAGACTGTGTGATCGAGGGGTGTGACTCCGAGCAGGCACCGGGCCGTGCTTGGTGCCGTGCCCATGATCCAGACAGGTGCCACGGACTGTTGAGCACCGCAACCCTCTCCGAAGACCGCAGGTGCAAGATGCGCGTCGTGACGGGAACTGATTTCTGCAAGCGGCACACGCCTCCCGACGACCCTTCGACCTGATTCGGTATTCTTGCTATCGACGGAGGGTACTGTACGGTCGGAGGTCAGTATGGCAAAGGGCAAGATCAAGCGAGTAGCGAACATCGACAGGAAGTTCGGTGCCAACCCCTCCTACTTGTTCGTGAAGGTCCAAGCCGACTATGCCGCCGATGCCGAGGAATACCTTCTCTTGACGGACGACGAGTTCTCCGACTGTGCCGCCCGTGGGGCAGACAACCCCGAAGACACCGAGGGGCTACGGCGTGGGATCCTGACCGTCAGAGAGAACACCGAGCGTCGGTTCGGTTCGGCTGACTCCTACTACGCCCTGCGCGTCCGAACGGCAGGGGGTGGGGACGCCAACTTGCTGTTCACGGCGTCTGGTCTGGAGAGGATTCGACAGCGAGTCGAGAAGAACACCGAAGACATTGAGGCCAACCGCGAGTCATGGCTGGCCGACCTGTTTGATTGAACCAGATTGGAGCCAACATGCGACACCTTGCCCTCGCCTGCATCCTACTCACGGGATGCGGGACCAAGATCATTCTACGAGACACCAACGTCTACAAGGCGGAACTCGACCAGTACCACAAGTGGGCCACGGCACAGGCCGAGTACCTTCGCGGCTTCATCGTGGAGCACTGTGAGTGCGAGTCGGATGCCGAAGGCCCACAGTTCGCCGATCCCGAGTGTGAGAAGGCTGCTGACTTCGTGCTCACCATCGAGGCGCGAGCCGAATGGCACCGCCAGATGAGCCTGTGGAACGCCGGTCTGCTTCCAGAGGGAAGTGAGCCAGCAGACACCCCGCCCACCATCGAACCTCTGTCCTGCCCTCTCCCGGCAGCACTTTCGGACGAGGAGTAGGCTATGAGCGATTTCTCTGATGTACTCGACACCCTGATCCCACTGGTCGGTGGCGTCATCGTGGACAAGGCGAAGAACGAGATCACCAAGCTCTCGGAGGACGCCGACGACCCAACCAAGCAGATCGTGTTCGCTCTCATGGCCGAGGCCGTGGGAGAACTCGGTGAGGACGGGCTGGACATCGCCGAGGCCGAGATCAAGCGGCTTCTCAACGGGCGCACTCCTGATCTCGATTGGGCATCCCCCCGCACGGCTTCCGACGCCGTAGCTCTGCTCCAGAACGCGGAGCGGGGTCGCAAGAAGAAGGCGAAGGCCGCTATCGCGAAGGCTGGCAAGGTGTTCGGCACCATCGGAGCCTTGTTCTTCAAGGCGGCTGTGTCGGGCGCTCTGAACAAGTAGAAATCTTGGCCCAAACGACAAAAGCCCCCTCGCCGGACGAACCGGCGAGGGGGTTTCTTGGTGCAGGGCGGCGTGGGATCACGGGTCAGCGGCCAGTCTCGTCAACCCCCGCACATGCGAGGATGACTGCCCGGTCCTTCTCGGTGTCAGTGAGAGCGACAGGAGCGCCGTCCTCGTCCAGAGCCTCGACAACCACACCGCCTTCCACGACGACGGTGATGGCATCCTCGCCCCGAAGGACGGTGACGGTGGCGATCACTTCTCACCTCGCAGGGCCACGACACAAGCGTCGTAAGCAGCGCGGCTGTGAAGGTCGCCACGGTCGGCCATGCAGTCGATGATGGCGGCGCGAGCCTCATCGGCTGGCTTGACGTAGGCGAAGTACCAGCCCACGCAGACGGCGAGGAAGCAAGCGATGATGATGATGTTCTCTTTCATGGTGTCTCCAGTGTCTCTAAAGGGGTGGAGGGGGCTTGCGCCCCCAGAGGCGAAGTCTACTTGCCCTCGCTGGCAGCGACCTTCGCGACAGAGTTGCGGAGGTCGCCGTTGGCGAAGTCCGCCAACTGCTGGGCATACTTGGACGCCAGATAGTGGCAGACCTCAACACGGTCGCGGCCCACGAACTTGCTCTTGAAGCGCGTGTACCGGGCCTTGCCGTTGGCGTCCTTGCCGTTGTAGACCCAACCGCTCACCTTTCCGCGAGTGGTCCGGCGCATCACGCCATCGCGCTTTCCAGCGTCCATCCAGTCACCGAGAGCGGTGCCGATCTTGGCGTGGCCGTGGGCGAAGCCCACGTTGTTGTGGTGGCGGGTTTCCTCTGCCGCCTTCTCGTCAGCCAACTGGCTGGCGTAGATGCGGCTCACGCCGCGCATGGCGGCGAAGTCGCCGCGAGCCATCCAGCCGAAGGGCGTCTTCACTCGCCGCTTGTCAGCGAGGATGGCGCGGATGGAGGCTGCGGTGTACTTGCTGGACATGTTGACTCCGTTGGCCCACTCGATGTGGGCGCTGGGGTGTGGTGTGAGAGAGAACAACCTCCCTCACTATGGGGTTACAAGTAGGAGGGCATCGTGAACCCCCCTGCCCCAAACTTTTCTCAAACTTTCTTGAGAATGGGCGTCTAAAGCCGTGAATCAACTTTCTCGTCGTAGGGGGGTTCACGATGAGGTGCGATCCGTAACCCCATAGTGAGGGGGGTTTCGTGATCCCTCTTGTCCGTGTACCAACAGCCAACCGCGCCTCCGTCGAGGGGGCCAACCTTGGAGTCTGCCATGTCCTTCACGCCCGATCCGTGCCCTCCGTTCTGGGTCTACTTCAACGACGGGAGCAACCCGGTCGGTGTTCACAGCGCCGACCTCGATGAATACCTCGACTCGCTGGCCGAGAAGGGTCTGGTCGAGGATGTCCACTACACCGTAGGAGGGCCGTTCTGATGGTCGTTTCCCCTGACAGTTTCCTGTACACCCCTGATGGGGTGTACCTGTGGTCGGTGCCTCGCGTGAAGCAGGCATGGGCCGATGCCAAGACGGCCTTCGACCGCGCTCTCGGCACCGGGGCCTTCACGAAGGTCGTCCTCCTGATGGGAGTCCCGGCTGCGGGCAAGAGCACTTGGCTCTCGGAGAACGCACGTCCTGACGTGCTCCACTTCGACGCGACGTTCGCCCTGCCGCAGTGGCGTGAGCCGTGGATCACGGCGGCACGCTCCGCTGGCGTCCCGGTCGAGATCGTCTGGCTCGACACTCCGCTCTCCGTCTGCATCGAGCGCAACGCACGCCGCTCCGAGGATCGCATGGTTCCCGAAGACACCATGCGTGCCATGCACAGCAAGATCACGTCCTCCCCTCCTACCGAGGCCGAGGGCGCAACCATCAACCGCGTCGTCTATGGAGGTGCCGCATGAGCAAAGTCGATTCAATGATTGAGGCGTGGGCCAAGGGCCGCGCCGGTTCTGTCCGTGAGTCCGTGGAAGGCAATCTGGAAGGGTTTGAGAACTTCTCCCTCACCCCGTCCGCAAAGCAGGCGGAATCACCGTCAGCGACCCCTCTGGACGCTGCACAGGCTGTCCGTGAGGCACTGGTGCAGAAGACGGGACGCCGCCCCAAGGTGGACTACTGGAAGCCTGTCGCTGCGAAGGCGTTGGGGATCTCCCGACTGTTCGCGAAGCGGTGGCAGGGTGTCCTTGATGCTGGCGTCGAGGCTGGTCTGTTCACCATCGACTCTGACACCCTCAAGCACCCCTTCCTCGTTGCGTGTGAGATCACGGAGCAGGAACCTGCCCCTGTGGTCAAGACCAAGGCCGCGCCGGAACCTGATCCCGAGCCTGCGCCGGGACTCCCCGAAGGGTGGATGCCTCCGGTCGTGTTGAAGTGCGGCCATATGAACTGGCCTCACCACGGCACCGACGAGGATGACCCCAAGCAGGTAGCCGCCCGCGAGGCTGGTCACTGTTGCGCCGCCTACGCCGAGGCTGATGCCTCTCACAAGCGCCTGAACCCCCACGGTGGGGGGAAGCCTCACCTGACGGTCCAGTGGCGCGTCAAGGGGCTGCATGAACCCGTACCGATGGGGCTGCGGCGCACCAAGGAGAAGGAAGCTGGACCCGGCTTCCCCGGTCTGTGCTGCCACCCGAAGACGGGCTTGTACATCGGCGGCATTGGGAACGACTGCCGCTTCCACAAGGGCAAGGCCCGATGCGAATCCCATGCAAGGAGTAAGTGATGTCTAAACCCGAAGCCTTTGATGCCCTCACATGTGGGGGCTTGCTCCACGGATGGAACGCCTGCCCTCTGGTCAGCCCCGACGACATGCCCGCTATCGAGCGTGACCTCCGCAACTACAACCTCACTGTCGGGCTGGACGACGGTAAGTGGCGATGGTGGCTCTCCTTGCATGACGACCCTGTGGCCCTCGATCATGGAACGGGCGCGGACCTGTTGGATGCCGTATGGCAGGTCTTCGATGCCGTCGCCGTCCGCCTCGGTGCGGGGAGTGGGGAGAGCACCACGCTGACAACCACCGCCTCGTTGACGACTGGTGGGGGCACCCCATGACCCGCTGCGACCGCTGCCCGAATCCTCTCGGCACTCACCGGGTGTCATGGTTCAACACCGATGCCATCTGCTCCGACTGCCAGAAGCAGGAGGAAGCCCACCCCGACTACAAGCACGCCAAGGAAGTCGAGCACGCCGCTGTGTTGCGTGGTGACACCAACTTCCCCGGCGTCGGCTGGCCGGGTGTTCATGGCAGGGTCTTCCGCCCCCGGTAGTGCGGCTATCGCCTCCGTCCAGTTGTGACGGAGGCGACGTAGGTGAGCATAGAAATCCAAGCAGGGTTCCCTTGTCCGCACCTCATCATCGAGGAGCCTGTTGTGCTGGGTGCAGATCGCCGTCAGATGGTGACACGCGCTCCGGTAGCCAGCGCCAACTCGGTGCGTGTTCTCGTCAACGACGATTTCTACGTCCCGCCCAGCGGCCTCTACTCGCAGGCGCTTCTCCAAGCTCGACCGGGGCCATATCGGATCGAGCGGTGTACAGGATTGCTGGGACCAGACGCGAACAAGATCACGGTCACATCGAGTCAGGGCACCGTGACTCTGGACCTGCCTTTGGGCAAGCGAATCAAGACGGCGGATCTGGAACGGGCGCTCAAACTCACCGCGCTCAATGACATCGTGACCATCACGAACAGGAACAATGCCATCGCCTTCGGTGACGCATCGACCACAGGTCCACAGTCTTTCGTCCGAGTCAGCGGCAAGGGGGCTGGGGCACTTGGGTTCACGCAACTCGGTGCGCGTGGTCGAGAAATCTACCCCGGTTGGGGGTTGGTGGCGCGGAAGGACGTGTACCCATCCACCACACCACGGGGTCTGATCCCTGTTCCCGCTCGATACCCGAAGTTCGTGAGGCCCCTCGCAGGCAACCCGACCATCAAGGTCACCTACGCCGCGATGCCTGAACGGTGTCCGAGGTGTCAGGCCACCTACATCGAGAACGACTACAGGTTCAGCGCACAGGGTGGGATCATCACCATCCAGAATGAAGACCTGCTGTACCAAGCCTGCTTGAAGGCCATCCTGACCCAGCGCGGGAGCAACCCATACCACGGCAGTTATGGTTCACGGATGATCACACGCATCGGCTCCAAGCAAGTCCGAGCAGCGGCTTCGTCCATCCGACAGGATGTCATCAACAGCCTCACTCAAGTCCAGACTCTCCAGAACGGGCAACGGAAGTATCAGCAGGTCAAGGACCGAGAGAGGCTGTACCGCATCAGCAGCGTGACTGTTCGTCCATCTGCTGACGACCCCACAGTGTTCTTTGTAGACGCCTCGGTGACCAACGGCACGGGTATTCCCGTTCAACTGAACACAGTCTTCTCCGTTCCCGGCGCGGTGGCGCTGGCCGGATCGAACGGCCAGACGTTGGGGCTGGAAACCGCTGGGCTTACGAGATCCCAGTCACAACGCTTCTTGCAGGACGGGTAGAGGTAGACCATGAGCAACCCACAGACCCTCGGCCCTGACGGCACCCTTCGTGCCACCGTTGTGTTCAGCACAACGGTGGCGACTCGGTTTTTTGAGGGCACCGTCCCCACGGATGCCGTTGAAGTGCAGGTGTCCATCAACGGGTCCGGCTTCTCGTCAGACGACACCTTGGTTCAGTGGGGGGATGGCGCTTGGACCGTTCCGAATCCAGAGTACGACCCTGATGGGGTTTTGCTGTTGGAGGGTGAGAACACCGTCGAGGTCCGAGCCATCCTTCCTTCGGGGTCCGTGACTCCACCGACCACGTCGCAAGTGCGTCTGATCACGGATGCCGATCTGGGCGTCGTTGCTTCGGTGCCGACCAACATCTCCGTCGTGCAGGAGAACAACTCGGTGCTCGTTCGTGCCGAGGAAGTCGCAGGCACAGGCTTTCAGGGCATGAACTTCTACGCCAGTCAGTTCGCTGGTGGTGGTTCCACCGGGTACACGCGCATCAACGTCAACAGGGTCACGGAGAGCCAGATCGTCCAAGAGACGGAGCAGTTCGCCTCCCAGAAGTCCAACCTCCCGGTCAAGGTCGATGCGAACGGTGACCCCGTGGTGGACCCTCTGTTCTTTCGGGTCATGGGACAGCAGGAGGACGAGAACGAGGTTCTGATCCAGTCGGACTTCAGTGAGCGGTACGAGGTGCCAGAGACAGCACGCACGATCCAGATGAACCTGACTCTGGATCAGGTGCGTGATGTGACCATCTACGAGTTCAAGCACATCCGACAGAACGGGCCGACTTCGACCCCGGCAACGGTGAGGGTGTCGTCCTTCGCCAACCTCAACGTAGACCAGCCGCTCTACTACGTCGTCACGGCGCTGTTCTTCGACTCCAACCTCAACATCGAGTACGAGTCCTCGTTCTCGCCAGAGGTCGTCGGACACCCGGAGTTGGTCACGACTGCCATCGCATCCATCCCCACTGTGTCCCGACAGGACATCGTGAAGGAGTTCATTACCGGGATCTTTCGGTCGAACCCGCAGATCAAGGTCGAGGCTGGATCGGTGTTGCGGGACACGGTGATCGATCCCTTTTCTTCGGAGTCGGAGCGGCTGCGGTTCCTTCTGGACTTCTACCAGCGGGCACGAACCCCGACGCTGCTTCTACAGGTGGATGACCCCACAGGGTCAGGCACAAGCACTCCGGTCAACCAATCCGCCTACAAGCAGGGACTCAAGGGGGCGCTCTACATCACAAGCGATGCAGAGTTGCAGAGCCTCATAAACTCGGCCTTCGATGCCTACGCCAGCAACTTCGGTGTTCGGCGTCGATCAGGAACAGCGGCAGCGGGTGAGGTTCTGTTTTTCACCACGACTCGCCCGACCTCCAGCATCGTCATCCCCTTGGGCACACTGGTCAGCGGGGGGTCCACATCGTTCGCCACGACACGGGAAGCGATCATCCCGTTCAACAACGTCGCCAGTTTCTTCAACCCGATCAGCGGCACCTTCCAGATTTCTGTCCCAGTGCAGGCGACCTCCACAGGATCACAGACCAACGTCGGTGTGGGACAGGTTCGGACTGTCACGTCATCTCTCTCCATCTCTCTACGGGTCACCAACCTCGCCGCCATGTCGGGCGGTCGAGACTCGGAGAGCAATCTCGCCCTGACCACGCGAGTCCAGAACCGACTTGCTTCCGTGGATTCTGGCACCGAACGTGGCTACTTGCAGACTGCTGCGGATGTGCCGGGGGTGATTCGGTCCAATGTCGTCGCGGCTGGCGACGATCTCATGCAGCGTGATCTCAACTCCGAGGGTGAACACAAGGGAGGCAAGGTAGACATCTGGGTCCAAGGCGAGAACATCGCCACGGTCAGTGACACGTTCGCCTTTACCTTCGATGTCGCGCAGGACATTCAGTTTGAAGTCTTGAACATCGGCACCCTCACCTTCCGTGCGATTGACTCCACGCTCTCCCAGACCAACCCCATCGTTGAGGTTCTGAACGACCCCTCGGTCGGGTTTGAGTTCCGCAACGCCTCGACGGGCGATGTGTTTGATCTCACTGGGGTCACGATCCTCACCTACGACACGATTCAGTTGAACACATCCATCGCACAGCCAGCGGTTGATCTGACCGATGTTGTGCTGGGGTCGTACCGCCGACAGACCGGAACCACATTCACACTGCCGCGCCAGCCAGTCACAGAAATCTCGTCGGTCGTGGGCACTGTCAGCGGAACGCTTCCAGAAGACTCATACCTACTGGTCCGGCCAGAAGCCCCGCTCGACACGGGCCGGTCTGTTCTCGCCAAGGACTTTCTCCAGATCAACGGGTACACGGATTCGGCTGGGAACCAAGTACCCGGCCTGACCTCAATCACCGTGACCGACGAGAACCATGTCCTCATCGGTCAGTATCCAGAGTTCGTAGACAACCTCGGAGCCAACTACCTGACTGTCGTGGTCAAGAGTGCGGATGGCCTCACCACCTTCAAAGGCCCGAACGATCCAAGCGGCGCTCCTGACTACCAGATCACGTTGGGATCATCGACCACAGCCATCAGCATCACACGCACCAGTGCGAGCACCATCCCCAATGGGGCGTCGGTTCTGGTTTCCTACGAGCACGACGAGAACTTCACGGTCACCTACACGACCAACCTGATCGTGAGCCTGACTCAAGATGCTGTGGATGCGAACAAACACGCGACTGCCGATGTGATCGTCAAGGAGGCGCTGTCCGCACCGCTCGACATCGAGGCCACCGTCGTGTTGGTTCGGGGCAGGGACAGCGGCACAGTAGACACCGCGCTCCGCACCAACCTGTCCAACTTCTTCGCCAACCTCCGACTCGGAGATGCCGTCAGGCAGTCCGACATCATCGACGTGATCGAGAGAACGAGCGGGGTGTCCTACGTTCTTGTCCCGCTGACCAAAATGGTCCGTTCGGAAGGCGGAACCGTGGTGCGCGAAGCAGTGTCTACTGACACAGTGTCCGAGAGCACTCTCTTGCCCAGCCTCACGACCAACGAAGCCACCGTCTACCTGCTCAACAACGAGTTGACTGCGGCAACGGTGGACGGGGGTGGTGGCGAAGGCGACTTCAAGGCGGTGTTCCAAGACGATGTTGAGATGGATCTCCTGTTGGCGTCGAGCACCCTCACGGCACTCGGCGCGGCACCGGGTCAGGCTTACATCATTGGCAACGAGGGGAAGGTCATCGACGGATATACAGATGATGCGACTCTGGAGTCAGAGGGCTACATCACAAGTGCAGCCAAGACGGCTCGCCGAGTTGAGATCACGGCCAACAGAGTTCTTGTTTCAGTGGCGACAGGAGATTCCCCAACAGCGCATAAGTACGACGCGACCTATGTGGTCGGCGTGGATACCGGAGCCAAGAACATTGACCCCGGAGCAGCCGAGTATTGTGAGGAGGGGACGTTCACCTTCACTTATGACGAGGATCGTTGACTGTGGGGGGAGATATGAACATGCTGGACACCATCCGGTACATGGGGGATCGGCTCCAGATTGCCATGGTAGTCGGAGCGGTCCCTTCGGGGGGTTCCGGCGACATCAGAATACTTTTCGCCAACACGCCCGCAGCGGACCTTTTCGGGTACGAGTCGGGTGAGGACATGGAGGGTTCCGACGTTCGTGACATCCTGACTCCAGAAGTCGGCAGCGCCCATCAACTCATCGCAGAGATGATTCAGTGGCACTCCCCATCGAGCGGTGGGACGATGGTTCTCCGCAAGAACGGTGACCGAGTCATGGGGTCATGGCGGAATCTCAAGGGCGTTCGCGCAGATGGTTCACTGGTGAACCTCCAGACCAACATCGCGGACATTCGTGGCTGTGACGAGAGGTATTTCGTCGCCATCTTCCGCGACCGTACCGAAGAAGTCGCCAGAGAAAAGGAGCTACGGCTCGCTCTCGACATAGCCTGCAAGTCCAGACGGGAAGCCGAGGAAGCTAAAGCAAAGGCCGAGGCGTCCTTGAAGAAGCAAGATGATCTCACCAATCAGGTGAACCTGCTTCTGACCAACCTGACAGGATTCAGCCCCCAGTCCGCTCAAACTTCCAGTCCAAGGCCGAAGGGGATCACCCGAAGACAGAAGATCATCACGTCCTGCATTGTCTCCGCACTGATGGTTGGTGTCCTGCTGGCAGAGAGCATCGAAGGTGCCCCCGTTTCTCTCTTGGAGCGGGTGCTGCTTGTCCTTGCAGGAGTCCTTGGCACATCGGTCGCCGGAAGCGTCGGCCCCCGAAACACATGACCTTCTTTCCCCTGCACTTCGGAGGAGTTTTGTAGTGACCCTGCTTTCAGAAGGCCCCTGCCCCTGCTGCGGATGTGACCCCTGTGACTGTGACTGGGGCCACACGGTAGGTGAGTCTCGACAGGCTTATCGGTTGATCTCGGCTATGCGAGGGTCGTCGGGACCAAGCCCACGGCACCAAGACACACCCTTGTAGGTGTCATCCGGTGACCACCGACACCGGGCTTCTCCCCGCTTGCCCTTCTTCAAGGCGCGTTCGGCCTTGAGGGCTTCGCTCTGGTTGGCGTAGGGTCCGTAGATGGCCTTCATTCGCCAAGGGCGGTGCTTGGAGGTGTACTTGCCTCCCCCGACAATCTCACCGTTGTGCTGCCGCAGGCGGCGCTTTGGGTCCGTCGTGCAGCCGACGTAGTGGAAGCCCGCCAGCGGGTTGCCTCGCTTGCCGATGCGAACCTGCTGGCTCTGAATGACGTAGACGAACCACTCACTCGCCATCGTCTTCCCACGGGATCACCAGCCCGTACCGGCGAGGCCCTTCCACCACGAAGTCGAACGACAAGAAGTCAGGCACGACCACGCCGAGAATCTGCTCCATCGTCTCGCGGGGGTGAGTCCGAAGGGTTGCCCGCAGATCGGGGTTCTCCTTCACCCCACGGAGCAGGAGCGACTTGATCCCGTCCATCCCGATCTCGGCTTCCAGTTCAGACAAGAGGGCCTTGTCTTCCTTCTTGGCACGCATGTATCGGAACCAACCCTCTCGGTCGGTGCGGGGAGCGCCGTAGGGGAGGTAGATGGTCTTTGTGGGCATACCCCACTTTGTGAACACATCGTCCCGTGGGAACAGACCTCGCGTACATTCCGAGTACGGGTGTCCCGGTGCTCGGTCAGAGAACAGGTAGTTGCAGGCGGCGTCTGGGATGGCTCCGTCGTGGTACTGACCTGCCCCCGTCGAAAGGTTGAACTCGGTCAGGTAGTAGCAGTTGGAATCACCACAATCACCGCTGTCGGGGTGGTACACGCACGTCGCCCAGTAGGATGGGTGCGCCCCGTAGAACGAGTCCTGCCACGACGTGAAGTTGAAGGTGGAGAGCATGGTGGTGTCCGGCTCCCACTTGGCGATGATGTAGTCGCCCCCCGTGAGGATGAATCTCCAGATGTACTGGTCGAGCGCGAACAGGCACGGGTCCATCAGGGTGAAGAACTCGGGATCACTCTCTGTGGGGAAGTCGATGGTAGCGAGATCACCCACGGTACAGGTCTTCCCATTGTAGGAGAACGAGGTGTCCCAGTAGGCAACAGGGTCGCTGTGGTAGAGCGCCAACTGGCGGTCCAAGTCGATGTTCGCCGCCTCAAACCTCTGGATCAGATCGGCATAGGTCTGTCCCATGTCTGCTGGGGGTGACCCGCTCGTCCATGTGTTGAGGATGCCGCAGAACACGTTGGCGGCAAAGGCACCCGCAGGCCCGCCCTCGATAGCGGACATCGCCCAGAACGACGACTCCATCAGGTTGACGATCACACCCATTCCCTTGTCCGTGTTCGTTTCGGACAGTAGGGCATAGGCGTTGGCGATCAACGGGTTGCCGTGGGTGTACTGGTAGTCGTTGAAGGCTTGCATGTTGGTCAAGTTGGCCTTGACCTTCTCAATGTCGGCTTCGGTAGGCATGGTCACTCCTGTTTGGGGAACCTTACCCGTTTGCCTGTCATTCTTCGCCGCCTCTCTCCTTGCGTGGGGCAGTCTTCGCGGCTCGTCCTCGACCGAGAATCTTGTGCCTCGACCATCCCAGAGAAGGAACACGACCAGAACCCCCAGCATCAGCCTCACAACCCACAGAACAGAAGTGGCGAGGTGCGGCGTCGTAGAAGGTGTACATGCGACCGCAGACCAGACAGGATCTCTCACTCTTTGCCATCTCTCGGCCTCCTTTGGTCAGGATACCCTGCCTTAAAGCGGATCCCGTCGTGTCTCTTGACGGCCTTGTACAAGGCTTGGGGCGACTTCTCCCAACCCACACGTTCGGCCACCAGTGACCAAGACAGACCCTCGGTGTTCCTGATCGCCGCCGCGAGGAACAGCTTGTGTGCCCTATCCGGCGCAATACGGCGAGCCTTTCGCTCTGGTATGCAAATGCCGTTCTTGCGGATCAGGGTTCGGACGCAACTGCCGGACACACCGTATCGGGAACCGACCTGCTCCCAAGTCTCCCCCGCAGCGAAGAAGGAAGCTGCGGCGCGAAGCTCTTGAAGGGTCCAAGTCCTCCGCTTAGAGGCCGACACGGGTCCGCCACTCGGCTGCGACCTGTCGAATCAAGCGAAGCATCTTGGCGATCATGTTGGGTGTCTCGCCTGTGATGGTGGCGATCTCGCCCTTCCTGTGTCCCTGCACCATGAGATCAAAGCACTCCCGCGCCAGCGCGGGGCAGGATCCCTGTGTCGCCGCCTTATCCGCGACGAGGTGTCCCAAGAGGTTCTGGGCCGAGGACGCCTCGATGGCCTCATGGTGGATGGGGCCTACCACAGCAAGATCAGCCTCCGTTACGTCCTTCAACACCACAGTGTCATCGCTCATCGACATCACACCGAACTGCTCGTTTCGTTTCAGACGAGAGTAGCGGCGGTGGTAGTTGCTCACGATGCAGCCACAAACCATGTGGACGTAGTGACCGAACGAGGACTTGCTGGGGTCGAAGGGGCACCTTCCTCGGTTTCTTACGAGGATGCCTGTGAAGATGTCTTGCAGCACGTCTTCGGGGTCATACCCATACCTGACCACTCGACGCCCGTAGCCCGCGAAGAACAACTTGCGGACCTCATGCCCTCGCTTGGCGAGGTCGATGCCGATGGGGGGCGCAACAGACAGAGCGGGACTGCTCTTGATGATCACCGTGGGCGTTGCGATGGTCAGATCAGGGCTGAATAGGGCCAAGGTGTCGATTTTCAGATCCGGCTCTCGGAACCTCCCCTGTCTGAAGTACCGGTTGAACGACACCTTGGGATCACGATGGTGCGGCAACGGTGTCGGGGAGTTGTTCGTGAGAGCGATGATGGTCTGACGCGCGGACGGATACCGGATTTCTCCGGTGGGCCACGACACAAGGAACCCCTGTTGATCTGCCACGACGCGATGCCCGCCATGTTCGGTTCGGGCGTAGTAAGTTCCTTGTGTCCTCATCAGCATATACAGTCTCCAAAGATCGGTGGGTTCATAATACCTAACGTGGGAGGAAAGTGATCCCCCTCATGTTCCGGTTCCCCCCTAACCGACCACCATCCCGCATATGAGAAAGTAGAAATCGTGTGTTGGGTGGTGATCCCCCGCAAACGAAGTGGCGCAAACGTCGTTTTTACTCCACGGTCGGCGACACGACGGCAGCGTTGTGGATGTCCGTCCAACGCTCCACAACGGATCCGTGTCCTTCAACGGCTTCGGCGCGAGTCTTGTAGCGTTCGCACTCGTAGTCATGGTTCTCGGCTCCCTTGAACACCATCGTCTCGTACAGCATCCCCCAATGATCCAGACCGAGGAACACGGTGCTGATCCTCATGGGGCCGACATAGGTGACGATCTGCCACCTCTGGAACCCCTCGCGGGGCAGATCGCCGTTCGGGAACGGGGTCGTGGACACGGTTCCGTCTTCGTTCTCCACTTCTTTGAACCACATGGTCACACCTCGATGCTCGCAGAGCGTTCCTGCTCGCGAATGATGGCTGCTTCGATGCGCTTCCAGTCGTCCTTGTGGATGATCTGGAAGCCGTGGAAGATGGGGTAGCCGTTGATGGATCGCGGGAAAGTCTTGCTCATGTCTCCAGAGAGCACCCCCAAGTCCGCAAGCCACTCCCCGAAGTGCTCGTCGTAGCGATCATGCCATTCCTGTCGGGCGGCTTCCCGTTCGGCGACCTTCGCTGCTCGTTGGTCGAGTTCAGACTGCCAAGCCTCGACATTCGCTTCGTAGGCAGCGTCGATCTCACGTCGGACTCGGTGTTCCTTGTCCAGCGCATCGTGCCAAGAGTGGGAGGCGTCCTCCCACTCACGGATACGTCGGGCGTTCTCGGCCTCGACCTCAATGCGAGCCTCATGGATGACAGGATCATCCTCGGCGATCTCACCCCAAGAGAGGTCCGAGAGGATCTGCTCGGGCAGCTTCACCAGCTTCGGCTTCTCGGGCGGGTCACCCACCGGGTCTGGGTAGCCGGGGTGATCTGGCTTGTCCGGCTCGTCCGGCAGCGAGTCAGGAGCCGAGGCTGATCCCAGCACGGACTCAATGATTTCTGCGGGCGGCAGGAACACGTCGCCCAGCAGCCCGCAGCCGAAGACCATCGGCACCAAGTCGCGGTGGACCTCACAGGAGAACATGACCTTGCACGCGAGGCGGTCACGGACCACTTCGCGCAACTGGTCTTCGGTCATCCGGGGGATGGACATACGGGGCTTGTCAGACACCTCTCACCTCGACTCCAGTACGGTCAGAGAGAACGGCACTCAACCGATCATGCTGTTGTTTCATCAGTCTCATCTGCTCCGCGATCTTTGGGGGGAGGTCGCGTTGGTCGCTCTCATTCAGCGTCGGGTACGAGCCATAGCCGAAGTCAGCGGGATCCACGGTGTCTCCCATGAACCACCGGGTCAGAGCCTTGTACTTGTTCTGGCAGAAGGCGTAGTTCATCAGTGAGATCATCGGGTCAGCCGCCATGTGGCGCATCGCCCCGACCTTCTTCGGGTCCACGAACGAAACACGGGTGATGGCTTCGGGTGGGATCACCCCACCGTGGGCGCAGTTGCCCAGCCCCTTGACGGAGTCCTCCCAGACGTGCCCGAAGCGCCACAGGTTCGCACGGAACCACTCGGTGCGTTCCTTCATCGAGGCCCCGTTGAGGCCCCAATCTTCCGGCAACTCCTGATTGCGGGTGGCCTGCTCCAGAAAGTCCTCGTCGGGGTACAGGTGGTCACACCCGGTCCCGTCGTCAGGCAGGAGATCAGTGTCGATCTCGATGATCGCCCACCGCTCACCCTCTGGGGTCGCGTTCATGGCGAAGTAGGCAGCGTAGGCGACCGTCAGGTAGACGTAGTGCTCGCTGGAGGGGTGGTCTTCCCATACGGACTCGACCCCCGACTCAAAGCGTGGGCAAAGACCCTCTGTCATGGCGAGGTGTGCAACTCGCTCGCTGGTTCCGTGGTAGAGCTTCATTAGTAGACCCCATAGCGGGCTTCTGCCGCTGCTTCTGCCGCTGCTTCTGCTTCGTCTTGTTCCAGTTCAAGGACATGCTCCAGCAGGAGTTTGCCGTGCTCCTTCATCCACACCTTGATCTCGTCTGGAGTCAGGGTGCGCTCGGAGTCGTCCTCATTGAAGGCGACCATCCCATCGACAGTCAGCCGGGAGTGTCCCTTGAGCATGATGTCGCACCCTGCTTCGGGGTCGAACTCAAGTTCGGCCTTGACGTGGTGGGTGCCCCAAGCGGCGAACCACTTGCCGTCTGGCACCTCGATCTCACCTGTCTCAAAGGGGGTGGTGTAGTCTGAATAGCGCATGTCAGGCTCCGAAGGCGTAGGCGTAGGTGTCGCTCCCGCAGCAGGGGCAGGAGTCGTCAGGGTTGACCTCCACGGCGTCCCAGCGGGCGTTCCAGCCGCAGCGGTGGCGGGAGCCTACGTCGGCGAGGTCGTTGTTGTGTGCCGCCTTGACGTGCTTGCAGGTTCCCCGAAACTGGAACCCCTTGCAGGTGCAGGTGTAGCGGTACTCGGTGGTGCGGCGCGGACGGTAGTCCCGCTCCCACGTCAGGGTGTAGGTGGCCCCGTTGGACCCGGCGACAGATCCGGTCCAGTCTTGGGTGGTGACACACGCTCGGGCGTATTCGGTTGTCAGCATGGTTGTCTCCAGTTGGCTCCCTCTGTGGGAGCATGTGGTGTTGCTTAGGACAGGGGGCGGAGGGGGAACGAAACCCCCTCCGCGAAGAAAATCACCAGCGGCGACCGTAGTACCGACGACGACGCCGACGAGCCGGGGCCGGACGGTTGCGTTCCTCATCCGAGAGGAAACAGAGATCAGCGCAGACCTCGTTGCCCTTCTTGGACTTGAACTTCGGAGCACCGCACTTCTCGCAGGTGCAGGGGGTCATGGCGACCCGCCACACGTCGCGCATCCGCTGGTGCATCCGGTCCACGATCTCCTCGGTCACGCCGACGCGGTGGACTCGCTTGTCGGCGCGGACGATGCCGCGCTCCTTGCCGTCGCGGTTCGTGTAGACGGCGATGACACGGATCGCGTCCTTGTCCACACCGCGCACCTCGATGGTGCCGTCCACAGGGACGACGCTGGTGTAGACCAGCACGTTGATTCCATCGCGGACTTCGCGGCTGTAGACAGCCTCGTTGGTCTTGTCGCGAGTGACCGCTGTGAACCCGCAGTCCTCCAACTTCTGGACGATCTGGAAGGCGAGGACGGAACGTGCTCCAGCAGAGTCAGGGTTGTACTTCATGGGGCCTCCTGTTGGCTCCCCCGGTGGGAGCGCGTGGTGGTTGTTGGTTCTCTCTCACAAGGGGGTGACGGATCGAGCACCATCGTGAACCCCCCCTGTGCAAGAAACTTCGGGGGTTCCTGTGGGGCAAGAGATCACGGCGGGATCGCGGCGTGGCGGGGATGTAGAAATCCCGCCTTGCGCTGCGGGTCGGCCAAACTTTCTTCAAGCAGGGGGGTTCACGATGCCCTCCTACTTGTAACCACACAATGAGGGGGGCTGTCTCTCTCACCAACCCATGTGCCTCCACAGAGGGGCCAACGGAGTCAGCATGTTCAAGGTCGGAGATCAGGTAGTGTTCGGGCGTCCCAACGGTGAGCGCACCCGTGGCACGGTCGTGCGGGTCAACCGCAAGTCGCTCTCCATCGAGCAGACAGAGGTGCGGGGCCAGAAGCGCGTCCGCGCCGTGGGCACCAAGTGGCGGGTTCACCCCTCGCTGGTTCAGCACGCCAACGGTGCCGCCCCGGCTCCGAAGGCGAGCCGCCCCGACTCGGAGATCCTGTCGGACCTCCGCTCAATCGAGTCCCGGCTCTCCCCGGAGAACCTGTCGTGGGACGGTGAGCGTTCTCCCGCACAGGTACGCGCCGCTTCTCGTCGGCTCAACGCCGAGAAGCGGCGTTTGCACAAGGAGTTGGGCCGCACCCCCACTTTCTCGGAGCTTTATGTCTGGTAGGGGGTTCACGATGGCCCCCGATCTGTCACCCCATAGTGAGGGGGTCTGTTCCCCTTCACTCAACCATGCCCTGCACAGAGCAGGCAACCGGAGACACTATGCTCACAGCAACCAACGAAGCCGGAATCTGGGAGGCCGCTCGCAACGGCTCGCCCTTCACCATCCGAGCCGAGTACGTCGGCTACAACGACAAGAACGCCAGTGGGCGTTCGTCCAAGTTCTGGATCATCGAGCGTAGCCACCGCGACGGGTACATCCAGATCCGCTACGGGCGGATCGGCTCGCAGGGCCGCGCCACCAACGAGGGGATCAGCATCTACGATGCCCTTGAACGTCTCCACCAGAAGGAGTCGAAGGGCTACCGGGTTGTGTCCCGTGTCGCCGAGCAGGCACCGGCTCCCGCTCCGGTCGTCAACCGTCCCCGCGCCAAGACTGCCCCGGTCGTCAAGGACCGCGCTGCTGCGATCCTTGAGTGGGCCTCGACACTCCCTGCCCCGTTCAACACCATCCGTGCGCTGACTCCCGAAGGGGTCGCCACCGATGCGAGCGGTTCTCTCGTCTGCACCCTTCCCCAAACCGAGGCTGCTCGCATCCTCGGCTCCCTGTGAGGTCCACCATGCAAACCATCCACCAACGCGAGGTTGCGGACCTTGCTGACGCGATCACGAAGGCGAGGTCAACGTACTACGCTGGCTGTGCGACGATCTCGGACGCCGAGTACGACGATCTGGAAGACCAGTTGCGTGCTCTCGACCCCAACCACCCCGTGCTCGCTAAGGTGGGCGCTCCTCCCGTGTCCGGCTGGAACAAGGTCAAGCACAGCATCCCGATGGGTTCGCTGAACAAGGCCCAGAACGAGGCCGAGATGGACCGCTGGTTCCCGTTGGCCGCATACCGGACACAGGGTGTCGTGGTCATGGACAAGTGCGACGGCATCGCCATCGCACTCCGCTTCGACAGGGGCAAGCTGACCCAAGCCATCACTCGCGGTGACGGGATCACGGGTGAGGACATCACCCGCAACGTCAGGCTGATGAAGGGCATCCCGGCCCGCCTCGGCCAGTGGTCCGGCTGGGTGCGCGGCGAGATCGTCTGCACGAAGGCTGACTTCGCGGCTCACTTCCCCGGCGAGTCCAACCCTCGGAACACGGCGGCGGGCACGGCGAAGCGCCAGAGCGACAACAGCAAGTGCAAGCACCTGACCGTCATCGCCTTCGGCTGGCACGGCGACGTGGGCAAGCTGATGTGGAAGGAGCAGGAGTTGAGGGCGCTCAGGGTGGGCGGCTTCATCATCCCGCGCTTTGAAGTGCTCGACGCCGCACCGAAGGTGCAGCGGCTCTACGACGCCTACATCGCGAACATGCGGAAGGCGTGTGACTACGACATCGACGGACTTGTCCTCACCGTGAACGACCTCGCTATCTACGAGAAGATGGGCGAGAAGAACAACCGTCCGGCTGGCTCCATCGCCTACAAGTTCCCGCATGAGGCACAGACCACCACGCTGCGGCACATCCGCTGGCAGGTGGGCAACTCTGGGCGCGTGACTCCAGTGGCCGTGTTCGATGCTGTGGACCTCGCTGGTGCTGTCGTCCGGCAGGCGAGCCTCCACACGGTGGGCAACATCGACCGTTTGTCTGATGGGGCTGGCCTGTACGACGGCGCGACGATCCTCGTCAGCCGACGCAACGACGTGATCCCCTACGTCGAGGGATTGGTCACCCAAGCCGGGGCGACTGGTCGCTTCCTCCGTCCGGTGGACTGTCCACACTGCGCGACGAGGTTGGAGACGGTCGGTGAGTACCTGCTGTGCCCCAACAGCGACGGGTGCGGTGCCCAGACCATCGGTGCCATGCGCCGCTGGATCAAGAAGGTCGGGGTGCTCCACTTCGGTGACGCACTGCTCACGGCAGTCGTTGAGGCGGGGCTGGCGAGCAGCATCGGCGACCTGTACGCGCTCACCGCTGCCGAGGTCGGCAACCTGATGCTGGATGGTCGGCGGGTCGGTGGCGCGGCTGACCGGGCACTGGCGAGCCTCCACAGCCACAAGGAACTGGACCTCGCCACGTTCGTCGGCTCGCTGGGCATCGACCTCTGCGGTCGGCGCATGGTCAAGAAGTTGGTGGACGCTGGCTTCACGGACCTCTCCGCGCTGGCGTCTGCCCCTGTCGCCAAGTTGGCGGCGGTTCCCGGCTTCGGTGAGGGCAAGGCGAAGGCGTTCCGCGCTGGGTTCGATGCTCGACGCAACGCCATCATCGGCATCCTCGCCAACGGGGTCAAGATCAAGCCCCACGTCGCACCCGTCGTGTCGGCGGGTGGTGCCCTGTCCGGTGTCGCTGTGTGCTTCACCGGGGTTCGCGACAAGGCTCTGGAGGCCGCGATTGTGGCGGCTGGTGGAAGGGTCGCGTCATCCGTGTCGAAGAACGTGACCATCCTCGTCGCCAAAGATGTCCACAGCACTTCGGGCAAGACCAAGAAGGCTCGCAGCATCGGCGTCGAGATCATCACCTTGAGCGACATGCGAACCAGAGCAGGCATGTGATTCGGTAGGCACTCTATAGAGCGGATCAGGTGACTAACCTGACTCCCGCTCTGTAGAGGAAGCCATGAACCTGACTGCATCTGACCGCACCGCCCTTCTTCGGCTGGCGTCGTCGCTTCCTGTGGGGAGTGAAGAACGTCGAGCCATCCTTTCTAACCTGACCGCAGCAAAGCAGGCAGCGGACAAGGAAGCGTCCGACGAGTTCGCTTCCTACATTCTCTCCAAGCAGGGCGGCGACCCGATTTCTGTCAGCGAGGTCGAGGGCTTCGTCAAGGGACTCGGCATCCGAATCAACGAAGGTGGCCGGAAGAAGAAGTCTGGTCCCCGTTGGCAACCCGGCTTCCGGGTCTGCATCAAGGCCGAGAAGCACAAGGGCGACGGAATCGAGGTCTACCGCGACAACGACCGCCGCATCGGCATCGTCGTGGACGATGGTGGTGGGCAGAAGGGTGCTCCCGTCACGGTCAAGTTCGGTGGCGAAGAAGTCGTCTTCCCCAACGCCCAGCGGAGTCGCGGCGTCGGCATGTACAAGGCGACCGACTACTCCAACATGAAGGGCTACGGCCCCATTGAGATCATCTACAAGGCTGATCCCAGCAGCAGGCCACCAAGAGAGCAGAAGGCGATTGCCGCCGAGTACATCGCTCGCGGTGAGTCTCGCGGCGTGAAGCGGAGCCTCAACTACTACTCTGGCTGGGTCTTCATCGCGGCCAAGGGTGGCAACGGCTTCTACTTCTCCATCCTCGCACAGCAGCGTGCCAGTCAGGATGCCTGCGCCGAGGGTTTCCCGTTCCGCTCCTTCAACCCCGGAAAGGCAGAAGTCCTGTACATCGGAAAACTCGGCAAGCGTCCTCGCGGCTGGGAAACCGAGTGGACTGCGATTCAGGAAGCAGCAGCACTCGCCGCAAAGTAGTCTTGGTCGGGTACTGTCATGGGACAAGGAGACACGTTCCATGACACAGACCCCCGATCAGAACACCATGACCATCGCCCAAGAAATCATTGGGGCGGTGAATCAACTGCGCCAGCGAGCAGAGATGCTGACGGCAGAGATCGGGAGGATCGAGGTCCGAAAGGGGGCGATCCTCAACGAGATCACGAATCTCAACGAGAAGGCGACTGTCCTTCTTCGTCAGGAGGGGGAACGACTCGGCATCCCATCAGGTGCCGAGTGGATGGTTTCCCCGGAAGGAACCGTCACAGTCAAGGAAGACTGACGTGTACGAGAGCCGAAGCCAACGACAGGCTGTCGAGCGGTGGGTCAACGCACAGGACAAGTGCCCCACCCGAAAGCAGGCCAAGCGGGAGTTCCCCGACGTTGACCAGAAACACATCCGAGCATCCATCCAGTCGCGAAAAGACAGAGAACGCCGAGACGGGTGATCTCTCCTTGTGTGGTCCGTCCCTGCGCCCCAACCCCACCTGCGATTGGGGGCACTGTTCGGGGAAGGCCGTGATGTCGAGGCTGTGGCGGGGAAGATGGCTTCCCGTCTGCAAGAAGTGTGGCGAATCGCCCTGACCCGGTATCTGGCCTATCGTTCCCGAACATAGACGACAGGGAGCGTTCCATGAGCACAGGATGGGGTCCAGCAGCGGGGGCGTTCCCTTGGCCTCCGTCCAACGCGACAGCGATGTCCGCCTTCCATTCATCGGATGCCGACATCCGATGGGACGACCCGGCTACGCTCAACACGGGACCAACCACGTCCGTTTCCATCACGGTGTCGGGCGTGCCTCACGTTCTGACAGCCGCCACAGGCACCTTGACAGTGAACACCGCGCCGCTGGCGGGCGGTGAGGAGATCGAGATCGGTGGCATTGTCATCACAGCCCGTGGACCCGCCGCCATCAAGGACGAGTTCGACGCCAGCAACGTGGACCCTGTGGTCGTTGCTGCCAACCTCGCCGCTGCGATCAACAACGGATCCGTATCCGAGTGGGGTATCGCCACGGCTACTGCATCCGCCAATGTCGTTACGGTAACCGCCGCGACGGCGGGCGCTGATGGCAACGACACTACGCTGTCCTCAACCACGTCTGGGATCACGGCCTCTGGCCCCAAGCTCACCGAAGGTGCCGATGCCACCACGCTGACTGTGGGTGGTGTGGTCCTGACTGCAAAGACTTCTCGCACAGCAGGTGGGCGTGACTTCGCTGTGGGATCAACCAACTTTGAGACAGCCGAGAGCATTGGCGCTGCGCTCAACGACAAGGCGAACGCTCTCGGGTTCATCACCGCATCGGTAGTCGCCGATCAAGTTTTCCTTGGGTCGTACCAAGCAGCATCGAGATCGAGTGACACCTCTTTGCTGACCTCTGATCCCAGCATCCTCGTCCTGTCCGGCGACGACATCGCCTGTGTGGGCAAGTCCAACACCGAGTGGCAGACCATTGGGGTCAACGTCTACCGCTCCGACACGGGTGAGCGTGGCCCGTACTTCCGAGTGAATCGTGTCCCGGTGATGACGAACTTCTACAGGGACAGGACGGATGTGGTGGAGGAAGTCAAGGAGGCTGTGGGTTGGGACACGGGATGGATCTTCCGTGGTTCGGCCCCCAACCAACCGGGCGTGTGGCGGCTCCGAGTAAGAAATCAGTCCATCGTGAAGCGAACCGGGAACGCGGTCTTCGCCGACTCGCCTGCGGATGTTGAGGTCTACATCGACGGGAAGCGGGTTCCTGTAGCCGAGATCGGCGGGCAGGCTGGTGAGATCACGCTGGACACGACTCCGGTGTGGAACCCGAGCACAGAGACTTGGAACGAGTTTGTCCCGCCCACCGAGACATCTTCGGTGACCGTCACCTACTACTGGATGCGTGGAAACAAGCTCCAGAACACACTCGACCGAAGGCACAAGGTCTTCTACCGACTCACGACGGTAGCCATCGACGCCACCAGCCCCTCTGGTCTGATCGAGACTCCGCTGGGGTACTCGGAACCGATCTCGCCCATGAACAGCGAGCGGTTCGACTACATCTGGCGGGAGGCAGTGCGCCGGAATCGTTGGATTCTGGAGCAGGGCGGTGAGCGGGTCAAGCTGTTCATCCGGCGAACCACGGGAGTCAAGTGCGACTGTGTGTGGGACCAACGGCTGGAGGAGTACAGCAAGCAGCCGCTCAACAACTGCTTGAAGTGCTACGGCACGGGATGGAGGGGCGGCTACGAAGGCCCCATCGACATCATCATCGCGCCGGACGATGCAGACCGTCGCGTGTCCCAGACCCCCAACGGGCGACGTATGGAGCACACCTACGAGGTCTGGATCGGCCCGACCCCGATGCTCTCCCAGCGAGACTTCATCGTGAAGCAAAACGGGGAGCGATACAGCGTGGGTCCGGTGAGGCGGACACAGGTGCGAGGGCTGATCCTCCAGCAAGCGTTCGGGATTGGCTACCTCGACATGGGCGACATCCGGTACAGGGTGCCGATGTCTGATCTTGAGCGCCTTCCGTGGCCCGAGACTCGGTACAGCAACCCAGAGGACGCTCCGTGCGTGGAGTCAGACCCGCACCCCATTGGATACGAGTACCAAGCCACTCCCATGATGTCCGAAGCCGAGAAGATCCCAGATGAGCGAGAACAGCGCGGACGGACCCCGGTGTGGCAGAACATCACCTACGGTGGTGGGGGCGGATCCTGATGGCTCGTTGCGGCAGATGTGGACTCTGGAGCAAGTACCCTGACAACCACTATGAGAAGAAGTACGCCGGAATCTGCCTCTGGTATCAGTCACGCCTCATTGACGACGAGGTGTTTGAGAAGCGGAAGTGCGATGATTTCTTTGAGCGCGTTCCCGGCCTGACCCCGATGGACCACTTTGACTACAAGATCAAGCGGGACAACCTCGGAGATGCCTTCACCGCTGCCAAGAGATCCAAGAGACTTGCCTTGTTCGGAGTCGTGACCTCACTGATCTCGCTGGGCTTCTCGGCTTGGCGCTTGTTTGGGGGTTGATGTGCCTGACGTGAAGGTGAAGGTGAAGACCGAGGTTCGCTTGAGGGGTGTCTACACGAAGCCCTTGAAGGTGACCCTCGACCGACCCTCGTTGGTCGAGGCTGGGGGGATAATCCTCAAGTCTGTCCGTAGAGAGATCCGCAAAGATGCAGCCAAGGCGCGTGGGATGTCCGGCAGGGGGAAGCCCGTGACCATCCCCGACACGGAAGCGTTCGTAAACTCATTCAACTTCCGCATCACAGGCAAGGTCATTGAGATCGTGTCCTCATGGCCCACGGCGGAAGCGCACACCCAGCCGGGGAACGACAGACCCCGCAAGATGACGTGGTTGGTTCAGCCGAAGGTCAAGTACGTCCCGATCATCACAGGCGAAGGCAAAGTCATCGTCCGCACAGCACCCATGACTACCACAGATGCGTGGATCCACCCCGGATTCGCCAAGTACAACTTCATCGAGCGCGGCGTCCGCAAGGGCCGTCAGGCTGTGCTCGACAACATGGGTCAGCGCATCCTCGATCTTGCAGCCGATCAGGGCGTGTTCAAGTGAGTCAGCAGTACCGGTTGGAGGCGTTGGGTGAGCCTGTGTTCGTGGGTGATCTTGGAATCACGGTCACCCGCCATGAGGTCTGGATAGACAAGGCCGACTTCGCCGCTTCCGACTGCCTCCGTGCGCTCATCCGAATCGGGCGGGTGCGGGTATCGTCAGGTGAGAGGGTCAGAGTGCCAAAAGAACCACCCAAGAGAAAGCTCCCCACATGGGTGGCGAGATCACGCCCCAACAAGAGGGGCAAGCCTGTCTCGCCGCATCCGGCGCAGCAGCCGACCCCGCCACCGCAGCAGACGTTCACTGCCGAGGAAGCGCAAGGGATGGCCGACCACGCTGCGGAGAAAGCCGCCAAGACGGCAATAAACGCTCTGATGCCAGCCATACACCTCATCCTCGCCAACCAGCAGAACTCGTCCGACGTGCCGTCCGACCTCGACACACGCATCGAGCAGGCGGTGTCACGCGCTCTCGGCAGCGTCTCTCTCACAGCACCCTCTGGATCAACCACCACCCCTCGCACCGGTCCCGACGAACCCATGTTCATCCCATCGGGGATCGTGAAGGAAGACGCCGAAAGCCTGACTGTGAAGTCCGACTCCGCACAAAGCGAAGGTCTGGACGACGCTGCCAGCGCGTTGAAGGCGCTCCGCAAGGGTAAAGGTGGAGACAAGACATAGGAGATACCGTCATGGCATCAAAGAAATCAGCGCCTCTCGGTGCCGGACTCGACATCGGCACCATGAACATTGTGTCCGCTCGTCGGCAGGAAGACGGGTCGGTCGAAACCAGTCGTGTGCGCGATGCGTTCCTCGACCTCGACAGCAGCGCCAAGCGGATGCTCAAGCTGTCTGGGGTCAACTACCTTGACCAAGGCGAGGATGGGATCATCGTCGTCGGTGACGCTGCGATGGAGATGGCGAACGTCTTCGGTCGCGAAGCACGTCGTCCTCTGTCGCAGGGTTTGATCTCGGCAGGGGAGATGGACGCCCTCGACGTGCTTGGTGTGATGATCAAGAACGTGTTGGGCGAACCCGCCACCAAAGGTGAAGCCTGCTACTTCTCTGTGCCTGCCGCTCCCGTGGATGCCGACCGTGATGTCGTCTACCACAAGGGGGTGTTTGAGCGCATCGTGACCGAGTGTGGTTACAAAGCCTACGCTGGCAACGAGGCGATGGCGATTGTCTACGCCGAGACAGCCAAGGACGGCTTCTCTGGTCTGGGAATCTCGTTCGGCAGCGGCATGTGCAACCTCGCTCTCGCGGTGACCGGCGTAGAGGGTCTGTGCTTCTCCGTGGCGCGTGGTGGCGACTGGATCGACGCTGGGGCCGCGAAGGCAACGGGCAGCACCCAGAGCCGAATGTGTTCGATGAAGGAGCAGGGTGTGGACCTGATGAACCCACAGGGCCGGGAGCAGGAGGCTCTGGCGCTCTACTACAAGAGCCTCATTGAGTATTGCGTAGACCAGACGGCACGCGAGTTCATCAAGATCAAGGACCGCTTCTCCCTGCCCCGACCCATCCCCATCGTGGTCAGTGGTGGCACATCACTCGCAGGGAACTTCTTGGAGTTCTTCACCGAGGTCTTTGAGACAAAGCGCCGCAAGTTCCCCATTGAGATCAGTGAGATCCGACACGCCTCGGATCCGCTCAACGCTGTTGCTCGCGGTCTGCTCATTCAGGCCATGCAGGAGCACGACGAGGACTGACGGTAGCTTGACTATCCCTGTCCATTAGACAAGACCGAGGTTCACATGCGCGGCACATCCAAGAAGAAGACTCCATGGTGGAAGGCACTCACGACCAAGCGGAACAGACCCGCTCGACGCCCTCTGCGGAAGGCGGTCAAGGCCGTGAAGAACGTCGCCAAGGTCGTTGAGGATGTTGCAGAGGACGTGACGGAGGCCGCTGCGAAGGTGTCTGCCGAAGTCCAGAAGACAGCAGAAGTCGTGGAGTCCACCGTCGAGAACGTCACCGATCAGGCCGAGGACACCATCGAGGCAGTCGAGGACGTGGTTGATCTCGCATCCAAGACCGTGAAGGAACTCCGCGAAATGGCGAAGGCGGCTGGAGTCAGCGGCTATTCCTCGATGAAGAAGGCGAAGCTGGTCGAAGCCCTCACTTGAGTGTGTAGTCCCACGCGCCTCGCTTGGTGTTCTGGACGCGATTCACACGACCGTCCTCACGAAGCAGAAGGCCCGTCAATCGGTGTGGGGGGCACGTCCCGCAGCCTGTGTCGAGCGCGACGTAGTGATCCTTGCGGTACTCACTGGTGCCCCAAGGCGTGTGGCCGAAGACCTGCACGCACCCCTCTGGGAGTCGGTACACCTTGCCCTTCTTTGCACCCGCCCAGAGGATCTGTTCGGGGGCTACCGAGAACAGGGCGTTGTACATCGCCCCTGCGAAGTGGCGAGCCGTTGCACTGTTCGGGTCCGACACCGTGTTTCGGAGGTCAGCCAGAGCAGTCGTCCAGATGGCGTTCCCGACCTTCTCGGAGATCCCGCCGTGTGAGATGAAGTAGGTCGTGTCTCCGTGAGACACATCGGCCCACAGTTCCCCGTTGGCGATGTACTCGCGGTGCTCCTGTGGAACCACACGGTCGAGTTCTTCCGCCAGTTGCAGGTGGGACATGATCTTGTCGGTGTCGATTCCGTAGGAGCGCAGCGTGGCAACTCCACCCATCGCCTTTGAGAACGGGATGCGACCATCCACCTTGCCCGTAGTGATCCACTCATGGAGCCACAGTTCGTGGTTCCCGAGCAGGTTCCTGACCCCGTGCTGGATGCACAGGTCAATGACCCCTTTGGAGTCAGGCCCTCGGTCGATGAGATCACCCACCGAGTAGATTTCCAGAGGTGCGTCGGGGCCGATGACCTCACGGGTGTAGGAGAGGAGGTCGGCCAGAGCCTTCGCCTCTCCATGCACGTCACCGAAGATCAGGGTGTTCATCTACACCAAGTCCTTTGTCTCAAGGAGAATCGCCAAGTGGGTCTGACCCTCCGGGGTCATGCGCCACAGGAGGTTGAACAGCTTCATGGCGTCCTCCGTGTCCTTCATGGCGGTGTGTGCGCCTTCCCTTGACCAGCCGAGAAAACTCCGCACGGAGTCGAGGGACGCCTTGCCAAGTCCGAGTGGGAACAGGTGCTCGTAGGCGAGCGTCACGGTGTCGATCTTGCGGTACGGGATGCGTCCCTCGACACCATGCTTCTTGAACGCTGCCTTGAGCATGTTCTCGTCAAAGGAGACGTTGTGGCCGCAGATCGTCTTCGCACCCTCGGCGAAAGCCACGATCCGTGGTCCGGCTTCCGACATCGCAGGGGCATCGTCCCACCGTGAGGAATCAGCAGCGTAGCCGTTCTTCTCCAATGCTCTCGGATGCGCGTCGGCCAACTCCTTTTCAGTCGGCTTGATCAGGGTGTGGAACCGAGTTTCGGTCCCATCGGCTTCACGGCGGATCATCCCAACCTCGATGACAGCCGAGGTGTTGGGGTCAAGATCCGTGGTTTCCGTGTCTACGAAGATGATTGGGTACACGATTGCCTCTGATTGGTGTGGGTAGAGTAGCCCTACGACTACTTACAGGTAGTGAGTGGTACACTTTACCTGCGGTTTCCAAAAGTCAGCCCCACAAGTGGGTAAGATGAGGCCATGACACGCAAACGCACCCCTGTTGAAGTTCCTGTACCGGACAGTTTGCGGAAAGCTGTCTTGGACATCGCTGTGCAACAGAAGGACGGGACCGTCACATCGGTCGGGGTTCTTCTTCGGTCGGCATGTGAAGCTATAGCCGAGGCCAACGAGGCTCTGTCCGCGAACGGCTTGGTCGAGATCGCGGTCAAAGACCTGATGCGGGGCTACCGTCGAAGGGGTCGAGCGAACATCATCGTGAACGCCAACGGCGATGTGATGCTCCGAATCGGTGCCGAGCATGCCAACCGAATCTCGTCCACGACTGCGCCGGGTGGTGCGGGGCTTCCTTCTCTCCAATGTCTGCGGACCATCGCCGAGCAAAGGGGTGTAGACATCTCTGACCTCGGACGCCGCAAGCGAGAGATCATGCGGAGGCTGGACAAGAGCACTACCGTCATTGTGGACGAGCCAGAAATCCATGAAGGCCCACCTGCACGGTTGCGTGATGAGGTGAGGACCAGCGACATGCCTCTGCCAGAGATCAAGCTGCCGCCACGGTAGTCCGTCTATCTGATCCTGCTTGGAAGGAGCGTAGATGACGCAAGAAGCGCCATACGGGTACTGGACCTACGGCACGAAGGATGGACTCTTTGGTGCTCCGAGCACCATCAAGACCCTTCGTGATGGCCGGAACATCCTCGTCAAAGATCCCGACAATCCAGCAGTTCTGGAGGACGAGTACATCCTCTGGGCGGTGAAGAACGACAAGAACGCGCTCCGGTCTTTCCGAGAGCGCCTGCCTACAATGGATGCTGTCAGCCAAGCTCGCCTCAACGCTCTGGTCGCGCAATACCCGGCTCACTTCATCGACCGGATCGACCACCTCACCCTGTCGGACAACATCCAGCGCAGGCAGGTGGTTCACACCCGCAAGGACACGACGCGAAACCCGTACATGGAGAAGCCGAAGAAGCCGGGGAGTCCGAGCCGCATCAACACGAAGCCCGACCCCTACCCGACGACGACGGAGATGGTGGCCGAGTCGGACACCATCTCCATCATCATCCCCACGTCAGTCGAGTACATGACGACAGTGACGGGTCTGCCGGACGGCCTTGTCTGGAACGGTACGGTGATCCGAGGCACCACGCCCTCGGTGGCCGAGGACACCTCCTACGAGATCACCATCACAAGAACGAACAGCCTCGGTTCGGAGGTTGGCACTCTGACGTTGACCGTATCGAACACAACGGCGGCGGGACCGACCATCGGCTCCGTGACCACAGGCGACCAAGAAGTCAGTGTCTCCATCACTCCGGGTGACGACGGCGGTTCGCCCATCATCGACTACGAGTACAGCCTCGACGGAGGGTTTAACTGGACATCCATCGGGTCCACGTCCAGCCCCCTCACGATCACAGGGCTGGAGAACGGCATCGACTACGGTATCCAGATCCGTCCTGTGAACGGAAGCGGTCCCGGCGACTCAAGCCAAACCTTCAACGCGACTCCATCAACGACTCCCAGTCAGCCACTCATCTCTGGGATCACAACAGGCAACCAGTCCATCACAGTGACAGTGGCCGATGGCGACGATGGCGGCTCTCCGATCACCGACTACGAGTACAGCCTCAATGGAGGCGCTTTCATCTCGGCAGGCACCTCCGCATCCCCGTTCTCGATCACAGGGCTGGACAACGGAACGTCCTATGACGTAGTGGTTCGACCCGTGAACGCCAACGGAGCAGGCGATCCTTCCCAGCCCATCACAGCCACGCCGTCTACGGTCCCCGGTCAGCCGACCATCGGCACCATCATCACCGGAAACGGTGCCGTTACCGTACCCATCAGCATTTTGGACACCGGAGGCTCACCGCTTATCCTACCGCTCTTTGAGTACCGCTTGGACGGAGGGCCTTTCGCATCCTTCGCGTCAGTTGGTCCCTTTGGGTATGTGATCACGGGATTGACCAACGGCGTTGAATACGACATCGAGGTTCGGGCGATCAACGTCAACGGCGCGGGTGCCATCTCTGCCCCAGCGAGTGCGACCCCCTCGACTGTTCCCTCGGAGGGACCGACCATCGGCTCTTTCAGCACGGGGGACGGCACGGTCACCATCAACTTCACGGCTGGAGATGATGGAGGCTCACCCATCACGGACTACGAGTACAGCCTCGACGGTGGACTCAACTACATCAGCGCAGGCACGGCGGTCAGCCCTGTCGTGATTTCTGGCCTCGTCAACGGGACCGAGTACGACATCGAGATTCGCCCGGTGAACGCCAACGGAAATGGGCCTGACTCCACGACCGTTGTAGCGACCCCATCCACGGTGCCAAGTGCTCCGACGCTGACCTCTCTCACCGCAGGGAATGAACAACTGTCCGTAGCGTTCACTCTCGGAGCGACGGGAGGTTCAGCCATCACTGACGTGGAGTACAGAATCAACGGCGGCGCGTATGTCAGTGCTGGAACTACCGTCAGCCCCTTCGTGATCACAGGTCTGACGAACGGCACCTCCTTCGATGTAGAAATCCGCGCAGTGAACGTGAACGGGGGCGGCGCGGTGTCGAACCTCCTGTCCGCGACTCCCTCAACG
>Ga0163109_10000210_pt1 | contig 47001 bp, 42 predicted proteins | sample CRUFie1St13metaG_FD_108704 | JGI IMG/M metagenome (GOLD analysis project Ga0163109, IMG submission 108704) | Marine microbial communities from the Costa Rica Dome - CRUD Field 142mm St13 metaG | ecosystem: Environmental > Aquatic > Marine > Oceanic > Photic zone | place: Costa Rica: the Eastern...
AGAGCATGTTGGGCATCAGTTTTCTTTTTCTTTATATCTCAATTAGTTGATATACAATATTTTGATGGCAAGATTAGCGTTATTTCTTGGATTTTAATTGCTTCTTTAAAAAACATTATCGAAGAAGATAATTTAAAGCTAAATAATTGTATTGATTATTGAGCACGACTTAAATACCTTAAGAAAGAAAAAATAGAATTTCAGCTAAACCAAAAATGATAAAAATATATTTTTTAATTTAAAATAATTTCCTAGGACAGCTTTAATAAAGCTAATTTCTTTAAGATGCTTATTTTAAATCTTTTCTAATTTTGTTCTAATTTTTCATTAAATTGGAGAGCGGAATTTTTTAATTTTTAGGATAATTCAAAAGCAAAATAAAAGAATTTATAAACTTTACTATTATATAAAATCCACTTTTAAATATAATTCATGCACAGATTTTTAAAAACTTTTAAACTTTAAATACAATATTATGTTTTTATAGATTGAATATAAATTAAAAAAAAACATAAATTTTAATTAAGGTTTGATACTAAAAGCTCTCTAATATAAAATCTAAAAACTCTCCTGCAAATCATAGATTGTTTAGTTTTTTAAAATAGGATCAATTTTAAAAAAATAATATTTTTTATTTTTATTATCCATACAAATTAAGCAAAAAGGAAACAATTTTATTGCTATAAATAATAGTAATATACCTAATATTAAAATATAAATTGATGATTATTAATAAAGGGAATATAGCACTAGTTCATGATTGGTTTGTAGCTAAATCTTTTGGTGGCGCTGAAAAAGTAACCTTAATGATTGATGAATATTTGTCCAATAAATTTTCAGTTCCAGATTTATTTTCTTTAACAGAAAATATAAGTAAAAACAATGAAAGTTTTTTTAAGGGTAGAAAAATAAGTACTAGTTTTATTCAGAATCTGCCTTATGGGAAGAAAAGAATTCAAAGATATTTACCAATCATACCTTTTGCGATAGAACAAATCGATTTAAGCAAATACCAATTAATATTAAGTTCCAGTCATATTGCAGCCAAAGGAGTTTTATCTTCACCTGATCAACTACATATAAGTTATATCCATACTCCTATGAGATATGCCTGGGATCAAATGAATACTTATATTAAAAAATCCTCTATTAAACAATTTGGATTAGAGTTCCCTTTAAGATATTTTTTATTTAAATTAAGAGAGTGGGATTATATCAGCGCACATCGACCAGATTACTTAATTGCAAATTCAAACTTTACTTCAAGAAGAATTAAAAAATATTGGGGCTTAAATTCAGAAGTGATTCATCCACCAGTTAATGTCAAAAGATTTAAATATAATTTAGAGAGAAATAGGTTTTATCTTAGTGTTTGTAGACTTGTTCCAAATAAAAGAGTTGACCTACTTATTGAAGCTTTTAATAAATTAGGTTTACCATTAGTTCTGGTTGGTGACGGTCCTGAAAAAGATAAATTAAAAAAGATAGCAAATCCCAATATCAGATTTAATGGTAACGATACTAATACAAATATAGAAAAGCTAATGAGTACCTGTAGAGCTTTTGTATATGCTGGGATAGAAGATTTTGGAATAGCTCCCATTGAAGCCATGGCTTCTGGAGCGCCTATAATAGCTTTAGCAAAAGGAGGTTTATTAGATACCGTAAATTGCTTAACTAATTACTCAAAAAATAATATTTCTACTGGAATTTTATTCAAAGAGCAAAATGCCTCTAACATAGTTGATACAATTAGTTGGTTTGAAGATAAGAAAATTTGGAAAAAATTCAATCCTGAAATACAAAATAAATTTGCTCAAAATTTTTCACAAGATAAATTCAAAATTAAACTAGACAAATTTATTAACAAATCTTGGGATGATTTTGTTAAAAAATAATTTTTAACATAAAATAAAATTTTCTTTTTCAAAATTTCAAATTGGACTTATACAAGTTATTATCTAAAAAAAATACATATCTTTTTTTTAAATCACTCTTTGATATTTTATTTTCTTTAATTGTTATAGTATTAGGCTTCCCATTATTCTTATTGATTGCAATATTAATAAAATTTAGTTCAAGAGGTCCTATATTTTATTATCACCAAAGAGTTGGGAAAAATTTTAAATCTTTTTATTGCCTTAAATTCAGAACTATGCATCCAGAGGCTGATGACATATTAGAAAATTTGTTAGAAAAGAATGAAAAGATTAGAATAGAATTTGAAAGTATTCAAAAGCTCAGGAATGACCCAAGAATAACTCCAATTGGAAAGTTTTTGAGAAAAACAAGTCTAGATGAGTTACCTCAATTTTTAAATGTTCTTAAATTAGAAATGAGTGTAATTGGACCTCGTCCCATTGTTGATAAAGAAATTGATAAATATGGTGATCAAATACAAAAAGTACTCTCAATAAATCCTGGAATAACTGGACTTTGGCAAGTTAGTGGCAGAAATAATTTGAGTTATAGAAGAAGGGTTTATCTTGATGCGCTATACGTTGATAGTTTTAATCTTCTAATGGATTTGAGGATTATAATTAGAACTTTCGGAGTTTTATTATTTCCTATGGATAGGGGGGCGTATTAAAAAGTTATGGTATCAAAGGTTAAGGATTAACAAATTTGATGTCCAGCAAAACCATAAATTTATTAATACGACTTTCGAAAATTCTCTCTAAAAAAAGGAAGATATCTTTGCTAAAGTTTGTTCCCTTAGCAACTTTTACGGGTCTAACTAATGTTTTAGCAATTGCCTTGGTATCGAGAATATTTTTAGTAATTGTACAAAAAGATAATAAACCTCCATTACCTTTTTTGAATTAATTTCAACAGATCCTTTTACCAAGTTAATTATTCTTATTTTTATCTATATTTTTGTTAATTGGCTTGCTTCATTTTTAAAACTATTTAAAATTTACATCTAAGTAATTGATGATTAATACGATACTATAAAATTAATTTCTAAAAAGATTAATAAAAATGTCTAATATTTGTATCATTCCTCTAATTTTATGTGGGGGATCTGGAACAAGACTTTGGCCACTTTCAAGAGAATCTTATCCTAAACAATTTTTGTCGTTAAAAAAAGAAGATAACTTAAGTTTATTACAAAAAACCATTCAAAGAATACAACCTTTAAAAGGTCTACAAAAACCAATATTAGTATGCAACGAACAACATAGATTCATTGTCGCTGAGCAAATGCGTGAACTAAATATTGATAATTTCACTATATTGCTTGAACCATTTGGTAGAAACACAGCTCCTGCAATTACGCTAGCAGCATTGAAAGCAATTGAGCTTGAAGAAAATCCAACTTTATTAGTTTTATCATCAGATCACGAGATAAAAAATGTAGAAAAATTTTTAGGTATTATTGAAAAAGGTTTTGAGTATTCAGAAAAAAATAAATTAGTGACTTTTGGTGTCGTTCCAACATCTCCAGAGGTTGGTTATGGATACATTAAAGCATCAAAAACATTAGGCAATAAACTAGAAGGGTCTCCAATAGAGGGTTTTCTCGAAAAACCTAATTTAATAAAAGCCAAAGAATTAATCAAAGATAATAGATTTACTTGGAATAGCGGTATGTTTATGTTTAAAGCTCAAGAAATTATTAAAGAAATTAATAAATTTTCTCCAGAGATATTATCATCATGTAAAGAAACAATGAAAAAAAGTATTAAAGATCTTGATTTTCAGAGATTAGATAAAGTTTCCTTCAAAAAATGTGAGAATATTTCCATAGATGTTTCAATAATGGAAAAAACATCTAGAGGGGTTGTAATTCCTTTAGATGTAGGTTGGAGTGATGTTGGAAGTTGGGAGGTGGTTTGGGAGACTTCAGATAAAGATCCAAAAGGCAACTATACTGAAGGCAAAATAATTTTAGAAAATACAAAAAATTCTTATTTTACTAGTGAGAATAGATTAATAGTAGGAATTGATTTAAATGACCTGATAGTAGTAGATACAAGAGATGCAGTTCTAATTTCCAATAAAAAATCATCTCAAAAAGTAAAAAATATTGTCAATCATTTAAAAAAAAGAAAAATACCAGAAGGGCAATCTCATACGAAAGTTTATAGACCATGGGGACATTATTTATCAGTAGTGATGGAAAAGAGGTGGCAAGTTAAATTAATCTATGTAAAACCTGGAGAGCAATTGTCCTTACAAATGCATCACCATAGATCAGAGCATTGGATAGTAGTTAGTGGCACTGCTCAAGTGCATTTAGATGAAAAAATTAATGTAATAGCAGAGAATCAAAGTATTTATATACCTCTTGGTTCAAAGCATAGACTACTAAATCCAGGGAAAATACCTCTTAAGCTTATTGAAGTACAAAGCGGTTCATATGTAGGTGAAGATGATATCGTAAGGTTTGAGGATAATTATGGTCGCTCTAATTAAGTATTTTTTCAAAATTGATATTTATCAACCATTAATTAATAACAAATTCCTTTGTATTATATTTAATTAAAAAATCTTTTTGATATGAGTTATAAAATAGAAAGCATTTGTTGTATTGGGGCTGGCTATGTTGGAGGGCCAACAATGACAGTAATAGCTGAACAATGTCCAGATATTGAGGTTAATGTTGTTGATATAAATGAAGACAGAATAAAAGCTTGGAACAATGCAGATTTTGAAAAACTTCCAATTTTCGAACCAGGTTTGGGTGAAATAGTAAAAAAATGTAGAGATAAAAACCTTTTTTTCTCAACAGAATTAGAAAAAAATATTGAATCTGCAGATATGATATTCATCTCAGTTAACACACCAACGAAAGTAAAAGGCTTAGGGGCAGGGCAAGCTAGTGATCTTAAATGGGTTGAAGAATGTGCAAGACAAGTAGCTAGATTTGCTTCAGGACACACCATAGTTGTAGAAAAAAGTACACTCCCAGTAAAGACTGCTGAAGCTATTAAAAGTATCCTTGAAGCTTCTCAACCAACTAAAGATACAAATAAAAAAACCTTTGATGTATTATCAAATCCAGAATTTCTTGCAGAAGGTACAGCAATTAAAGATCTTAAAGAACCAGATAGAGTTTTAATTGGAGGAGAAAATAATGATGCAATTAATGCGTTAAGCAATATTTATAAAAAATGGGTTCCGTTAGAAAAGATTCTTCACACTAATATTTGGAGTAGCGAATTAGCTAAATTAACTGCAAATGCTTTCTTAGCACAAAGAATAAGTTCCATTAATTCAATAAGCGCTTTATGCGAAGCCACAGGAGCAGATGTAAGAGAAGTTTCAAGAGCTATAGGAACAGATAATAGGATAGGTTCAAAATTTCTTGATTCTGGCCCTGGGTTTGGTGGGAGTTGCTTTAAAAAAGATATATTAAACCTCGTCTATCTATCAACTTATTTTGGCCTACCTGAAGTTGCAAAATTCTGGGAAGAGGTTGTTATTTTAAATAATTGGCACCAACATAGATTATCAAAGTTAATTGTTAATAAACTTTTTGGAACTATCACAGGGAAAAAAATTTGTATTTTTGGATTCGCCTTTAAAGCAAATACAAATGATACTAGAGAATCATCAGCTATCATAATTTGTAAGGATTTATTAGAAGAAGGGGCAATTCTAAATATCCATGATCCTAAAGTTAGCTCACTACAAATTGAAGAGGCTCTTGGAAGTCCACCAAATGAAAATAAAAATCCTTCGAGCAGACTTAATGAAATTATTGGGAATTGGAATTATTCTAATGATATTTATAAGGCAGCCTGTGAAGCTGATGCTGTTGTAGTGCTAACTGAGTGGGAAGAATATTCTCATATAAATTGGGATATCTTATCAACTAAAATGAGAAAACCTGCATGGGTTTTTGATTCTAGATCAATCCTAATTCCTAGTAAAGTTATTTCATCTGGTATAAATTTTTGGAGAATAGGAGATGGAATAAATTACTAGATTTAAAACCCGTTGGGATTATTTTTTTGCCATTTCCAACCATCCTTACACATATCTTCTAAATCTCTTTTTGGTTTCCACTTTAGCAAAGATATTGCTTTTTTATTATTCGCTATGATTTCAGGAACATCTCCCAAACGCCTTTCGCAAAATACATAAGGTATCTTGCAATTATTAATCATCATAAACTTTTCTACTATCTCCAGTACACTTGTTCCAAGCCCTGTACCAATGTTAAATTCTATTAATTGAGCTTTACTTCTTGACAAATAATTTAGAGCACTAACGTGTGCATCAGCTAAATCCATAACATGAATGTAATCCCTAATACATGTTCCATCTTTTGTTGGCCAGTTATTTCCAAATATTTTTAACTCTTTATAAATTCCTAAAGCAACCTTGCATATATATGGGAATAAATTATTGGGAATATTTAAAGGATTTTCACCTATCAATCCACTTGGATGTGCCCCTACAGGGTTAAAGTATCTTAAATTAGCTACCCTCCAAGAGTCTTTAGCACTACCATAAAGATCTTTAAGTAAACATTCAATAGAAGCCTTAGTATGCCCATAAGGATTAAGTGGTTTAATTGGAGAACTCTCTTCAAAAGGTAATAATGAGTTGCCACCGTAAATTGTCGCACTACTGCTAAATACTATAGTTCTACAATTAAATTCGTTCATTACCTGAAATAAGCACATTGAACCTAGTACATTATTATCCCAATACTTAAGAGGATTCAAAACTGATTCTTCAACTGATTTCAAACCTGCAAAATGAATCACGCCATCAATAGATTTATTGGCTTTAGTTGATTCTGAAAAAATTTTAATTAAAAATTCCTTATTTCGTATATCTCCTTTTTGAAAAGATATTGAAGGGACAAGCAATTTTTTTTTACAGATATGTTTAACTCTCTCTAAAGATATTTCTGAGCTATTAATATTTGAGTCTACGACAATTAGTGAATATCCATTCTCTATAAGTGAAATACAAGTGTGACTCCCAATAAACCCAGAACCTCCTGTAACTAGTATAGTTTTCATAAATTATTTTTCATTAATTTTTGATTTATTATACCTGCTATTTAAGGATGTTCTAACAAATTTAAATTGATTTCTAATTAAAAAATTTTTTTAAGAAATTGTTTAACTCTCAGAGAGTAATTTAATAAAATCTAAATATTCAAAACTTATATTTTAAAAGATTTTTTTTGATATATAAAAAAGTAAGACTTTTTAAACAATTTTAAATCAATCCGCATATGTACATATCTTAGAATTAAATTCTAAATATATTTCAAAATGGCCGACAAAATCTTAATAACTGGAGTTGCTGGATTTATAGGTTTTCATCTTTCAAAAAAACTTTTAGAAAATAATGAACAAATTATTGGGATTGATAATTTAAATTCATATTATGATGTCAGTCTAAAAGAAGACAGATTAAAAGAGCTTTATAGTTTAGCAAGTAAACAGGGGGGAGGATTAGATTTTTATAGAGGTGATATTGATAATATTGATTTCTTAGAAAATTTATTTAAAAAAGAAAAGCCAAGAATAGTAATAAATCTCGCAGCTCAAGCAGGCGTAAGATACTCCTTAATAAATCCAAGAGCTTATATCAATTCAAACATTATTGGGTTTTTCAATATTTTAGAATGTTGTAAAAAGTTTTCTATTAAAAAACTTCTATACGCAAGTAGTAGCTCAGTTTACGGTGGGAACACAAAAATCCCTTTCTCTGAATCTGATGAAGTTAAATATCCTGTAAGTTTGTACGCTGCAAGTAAATTATCAAATGAGCTTATGGCTTACACCTATAATCATCTATACAAAATTTCATCTTTAGGATTTAGATTCTTTACCGTTTATGGACCCTGGGGAAGGCCTGACATGGCACCAATGATTTTTACCAATTCAATTTTAAATAAATTACCCATAAGAATTTTTAATAATGGGAATATGTCAAGAGACTTTACTTACATTGATGATGTTATTGAGTTAATCTTTAGAGCTTTAAATAAGCTTGAAGATGAAAGCAATTTAATTATAAATACAAAATCTAATAAAGGAAAAAATACTTCAAATGCACTTATTTTTAATGTCGGGAATAGTAAGCCTGTTAAGCTTATGAATTTCATAGATAAGCTTGAGGAAGAGTTAGGAATAAAAGCAATTTATAATTTTGAATCTATGCAACCAGGCGATGTAAAAGATACATATGCTGATAATTCAAGAATTCAAGAATGGTTAGATTATGAGCCTATAACTGAGATATCAGATGGAATAAATAAATTTATTGAATGGTACAAAAATTACTATTAAATTTCATTTCTCAAAAAAATAGAAGTTTGAGGTCATTTCTAATTTTATAATCCTAGGAAATCTAAGCATATATTCTTTATCCTCTCCGATGATTTGCCATCTCCATAAGGATTATTTGTTCTAGACATTGAATCATAAGCATTCTTATTTTTTAGAATAGAACTCAATTCCTCTACAATATTATTTTGATTAGTTCCTATTAATTTGGATACACCAGCTTCAATACCTTCATTTCTTTCAGTAGTCTCGCGCAGAACTAAAACCGGTTTACCAAAAGTTGGAGCTTCCTCTTGAAGGCCCCCAGAATCTGTAACTATTAAATAACTATTTTTTATAGCACCAATCATTTCCAAATAATTAAATGGCTCACAGAGAATTACTCTTTCATGTTTTCCCAGAACTCTCTCTAGAGGTTCTCTTACCTTTAGATTTTTGTGCATAGGAAGAACTAAATATACCTCGGGAAATAAATCAATTATTTTTTTTAAACCTAAAGCAATTTCTTCCAAATTATTTCCCCAATTCTCTCTTCTGTGAACTGAAGCTAATAATACTTTATTCTTATCCCAATCAATTCTCAAAGATTCAACTGGTTTTGCTTTATCTTTTACATGAAGCAAAGCATCAATAATAGTATTGCCTGTAATAAAAACATTCTTTTTTATATTGTTTGCAGATAAATTTTGAAACGACTTTTGGGTTGGAGCAAAATGAAGAGAGCTTATTTGCGAAATCAGTCTCCTATTTAGTTCTTCAGGATAAGGATTTAGTAATGATTCGGTTCTTAATCCTGCTTCAACATGGCCAACTGGAATTTTTTCGTAGAATGCTGCCAAAGCTGCTGCGAAGGCAGAAGTTGTATCGCCCTGTACTAATATTAAATCCGGATGAAAATTAAGGAATTCTTCTCTTAGCTTATTAAGGATATTTGAAGTAAGTTCATTTATGCTTTGACCATGTTTCATTAATTCTAAATTCTTATCCACCTCAATATCAAATAAATCATTCACTTGTTGTACCATTTCTTTATGCTGTCCTGTTGAAATTACTCTGGTTTCTATTACCTCCTCTTTTTTTAGTTCATAAATTAACCTAGCTAACTTTATCGCCTCAGGTCTTGTCCCAAAAATAATCGTTATTCTCTTAAAAAAATTTTTCCCCAAAATATATAATATTTTTGCTGTTTCATATATTATACAGAGGCGAGTAAAAATATAAAATATTATCTATAAATTATAAATTTAAGTATTTTTTTAATAACGAAAATCAATAATTAAGGTCTTTACATTTTAAAATTTTATTCTTAATTTAATAAAGATACTTAGTTATATGCTTAGAGTTCCTTTTAACACTCCCTATATCCCTGATGGAGTTTTATCTGAAATTACAAAACTTTTCAGATCAGGGAATCAACTATGTGGGGATGGTAATATCAGCCACTTATGCGAAAAAGAACTTAAAACACTTTTGGAAGTAGAAAATAGAGTTTTATTAACTAACTCATGTAGTTCTGCTTTAGAAATTGCGGCAATATTATCAAACTTAAACCCAAATTCTGAAGTAATTATCCCTTCATATACATTTGTTGCTTCAGCAACTCCTTTCACAAGAGAAAAAGCTAAAGTGAAATTTTGCGATATTGATGAACAAACTGGAAATATTTGTCTTGACAGTTTACAAAAACAAATCACAAAAAATACTAAGGTTATTGTTTGTGTTCATTATGGAGGAAGTTCATGTGATTTAGAAAAACTTTTGGAAATTGTCAGAGCTAATAATTTAATATTAATTGAAGATTGCGCTCAGGCTATTCATGGTACCTATAAAAGAAAGAGATTGGGCAAATTCGGAGAATTTGGCTGTTTCTCATTTCATGACACAAAAAATATATCTGCGGGTGAAGGGGGTTGTTTAACAATTAACAAGCATAACTTTATACAAAGAGCTCAATATATTAGAGATAAAGGAACAAATAGAAAAGACTTTAAGGAAAAACTAGTTAATAAATATCATTGGGTTGATGAAGGCTCATCTTTTAGCTTAAGTGAAATAAATGCTTGCTTATTGCTTCATGGGTTAAGAGAGAGTAATGAAATTCACCAAAAAAGGATTAAAATTTGGGACCAATATAATAAACTTCTTAAACCATTAGAGGATTGTAATAAAATCTTCATTCAAAAAATACCAGAATTTAATTCTAATGCTGCACATTTATTTTTTTTCTTAGTTGAGAAAAGTATTCGTAAAGATTTGATGAATTTTCTAAGAGGTAGCGGTATTGAGGCAACTTTTCACTACATTCCCCTCCATTCTTCTCCCTACGGTAAGATTTATTCTCAAAATATTACTCACAAAAATAGCCTTCAAAATACAGAAAAATTTGCAGAAAGTATCGTTAGATTACCACTCAGACCTAATATGGAAATTACAGATTGTGAGTATATTTGTCAAAAAATTTATGAATTCTTCGATATTAAATTTTATTAATTAACTTTTTAATGTTTTTGCATCTCCCAAAAACATTATAAGAATAAATGGAAGAATAGTTCTAGAGTCTGAAAAGAAATCACCCTGAAAACCTCCTAATAAAATATATATAAATAAAAGTTTATATATTGAGTTAATTTCTTTTATTCTGATTCTGTTAAAAAACAAAGAGGTTATAAAGATCAAGTAAAATACAATAGAAATAAGGCCATGACGATGAACAATACTGAGGTAGAAATTATGTGGATTATAAGTATTACTTGAAATGAAAGAGGATTGTCCAAATAATACACACTTATCTAAATTATCAAAGAAAATTTTAGTGTAGTAAAATCTATTAAATTCACTTGAATCTAAGACTTCTGGGGATATATTGTTTGGATTAAAATTTAAGAATAATTCCAGAAATGATTTACTTAAATTTAATTGATTTAAAATTAAATTCTGCCTACTTCCAAAAAACATAATTAAAAGAACTAGTAAAAAAATAATAAAAATATACTTTAATTTAAATTTAAATCTCAAAAAAATTCTTTTAAAAAAAATAAAAATTCTTTTTAAATTGATATTTACCATATAAATAGTCAATAAAATAAAGCCAAAAAATCCTAACGATGTCTTTGTCATTAATAAAAGGTATGCTATGCAAGAACTTGATATTAAGAATTTTTGATCATTTAAATAATTCAGACTTTTTAAAATAGATATCAAAATAAAAGAAGTGAACATAAATTGGGCGAGCATATTTTGCGTTACAAAAAAAGAGATGATTCCATTTTCGTTATTCCACCATGTCTGAATATGAATTTGATTAACACTTGGAGGTAAAAAATTTAAAGATAAAAGAAATCTAGACCATAATGAATTACCTATAATTGAATTTATTAATCCACCAATTGTACTTATTAGAATAATATTGAATGTTGAGTTAGATATAGTCTTTATTAATTTCTTGTTTGATTTTAAAAAATTTAGAGAGCTTATAAATAATATTGCGCTAATTGACCTTAAGGAGATGTTTAAACTCGTAAATGATAATTTACTAAAAGAAAATAATATAAAAGGGAATTCAAATTTATTTGGCAGAATATTTTTGAAAGTATTTTGAATTAAAATTAGTGAGCCAAAAGTTGTTATTAAAATTTCACATAAAGATATGCTTTTTGATCCAAATGGAATAAAAAAGCTTATTACAGATGAATAAATAATAATATTTATAAAATAATAAATATTTAACATATTTATAAATTAAATTTATTTTTTAACTGTGAGATAAAGAAATTTATCATAGAAAGATTTATCTATTTTTTTATTAATTTTAGTCAACAACTTTTTATATTGCCTATCCAAAGCAGTCATTCTCATATCATATCTAATTCCTTGAAAAGAAGATAATGAACTAATAATATTGAGATTCTCTGAATTTGCTATAGCTAGATCAAATTCATGAAAACTCAAACCTCTTCCTCTTCTAAGAAAATGCAATACTGAATCTTTATCGGAAAAATCATCATAAAGATTGTTAAAATTTTGTCTTTTACTAAACTTTGAATATTGATATGCAATATCGTCTGAAAGCCAATGATAAAAAGGCAACATTGAAGTATGACCATCAAAATACCATAATCTATTAGGAGTCTCAATAACAGTTAATAATCCATTTTTATTTAGTAATTCCCACGCATTAGAAAGAGAACTTAATCGTTCTTTTAATGTCATATGCTCTAATGAGGCGAAGAAAATAATATGATCAAATTCCCCTTTATCAAAATTATTAGTCAATCTATCAGAATTAATACATTTGAAATTAATATTAAGACCATAAATTCTTGCTTTTTCCTTTGCAACATTTATTGCACCCTCATCTACGTCTATGCCCGTAACTGAAGCACTTTGTTCTGATAATGCTATCGAAGAAGATCCCGTACCACATCCTATTTCTAAAATTTTTTGAGAATTTAGTGTTCTTGAGTTGTTGAGCCAAGGAATTATTTCTCTTCTATCATTATTTAATCTTTCAATTAAATGCACATTCAAATCGGATTTAAAATTCTCAGAAGAATAATTTTGGGACTTTCTCCAACCAATATAATAATTTTCGATTAAGGAATTTTTTAAAATTTCCTTATCTTTTTCACTAATATCAATAAAGTTCCTTGATAAATTTTGAGGAATCGGAAAAACAACTTTCTTTAAAAGAGGTTTTAATTTTTTTGGAATATACTTCGCCATATTATTTACCAATCAATCTTTAAAAGTTTATATTAATCAGTTAATCACAATAAAGGATTATGAATCTAAAAATTTATAAAATTTTTAATGAAGATCTTATTAGTAATAAATGCACATAAATTATATGGTTAGGTTAGGAAAATGCTAATTTAGGAAATAAGGAAAGGGAAGAGAATTGAGAAAAGGAATCATACTAGCAGGTGGTAATGGTACTAGATTAAGGCCGATAACAAATGCTATCAGTAAACAACTCCTTCCTATTTACAATAAGCCAATGATATATTATCCACTAAGTACTCTAATGCTTTCTGGAATACGGGAAATATTGATTATTACAAATAAAGAATCTTTGAAATTATTTGAAAAATTATTAGGTGGCGGCGATCAGTTTGGTTTAAAAATTTCATATAAAGTGCAACACGAACCAAAAGGGTTAGCTGACGCTTTTCTAATTGCAGAAGACTTTTTAGAAGGTAAAAGTTCAGTTTTAATTTTGGGTGATAACTTATTTCATGGTAGTGATTTCGTAAATCAGTTAAAACAAAACAATTCTATTAGAGATGGATCCTCGATATTTGTATATCCTGTAAATGACCCTAAAAGATATGGAATTGCAGAAGTTGATAAAGAAAACAGGATAATTTCTATTGAAGAAAAACCTAAACATCCCAAAAGCAGATTTGCTATCACAGGGCTATATTTTTATGACTCTACAGTTATAGATAAAGCTAAAAAGGTTCAGCCTTCTTCAAGAGGAGAATTAGAAATTACATCTATAAATCAAATGTATCTCGATGAGGGGAAACTCAGAGCTTGCACATTAGGTAGAGGAACAACTTGGTTTGACACAGGTACGCATGATTCTTTATTGGATGCAAGTAACTATATAAGTACAATTGAAAAAAGACAAGGTTATAAAATTAGTTGTCCAGAAGAAATTGCTTGGAGGGAGGGTTTAATTTGTGATAATAAATTAAAAGATATTGCGAAAAACCTAAGTAAAGGAGGCTATGGTGATTATCTTTTAGAATTATTAGATCAAAAGAATAATTTTTAATTTAATGCATAGCATTTTTAATAATAAGAGAGTCCTTATAACAGGTGGTTTAGGATTTATAGGTGGTTGCTTAATAAGAAGATTATTATCCAATTCAGATTCCATTATTTTTAATTTAGATAAGCTCAATTATGCAAGCTATCCAATAGAGAAAGAGTATTTAAAAGATGCTAAAAAATACAAATTGTTGAAATGTGATTTAGCTGACAAAGCCAAAGTTGAGGAGGCCATAAATATTTCACGACCTGATTTAGTAATTCATCTGGCAGCTGAAAGTCATGTAGATCGATCTATTACAGGTCCACAAGCATTTATCGAAAGTAATATAGTTGGCACTTTTAATCTCATTCAGAGCCTAACTAAATACCTCAGCAAGAAAAAAGACCATAATCTTGAAAATTTTTTATTTCATCACGTAAGCACTGATGAAGTATATGGTTCTCTAGGAAAGAAAGGCTTCTTTAATGAGAAATCTTGTTATGATCCCAGATCACCCTACTCTGCCAGTAAAGCTGCTAGTGACCATCTAATTATGGCATGGTTTCATACTTATAATTTCCCAGTAAAGTTAACTAACTGCTCAAATAATTTTGGTCCTAGACAATATCCTGAAAAATTAATCCCATTAACTATTTCAAAAGCTATTAATAACCAAAAAATACCAATCTATGGGGATGGTTCAAATATTAGGGACTGGCTTTTCGTTGAAGATCATATTGATGGAATTTTAAATGTTATGGAGAAAGGTCAACTTGGAGAAAAATACTGTATTGGCGGTAACTGTGAAAAAACCAATTTAGAAATAGTAAATATCATTTGTAAGATGCTTGATAAAAAAATTTCTGCAGATTATAAACATCAGAATTTAATTGAATTTGTTACTGATAGACCAGGACATGATAAAAGATATGCCATTGATGCTTCTAAAATTAAAAGCCAATTAAATTGGCGGCCTAAACATACTTTTCCCGAGGCATTAGAGCTTACTATTGACTGGTATTTAAATAATCCAAAATATCTCAAAATGTAAATCTAATTAGAATTTTTTTATTAATTAACTTTTTCCCATTCTGGAACTAATTTCTTAAGGATTTTTAATGATTCTTCAAGATCTCTTAGTTTAAGAAAATTTTCTAACAATTGTATCTGAGGTAATAAATATTCTGTATCTAAAAATTTCTCATTAGCTCTAAATATAAGAGGATTGGAAGTTTTTTCTGCTTTGGCATCTATTAAAAGCTCTTCATAAAGTTTTTCACCTTTTCTTAAACCTGTAATCTTTATCTCAATATCACCATTTGGGTTGGTTTTATTCTTTATAGAGAGTCCACTCATTAATACAAGTTGCTCTGCTAAGTCTTTTACCTTTAAAGGTTTACCCATATCTAGAAGAAAAACGTCTCCTCCGCTTGATAAACTCGAAGCTTCCATAACCAATTTTGCAGCTTCAGATATCGACATAAAATATCTAGTAATATTTTCATCAGTCAAGGTTATAGGCCCTCCATCAAGAATTTGCTTTTTGAACAAAGGTACTACTGATCCTGAAGAACCAAGTACATTACCAAAACGAACCATGGAGAACTTTGATAAACTTTTTGACTCTTTTAATGACAATAATGAATATCCTTGAGCTATAAGTTCCGCTAATCTCTTTGAAGCACCCATAATATTTGTAGGTCTAACTGCTTTATCAGTTGAAATCATTATTAATTGTCTTGCCTGAAAATTTAAACAAGCCTCACAAATATTTTTAGTAGAAACCACATTATTATAGATCCCTTCTATGGGATTTTCTTCAACCAAAGGTACATGTTTATAGGCAGCTGCATGGAAGACTAAGTCAATTTTATGCTCGCAAAATACTTGCTTTAAGAAATCATAATTACAAATATCTCCAAGAAAAGAATAGATTTTTGTGTTTTTATTATTTATATTTTTTACATCTTGGCAAATTTTATATAAATTATATTCGCTATTGTCGATTAGTAAAATTTTAATTGGATTCAAACTTAGCAGTTGTCTACTTAGTTCTGATCCAATTGAGCCCCCAGCTCCAGTAATACAAACACAAGAATTTCCTATATTTTTAAGAGTATTTGGAGTAAATTCAATCTTCGACTCTCTAAATAATAAATCATCTAAATCAATCGGAATAAGATTATCTATTTTTAATTTTCCCGTGGTAATTTCTTCTACTGATGGAATTCGCATTATTGATAAATTAAGCTCATTTATAGATTTTATTATTCTTTTTTTAGCCTCGATAGTTGCAGATGGAATTGCTAAAAGTATATAGTCTGGTTTAATAGTTAACATTTTTAATTTATCTGGAGAATTAATACTTATTCCATAAAGAGATCTACTCCATAATTTAGGATTTTCATCAATAAACATAAGTATTTTGAACTTATTAGAGGTCCTTATACTGTTAGCCAATTGTGCACCTGCATCGCCAGCTCCATAAATAATTACTTTGGGTATAGAAAATTTAGACTTCTTCAAGTATTGAAATTGAAAAATTAGATCCCGTAAAATAATTCTTATAGAAATTGTTGAGATACAATATCCAAAAAACAAAAGTAAATAAGTTTTTAAATTAAATTCAACTATCCCAAAAAGTTTATTAATTAGAGCTAATAAGATTATTAAAAAAAAATTTCTTACTAATGATTTATAAAAAGAGTAAGCACCAATATATCTACTAAGTGGACTATATTGATTAGAAAGATCGTAATATAATGGAACCACAAGAATTAAAACAAAAATAAATTTTAAGATACTAAAATTAATTCCATTAATTAAAGAGTTGTTTAACCAAAGGACCACAATTGTAGAAGTTATTAATAAAGAAATATCTATTATAATTAATATTAATTTTCTTAAATTTTGATTTGAAGAAGATAACTTTGAGATGTTATTAAATAAAAATTTAATCATTATATTTATTAATAAATTACCTTAATTAATTCCTCAAAATTATATTTTTTATAATTTTTAGGTAAAATATAATTTGGAATGTGATTATTATTACTAAAATCTAAATCATTTTCTTGTCTATAAATCATCATTAAAATTGAAACTATTTTTTTAATTTTTATAGTTGAAAAAATTCTAATTAGTAAAACAATAAAGCTTTTTGGCAAAATAATCAAAAAAGATTTATTACGAACTCTTTCCTTTATAGTTTTTATCATTTTGATATAAGTAATAGATTCAGGACCTTGCAATGCATATATTCCACTTTTGAGAGGATTTCTAATTAGGTTTTTAATTGTTTCGGATAAATAAGAATGATGCATAGGGAATCTAAGACCTTGTGATTTATTTAGAAGGGGGAAAAACCTATATTTATTTAACAAATTAAAAATTAAATTTACATTATTATCTTTTCTGCCGCCCCATAATAAAGATAGCCTCAAAATAACCAAATTTATTTCTCTCTCACTATGCAAACAATATTCCATTAAGCCATGTTCTCCAATCAAGAATTTCTGATATTCAAAACTATCAGGTGAATTTATCAAAACTTTTGAATAAATACTTGTAGAAGAGCAGGCAATAATACTTTTAGGAAATTTTCTAATAGCTCGTAATTCTTCTATATATTTTTTCAAATATTGAATCGGTATAAATGAGACTATGGAGTCATTATCTTCAAAGTTAATTTTCAATTTAGAATATTCAAAGCAATCTTTTTGAAGAATTTTTTTGTTCTGAGATGTATAGCAATATATATTTAATTCTTGATTAGAGTTAATTAATAAATATTGCGCAGCTGGATTAGAAAATCCTAAAACATGAATAGTTCCCATTTTTATTTATTTATAAACAATTTTCTAATCATGGTCTCAACCTCATTTCTATCAAAAGAAAGATATCTTTTAAAAGAATCTTTATTTAATTTAGCAAAAAGTTGTTCATTGATTTTTAGTGTTTGAATTGCCTCCATTATTTCATTAGATGATTTTGGTTTAACTGTTATACACATATCGCTAGGCATTAAATAATTTACACCATTTCTCAAAAAGGTATTTATTATTGGTAATGAAAAAGCCATTGCTTCTAATTGAACCAACCCATAAGCTTCTGAACTATCACAACTTGGAAAAAGGAAAACATTTGATTTATTTAAATAAGAATATTTTTGTTTTTCAGTAACCTCACCAAGAAGAAATACTTTATCAGAGATTTTTAAATCCTTAATCTTTCTTTTGAGTGAATCGAATAAAGGGCCATTTCCTATAATGTAATATTTATATTTAAAACTTATTTTTGCTAACGCCTCCAAGGCATATAAATAACCTTTATAACCTACAAGTCTTCCTACACTTATAAAAATAAATTCATTTTCTTCTTTAGGATGAGGAATTATTTTAAACTTATCTGGCAAGAAATTATTTTTGCTTAATAAGGCAGGGATTATTTCTGCCTTTTTCATAATAAAATTTAAATTTCCAATTAAAGAAGATTTCACATGAGCTTCCGTTAAGAAAACAACTTTTTTAGCAAATATAAAAATAATTAAGTCAACAAAAAAAAAGAAAGGTGCAAAAATAAAATATTTTTTATAAACATCTGCATGCCAAGTAACGATTAAATTATTTTTTCCATAAATTAAAATTGAAAATATCAAACAAATTGCCGAAAATGGATCTGGATGTTGAAAATGTATATATTTATAATTTCTAAAATTCAAAAAAATATATTTAAAGTATTTATAAGATAAAGCCAAAGTCCCAAATCTAAAAAAAGCTGGGAAGGTTATTTCTTTAAAAGTTTTACTATGAATGCTTATGTTAGTTTTTTTAATTGAAGATAGTAAGTCAATATTTAAAAAATCAACATTCATATTCTCTATATTCGAATAAAATGATTTGCAATATACTGGAATTCCAGCTTTATAGCTTAAAGGTGCTCTACTTAAACAAAGTATCTTTTCCATAATTTTATAATTTAGTGGAGAAAATAAAATTTTTTTTCTGAATATTGGTTTTTAAATATAGGTGATAGATTTTAAAGTTTTCTTTTTGTTTGTTAAACAAAAAATATTTAAATGCTTTACTAAAGTAATCTTTAAAATTAAATTTATTATAACTTTTTGGCATTTCAAAAAAGCATATTCAGTTGAAAAAATAATATTTGTTTTATTGCTCTTGAAGATAGTTCTAGAAAAAATCAAAAAAATTTATCAAGTGCAATATTAGTTATATAATTCATTTAAATTGTATAAATATTCAAAAGATCTAACCATTTTTGTTCCCAAGAATTGAAAGAATAATTTTCATAAAAATGGGAAGTAATTTGATTTCTAATTTTTTGATGATAATCTTGCTTAAGTAATATTTTTTTTATAAGTTGCTTATCTGTTTTTAATTGAGATTTAAGTGTTGGGTAATTTGATGGTAATACATTCTTATATGAAACAATATTAGAGGTTAAAGGTAGGCTTCCATTCTTGACTGCTTCTAATAAGCTCAAAGGGAATCCCTCGTATAATGATGGAAATAGCATTATTTTACTTTTAATTTTTGCAAATGGTTTATTGATAAAACTATAATATTTAATCTTAGGCGATAACTTTTCTAAATCCTTAATTTTACATTCCAAGTCACCTATACCTGCAATTTCAATTTTGGAAATATAATCCTCATTACATATATTTGATATTAATAAGCATAAATAGTTTATACCCTTTTGCGTATCCAATCTGCCTATAAATGAAATCTCAGAAGTAAAATCACCTTCACCTAAAAAACTATTCTCATAATTATCCTTTGGCATACAATTTTCAATTAGATTTACATTTTTATTAAATCTTTTATAAGAGGCATAAATCTCTTTACTGATACAAACTCTTCTAGAGGAAATTGAAATAAACTTATCTAATATTCTTATTAGCTTTAATTTTAAAAAAGTTACTTTCTCGGATAAATGTTGAGTAGATAAATGATTAATAACAAAAAGAATATTCCTTTTGTAAAAAAAAATAATTTTTAGTATAGAAAAGATTACTGATAATTTAAAAGAATTGCAAATATTAACATTCCTCAGATTAGTCTCTCCAAAATAGGTGCTAAAAAATTCCCTTTTTATAAAAAAGATTTGATTTATTGTATTTTCAGGCATCATCTTTAACGCATCTTTTAAACCAGGATAATTTGATTTAATATAATTAAATCCTTCAATAGATGTATAAAAATTTATTGTAAAATTACTTTTTTCCATTAACATTTCTAATAGTTGCACAGCATATATCTCTTGACCGCCAATAAGTTTAAATTCCTCAATTATATTAATTTTCATAATCCTAAAGCATTAGATAATTGATTTTTTATATTTTCAAGACTATATTTTTCAGTTATCAAATTGATATTTTTAGTATTCGTTGAACCATAATTATTAATTAATATTTCTGCAAGGATTACTGGATCATAATGATTTACAAAGATGACATAATCCTCGTAAAGTTCATGAAAAATATCGATATCACTGCAAATTACTTTTTTATTATTTATTAAAGCCTCCATCACGGGTATCCCAAAACCCTCATCAAAAGAAGGTTGAATCAAGTAGTCACAATTTTCAATTAATTGCCTAATCTCTTTATCACTTAAATCTCCGTAAACATTAATAAAATCAGAATTTAAAGGCAATTTATATCTTACAGAAGATTGTGTGTCAAAACCTGCAACGATAGAAAGTCTAATTTTTCTATTTTTATTTGCATTTACAAAATTACATGCCTTTATTAATAGTTGCACATTTTTATGTTCCTTTAAATTGCCAATATAAAGAATATGAAGATCATGATCTTTTGGAATATTGTCTTTAAAATTATTTTTGTATAAGTCCCCAATATTTTTTGCTTGATTATTTATTACAAATATTTTTCTTTTATCAATTTGAAAGATTTTTTTTATTTTCTCTTTTGAAGTATTAGAAGGTGTAAAAACTTTAATATTTTTAAATTTTAGAATAATTCTTAAAAAGAAAAATAATAACAAAAATCTTAAGTTAAATTTAGTAAAAGGGATAACATCATGAATAGTTATATAAATTGGTTTTCCTGTAAGTAATATATTTAAAGGGACAATGAAGTGCGGAGTAATGTATACATCCCAATCGTATTTATTAACAATATTGAAATACGCCAGGGGATGATAAATAGGACCTTTTCTTGAATAAAAATCTAATCTTAAAGGGAGTTTTTTAAGACAAATTATTAGAGTTTCAGTAAATCTTCCAAGTCCTTTTTGACCAATTGTAGATTTATCTAGTAATACCTTCATTTTTTTATCTTATAAGCATTATTTTTTACTTGCCAGTAAGTATTTCTAAAAGATAGTTCCTCTAATATATTTTTATAAATTGAACTATCTTTGTCTAACTTAGGAAATTTTTTTAAATCATTTTTAATCCAACAAACAGTTTTTTCAATCATTTCTTGTTCATTCACAAATGAAATCTTTTCTCCATATAGAGAAGCTGATTGTGAAAATTGTTGGTTCTTATCAACCAATATCGGCACTCCGCAACCAAGTATTTGTTGGCAAGAAATACTACTAGAATTAAGATAAATTCCTAAGTCCAAATTATTGCAATATTTTCCTAGTTCTTTATATTTAATATTGCCTAAGATTCTTACTCTTTTATTAAGTTGCATTATTTTTGTTTTTTTTCGAAATTCTTTAAGCAAAGTTTTATCCCAACTTCCTATAATAATTAATCTATGATTGGAAGGTAGTAATGATAAGATTTCAAGAAGTAATTCTGGTTTTTTTCTTCTGGATATTTGCCCAATAAAACCCAAATCAACGAATTCATTAGAATTCTTTTCTATTTCTGGAGAAAACAAATTATCCTCGAAACCTATTCTACTTTGGATAATATTCCCATCATATTTATAGAAATTCCTTAAAAATTGAGTACATTTTTTTTCATATGCAATTACATAATTGCTTAGAAAAAGTTGAACGGAACCAATAATTCGCCTAAAGATTATAAATTCTAGTTTTTTGATTAATGAAAAAAATCTTTTTGATTGTGCTAATTGATGCGTGTTGTAAATGAAATCATGATTGTCGCTTATAACTGTTTTCCCTCTTAATCTTGCAACCCCAGCATAGATTGCACCTAAAGGATTTAATAAACCATGTAGATGAATAAAATCATAATTTAAAATTATTAATAATATTGAGGCTCCTAGTAAGAATGTCAACTTTGAAGGCAGTAAGATGCAGGGCAGTCTTATTATTATTCTATTTTCGCTGATACTAAAAAATTCAAATTTCAATCTTTCCAATAAACTTCTGCCCTCTTTAGAAGGAAGTAAAAAAGAGGAAATTACTATTACTTTATGCCCTTCGTTTGCTTGATATCTTGAAAGAATATCTTCCTCATACCCCTGAAATGACTCAAAAAAAGGGATTAAATGCACTACATAATATTTTTCAGAAAAAAATCCCATAGATTTTCTAAAAACCACTCAATCAATCTATCCTAATAAAAGCATTACAAATATTATCTAGAAGTTAAGGATTATTCTTATATTTATATTTTTTAAATGATTGATATAAAATAATCTTTTTCATTCTTTAAATCCTATTACTGAATAAAAAGAAGATTCAGTTGACCAATTTCTATCTAAATTGTCCAAAATAGGAGCCAGAGTTTGTGTAATTATCCATATTGGACGAAATATAAAAAAAAGAAACCCTTTTAGAAACTTTGGTCCTTTTATAAATCTAGTAAGAAAATAATTTATTTTTAAAGCTATTGTAGTAAAGAGGCCGCATTGAGCTTCAACTTTAATTCCTTTAAAGCCAGCATTTTTTAATAAATATTTTATTCCGTACTTTGTATATCTAAAGAAATCATAAGGTTGTTCATGAAGATGCCAAAGAAATGGTATTTGAAGAAAAATAACTCCATTTTTTTTACAAATCCTATATGCTTCTTTCAAATGTAATTGCGGTTCGCTTAAATGCTCAAGTGTAGAAAAACTAAAAATTGTATCAAAAGTCTCATTTTTAATTGGCAGAACCATATTCAGATCAGCCACAATATCAAATTTATTATTATGTAAACAATTAGACCAATCAACAGATGTATAATTTGAAACCTTAGTTAGCAAAAAGTCTTTATATGCACATGAACCAGCTCCTAAATCAACTGCTGATCCTTTAAAAAATTTTGAATATTTAATTATAAATTTTTCTCCACAGGTATACGCAAGATAATTGTATGCTCTTTTATTGGGATGGTTTAACTTATTTACTCTTTTCATAAGATGCATCTGATTTGATTAAATAAATATGATATTTTAGTGTTATTAAATATAGCTCTTAATCTTTACAAAAATTTTGAAATACTCATAAAATGATTTTTAAAAAATATTTATTTGGAAGTAAACTCAATATTCAGTTTATAAAAGAATTAAATTCGATAATTAACTCTAAATCTAAAGTACTTTTTTTAATTTGTATATTTTCCTCAGCTTTAACTGGTTTAATAGATTTAACTTTACCAATATCCTTATACAATTTATTTAAAGTCATAGAAGGTAGTGATACTGGAGGAATTTTTGTTGAAAGAATTTTAACATTATTACCAAAAATATTTAAAAATTCATTTGAAGGGGCTCTAATTCTCGTTTTTATATCAGTAGTATTATCAAATCTTTTAAGATTTATGACCCTTTTCGTTAATACAAGGACGTCAGCATATGTAACTCAATTTATAATTTCTAATTTATATAAGAAAATATTATCATCTGAGTATTCCAAAATAAATAAATCTAATCTAAAAACAAAGTTCAATTCGATAACAGCTTACTCTCCCCAAATAATGGGAAATATTTTTCTTGGATTTCTACAAATAATTTCATTCTTATCCAGTGCTTCGTTAATTATAACTGGCTTATATTTGTCTTACCCAAATTTAATGCTCATTTTAATTATTTTTCTATTAATTTACTATTCACTAATTATTAAATTATCTAGCAGAAAAGTAAAAAATTATAATAATCAAGCTTCTTCACTTACAAACAAAATTTTTTCTTCTATAAATGAGTCATTGGAAAATATTGCTTATACGAAAGTTGAAAACTTATCTGATTATTACTCCTTAAATTATCTTAATTTACAGAGAATACTTAGGAGAATACAATCAAACGCATATTTATTAGGAGGAAGTCCAAGATTTGTTCTTGAAATAAGTTTTATCGCGTTTGTTGTGATTTTAATTTTATTTTTTGGCAGTTCTTTTAATTCAGGGTTATCTGATTTTGTCTTCATTATAGTTGCTTTCCAAAGAGCGTTACCTTCTTTTCAAAATTCTTACTCTTCTGTAACTGGCATCAAAACTTGTTTTTTCATGTTAAGAGAGTTATTAGATTTTTATAAATTTTTAAAAATTAAGAGAACAAATCCAACATTTAATCTTCCAACAATTGAATTTTCAAATAATTATAATTCTTCAAATTTAATTTCATTCCAAAATGTATATGTAAATGCATTCGAAGAAAAAAATATTAACATTAATTTATTAAGCAATCTCTCGTTTAATATTAATAAAAAACAATGGATAAATATTATTGGCAAATCGGGTTCAGGTAAAACAACTTTAATAGAAACAATTTGTGGATTAAGATTAGTTGACTATGGTATTTACAAGTTCAATAATCAAATTATAGATTCATTTGAGAAAGCTAAACATTTAATTTATCCCGAACTTGCTTACGTTTCACAAAGTACTAATTTTAATGGATTAAGTCCAGAAGAAATTGTATACGGATTAAACAAAAGAAATGAATATAAATTTAAAGAATTAATAAATTTACTAAATCTAGAAAACTTATTAAGCCTAAATCCTCCTAATGAAAATTATCGATTATCAGGAGGAGAAAGACAAAGATTAATTATTGCTAGAGCATTATATAAGAATCCAAAAATTTTGATCTTAGATGAAGCAACAAGTTCTTTAGATATTCAAACTCAAGAGAAGATACTTAAATATCTTCATTCAAAGCTTGATAAAATGACAATCATTTTTATAACACATCGCTTAGAAGCTTTAAAATATGGTGACTTAACATTTAAAATGGAAAATGGATCTATTAAAATTGAATATAAATAACAATAATTCATGTATAACTTGATAAGTTATAAAGCAATTATTCATTTAAAATTGAACATCTTCAGATAAGTTATAATAAATAATTATTTATTAGGAATAAAATATGAATCCTAAATCTACAACTATTAACGTTTTAGGTTTAGGCTATGTAGGTCTACCTTCTGCCTTGTTATTGGCATCGAACAACTTTAAAGTTATTGGTACAGATATTTCGAAAGATTTAGTAAAAAGTCTTTCTGAACAAAAATTAATTTTGGATGAAGAAGACTTGAACAAGTTATACAAAAAAGTCCTGAATGAAAATAAAATTAAATTCTCATCAAAAGTTGCAAAAAGTGATTTTTTTATAATTTGTGTTCCTACACCCTGTATTGAGGGAAATAAGGCGGATTTATCCTATATTTTTATGGCTATTGATAATATAATAAAAGTCTTAGAAGAGGAAAACATAATAATAATAGAATCAACTATTCCTGTAGGAACATGCGATTTGATTAAAGATTATATTAAATCAAATTCCAACATTCAAGATCCAAAAATTTGCCACTGTCCAGAAAGAGTTTTACCAGGAGCCTCAATAACTGAAATTCTAAACAATGATAGGGTTATAGGAGGTACTAATCCTAAAGTTACAAATAGAGTGGGTGATTTATATAAATCATGGACACATTCAACATTGTTTTATATGTCTTCAAATGAAGCAGAACTAGTAAAGCTTTTAGAAAATTCTTTTAGGGATGTAAATATTGCATTTGCCAATACTGTTTCGAGAATATGTGAATCGTTTAATTTAAGTAGCAAAAGAGTTATTCAAGCGGCTAACCGGCATCCAAGAGTTTCGATACTTAATCCAGGCATTGGAGTAGGAGGGCATTGCATTCCAATAGATCCTTACTTTTTAATCTCCATGTTACCAACTGAAACTGATTTACTATTAAGTGCAAGAAAATTAAACAAATCGCAACCTGTACACATAGCCAAAAAACTAATTAATCTTATAAACAATTCTGAAAAAAATTTAGATCTTGAAATTTTTGGATTAGCTTACAAGGCTGACACTTCAGACATGAGAGAAAGTCCAGCAATAGAAATAACTAAATATCTTATTGAAAACTTTAGTGATAGAAAAATATATTTATATGACCCGCTTCTAAAAGTAAACAATGTTTTGGGGAACGAAATTATAAAAGAATTGAGCTTTAGAGAAAAAAGTTTAAAAATAATATTAGTTGATCACTCAATATTTAAGGAGATTGATGGGAGAAGGGTCATTAGAGTTTCAGATATACTATGATAAACCTAGAAAATTACAATAAAACACATCAATATATTGATTGCCTAAATATAAGTGAAGCTATTGAATGTAGAGATTACTGTAGAAACTTAGTCCAGAATTCTAATCCAGAATACTTTCCTCTTGAATACGGATCTCCAAATTTTCTTAAGTTAATTAAAAATGATCCAAGATCAGTAGTATTGGGTAACTACCTACAATATAATTTTTTTCCTTGGAATAAAGATTCTAAATTTGTTTATGAATTACTCAATAAATTTATAGATAATTTTTTAGTTATAAACTCTAAAAATGCAAAAAAAGAAAAAATCAAGAATTATCTTTTAGAATCAAATGAACGATTTAGCGAAAACTTCTTTGTAAGGATAGCTTATCAGCAATTCAAAAATATAAATGGGTTTTTAGATATTCATAGAGATCCTGCCTCCACTTATCAAATTGGGGCCCCAATACTAAGTCTCACTTCAAAAAGTGATGTTAAAAGAGGAGGCTTATTTTATATAAAAAATGATGTTTTTAAAAATGTACAGAAAGAATTAGAGTTGGGTAAGATTATAGTTTTTAATAGCTCTTGGTTACATGGTGTATCGAATTGTCATACAATTTCTGATTATGGAATAGAACATCTCCTAATTGTTGTGCATGCATTCCCAAATTCTCCTTTTAATGAATTATCAACTGTTTAAATGGAAGAAATATTTTTTGATCTCCCTTCTAAAAATTATCTGAAAAATTATGGAGGGAGTTCAATAATAATTTCAGATACTTCTGAAAAGTTTATTATCATGTCCGCTAGGAACAAAAATAATCACTCAGAACTTTTAATTGGTTCCTTTAAAAATAATTGCATATCTAATTTAAGGCCTATTTTAATAAATAAGAATGATGATATTTTAAAGAATTCTTTTGGTCTTTCATATCCATTTTGCCAAACAAATAAAATAAATAATCAAAGATTCCTTTTATTATTTTTTACTCAATGGTATAAAGAAAATGGTTTCTTTAAAAATAGATTATGTGTTGGAGACTTTAAAAAGAAAAATAATTCATTTTATCTTGAAAATATAAAAAAGATTGGTGGCATTTTTGAAAATGCAGGAGCACTAAGAATTTGTAATTTAGCAGAAAATAACCAATATAAAATTTTTATACCTATTTTCAATAGTAAAAACAATTTTGAATATGATATTCATTTTTCAAAAGTTAATAGAGAAATTAATATAAACCACTTAACAATAAAAAAGCAGCCTTTTTATCCACTTAAATTGCCATTTAAAAGAACATCATGCTTTAGCGAATTTATTTATAAAAAAAGAAAGTATTGTATTTTTTGTGGCAGGGATGATCATGAATACTCTATTTATATTACAAATGAATTTAATTCAAAAAATAAGTTAATAATTAAAAAAACATTTACTCACAAAGGTGGTCTCTGTTATCCATTTTTAGATTCTCTAATAGAACCCAATTTTTTTCTTGCATCTAAAGGGAGATATGGTTTAGATGGACTAATAAAAATATCTTTAGATAATATTTAATTTTGGAAATTTATCAATTAGGTGGCTCCGTTCATCAGGTACCTTTTATCAAATATGTAAAAAGTTATCATCAAGTAATTACTATTGATAACAGACCATTTAATCCTGGCCATAATTTGTCTGACAAATATATAAATATATCAATATTAGATCAATCCTTAAAAGATTATTTTTCAAAAAATAATTATAAGATTTCAAGCTTCGGCAGTGATTTAGCAGAAAGAATAAGGTTAGAGATTATTAATAAAAAAAAATCAACTAGATATAAACTAACATCTAAGATTGATTCAAGAAAAATAATTATGGAATTATCTGAAAAAATTGATTTACCTTATCTAAAAAACTGTTCTATTAATGACTTAGAAAAGAAACCTATAGTAATAAAACCAAATATATCATCTGGGAGTAAAGGCGTATCTATAATAACTAAATACAATAAGAAATTATTAAGTGAGAAAATTGAGTTAGCAAAAAGATATTCAATAGATGGTAGATTTCAAGTTGAGGAATGCTTTGAAGGAGATCTTACTAAATATTATGCCGAGTCATATTCTTTTGCTGATGCTGATCCAATATTTATATGGGGTAAATCTTTACAGAGAAAGGGGACTTTAATTAATGATGGGAGTATACAAATGGGAGATTCCTTTGATAATTCAGAAATTTCTAGACATTTAAAAAATTATATTAAAGAACTAACAAACAAGATAGGAATAAAATTCGTGCCGCTCAATATCGATTTTTTTATTAAAAAGAACAAAATTGTTGTAATAGAGTCTACACCAAGACCTGGGGGGAATTGTCTTAGTTTAATACTTAATATTAAATCAAATAACAATTATTTTTTTAATCTTATGAAGTACTATTTAGATGAAACAGATGATCTTAAGTTACCTAATTTCGAAAAACTTTTTGACAATCGTTTTTATTTTGTAACTATGAAAGATAAATATAAAAAAAATTGCCTTAATGTTCCTCAAAAATCTTCTTTAATAAAAGAATTTACTAATCAAAATAATATTGCATTGGACTATAGTGGTTATAAATTATTTGCAATGAATTAATGCAATATTTTGATACCTTAATTCATTCCGGGCATAAAGTTAATTGGCCAAAAAATATCAAAAATATTAATATAGTTAATATTTTAAATAAAATAGAAAATAGCAATGAACTTTTTGGAGCAATAGTTCAAGACTCACCATTCTTTGATCAAGAACATAATTTCAGAAACTTTGTGGCTTCTATTAATCAATATGAGGGAAATAAAAAAATCTATTGTTGTCTTAGCTTACCAAAAAGGTTAGGTTTTGAGAATTATATTAATTACATTAAGGAAGGCCAAAAATTAAATGTTCGAATATTCAAAATTCATCCCCGTTTTATAAATCTAAAAGAAATTGACTTAATAAATATTCTTGAATACATGATAGACCAAAATTTATCTATTCAAATATGTACTTATGGTTATACAAGTACAGGCGAGCAAATGTATTTACACAAAGATGAATTTTGGGAAAAGTTTATTAAGCTCGCTAAAAATGCAAGAAAAAATTCTATTATGTTGATGCATATGGGGGGTACAGATTTAATGAAGATTCACAATTTTATCAGACACTCAGAAGCGTTTATTGGAGACTTATCTATGACATATTTAAAGTATCGGCCCAGCAGTATTTCTGACGATATTGGATTCTTATTAAAAAACTTTGATCAAAGAATAAGCATTGGTAGTGATTTTCCCGAATATACACCGAGCGAAATCATAAAATTTGTAAAAAAAGATGCGGATAAATATGGAATTTCAGAAAACAAACTACGTAACTTCTTAATTAATAATGCATTAAAATTTGTTGAATCATAATTTAAAAAAGTTTGCTCAACACTGTTTTATAATTATCCTATAAATAAACTTATTAAAAAACTATTTTGGATAATAAATTTCAACCAATATCTTTTTTAGAAAAAAATAATTCAAATATAAAATCTAAAATCGAAATATCTGGTTTTGAAATAATAAAAAATTTTATTACATTGGAAGAAATAAAAATTATTAGGAAAGAGATTATTTTTTGCGAAAAATCCCAGAATGTAAAAAATAATTCTCCAGAATATGGACAGGTAAGATCTCCTTTTATTTGTTCTAAAATACTTTTAGAATTTTTAAAAAAAAAGGAACTTAACGATATTTTTAATGAGTTAATAAATGAAGGTAGTATTTGCCACCTCAATAATGGGCAAATATGTAGGAAGAAATTTATGCATAACCAATCTCTTTGGCATAGAGATTTAAATAAACATTATATTTCTGAACCGCCCTTAGCTTTCAATGCGTTATTATTTCTTGGGCAAACTAATAATGAAGTCGATTTAATTCCACAAAAATTTGATATTTTAAATGGTTCTCATCTATTTAAATTTCAACCTTCAGATTCTGATTTTGAAAAAGCTGCAAAAAGACTAGAATTAAATCCCGGTGATTTGCTAGTTTTCAATAGTTTATTGTGGCATAGAGTGGTAGCTTGCGAATATGATAACCAAATGTTCTTAAATACCATGTTTACTGCCGCTTTTATAAAGCAACAAATAGATCTACTAGGAACCACAGAGGAATGGATATTGCAAAATGGAGGTTTAGATTCGAATCTGGCAAAAATTTGCGGATATTGGTCTAGAGCACCAAAAGATTTAGATCAATTTCGAAATCCTAAAGATGGAATTAGAACCTATCGACCTAACCAAGGTTAATTAATTACTAATTTAATAAAAAAATTATAAAGTTTTAAATCAATTATCTATTAATTTTTTATCTCTTTCGAAAAAATCTTATTTCTAAAATTAGAGTGTATCAACAACGCATAAAATGAGGGATTATTATTAGTACTTTTATTTAATTCATAAATGATATATTTTTTTAAATAATAATTATAGATATCTGAATTTAGATTTATTTTTTTCTTAAGTAATGATGGTATTGTAATGTACTTAAAATGCAAATTATTTAGTTTATTTCCTCCTAAAGGAAACAAATAAGAATAACTTTTCTCTTCTTGAAATATTTTTATTATCTTTTGAATATTCTTTAAATTATATTGCCTATATCCGTGAAACAAATAAAGCCACAAGCAAGCAGGGGAGGGGAATAAATGTATTTGAATAATATTCCTCTTGCTTTCATTTATATATTCCTTTATTTGGTAGAAATACTCTAAATCATCTTTGAAATGTTCTATAGCTGATTGAGTTATTATTAAATTAGTATTTTTTGGGATAAGTTTCCTTATATTTGAAGCAGATGATTTCTTTAAGTAAATATAGGGATTATTTGTCATTATTTCTTCCCAATTTTTTCTTGGGTAAAAATCAATCCCTAGATAAGATTCAATTCCCTTTGAAAAATTATTGATAAGTATTCCATAATCTCCAGCGCCACAACCGGTATCAAAAATGTTTATTTCTCCTATTTCTTTTTTTATAAATTTCCAATCTAAATTTTTCCAAAATAGATTTCCTATCGTTCTTGAGGGACTATTACCGACTAATAATGAATCAATATCTGATTGAATATATCTTGGATAAAATTTCTTAATAAATGCATACCTCTTATAATCTGGTTTCTTTGGAAAAGAATTATTATTAATAAAGTTCAAAAATAACCATTTAATTTTTTCTATGAATGTAAGCTTTTCATCGCCGCTAAGAGAGTGACCAGAAGAACTTAATGAATAATTTTTATAATTATTTTTCATTTTAATTCAAAATACATAATTTTATTTAGGTAATTATTTAAAAGATCAAAATAAATATTAAATCATCTTTTGAGATATATAATTATATTTTTTTTATGCACTTGTTCTAATAATATTTTATAAATCTAAATAATTAGTAATTGTGTCTTAAAAAATTTCAATTTAGATTTATTTATTAGGGTTGATATCTTAACCCAAGATAAACTATAGTTTATAATTAAAAATTTATTTTAAAGAAACTTGGATCGCCAAGAAAAAGATTTAATAATACTTGGTATTTCATGTTTTTATCATGATAGTGCGGCCTGCCTTATTGTAAATGGAGAAGTTATTTCCGCTGCTCAAGAAGAAAGATTTACTCGTAAAAAGCATGATTCATCATTTCCTTCCAAAGCCATAGAATTTTGTTTAAACAATAATAATTTGAATTTAGAAAATATAGATGCAGTTGTATATTATGAAAAGCCTCTTTTAACCTTTGAGAGACTTCTAGAAACTTATTTAAGCGTTGCACCAAGAGGAATTAGATCTTTTATTGCAGCTATGCAAGTTTGGCTTAAAGAAAAGTTATTCATTAAATCAGAAATTAAAAAAAATTTGAAATATATAAATAATAATTTGGTAAAAAATTGTACCAAAAATGGGACTCTACCAAAATTATATTTTTCAGAGCACCATCTTTCACATGCAGCATCCGCTTTTTATCCAAGCCCTTTTAAAAATGCTGCTATCTTATGTATGGACGGAGTTGGTGAATGGGCTACTACTACTGCATGGATCGGCAATGAAAATAAAATCACCCCTTTATGGGAAATTAATTTCCCACATTCTTTAGGACTTTTATATTCTGCTTTTACTTATTATTGTGGTTTTAAGGTTAATTCAGGTGAATATAAACTGATGGGTTTAGCCCCTTATGGGGAACCTTTATATGCTGATTTAATTAAAGAAAAATTAATCGATATCAAAGAAGATGGAACTTTTAAATTAGACATGGATTATTTTAAATTTCATAGAGGTTTTAGGATGACAAGTAAAAAATTTAATAAGTTATTTGGAAGAAAGCCCAGAGAGTCAGAATCAAAACTAGATCAGTTTCATATGGATATAGCAGCTTCAATTCAAAAAGTGACAGAGGAAATAGTTTTATTATTAGCAAAATCGATTAAGAAAGAAACGAAAGCTAAAAATCTTTGTTTAGCAGGTGGAGTTGCTTTAAACTGCGTAGCTAATGGGAAACTAATTAAAGAAAAAATATTTGATAATGTTTGGATACAACCTGCTGCGGGAGATGCAGGAAATGCATTAGGCTGTGCATTAGCACTTTTTTATCAGCACTTCGAAAGAGAGAGGAAAATAAATCCAACTGATTCAATGAAAGGGACCTATTTGGGACCTAAATTTTCTAATCTTGAAATAATCAATTATCTAAATAAGATAGATGCAAAATTTGAATCTTTTGAAGATCACAATTTATTTGATTTAGTAGCAAAATATATTAACGATGGGAAAGTTATTGGATGGTTTAATGGTCCTATGGAATTTGGACCTAGGGCTTTAGGAGCAAGATCTATAATTGGAGATCCAAGAAATAAAAAAATGCAAAGTATCATGAATCTAAAAATCAAATATCGAGAGAGCTTTAGACCATTTGCTCCTTCAATATTAGAAGAAGATGTTGATAATCAATTTCAAATTAATATTCAAAGTCCATATATGTTGTTAGTGGCTCCTTTAAAAAAAGATTTATGTCTAGAAATGACTAGTAAAGAAGAAAAACTTTTTGGGATTGAAAAATTAAATATCCCAAGATCTACCTTACCTGCTATTACTCATGTAGATTATTCTGCAAGAATTCAAACTGTATCAAAGAATACTAATCCTAGGTATTATCAATTAATTAATGCATTCAAAGATTTAACTGGTTGTTCATCAATAGTAAATACATCATTTAATGTACGTGGAGAACCAATTGTATGTAATCCTGAAGATGCTTATAAATGTTTTATGCGAACAGAAATGGATATTCTTGTACTAGAAAATCAGATTCTATTTAAGGAATCTCAAAAAAATCAATTAAAAGATAAATCTTGGATGGAAGAATTTGAACTAGATTAAATTATGGACATTAAATATTCAAAAAAAGTTCTAAGAGAATTTGGTATTTTAATTGGATTAATATTTCCTTTTATTATAGGATTTTTACTTCCATTTTTAAGAGGTCATTCTTTCAACTTTTGGACCCTTTACATATCATTTCCTCTTATATTCTTAGGTTTAATTAAACCTAATGTTCTAATATATCCATATGAAATATGGATGAAATTAGGTTTAATACTTGGATTTGTAAATAGTAGAATTATATTAGGATTAGTTTACTTCTTAGTACTTATTCCAATATCATTTTTTATGAAATTATTTGGATATGATCCTCTTTTAATAAAAAAAAATAACAAGAAATCATATAGTATTAGAAACAATCGACCATCTGTAAACTTCCATAAGATTTTTTAAATGAAAGATTTTTTTGAATTAATTACTGAAATCTGGGATTTCCTCAAAATAAGAAAAAAATATTGGTTAGCGCCATTAATAATAACAATAGTTTTAATGGGTGCTTTAATAATTTTTACTCAAGGAAGTGTAATTGCACCATTTATCTATACAATTTTCTAATTTTGAAATTAAATAAATATCTTGGGAATTTTTGTCTGATTATTTTATCCTCCTTAATAGGTTTAGGAATAGTTGAGGTTTATGCTCGAATAGAGGGATCTTATAAAAGAGAACTAAATATAATTAAGTCTATGAATGAAGCACCTAAAGTGAGAAATTCATTTTTAGAAATCTCAAATGACTTAAAAAATAATGATGATGTAATAAATATTTATGCAATAGGTGACTCATTTACTCATGGTGTCTTAAGAGATAAAAATTCCTCATGGACCTTAAAATTAAATAAATTAATTAATGATCAAAATAACTATAAATATAGAATTTATAACCTTGGAATAAGTGGAACTGATATTATTGAACAATGTAAAATTTTTAGCGAAATAAAAAAAATTGATAAAAATCCAATTTTTATTCATCAATTGTTTGTAAATGACTTTTATGGGAAAAAATGGGAGAAATATGATTCATTTGAGAAATTTAATGGACAGGAAGCAGGGAAAGTTTTCAGAAAGTTTCCATTACATTTTATGCATTATTTTTATAAAGCATTAAAAAAGTCATCTCTTAAAAATAATAATTTTTTAAACTATACACTGCAATTTTCTAAATCCGAAAAAAAACATTGGGAAAAAATTATAGAACTTTATTCAAAATGTTACATTAGTAATTCCCTAGATAATAAAAACACTTTTACTTTTTTATATCCTTCAATGACATGGGGGGGAGAATCAGGATGGTCTCAAAATGAAAGTAATTATCCCTATCAGGAATTTGATGAAACAATTATAAGAAAATTAAATCTCGCAAATATTACTGTTTTTGAAATACTACCTTTACTTAGAGAAAAATTACCGATTGCCCAATTACATTGGTTAAGTAGGGAGTTGCCAGATGCTCATCCTAATGATTTTGCAAACTCCATTGCTGCTCAATCAATTTATTACATTATGCAAGCTACAAAATTTATTGAAAATAATTAAAAGTGATTAAGAAGCTAAAATAAGCAGCTAATTGCCCCTTATTCTAGATCGACTATCAATTAATAATATTGTCTATAAAGTTTTTCAATTTTTAGAAGTCCTATAACGAAATCTACATCCTCTTTTTCCATAAATTTGAGAAGATGAACTTCTATCTGCTGGTTCTTGATTTTCACTATTTAAATGTTCTACTTTTTTTACTAATTTTTTTAAAAGGGTTATTCTTTCTTCCTTCCACACTCCACTCATTACCAACTTGGCTTTTTAAGTAGGTGCGGAATTGCTTTAGAAAAGGCCGAAAATCATGCTACAACTTGTAAATCTCAAGGTGAATTTTAAGGTGCAAATTTCAATAATCAAACGCTATAAAGTACTATAGGAATTACGGACGTTACGAAAGAAATCTTTAAATTGATTGATATGAATGACGTTTTCAGATTTGGGGCCATAGCTCAGCTGGTAGAGCACCTGCATGGCATGCAGGGGGTCAGCGGTTCGAGTCCGCTTGGCTCCATTAAATTTTATTAGTGATATAGGTTGATAGTTTAAGATATAGCTTAATTCCGCAAAAATTCTCGAAATTAGATTATTAGATAAGTTAAGAAATTAACTCAAAAAACTTCACAAGACATATACAAATAATTGATCTATAAAGAATTAACTACTTTTAATGTAAAATTAATAGTATCAAACTAAAAAGATATGAAACTAGCTATTAAAAAATTACTCTCAATTCTAAAAATATATAAATTGTTTATATATCTATATAAACTTAAAGAATTACCCTCAACAAGTAGTTTTTTTTCAATGAGGTATATATTTAGACCAGATTTAAAAGCAAGATATAATTTTTTTCTTAAAGCCTCTTTTTATATTCTTATTAGCGATATAAAAGGCTCTTATCATGAATTTGGATGTGCAGACTTAAACACAATTAGAATGGCATTAGATACCATAGGCCTGAGATATATAAATTCCAAAGATAAATCTTGCAAATTTTATTTATATGATACTTTCAAAGGTATGCCTAAATTAGTTTCTGGTGATGATCCACATTGGTGCTTAAGAGAAGGTATGAACTGCACAACTATTAATGATGTAAAGAAAATTTTGAAAAAAGATATTGATCGTATAAAAATTTATCCAGGAATTTATAGTGATTCTTTAAAAAAAATCAAAACTCAAGAAGTTGATAAAATTGCATTAGCATATTTAGATTGTGATTACTATTCTTCAACAAGAGATGCCTTGGAATATTGCAAGGATAAATTTGTAAATGGTTCGATTATAGTTTTCGATGATTGGAATTTATATGCTTGTGATCCAAATAAAGGTCAAAGGAAGGCATATAATGAATTTAAAGAGAAATATAAAGAAAATTACATTTTTGAAGATTTTTCTGAAGTAGGTTTTACAGGTAAAGCATTTTCAATAAGAAAAATAGAAAAAGATTTCTAAAATCAATAATGAAAGATAAAAAAGGTAATTTTGTTTTGTTTTGTTAAAATTGTTATCTGTGCGAGCAGCCCTGCGAGCAAATTTCCGAAAACACCTGCAAAAACTATTCATAGCTTAGTTGTTGATCTGCATGGCATGCAGGGGGTCAGCGGTTCGAGTCCGCTTGGCTCCATAATTTTTTTTGATAGCGTTTAATCTCTAGAAATCAAGAGACGTAGGCATCTAGATTTAAGTCTGATAAAAATTTCTAAATTTATTTTTCTATTTCCAATAATATTTGAAAATGCCAAATAAAAAATTTTTTTAGTAATTATATTCCTGAAATAATTAATTTCAAAAATTTTAGTCAATTTATTTTTACAGAGAACCTAAAAATTTACCGAAAACATATCATAATTCAAAAGGTAGATAGATTGATTTTAGTATTGGAAAAATTAATTTAGTAATAATAAATTTTTTAATCAATTTTAATTGCAAATTTTTACCCTTATTTTGATCATGAATTAATTTTTTAAAATTATTATGATCCTCTATATATCATCCTTGAATAAAATCCATATCTATTGTGAAACTTTTTTCCTTTTGAATTATTCCACTTATACCACTTGGATGATGACTATTAATTAAAGCTAAATAAGCAAAATTTGAATTATTCCGTAAATCATAATATTTATTATTTATTGATAGATGAATTTCTTTTAATTTTAAAGAATTATTATGGTTACAAATATCTGAAAAATAAGTTGGAGAAAACTGATAGGATCCATGATTTTGCAAATTATTTGAAGGTAATGCAAAATAATATATCCCATTATTTTTCAAAATATCAAATATATTTTGAAGTCCTGCTTGTAAATTAGAAATATGTTCTAAAGTCCCAAAATCTAATATGAAATCATACTTTTCATGAAATAATTTATCTACAGATTTATTTAAATTTGCTATTATCTCTGCGGATTGGTAGTCACTTACATCAAGAGTGTGAACTAAAGTCGAACCAATTTTATTGACAAATAAAGACTTCGAAAAATCTTCTTTATTGCCAAAATATATTCCTTCTTTGGTTCAATTTTTCTTTTCCTTTTCTTTCAAAAAAGGTAACAAATTCCCTAGTGTTAATATCTTTTTCCCTTCAAAAAAATTTTTATCTTTTAAAATTTTTTTTATTGATTTATAGTCATAGCCCATTTAAAAAATTTATAAATTATTTAATTCTTATATTTCTAAATCAAATTAAGTACTTTTGGTAATTTTTTTGTTAACAATACATTTATATAAAAATTATTTGTCTAAAACTATAAACGATTCAAAAGAAAATAAACTATGATATCAAATCTTTTTGGATTCCTGTTTTAGTATATTGACACAAATAATACATCTATTTAATTTAGTTTCACTTTAATTTCTCAATTCTAATCTTTTAGAGTTTAATTTATCCTATAGGTTCTAGCAATCATCCCCTTCAAGCCGATATACTAGTTTTTTATTGGTACATAACATTCCCTGTAATCGATTTGATAATATACTAAGAAATACTTTAGATAATAGATTTATTTATATTTTTAGGATTAATTATTATAATTTTAGATGTGATTGTGATACTCAGGAGAATATAGAAGAGAAGCTAAATTACTCGATTAAAGTACTATTTAAATTGATAAAAAAGGCTAAATATCATTTATTGCAATTTGGTTTATACATTATCAAAATCGTACAACACTTTGTGTGATTACTATTTGGTTGCAATCTTATGAGTGTTATAATAATATTAAAGATTTGTTTTTAGAACTTCATAGACTGAAGTTGGTTAGGATTTCTAATCCCCTTAACTCTAAAAAATTTAAAATCACAAAATATGATAGATTTTTTTATTAAATATTTTTAAATGTTTAAAAATTTTCTTACAAAATTAAAATTTAAATATCAATTAATAAGATACCAATTTCTTGATGTGCCAACTTTTGTTTCTATATATGAGAGAGTTTCATTACATAAAAGAGCAAAAGAACTTTATGAAATGAAAACAAAAGAAAAATTATTAATAGGTGAATTTGGTCCATTTCTTGGAGGCACAACAATTGCATTAGCAGAAGGATTAAATGCATGCAGTAAAACAAAAGAAGACTGGGAAATACATACATACGACTCTTTTGAAATGAGACCTAATACAAATTTTTTTGATTTGTCTTTAAAACTTTTAAAACAATATAAATTCTCAATTAATGATTTAGAAAAAATTGATGAGAATACATATTCTTTTGAAAATTTATTTAAAAAGATAAGTAAAAATTACAAAAATATAAAAGCGCATAAATTACTTTTCAAGTCAAATAAAGATGTCAACGATTTAAGTATTAATAAAAATGTTTTTGATCTTGTACATTTCGACTTACCAAAGGAAATGGATATTGGTATAAAAATATTTAAATCATTGGAAAATAAATGCTCAAAAAATGTGATTTTTATTTTTCAAGATTTTGGTTATAAATGGTCTTTTGAATTAATATCTTATGTTGGAATTTTACTTAAGAATGGAGCTAAAATAGAAAAAATGGTAGGACCATCGCTATATTTATATATCGTAAATTCGGATAAAGTTCTAAAAAAAGTGAATGAGGAATATTGTAAAAATAAAAATAATTATGAATCATTAATTTATGCAATAAAAGAATCTGAACTATACGCAGATAATGATCGAATACCGGAACTATTCCTTGCCAAATGTTTATACGAAAAAAATATTTTAAAAAACAAATTTTTATTTAAAGAAACAATCTCTAAATTAGAGAAAAAGTCAGACTTAATATTATCAAGAAAATTTGTTTTATCAATTTTAGAAGTATTTAAAGAAGACTTTACTTTAGAAAAATCAATTTAATTTATTATTATTTCCATAAGATTATTTAATGTATAAAATTCTTTAATTTTAGTCTTTTAACTAAATTTATTAGTAATTAAAACACTAATCTAGAAAATTATCTCATAATAAATTTATAATTATCATAATTTATTTTCACTATATAAATATTTAGGATATATTTCTATAGCAAAGTATAGCTAAGAATTATATCTTCTTAGAAGATGGAAGTAAATGTTATTTGGTAAAAAAATAATCAAGACTATCCTTACTAGGGATTTGATTAGATTATCGTATGAAAGTTCAAAACAAATATTATAAATAGTTCTTATTTGCTACCTTATTCAAAAAAATAAATATAGATCGCATCAATTTATTGGAAAAGTAAAGACTTTCCTGACGCACTTCCAAAAAATTTAAATCCAAACCGATGCTTTAAAAGTAAATTTGTAGAATTCAAACATACAAATCTAATTAATAGATATTAAAAACTTCTATTTTAAATATCTATTTTTAGTATTTTTTGTTTATAGTTTATGAATATTGAGTAGAAATTTAATATGAGATTATTAAATCTAGCAATTTTTCCTAAAGATACTAACAAAATAAATTTTGCCAAATCTAGTTCTTTAATAAGGCTTTGCTTAGGATTAATTCTTTGTCATAGATTCATTGATTTATGCGTTTCTTCTCCGATAAACAGCACTCAAGAATTTAAACATTTAATTGGTTTATTTCTCTCTTTTTTCACCACTATAGGTTTTTTAACCCCAATAATTTTACCTTTTTCATCATTATTTAATTTATTTATTTCAACTAATTTAGGAGGACAGATAACTGCAATAACATTAATTCTTATATTCTTGGGTAAAGGTTGGAGATATGTCTCTATTGATAGTAAGTTAATGTCCAAATATGCCTTTTATTATAGATTCATAAGAATATTTGAAATTATAGACTTAAAACCTTAAATAGCAAGAACATTTTGCATATGGCTTTGGGGTGGTGTTTGTATATCAGCAATGTCCTTTCACTTTACTGACAAATCATGGCTTACAGGCACAGCAGTGATGACATTGTTAAGGACACCATATTTAAATGATTACTATAGTTTTTTTACTAATTTAAATGATTCTTTTCTTTTGTTGCTATCATCACTTTCATTATATGGGATGGCAATTTGGGAGTTAATACTTTGGGCAATCCCTGGATTAAGAATAATTAGAAATATAACATTCTGGTGGGGAATAGCATTTTTTATTTCATCAATTATCTTTATAAATTTATCCTATTTATCATATTTAGAAGTTATTTTTTGGATAGGAATATATAAACCAAATTTTGTTGCTGGCTTTATATCAAATAAAGAAAAAGAATATTTATCTGTTGAAGAAAAAAATTCTAAATTAAGGAGTTTTATTAAAAAGTTTTTAGAAAAAGGATTAATATTTCTAGGTATTTTCTCAATCTTATCTATTAATATAGGTAATCTTATTCATCTTTTTGGTAATAGCAGAGAAGTTAGAATAATAGGTTATAAAATAAAAAGTAATCGATTTAGTGCTATTGGAGGAAGGCTATTTGGACAGGCTGAAGTAAATGTTTTTAATCAACAAGATCTTATGATGAATCAATATTCTACTTTAATTTGTCGTATAAATAAAAATGGAACGAAAACCTTAGTACCATTCCAGGATTCAAATGGAGGAAGATTAGATTACTTAGCTAATGATAAATTTTATTATACAAATAGTCTAAAGTTTCAACGCTGGAGCAAAGGAAAGACTGTTCAAGAAATAACTGGTTTATGGCTAAAACTTTCTATGAAGGTCGTAGAATTTGATTATCATTTGAACTACAAAAAAGGAATAGATTATTATAGGATTTTATTACTAGAACATCAGCCTAATTATATTAATGACAATGTTTTGGCTGGCTGGAATGTTAAAAAAAATCCTTTAGTGAGAAAAGAAATCAAAGTCAATTCTGATTCACTTTTATTGAGTAAAGTTTTTAGAATTTCATTACCTCCTGGGCATTTCAATGAGAGTTCTAGGATTAAAAGATCTTCCGAATTATATTGCGACAAGGATTAAAAATTTTTAAGATAAATGAATAAACTCTTAAATAAAAAATATATGCAGAAACAAGATTTTTTTTATAAACACTATCATAAAATAACTTATATTGAAAATGATAATAAATTGATCTAAGTAGATTAGCAATTTTGCCACTAAGAAGAGGTGTTTTCATATTAAATATAAATATATCTGCCTTCCTTGCTGCAGTTTTAATCATTATTCCACGTTTGCGTCCAAATCTTTTATAACCTTTTGGGCTCCAGCCAAGTTCTATTAAAGACAAGCGTTTAGCTCTTTGTGAAGCTTCCTGAGCAGTACTTGGTCTGTTTAAGTAGATAGAATTTATAGATTTATTTTTACTATTATTGGAAAAATCATGTTCCAATAAGACATTAAATAAATTTGGATTAATTGATCTAATTTCTTTAATATACTTATTTGTAATAAATAATCTTTTTGAAATTATATAATCAAGTTTTGAACAGTGATCAAGAGCTAATGAAATTTCGAAAGCATGAATGTTATGTCCTCTAACAATATTTTTTTTATTTGAATTTATAACATTTTTAATATCATCAGCTAATTGATCATAAGTACAATCCTCATTTGGTTTTAATAGTCTTTTAATATTGTTTCTACAATCAAATATAGTTCCATTTACTTTAAAAGTTTTTAATTTAGAAATTATTTCTTCATTAGTAAAATTTATTACTTCACAATTCACCAATGTTATAGATCTTTGTTCGCAATATTCAATTATGTTAGTAGAGAAATATGAATCATCGTATAGCATTGATGCTATGAAAGGAGTAAATATAAATACATTTGAATTAGTATAAAGAAAAACTTTATAATTCTTAAGATGAGAAAATATCGATGCTAATTTTAAACCTTGAAATCCAGAGCCAATAATATGGATGTATTTCATATGAATTTTATTATTTTAGAAGATATCAAACAACTATCATTATTCAACTTAAATAAAGATGGGAATAGTTTAGAAAATATTTTAGATAGAAAATATCTATTCATTGCAAATAAAACGTAAAAAGGATCTAGAATAATACTTAGAATATTTTCTAATCTTTTATTAAATATTTTAAGGATTATAGAGTTTGGTCTTAATACAAAAAATAACTTTATTAGTGCTTTGCTCCTTATATAAACCCTTTTTTCACATAAAAGTATAATTGTTTTCTTTGAAAGTTTTTTTAGCGTTTCAATTGTATTAATATCCAAATTTATTTCAGTCTTTTTATTTAGTATCTCTAGTTTAGTTGGAGGTAAGATGTATAAATAATTTGGATCAACAATTTTCTTATCTGCTATAAGTTCTAGATTTCTTACGAAGCTACTACAGAACACACACTTCGAATCATAAATTAAATAAATTGAATTTTTCATATTTGGTATATGCATCATTTTTTTTCACAATAAACTAAAAAACTATCTTCTATGGTTCCCCACCAATCAACATGCCATTTTGCTATCGATATATTATCAAATCCTAATTTGGATAACAATATTATTAAATTAGTTTCAGATTCTACTGTTTCAATTATTTGCCCTTTCCTAACTTTATAAAAAGCATCTTCTAGGATCCATTGATTAGTTTGAGCAAATTTTTTAGCTCCTTTCAAAGTATGATTTTTAGAAGTTGGTACTGTAAAAAATAAATTTCCTTTTGGTTTTAAAACTCTATAAACTTCTTTTAAGCTATCAAAAAGGGTTTGATCTTTATTTAAATAGTAAATACTATGGCTTGCAATAACATAGTCAAAAAAAAGTTCACTATAAGGCAAATTACAATTTTGGCCAATAGATAAATTAGCCCAAGGGAATAATTTGGAAGAGTGACTCACGACTTGCTCAAAAGGCTCAACCCCATAAACATCCATGGATAAAGCATTGAAAAAAGATAAATTTCTTCCATCTCCGTATCCAATATCTAGGATTTTTTTTCCTTGGTAGACCTCTCTCTTTAATTCACTATCCTTATTATTTCTTGATGGAGAAGTATAGTTCTTATATTTACCTAGAAAGGATCTTACAATCCATTCAGAAGGGAAAACAGTCTTATCTAGATTCTTGTAATGTGATGTATAATCCGACATAAAGTTTAGACTTTACGATAAAAAAAATAATTATACCAGCATCTTAGATATTTACTGTTTATCTATTAATAATATGTTTTTATTTTTCTTATTACACACCCTTAAAAATATAATTTTCATCAATAAATTCACGTCTCTCTAACTGTAAAGATTCCAAATATGTTTTATATTTATTTACATCAATAGAGTAATTTATTGAAGAAGCTTGAAGGATTTTCCTATTAAAATCTTTCAGATCATTATGACGATAATACAATATTGGCATATTGAGTTTTTTTAGTTTGTCTGTACATACAATTGGAATAAAACAAGCCATTGCCTCAAGAAGAGAATTTGGCATTCCCTCTGAATAGTATGAAGTAAATAAACATATTTTTGATTTGTTAAGGAATAAAGGTATGTCAGAGCAATCTTTATTAATTAAAAGTTTAGAATTAGATATGAAATTATTAGATTTTCTCAAAATATTGGAAGGAGGATTGTCACTGCTACAGAAAATGATCGGATGTGATAGGTTATCCTGATAAATATTTAGATACTCAAGAATGAAATCATGGTTTTTTTCTGGTATAAATCTAGCGACATATATCGCAAAAAATTGTTGAATGACCGGCCTTAAATTATAATTATTTAAATTTATATGATTTGGCATATATAGTGGTAACCTTTTATAAAATGCTATTGCGGGTTGAATATTATTCTTATCATTAACGATGATATTTGTATAGAAATTTCCAATTAAAAAACCAATAAAATTTCCAACCTTATTTGATTTTGTAATTTTACTTCTAACAAAGGAAAATGAACTTAATGAAGGTATTAGAACTAGTAAAGGGAGTATTATTTTTTCTGAATATGAAAGAAAAGTATTAATCCTATCTGGCTTATTTAATATTATGTAAGTATAAATCTTTACGAGAAATATTAATAAATTAATGAATTTTCCTTTACTTTTTCTAAAACAAATAACTTTAACACGTGGATCAATGTATTCCCTTAGATTACAATCAAAATCCTTAATTACTAGCAATTCAGTTTCTATATTATTTTGGGCTAATTCATTACAGAAATAAATACATTGAAGCTCTGCACCACCCCTTATAATCCTAGGTATAAGAACAATATTTTTCATTTACTTATTAACTTATTTTGAAATTCATGCCATTCACGATTACAAACATTAATAGTAAATTTATCTTTTATTATTCTAATATTTTCTTCTATTTGATCATTAGATAATTTATGAAGATCAAAATTATTTTTATCTATAAAGTTATAAAAAAAACCAAATTGTCTTAGATATATATCAATTGGTGAACCTTTGAAAGTGTAGATAGAACAACCATGATAAATCAAAAACATTAATGTTCCAGCACCTTGAATTCTTGAAGGGGAAATAATTGCGAATTTAAATTTCTTAAGCCATTGATTATAAATGTTCAGTTTCATAAATTCTTTCTGAATAAATAAATTATGAAATACATTGTTTTCTTCTAGTAGTTTTACATAATTTAGATGTCCATAAGAAGCCATAAGAAAAAAATCAAGATTTTTATTAGATGTAAAAATTTCTGGGTAATACTTTAAAATATTTAATGATCTGCTACTGTATGTCGCTGAATTACCAATAAGAACTCGATCCTCCTTTTCAATTATTTCACTTTTTGAAATTTGGCTATCATTAATTAATGGACAATTAGAAGGGGAGCAGATCATTAATTTATATTTTTTTATTCCGTACAACATATTTGCTAATTTTGCATCATATTTAAAGTTTGTTATTACACAATTGAATCTCCTAGAAAGTAAGTAATTAATTATCCTAGAATGTAATGGATAGATTTTAGAAATAATAGGTGAATATAAATCAGTTCCTCTAATATGCCAAATTAATTTAAAATTTCTATTAAATAGAAAAGGAATTAAAATTATTCTTACGAATGGAATATCCAAGCTATGAACTACCAAGTTAGGTTTCCTTATAAAATACTGCCTATAAAATTCAAATAAAGAGAATATTGTTTCTAAAATATTAGAAGAAAATCTGTAAGTAGAAAATTTAGAAGATATTTTTTTATCACCACCTATTAAAAAGAACTTTTGATCTATTGATGGACTATATATTGAATCGACTAGAGCATCTGCAAATTTATCGTTTGCAAGAATATGAATTATATTTTTTTGCTTAGGCTTCATCAATAGAAAAAATTTAAATTACAAAAGTTACCTATGTTAAGGTAATAAATAGTCCAGTAACCTATGCAGGTGCAAGCTGAAAAACTTTACAGAATGGTAACAGTAATCAACAAAAAATCATTTGTTCTAAAAATCATACCTTTAGAAATTCAGGACTAATTACAAGATACAGTGATTTTTGCATTGATAGCTAAATTCTCAATAGTTAATTTTTTATATTGAACCATAAATGGATTATATTCAGAATCTAAATCTAGTAGATTTAAGTATGTCTATTATTATAAACCTTCCAAACATAAGCGCTCCTTATATTTTTAAAAATATATTTTCGCTTTAATTCCATAAAAATATAGAATTCTTAATTTCTAAAGGGGAAAATTCTGAGGTATCTATATCTCTTTTTTTGCATATTTTGAATTTAAATATAATCCAAAAGCAAAAATAATAAGATTCCCAAAAATCAACCCAGAAAGATTTGTTAATTTAAAAAGAAAAAACAAAAACAATGAGGATAAAAAATATATTAGTGAGACTTCCGAATGTTTAAAACCACTTTGTTCAAGTCTTTGGTAGAGATGCGATTTATGAGCCTTAAAAATATTTTCGTTATTTAAAAGTCGCCTAAATAATGTAAACCCCGAATCGAGGATTAATGGCGAAAGTAAAAGTGCAACAGATATTCCAATTCCAAATGTTGGAGTATTGTAAATTGAATAACAAAGAAATGACCCAATAAATAAGCTACCAGTATCACCCATAAATATTTTGGAAGGATACCAATTCCAAATTAAAAAACCAAATAATCCGCCCAATAATAATAAAGCTTGTTCATTAAAACTTGCTACGAGAATTAATGAAGGTATTACTGAAATAGCAACC
>Ga0163109_10000212_pt1 | contig 46781 bp, 39 predicted proteins | sample CRUFie1St13metaG_FD_108704 | JGI IMG/M metagenome (GOLD analysis project Ga0163109, IMG submission 108704) | Marine microbial communities from the Costa Rica Dome - CRUD Field 142mm St13 metaG | ecosystem: Environmental > Aquatic > Marine > Oceanic > Photic zone | place: Costa Rica: the Eastern...
AATTTTACAAGATAATCGAGTTTTTCGGGCAATTGTTTAGTTCTTACTCTTTGCCATCCTACTTGTTGTGCCAAATCATCACCAGCGTATTTGGCTTTAACAAATAAAGAAAAAATATCATTGGAAAATTCCATCAGCATATCAGCATCTAATTGTTTAAAAATATCTTTTGGCATAAGTGTACTTAAATTAGCACAATATCGCGTCATTGTACCAGATTGTGCTATCATTTTGCCGTGATGTTGTAGGCAAGGCAATTGACCAAATGGATAATTGTTTTTTACACTTTTCCAATCTTTTGGTGGTTCTTCCCAAACATATGAGATGTTAGCAGCGTGACACATAAGCATTGGTGCTTGTGCCCTTGCGGCAAGTTTCCAATAAACAAATTTTAATGGCGAATCATCGACCCAAGACATTATATGATAATAATGAACTATGTATTTAAATAGTTTGTTTTAAAATAGTCTTAATGAAAATGGACGAACATTAGTGTTATTTTCATTGTTATTTTCATTGTTATTATTATTTTGATTTTGATTATTTGGAGGGGTTCTTGGTATTTCTCTTGTAGGTGTAAATCCGTTAAATTGTAGCGAATAAGGTCTTATAGAACGACTATTTGAAGATATTTGTCTATCATTTTGCGTAGTAATAGTATTAACTATTTCTTGAACAGATAATGGAACGAATTCTTCATCATTATTATATGGTGGAGGTGGTAAATTAAAAGCAATTGATGAAGGATTAATGGGTTCTTGAAAAACGCTACGTCTTCTATTTATAACTGCTTCAGGAGGGGGAGGAGGAGGCATAGCGGGCCGTCTATTTAACATGAATACGTCAAAGGGGTTGTCTTTAAAAAAATCTTTTAGTTCTTCTTTTGATTTTGAATAAGCATCTATTTTTTTGAGTGGATTACATCCATATGTTCCATATAAATAATTTTTCAAAATTGGTTTTAAATAACTAACGACTCTTCTTTGTCTTCTATAGGATAAATCATCAGGGAAATAAACATAATTAATATGTCTTCTGAATTCGTGTACCATGTTGTTAATTTGTTCCATGAAGTCAAACGTGTGTGCTGATTCAAAAAAATCATTAATAGCATTATCTTTTAAAAATGGATAAGTATCGAGAGTGAATCTTGTGATGTCACAATAATTTTTTATAAATTGACGTATTAAATACGGAACTTGGTATTTTGAGAATGTTAATCCTATAAAAATATTATATAAATTGTATTTTTTAAAAGGTAAATTGGTGTAGGGGTTTTTAAATTCAATAGGTTTTACAAATAGATTTTCTGAATTATTGAGACATTTTAACCACATATTTACCATTTCACTTAGACGAAATCTATACAAAACATTATTTGAAATTATATTAACAGTTTGATAATAGGGATAATCATCAATATCGTTTAAATATAAGTCCGTATTATTATTCGGTGTTAATTTTGAGATATTTCTTTTTCTTATATATTTTTGAAAAGTATTTTTTAACATTTTTGCTACAGAATATAGGTCTAATACGTCTCTTTTTTCTTCATCATTAAGTAATTCATTATCAATAATAAAAAATTTAAATGTGTAAATATCAGAAGTTAGTTTGCAAGATGAATAATCACTTATGAATACCTTAAATTCTGGACTAACGTGTATACCATAACTATCAGATATGAAATTCATTAAAAAAGCTAAAGTTGCCATAATATTTATTAAACATATAATAAATTTTATAGTTCCATATCATAATCATCATCAACAATACCCATGTTATTAGTTTGTTGAATATCTGTTTTAATGATTAAGTTTTCTTTTGAACATGTTCCATCATCTTGCAAATTCAATAAGTCATCAATATTGGTATCTTGTTTCAATTCAGTGTTATTCCAATTGATAATTTCTTCATGATTCAATAATACCTGAAAGCATCCAGTTCCAAAATAACCTTCCTGACCACACATAACATTAGCACTAACACCAGTCATCAAATCGAGTTCAGCGTGTTTTGCTGCTTTTAAAAACATTTCAGGGGTTTCTTCAAAACTTGCTTTTGCTATAGGTCCTATATCATCATTATTAATACCATGTCTAAATATACTAACCATTTTTTGTGTAGCGCAAATACGGTCACACAACATAGTAGTATGATGATAATTAATTTTACCTACAGCCGCGAAACATTCCACTAATTCATTATGAACACATTGTCTTGCTGCTTCAATTCCTAAAACTTTATAAACTTCTTGTATATCATTGCTAAATGTTCTATTAACGTCGATAGAATCCAATGTCAATAAATCTTTCAAATTAGAACCAACAGTATCAAGAACCCATATATCTTTACTTACATAATTACCATTTTCTCTTATAGAGGTATTGGGTATTTTTCTTAGAATAACTTTGGGAATATTTTTAATTCCTCGTAGAATTATATTTTTTAAGATATATTCTTGTAAGTTTTTAAGTTTATATATTTCATCTGTTTGGTCTAAAGAATTATTCTTTTTAATATTAAATGCTTCCATTAGTCTTATTCTAAATATGAGATTATCATCATTGAAATCACTGTATATACAACTAATATGATTTTTAATACTATTTTTTAAGGCGAAATGAATGTCATCCATAGTGATGCCCCTATCAAGCATTTCTTCTCTTGATAATTTGAATCGAATGATCCATTTTGAGAATTCCTTATTTTCACCTTGTGTTAATCCACACTCACTCATTATAGATTCAAATTCTTGATATTGTTGAATAAGTTTTTCATCTTCATCAATAATAGTTTCACCAAGTTTTGGGTCGAAACAAATGCTGACAGATTTAGTGATGTCTTTTAAACAAGTATATTCAAGTTGATATTTCAATTCTTGTGCCTTTTCTTTCTTCAATTGGTCAACTGGTTTTAAATAAACAGTTGTGGAAGGTTGTTTTGGATTTTCAGACAATGATAATATTTCTTCAATTCTTGGAACACCTCGAGTTACATTACTTTTACTTGCTACACCAGCAAAGTGAAAGGTATTCAAGGTCATTTGTGTAGTAGGCTCACCTATACTCTGTGCCGCTATCATACCTACCATTTCACCTGGATGAACAATTGCTTTTTTATAATTGAAAATGATTTGTTTAAAGAGAATATCCACACCCTTAGAACTAAATCTATGTTGTAGTAGTAATTGTGTTGGCGATAGATAATAATATAATAATGCTTTAAATAACTGCGTGGGTTTTATTTTATCAGTAATAACAAGTGAATCGTATAAATCATCTATTTTTTCAAATAAATCTAATGGAGTAATATCAATGAAATAATTGTCTTTAATGTGTAAGTTGTGTTTAACATTGTTAATAATTCTTTTAAAATTAACAGGTAGATAAATTGTGCTATCTTTTTTGTAATTATGAACATGTTTTACAATATCATCTCTTGCTTCCAACATATAAGTAATTACCTCTTTTGTTTTTCTTTTGAGGTCATTTTTTTGTTTTTTCAAACTAACATTAGCTTTTTTACTGAATCGAATAGTTGAATCCTTAGAATAATCTGGCATCTGAAAATGTTTATAAATTTGTTCAACTGACATATGTCCCAATGGTAATTTTTGTGTTTCTGTTTTGGTTGTATTAATAGAATCATCACCATATGTGAATTGTATAATTTTATTTTTGTTATTTCTTACAGTCATATCATAATTAACTTTCAAGTCTTCAAGGCCTTTAATAAGCCTTCTTTGAATATAACCTGTTTGACTTGTTTTTACAGCTGTATCAATAAGACCTGTTCTACCACCCATAGCATGAAAGTAAGTTTCTTCAGGTGTTAATCCCTGAATAAATGAACTTTCTACAAATCCTCTTGCTTCTGGAGAATCATCATATTTCGTGTAATGTGGTAGTGTTCTATCTTCGAATCCATATGGAATTCTTTTACCATCAACAGCTTGTTGTCCAAGACAGGAAATCATTTGTGCTATGTTAATATTTGAACCTTTACTACCAGCATTCACCATCAATACAAATCTGTTGTTTTTGTCGAGACTGGAACGTCCAATTTTACCAGCTTCTCCAGCGGCATTTTGAACAATAGCGTTCACACGGTCTTCAAAAACTTCAACATTAGACTTTCCCGTATTATTTTCAAATGTGGAAATATGCAATTGGTCAATCAAATCATATACCTCTTTCTTTTTTTTATTAATACTTTCTGTAATTTTGGCTGTTGTTTCTTCATCAGATATTAAATCACTAATACCAACACTATATGAACTGAGTTTCATATATTCAGTTACAATGGCTTGTATATCATCAATAAATTTTGCCGATTGTTCATAACCATAATCATTAAATATAGCCTGTATAAGCCCTTCTGAACCTTTACCCAAAACACCTTTATCTATTTGTCCTCTAATATATTCTCCGTTTTTAATTTCGATAATATTATTGGTTTTCTTTTTGTTTTCGTCATCTTTTAGTTGTCCATTTTTGTTGTATATCGACATAGGTGGTAATATTTGAGTAAGTATATCAAAATTGGATATTCTTTTATTTTTCTTATTTTTAAGAATATTAATATTAGGATTATCAAAATACATTAGGAGATTCATAGCAGTTCTTAAGTCGAAATTAATATTTTCTCTTGTAAAACGATAGCATCCTAATAATGAATCCTGAAATATACCAATGATTGCTGAATTGTTAGCTGGTGAAATAATTTGTTTGGGGACATAAGCAAGGTGTAGAAGTTCTGCTTGACTTTCTTCATCTTGTGGTCCGTGTAAATTCATTTCATCTCCATCAAAATCCGCATTATATGGTTTTGTATCAGCTACATTCATTCTGAAAGTAGAACCTTTTTTCATTATTTTAGCAACGTGACACATCATACTCATACGATGTAGAGTAGGTTGCCTATTAAATAATATTGGATCCCCGTCTAACATATGTCTGTGTAACACGTCACCTTCATTTAATACTTGTGAATTTCTATCGATGTATCTTAGGGATATACCATCACCTTTCATATTTTGTTTTTCAAGTATATTTGCGCCTGGATAAACATCAGGACCATTTTGCATTAATTTTGTAAGGAATTTTTTATTTCTACTATTTACAACACAAGGGAAAGTTATAGTCATAGCAACTTTTTTTGGAATACCAAGTTCATTGATTTTTAAAGTAGCATCTGGCGAAATAACACTTCTCGCTGTAAAATCACATCTTTTACCCATTAGATTACCTCTAACACGACCTTGCTTACCTACTAATCTTTCTTTGATTGATTTTAATGCTCTTCCTGACCTTTGTGCTACCGAAGCTACACCAGGAATTTTATTATCGACCATTGTAGCAATATAGTATTGAAGAACAGTAGCCCAATCTTCTATAACTTTGGTAGGAGAATTTTTATTAATTTTTTCTGCCAATGTTGTATTTGCTTTAATAATGTTTACAATGATGTGAGATATATCATCTTCGCTTCTCTGTTGAGAATCGTGCTTTACGGATGGTCTAACAGCAGGAGGAGGTACAGCAAGAACTTGACATACAAACCATTCAGGACGTGACCATAATGGATTAAATCCCATAAAATTAACATCTTCATCAGATATTCTTCTAAATTTTTTAATAACATCTTCTGGAAATAATTTAACCGAAGGCTTATCTTTAATCTGTCCATCTTCATCTTTAATACCATCATTATTATCCCATTCTGCCCAAAGAGTAGCCAAATCAGTTTTCATTATTTTTTTAGGTTGTTTTGTACCACAACCATATTGATGACATTCACCACATCTTTTTATTTTTTGACATGCTTTAAAAACCAGTTTCCATCTTTTCTTTGGGTCCATTTTCAAATAATGGTCATATTTTTCCTTGTCAATTAATAATTTACTACATTTAAAACATATACATCTCAGTATTTTCTTAATCGTTTCTAAATATTGAATATAATATACTGGTTTTGCGAGTTCTATATGTCCAAAATATCCAGGTGTTTCCATATAATTTAATCCATCAGTAGGACATATTAAACCAGGGTCTAATACTCCCATCCTTGGATCAAACAATCCGCCAATAATAGGTTTGTTATTGATGTAAGTATCCCTTGAAGTTATTTCAGCGACCGAACCATTTCTTATTTCCTCTGGTGACAATACACTAAATTGGATGCCGATTATTCGACTAGGAGTTAGTGAATCATGCTTTTTAGTAGAAATTCTCGTCATTATCTATAATATAATATTATATTTAGATTCTTTTCAATTTTATATTAAATTTTAAAATTGAAATAAAAAAAAGGTACTCTATAATATAAAATATGAGTTCTAAAAAACCAGATAATCATGACAAACAAAATACTCCAAAAAATAAAAGGAGGAAAAAACAGAAAAAGAAGAGTAATAAGAGTGATGATGACGAACCTGTCGTAGAAGAAAGATTTGATAATGAGCAATTTCAAGAAATGCTTTCGCAAATGTTTCCTTCGAAACATCAAAAAGAAAAAGCAGAAAATGTGAAAATGAAAAAATCTTCTACTAAAAAGAAATCTAAGAAAAAGAAGAATAAGAATAAGGAAGAAAGTAGTGGCTCAGAGTATAATCCAGAAGATGATATACCAACCACTGATGATTCTGAGTTGGATAGAGAATTTGAGGAAGCAATCGAAGAAGAAGAATTGGATACCGAAGAAGAAGAAGAATTGGAAGAAATGAGAAAGGGTTTTCAGGGTATGAAATTTAATATAATTTTTACTGACCCAAGAGGAAGAGTTGGTGGTGAAGAGTGGGAAGAAGATGAAGAATGGATTGATGAAGATGAATTTGATGAAGAAGACGAGGATGAAGATATTGACGAAGAAGATGAAGAAGATATGGTTTCACTTGGAAATAATGTAAAAATGTCTAAAAAAGAGTATGCTATGCATAAAAGAGAAGAGAAGCGAGTTACTCAATCAAAATTTAAGAAAAATGAAAGAATTAAAATCAAATTGGATGATTGGGACAAAACTTATGGTGGAGTAGTTAAAAGAGTTTATGATACCAGAAAAGGATTTAAGTATGATGTTAAATTAGATGAAAGCGAAGGAGAAGAAGAATATGAAATAGTAACGAAAGTCCCTGAAAATAAGATTAAAAAAGTTAAAAAAGAAAAAGGAGGTGATAAATATGAATATAATAAATTAGTTAATGAAATGAAGGAATTGATTGATGCTAAAAATAAAGGCGGTAAGGCATTCGAGAAAAAATTAGAAAAAATGCAAAAAGCAGCTGAAGAGGAAGATAAAAAACAGAGAGAAAAGGAAATTAAATCAAAGAAGCAAGGCAATTTCAAAAAATTCAGAAAATTATTGAGAGGAAAGAGAGCTATATCAGACATTAAATATTTCAAGAGTTTGGATTTGGATACTCAAGAAAATATAATGAAAAAAATGAAAGAAGTCCAAGACTATTCAAACGAAGAAAAACCACATAAATTTAAATTGATTGAGTCTAATATTCCTGTTCAATATAAATCAATGGCTATGCGAAAATTAGATTCATTACAGTGGATGGATCCAGGTTCTGGTGAATATTACAAAATTAAACAATGGGTTGATAATTTTATGAAGATACCATTTGGTAATCACAGTTCATTACCAGTAAGCTTAGAAGATGGAGAAGAGAAATATCAAAAATTTATGGAAACTGCTAAAGAAACATTGGATAAAGCTGTTTACGGGTTAGATGATGCGAAAATGCAAATAATGCAACTTGTTGGTCAGTGGATTGCTAACCCCAAGTCTATGGGTAAGGCCATAGCAATTAAAGGTCCTATGGGAACAGGTAAGACTACTCTGGTAAAAGAAGGTGTTAGTAAAATATTGAACAGACCTTTCTCGTTTATTGCCTTAGGTGGTGCTACAGACAGTAGCTTTTTAGAAGGTCATTCTTATACTTATGAAGGTAGTATTTGGGGTAGAATTGTGGATACTCTTATCAATTGTGGTAGTATGAATCCTGTATTCTATTTCGATGAATTGGACAAAGTGAGTCAAACACCAAAAGGTGAGGAAATCATTGGCATTCTTACACATTTAACGGATACAAGTCAAAATGATAAATATCACGATAAGTATTTCTCAAATATAGATTTTGATTTAAGTAAAGCGTTGTTTATATTTAGTTATAACGACGAAAGTAAAGTAAATCCAATTTTAAGGGATAGAATGTATAGAATATCTACAAAGGGTTACAAGAAAGACCAAAAGGATATTATCGCACAACAATACTTAATTCCAAAAATCATTAAAGAAGTTAATTTTAAGGAAGATGAAATTATTATCCCAAGAGAAACCATTGAGTATATTTGTGACCATTTGGTTGAAGAAGAGAAAGGTGTTAGAAATTTGAAACGTGCGTTAGAAATCATTTATACTAAGATTAATCTATTTAGGTTGATACCTAAGGATAGTAAATTATTTGATAATGAAAAACATATCGAAGTAAAATTCCCTTTCACCGTTACACCAGATATAGTTAAAAATATAGTTAAGAAAAGCGACAATCAAAACCCAATCCCATTTGGAATGTTTGTTTAAATAAATTATAACTTTTTTATTGTTATAATATATATAATGTCATTAACTCCAAGAGCGAGAGAAAAAAGAGCTAAAAAAAGAGCAGATGGGACTTATAAAGGTGTAGATGATGATTGTTGTTATAAATGTTGCGAGGATACAGCATATGTGTGTGGTGAAAAATGCGTGGAATGTAAAGAGGATTGTAAGTGTAAATGTCATAACAAAGTTACACCACAAGAAGGAGAAGGAGCCCCACCATCTCCTCAAGATATGAAAAGAGGTGGAAGGAAAACGCGTAGAAGAAAAAGAAAACGTAGAAGAAAAAGTACAAAGAAAAAACGTAGAAGAAAACGTACAAAGAAAAAGAGGAAAAGACTCCGTAGGTCCAGAAAATAATTAACTTAAATGTAGATAATAACTTATAATAAAAACTAACCAAAATGGTCCTAATTTCATATCTAAAGCAGCCAATATAGCTATAATAAGAGCTGCTAAAGCGTGTTTAACCGATTCTTGTCTTCTTTTAATTTCTTTATTTGTAGCATCTAAAGATAGTGTCATTATGGAAAATACACTAATTACAAGAAAATGAACTACAAATATAGGGTCTCTCATATAAGATAATACTTTATTGCGACGTTCTTTATGACTAACAATAAATCCTATTGTTATTACAGCAAAAATTGCGGACGCTATATCAAATCCTGTTTTTTGTTGCGCCTCTTTCATTCTATTAATAAAATGTATAACCATTATATTAATTAGTTACAAAATATTATAAAAGATTGTTTTAAAAATAGCTTTTCCGATTTCTATGCCTTCGTCTTGAATAGTTTTATGTTTAAAAATAGGATGTTTCATAGCACCTTCAATAGTTAATGTTCGTTTTCTATCAAAACAGTCCATTGTTCCATATACTTTATGGGTATGTCTCTTATAATAATCCTCCATTTGATAGTTAGGACAAAATAGAGCCATTGTTTTATTAAACCCTTCGTGAACTTTATTATAAGGTTCCATGCAAGTAGTTATGAAATGTCTGGAAGAACCTTCGTCACCGTGTAAATCTAAATATAAAATAGTGTTTTCTTTTTGCATTAATCTTTTCATATCATTTGTTTCAGGTGTTTTATTATGTCTCCAAGAGCGGTTTAAATTTTGTCCATTTTTGTTAGTATACCAATGACCTAATTCTACACCAGAAGGATTTGCCATAGGAATAACATAAATAGTGAATATACTCTCAATAAGTTTTCTTTGTTTATTTTTAAAATATAGTTTTAAAAATCCTTCGATCATCCAAGAACCTATAGATTCTCCAGGATGTTGTCTGGCTACAATAAATATGTTTAATGGACCATTACCTAAAATCAACGCATCGACGCCACTTTTGCCTAATGTTTTTGCTTTTACTCCTTTTTTATCTTTGTATGTATTCATTAATTTTTGTTTCATTTTTGTAGTATAAGGAGGATAATACGCATAATATACATTTTTCTTTGTACTCTTATGATTCCATGTTAAAGTTTTATTTTTCTTTGAGAAACTTGTTTTTATTCTTTTCCAATTTTTATTATCGTAAGAATAACAAACATTAAATCCTTTCCAATCATTTCCAAATATATTTATATTTTGAATAGTATAAGTCATAGATTTTCTTTGTACATCATTGGATTTAAAATAAAACCAGTTTTGATATTTTCTTTTAACATTTTTTGAATAAGGTTCATCTTTTATTTCAAGGATAACTAATACATCCTTTTTTCTTTGTACATTTTTTATATGATTAATATTTCCAGATTCAAAATCAGAACTAATAGTTGATTTGCCTTTAAATAATCCTGCGCCCGATAGTGCTTTTTTTTTAGTATTGTTTTGTTTTTTATTTCTTTTTCTACGCGTTCTCATAATTATATATTCCTTAGATTATATAATTAAAAAGGGTTTGAGAATTCATTATAAAATTTTAAGAATGCGATAGGGTTAAAACATAACGAAGATACGCTAAAATGGTCCGCACCAACCTCGCGATATTCTTCAACATCTTTCATTGTTCTAATACCGCCACCCGCTATTACTACTGTATCATTCCAATTATTTTTAATATATCTAATTGTTGATTTTGTATAAGGTTTAATCATTTTACCAGATAATCCACCTCTTTCTGTAGGTAATGTATTTGACGCATGAAATTGTCGAAATCCTTCATCGTATAATTTTTGAATTGTTAAACATTTTTCCAACGGCGATAACTTTACTATACACCAATTTCTTTTTTTATTTAAAAAGGGCTTTAAACCATTACTAACCATATGTTTATCTGTATTGGGACAACTAACATTTAATTCTATATCCATATCATCTGGAATTTTATCTAAAATTGGTTTTATTTCATTTTTATTCATAATGGCTATGCTTATTATTTCACCTTTTTCATATGTTTTTATAGCGTAATCAATACCAGGATTTCTTAAACCGATTCTATTTACCCATCCCATACCTGGCATATATCTCAATGTTTTAAGTATTTGCATCCATTTACCCTTTCTTTCATTCAATGTGAAACTACCCCGTATAGATATAGTTTTTGGCAAATCTAAATAATTGCCAAATGGTGGAGATATAAATAACATTTATAAATGTACAAAGAAAAATATTTAAATGTTTTGGAAAATTATTATATAATGACAGCATTTTTTGAATTGGTATTTTTTATGGCGGGTATGGCATTTATAGCAGCAATGATTGGTAGAATATGTCAAGAAGGAGATTATAATGATTTTGATTAACAAAAATACTTAAAGAAAAAGTATTAATATATACGATAATGACTGAGAACAGTTATCGTGTATGTGCTAAATTTACTCTAAAAGATCAAAAAAGTAAAGACCGCTTTATTAGTTTTGGTAATGGCGAGACAGGATTGAGTGTAACTCGCGGATGGAAAGGATGTCAATCTATTGAATTGTATGAATCACGAGAAGATCCAAATGTTATTCTAATCTGGCAAAGATGGGATAGTAAAGAAGACCAAGAAAGCTATGTAAAACATAGACATGAAGATGGAACATTTGAATTACTTGGAGAATTGGTAGCTTGTCCACCTGAGATTACACCAATTAAAGATATGGTAATGAAAACAGAGGAAGAGAAGGTTAGGGAAGTTATTGAGGACATGTGTCACGTGGATTACAAAGTAGGTATGAAACACATGCACGATGATTGTGTATTCATTCGTCCCTCAGGAAATCCTTTGAATAAGAAAGGTTGGGAAGAAATGATGACGAATGACGATGTGGAAGTTGAATCGAGTAAGCTGGTTTCTGTAAATAAATTGAGCATTTGTGGATGTTGTGCTTATGTATGTTATACACAACACGGTAAATTTACTTATAAAGGAACAGAAAATGATGATGTTGCCGTATTTACGAGTGTTATGAGAAAAGTTGATGGTGAATGGATGGTTGTTCAAGGACAACGTTCAACTGGTAGAAAACCAACTGATGCGCAACCAGAATTTTAAGTATAAATTTATTTTATTTAATAATTATAAATTTATATATGAGTGACGTATCTGATAATTTAGTATACCCAACAACAGAATGGGATGAACTTTGGGAAAAATTACCAAATGATTTAAAAATATTAGTAGGTAAAGAATTGATAGATTTGAATAAGAAACAGAAGATTACTTTTATGAATAATTTTATAAAAGAAACAAAAAAAGAATTAGAAAAACTTGGATTTGATTAATTTTTTACATTTAAATCATACAATTGTTCTACTTTTAAAGTAAATGAATAATCAGTATTATTTAAATCTACAACTTCACCGAAATGGTCTATCAATCTTACTTTAATTTTTGATATATTTACAGGACCAAAATAATCTCTTTTGAAACCATAAATAAGACCACCTGATTCATAATTGTAGGTATTATTATTCTTTGGTAATTTAGCTAAAATATTAGTATCATTGAAAGCTGATTCCTGAAATGGTGACATAATAGTTTGTGAATGATTATTATTATAACAATCAAGAGATAAAAAGATATATGGTGTATCATTGCTTTTTAATATTGATTCAGGTTGAAAACCTTCTCCGGTTTGTGTAGTAACATTAGTTTTACTTATATAATCACTACTATAAGAATAGTATTGTTTTCTAAAACCTAATTTCCATCCCATATTTTTTTGGATTTCTCTTTGTGGGTTTAAATTCAATCTAAAATCCAAATTGAATGCATACTCCCAAGTAGCGTCATCTGGCTTTCCTCCTTTATCAGCATCGCGACTATCTTTTAAAAATGTGAATTTTTTAGTATTGTGATCATAAATACAACAAACTCTTGCTAATTCACCATTAGAAAATATAGATCTATTCAAATAATCCTGTAATTCATTTCCTGTATATGAACCATTCTTAATTCTTATTACCTCTATTTTTTTATTATGTATAGTATTGTCAGATTTTTTTATATCATATAATTCAACTGTAAATTCATTTGTTTTAGAAAAATCCGAGTAAGTGTAATTGGATTTCGGTATTTCAGCTGTTTCAAGTGATATTGAAGTAACATTATTTAATGTAGCAGCCAAATCAAATACGAAGTCTGTAGGTGTTGTATTATAATAATTTTGTCTAAAAACTGTATTTATATTTACTAACTTTCCTATTTTTTCAGTTTTATATGGATTCAATAGAGATGTAAGATTAGGCTTTGGATTAGGTTTTATTACAAAATGTTCATTGTTAAATGTTTGATTTCTCTCTAAAGAAGGAAAGAAATTACCCACGCTATCTTTTTGTTTTTGTTTATTACTTATATGTTCACATACTCTTTCGTGGCATTGTCTTAAAAAATGAGCCAAGTCTAATTTGAAAGAGTTATCATATTTAGATTCAGTTTGAATATTACTAACTAATGTATTGTATTTTCCTGTAACATAATCTCTCGTATAATTTTCTGTCGTACTCATGTCAAATACGTCATACAAATCTTTAATTGTATATTGTTCAATATTTAAAGTTGCTGAATTCATAATATATAGAATAAAGAGAATATTTTAATTAATTATATTTGTAATTAATATAAGTAATGCCAAAACTATTTACAGATTTAAGTACAAAGAAAATGTCCGCTAAAGATTATATAAACAAAAAAAGAAATTTAACATTATACAATGACTTTGGTAATAATGGGGTGTCAAGAAAAATAGCACACCAATACAATAACGGCAAATTAAAAAATGTCATCAATCATGAAAATTTATTAAATTTAACAAAAGGTTATTATGATCATTACCAAACACAAGATATAAGCAATGCTTTATTTCAAACCTATGATTCACAAGTATTTAGAAATGAATGCGAATATACAAAACAAAAAGGCGCTACCAATTATACTGGAAAATTGTTATTACATAATAATATTGATAATCAAGGTGCGCAATCATTATTACAAATGGATACTAAGTTCTCAGATGTAAATCATTATGGTGAAATTATTGAAACAACTAATGCCACCTTAACAGATAATAAAAAAACAGATAAAGTAAAGTGTTTTCAATATCCATTGTCAAAATTACATAAAAAAACATGTTAAATTACTACAGATAAAGCTGGATAATATGGAATGCTCTTTCTGCTTCTATCAATAATATTTACCTCAGCATCTACTAATTTATTATCTCTCCAACATTTCAATAATAATTGATTATCATTTTCTAAAAATTCAAAACAATTGGTTAATCTATTCTCATTTATAAAAGTATAAACTGAATCAGCAACTAAAAATTGAGGTATTCGTCTATATATTCTTGGTCTATTTGAAAAAGCACAAGTTATGCACATTACAAAATACAATATACGCAATATCATTTAATAATATTAATAATAAATCATTAAATCTTTTTTATTATTAATTAACCAAATATTTCATTTCGTTCCTGAACCGCTTTATCATACCATTGTTTCATTGTTAGTTGATCAGCTTCTTCACCATTATGATTTTTCTTATAAAGTTCTTTTATTTTATTGTTTCGTTCATCAACAGTGTCCCCTAAATATGTTTGTCCACTCATTTTAAGGCTTACGTTGAATAATCTATTTAATATTCTATCGTTTATTTCGGTTACTTTTTTACTATGAGTTTCATTTCTTCTTTCCTCAAATTCTTTTTGTCTTTTTAATTCTTCTATACGTTCAACAATTTTTCGCAGTTTTTTTTCTTTTTTTTCTTTTTCTATACGAGCTTCCTCTTCTAAACGTTGTCTTTCTAACTCAGCAAGACGTTCTTTTTCTAAACGTTGTCTTTCTAACTCAGCAAGACGTTCTTCTTCTGCTTTACGTTTTTCTTCTTCTTCTAAACGCACTCTTTCTTCTTCTGCTTTACGTTGTCTTTCTTCTTCTTCTTTACGTTTTTCTTCTGCTATGCGCTGTCTTTCTTCTTCTTCTTTTGCTTCTAACACAATAAGAGCTTTTTGAATACTTTCCGCCTTTGCTGCTTCTGCTGTTTCCTTATCTCCAATTTCCTTTAGTTTAGATTGATATTGTAGGTTTTTTAGTTTTAATTCCAGTATATCTTTTAAGTTACTGGAAATCAATCCTAAATTATTAATTTCTTTTATTTTACTTTCGTATCCATCCGGCGTTTCGTTGGCTTCAAAACTTTCTTGTTCACCACCGTAACCCATAATCTCTATAACCTTATTTAATTCTTCTTTGAAATCTTGTAATGGTTTTATAGCTTGTACTTGTTTTTTTGTATTCAATTCTTTATATTCATCATTAATAGCTAATTTGCCGATTTCTATTTCTAATTTTTCTATATCTTCTTTTTGTTTTTTCATATCACCGAATACATTTCTTTCTTCTTCACTTAATTCTATATTTAAATTTGTCTCAAGGGCATTTCTATCAAGTTTTATTTTCTCAATTTCTTCTTCTTTTTCTTTCTTTTTTTTCATGTTTGCTCTTAAATTTTCTTCATCACCGACATCTATTGCTTCAATTTCCCTTATTATTGTTTCTTCTTTTTCTAACAAATTAAAAATCTCTGTATATTTAACATTTAAAATATCTTTGTTAGTTACTTTTACAGCATCGTAAGAATTCATAATACCATCTTTTCTTTCGATAATATTATCTAATTCTTCTTTGATAATTTCTTTTTTTCGTTCTTTTTCCTTATTTATCTCTTCTTTCTTCTTCTCTATTTTATATTTTATACTACTCAATACAGCAATCATTGCTGCATTTATTTCTCCTCCTGTTGTTAAATTGTCGATTTCAATGATCTTATCATCCAAATCTTTTATTTCATTTAAAGAAGTTAAATCAAGTTTTAACATATTACTCTGTCCCTCTGGTATATTCGTCCATTGTTTTAACTTGCTTAACTTATCCTCTAAATCTTTCTTTTTTTCTTTTGAATAAGTTAATAAAGGTGTATTTAATTTTGAGTCTTCGTAATTCTTAATAAGCGCGTCGAATTCGCCAATAAGTCTTTCGATATCTTTTATTTCTTTACCTAATTCACCATTAAAATTAGCCCCTTTGAAAGTTTCCGATATTATATCTATATTTGTAGTTTGGTTTGCTATTTTATTAAATAATTTTAAATCTAAAGAATCATATTTAATTCGCAGTATTTTTTGTATGTCAGTTATTTCTTTTATTTTTTCTTCAAATTCATCTTTTATTTTCAAATTTTCATCTATTGCACCGTTATATAAATCTATTAGTTCCATTCTATAATCATTTTCAGCTTTTTCTCTTTGTTGTTGTTCATATACCTGTTTCCACCTTAATAGTGCTTTTTTTAAAGCCGAAGCAATTGCTTGTTCTTTCCTCTTTTTCTCTTCTTCTTCCAATCTTTTTCTTTCTGCTTCTTCTGCTTCTCTCTTCTTTTTCTCTATCTCTTCAGCGTGTGCGGTATTAAATTCACGAATGGATTTCTGAATTAGGTCATCTTTATTCTTAATATCTACCATAATGGCTTCTTCTATTTTAAATTGATTATCTTGAAACGCTTTTGTTATTTTATTAAATTTTAATTGCTCATCTTGAAATTCCTCTTGTATTTGCATAATTCCACTTAATTTTTCTTGAGCACTAGTCAAATTTAGAAATGCCAATTCATCAAGTCTATCTATTTTTACTGTTAACAGTTTGTGTAAATTTTTATTAATCATACCATTTAACATATCTTGTAATTCTTTTTGTGAAAGTATTTCTTTCCATTTTTTGTCATTAACAACAATAAATCTATCTATTTGTTTGATTTTTTCACTAATAACCTTCTTTGCGTGTTCATCTTCTAATTGATTATTTGAATTATTTAATTCATCTCTAATAAACTCCAATGTAGTTAAATTTTCTTTAAATTCTCTATCTTTATTAGATTTAAATTCTACAACTTTGTTAATATTACTTAAAATAATTCTATGGCAATCTTGTGTTTCATCACAATCTTTTATTAAATTATTTAATTCTCTGCCCACATCATTAATAAAATCCCTTAATGTAACCTGTGTATTTTTAATCGCGCTTTTTACCAATTCATATATTTTTTTTTTAGGAAATATAACAGCACTGCTATTTGTTTTTCCTTGTGGAAAATCATCTATACTTACTTCATTATTAATGAAATTCTTATATGTAAGATATACATTCATTCTCACTTCGTCTTCATTCGCTGTCTTCAAACGATCTGCTTTTAATATCGTATTCCCAAGACCACTAATATGGAATTTATTTATTTTCTTAGTTAAAGTTTCTCCTGGTATATCTTCGGTATATTTTATTAATATTTCTTTTAAGTCTCCAGACACTCTCTGTGAATTCCACAAAGATTCAGACTTTTCATATCCTTCCCACCAGTCATTCAAAGCCACCAATGTTTGTTTTTTCCATTTTTCCATTACCGGCACGGGGTCATACATACAAATTGCCGTATCATGTCTGTAACGCGCGTCTGGTGAATCACAATATAATTTTGTGGTATTATAATCAAGAAGAAGTGCGAGGTCTATAAGTGTTTGATTACTTTTCATTTTTTCAACATACTGTAATCTATATTCGTATTCACTAAGAATTTTTCTTTTTCCAGCCCAAACTGATTTATCCGCATCATCTGGAATATATAAATGGTCTTTATGTATAAAAAAGAATATTGGGGTTATTTTTTCTCTCTTTATAGGGTCTTTTTTGAATTTTAGTTCGTGATAATCTGTTATAAATTCTAACATAAAATAATCATTACCTATACTAATTGCTTTATTGGTGTCAAGAAAACCATACGTAAATGTGCGACCATCATTTTTTTTACCCTGATAAACAATATATCTTTTGTCTTCTTCCAATTTTTCTTTTATTTTTATCCATAGACTTTTATAATCACCTGCTTTTTCTTTTTTTATTACACCTTCTATACATTGATCTTTATTGCAAAAAAGTTCAATTTCACTATATGGGTCATATTTTCCTGTTTTGGCTAATTCTTGTACCCATATAGTGTTTTTGGCATTTGATTGCCACTTCTTTGTATTTTTTATTTTTTTTATATTCCCTGCTCGCTTAACAAGTGATTTGTCATTACCATCGGTTTCAAACCATTTCCGCATTGTTGGTAAAAGAAAATGTGATTTTAAATCTTCTTCTTGCGTAAAAAATTTACTATTTGTAGTTTCATCGGGTATATATGGAATATCTTCTTGTTTAGGATTTGGTGGAAGTACCTGCAATGGAAGATCTGTTTTACCGGTTATTGTTCCTTTTCCTGGAATATAATGAGAAGTGCCTTCTTGAGTTTTTACAACAGTGCCCCTGGATGATCTTGCTGCTTTTACTTCGTTACTTCTTGGGTTTTTAACAACAGTACCGAGATTTTTTTTTCTGATAAAGTCAGTGATATACTCATTTATTTCTCTCAAAACTGTAAAATGGTGAGGATTTTCTCTAAGTTTTTCTTGATCTAAGCTTTTCATAACATTACCAAGGGGATAAACTCCATGTTTTGTAAAGTTAGCTATAAAATGTCCGAATCTACTCTTTCCTTCATTATTTATTGTAAAATAATTTTTTATAGCACTAAGACGATTTGTTTTTTGATAACCATCATTTCCAAACTCGCTTAACAAATATGTGAGTAATTTCGAATTTATAGGATAGTGGTCGAGAACCAGTTTATTATACTGTTTCAGAAAATCTAATTGTGGCTTGTTTCTCTTTTTTCTTTCATTTGTTAAATTTATACTCCTTTTAACTTGGTTATAAAAATAATCTCCTGGTATTCTTCTCAAATCTTCATCGGTATAATCAAATCCATGGCTTATATTTAAATCTTTTCGTCTTTGAAATTCTTTATCTGTAATAGCAAATTGTTTTTTTAATATTTCTTTTTTTGTATTTCTGTTTAATGTTCTTCCCGGTGTATTTTGTTCCCAAGCAGTTCTTCGGTCGGGACGTTCAATCATTGGGGGAGATATATATCGTGCTCTTGCAAATGATGGATTTTTTTTCGTATTGCTCTGTTCACTGGTTGTTGCTGGAGCTTCCACACTTTTTTTCAGGGGTTTTGGTTTGTATGCTTCCTGTTCTTCTCTTCGATTTTTTGGAGTATCTCTTTTTACCTCTTGAGCAATTTTTTTTAATTCTTGTAATCTTTTACGAGAAAGACCACGCTGACGTGGTGTTTCTGACGTTGAAATACTTTCCTGACTACGACCTCTTGTGCCAGTAGAATCCGGTTGCAATTGAGGTTTATTTGGGCGTAGTGTTTTTTGTGTAGGTGGTATTATTTTTTTATTTTCTCTACTTTCAACCAAATTTGTTACTCCTGTTTCATTTGCCAATTTTTCAACTGCCTCAGGCTGATATTTTATTGATACTTGTTTTAAGGGTGGTTCCCACTGTGATTCGCGTCCTGGTTTAGTGTACCAATATTCCTTTTTACCATTATTCATTATTTCATTGATTTCCCAACCTGAACGTAAGTCGTTTTTATCATACCTTTTATTTCTATTACCATCCCATTTCAATGCGTCTTGTCGAAGTTGTTGTATATAAGCCTCGTCATAATCCGTTTTATAACCCGTTGTTGGTTTTTGTTTCCTCCAATCACTGTCTCCACGTATTTTCATACTACTACGTCTCGAAGTCTTTTGTGTATTTGATTTTTTATTAGAATCATCAAATTGAGACCTCCTCCTATGAAATTCTCTATTACCAATATTATCGCTCATTTTAATGTATATATAAATTAAATATTATATATAGATTATAATTCTTTAATATCATAAGTTTTGTTACCACCACGACTTTCTAAAAATTTCACTTGTTCTTCAGTTTCACAAGCGCAACCACCTGTTCCACTAACACTTGAATTTTTACAACATTCAGGTTTAAATTCATTATTAGCATAGTAAAATAATTGACCTTCAGGCAAAGGAACTTGAACTTTTTCATATGTGCTATTTGGATTATGAAGCACTTTACCTTCTAAACTTCCACTATTTATTTCGCTTAATTTAGTACCAAAACCTTCAGAAAATAGAGGAGACGCACAATCACAAAGCATGGTGTAACCGATAAAAACTCCTAATAAAATACATATAATACATAATTCAAGTCTCATGGAACCCATACCTTTGACATTAATAGTAGTGCCTTTTAAAGAAATCATTTATATAAATAATGAGTATAAAAAAAAATACTCCTAAATTAATCTTCCCAATCTTTAAAAGTGAATTCGCCAATGGGTATTTCGTGACTTTGAGTGATTAAACAATACATTTTTGGAGCCCAAAAGATAGTTTTATAAGAATCTACGAAATCTTTAACAAATATAAACTCACCAGTTTTTGGGTCTTTAATTTTATGTGAACCAGTTACGTTTATTTCGATATTATTTTTATTACTTTTAATAGCGTAGAAAGGATTTTCAGGGTCACCTTTTATTTGAATTACTGATATTACTACATTATTGTTTTCAAGAACATCACCAGTTTCAATATTGCTCATTTTTTTTACAGAACCATCATTCATATTGACATAAGTATCAGGTGCGAAACAAAAAGGCCATATAGCGGGGGGTGGAGGAAAAACGGGTTTAGCAGGCACAGAGGCTTTCGTTAATGATAATATATATGTTATATAACCAACAATAAGACCTAATGCGGTCGCCATTATAACCCAAGCTACTAATCCAACGGCAGCAATGGGCGGTCCAAATATAGGAATAATAAATATAACCATTAATATAGCTGCTACGACAACGAGGAGTATGATTGCCTGTGCTATAAGTGTTCCAATCCAAGCTTTTGCTCCTAAATAAAGACCAATTATCATCATTAAAGTAGAACCCATGATAGCGCCTAATTTTCCCATAGAATCTTTTAGCTTTATAATTATTTTTAAAAATGGCATTATTGCTGATAAAATGCGTTGTACCATAAGATTCATTATTTCATTCAATATATTTTTTAACCTATAAACACTTTTTTTAATAATAGCGACGGCTTTCATTAATGTTTTAAATATAGCTGTAAGCATATTAATAATAGTAGTAACAGGTTTGGTATAATTATGAACAATCATTTCAAGAACTTGATTAATACACATTGAAAAGTTGCTTGCTGTAAACTCCATAGCGGTTTGATCAGGTGGGGCTGCTATTATTCCAGCAAATGGGATATAAGCTGGATTGCATTTATTTTTGGGAAATTCTTTTTGGAGAGGTATAAGATTTATTTTAACTATTAAATAACCAATAAGAAAAAAGAAGACAATAAAAAGAAGAATTGTTCCATAGTAAGAACCTCCATATATATCTAAATATTTTGCTTCATCGTATAATTTATTTATTTTATTTTGAATATCAGGAACATTATCCATTTATATATTGAGTGGATAATATTCTATGCTTCCCAATCCCAAAAAACATATTCACCTATAGGAATTTTATGATTTTCCGTTATAAGACAATAAAGAGTTTTTGGTTTTATATCGGTTTTAGTAGCACGACTATATTGTTCAACGGGGATTACCCCTTTTTCAGGGTCAATGATTTTGTGCGTAGCTGTAACATAAATATATTTATTTAATTTGTCGCTCCATATTTTGTAATATGGATTATTTTCAGGATTTTGATTTTTAATTTTTAAAGTTGCGAGAACTTCAATATTATTTTCTAAAACATCACCAATTTCAATATCCATTATTTTTTTTATACTACCATCGTTGATAACTAATTCTGTATCAGGAGCGAAACAAAAATCGCGTGTGAATTGTCCGATTGGACCGGCCCACATACTTTTTCCAGCCAAAGACAAACCTTTCATAGTATAAACAAGTGTTATCATTGTTCCAGCTAATTTTTTAAATATATCCTTTAATTTAATTATTATTTTTTGAAATTTTACAATAATATTAACAAACATTCCCGTTATATCCTTAAATTGTGAGTTCATAACACCTTTCAAATTAAAAAGAGTTCCTTGTATAGCCGCGATACTACCCATTATATTTCCAGCAATTTGTGTCATGAATTTTGTCATAGTAAAAAGTGGAGCTAAAAATCTTGTCATTAAACCTGCTTGAATGTTACTTATACAATCAACAAAATTACCCATTGTATCATATCCTAAATATCCAGCGAAAGGCATGGCAGCAGGATTACATTTATATTTTGGCCAATTTTCTTTGAATTTTTTAATACCAACCGATAAGATGCTTGCAAAAAACATAAGTAAAAAAACAAAAATAATAAATAAACTTCTTTTAATATCTGAACCTCTCATAATAAATTATAATGTTATTTTATTTATTATGAATGAACAATAATTAGCGTTTTTTACAAGAGCGACGGCTACATCCTTTTTGGTGATATTTTCTGGCGAACTTGTATTTTTTTTTGGTTCTTTTTCTTTTTCTTCGTCTTTTTTTCTTTGTACTTTTTTTATTAGATTTCTTTTTACCTTTACGTGTTTTTCTTTTGCGACGTCTTCCACCAGTTTTTACAGTATCATTCGCCGATGCTTGATTAACAGGAGCATTTTGTCTGGATTGCATAAGCATACCAGCGGATTGTGCCATTGCTTCATTACCATCTTTTGAAGCGGCGTTGGATTGAGGTACAGCTACTTCTTCAGAACCGGTATCTTTATTACCACCAGTTTGATTCAAGGCCATCTGCATTTCAGCATCTTGTTGTGCACCTGCTTGTTGTTGTGTAACAGCTTCTCTATTACTTGGACCTTCAACGTGGTCAAAATGAGTGCTAACTTGTTTATTACCTCCTTGTTTGGCTGCGAATTCGGGTTGATCGCCACCTCCTCTCAATAATTTTCTTCTCCTTCTTCTAATACGTGCCATCATATATATTAATTTGAGATATTTATATTTAAAAATAATAATAGTGATTTTATAAATGGATTCTCAAGATCGCTTAAATTTAAAGAAGTTGATATCAGAATATAAACCAGAAGAGACGACATCAAAGATTAGAATGCTAAAACACAGTTCTAAAATAAAGGAGGATGTAGAAAACTATTTAAGATTGAAGAGTAAATATGCGAGATTACCAAGACAAACGCAAGAACAGATGTATCGAAATCAATGTAATTTTTTGTATACTAATTATACGAATATATTTAATAAATTGATAAAAGACCAGCTGGATTTAAGTATTCTATATAGGTTATTAATAGTTTTGAAAGGGATAGAGGACGGCAAGTATGACCAACATGAAGGTAGTGTGAAAGTGGGAGAAATATTGAAACAATTATATATTGATTCAGCATTAAAAGGGGGAAATCAAAATGAAAAGAAGGCGAAGAAGGAAAGGAAGAGAAAGGGAAAAAATATTAGTTGGGAAGAATACAAAAGAACAGAAATGAGTTAATGTCTTTTGCGTCGTCTCTTTTTCTTTGTACGTTTTTTCTTTGTACGTTTTTTCTTTGTACGTTTTTTCTTAGATTTTTTTTTTCTACGTTTTGATTTCTTACCACCTTTTTTCTTTGGGTTACACTTTAATTTTTTATATTTTGTTTGATCAATTAAAGCAAATCCTGGAGTTCCAGTATTATATTTTGCGGGTATAGGATTGTAATAAACAGCCAATAATTTATGATTTCTTGGAACAGAATTTTTATAAATAGGTGAGCATTTTGGTGTTTTACTTGGTTTAAAATTATTATTATACATAATATTTTTTGCGTCTAATAAATATTTTTCATATTTATCGTCGTTATCTATAGTAAAAGGAATAAGACCAATATATTTTTCGAGGTCTCTTGCAATTTCTTTGCCAGCATATTGTGAAGGAGTGCCCAATGGTTTATATTTTTTAAGAGCTTCTTTAATAAAATTTTCTCTATCTATAAGCGCTTTCTCAATATCTTTTAATAAATCATCTTTACCTTTTTTAAATCTACCATAAGTATCCATATTATATTAAACTAAGAAATAATTTATAAAATTGATTTAAATGATAAAATATTATTTAAATTAATATGACTAAACTTGTAATAGTAGAATCAAACGCAAAATGTAAAAAAATAGAGAAATTTTTAGGAAATGGATATAAATGTGTGGCATCATATGGTCATTTAACTAACTTACCGGATGGATTAAAATCAATAGATCAAAAAAATGACTATTTGCCAAAATACAAAATAATACAATCAAAATCAAAATATATAAAAAATTTGAAAGATAATATTAAAAAATCGAGCGAAGTGATATTGGCTACAGACGATGATAGAGAAGGTGAGGCTATAGCGTGGCATATTTGTAAATTATTTAATTTACCAGAAACTACAACAAAACGGATAAAATTCAATGAAATAACAAAAAAAGCTGTATTAGAAGCGGTTGAGAATCATACAATAATTAATATGAATAAAGTTAGGTCACAACAAGCAAGACAAATATTGGATTTATTAGTAGGTTATACTTTATCGCCAATTTTGTGGAAACATATAACCAGAAATAGTGATACAGGATTAAGTGCGGGAAGATGTCAAACACCAGCGATAAGATTACTTTATGATAGAGAGAAAGAGATAAAAGAAAATAAAGGGAAAAAAGTGTATGATACAACAGCGATATTCAAAATTAGTAGTGATGTTGAATTAGAATATGATTTAAATTATAATCATAAAAATGAAAATGAAATGGAAGAATTTTTAGTAGATAGTGTTAACCATGAACATAAAGTATGTAAGCAACCAACAGAGAAGGGTATTATAAAAAATCCACCAAGACCATTTACAACAAGTATATTACAACAGAAATCATCAACTGAATTAAATTATTCACCAAAACAAACAATGAGATTGGCACAAACATTGTATGAAAATGGTTGGATTACATATATGAGAACAGATTGTGGGAAATATAGTAAAGAATTTATTGCGTCGGGAATGAAATATATAACAGATAAGTTTGGAAAAAAATATATAAATAAAAAAATAAACGGTTTAATGATAACAAAAACAAAGACAAAGAAAAATAACGCACAAGAGGCACACGAAGCAATACGTCCAACAGATGTGAATAGATGTCCTCATAACTGTAAAGAAACAGGAAAAATTACAGGGAAAGAGATAAGATTATATAAAATGATATGGAATAATACAATGGAATCTATAATGAGTGAAGCGAAATATAATAAAATAACGAGTGAAATATTAGCACCTAATTCTAAAAAATATAAAAGAAGTGAAGAAAATGTAGTATTTCCAGGATGGAAAGTTATAAGAGGATATGACAAAGAAAATGTAAATTATAAATTACTAAAAGATCAGAATGATTTGAGCAGGATATATGATTACAAAGAAATAAATAGTAAAGTTAAATTGAAGGACTTGAAGGGGCATTATACTGAAGCAAAATTGGTTCAAATATTAGAAGAGAGAGGGATAGGAAGACCATCTACATTTTCATCATTAATAGATAAGATACAGACAAGAAAGTATGTATTAAAACAAAATGTAAAAGGAAAAATGATAAAATGTAAAAATTTTCGTTTAAAAGGTGATGAATTAGAAGAGGAAGAAAAAGAAGAAGAGTTTGGTTCTGAAAAAAACAAATTAGTATTGCAACCCTTAGGGACCATAGTAGTGGAGTTTTTGATAAATAATTTTAACGATTTATTTGAATATGATTATACAAAGAAAATGGAAGACGAATTGGATATAATAGAAAAGGGTGAAAAAATTTGGCATAGTTTATGTAGAGAATGTGATATTAAAATAAATGAACTTTCAAAGAAAATAAAAAATAATAAAAAGAAAACATTTAGAATAGATGATAACCATGTTTATATGATTGGAAAATATGGACCAGTAGTAAAGTATGAATTAGATGGAGTAACAAAATTTAAAAATGTTAAAAAAAATTTAGATATTAAAAAATTGGAGAAAGGAGAATATAAATTAGAGGAAATATTAGAAGAAAAGAAAAATGGATATGGTAAAACTTTAGGTTTGTACAAAGAAAAAGAGGTTGTTTTAAAAGAGGGTAAATTTGGCTTATATATATGTTATAATGGAACAAACAAATCAGTAAAATTTTTAAATAAAAATTACGATGATGTTGTTTTAGAAGATGTTGTAAATGTTATAAATAATAATAAGACGTCAAATCCAAATGTATTAAAACAATTAAATGATAATATAAGCATTAGAAAAGGAAAATATGGACCATATATTATGCATAAGACGAAAGAAATGAAGAAACCAAAATTCTATCCATTAAAAGGGATAACTGTAGATAAAGTAAATTTAGAATGGGTTTTGGAAAATATATTATAAATATATATATGCCAAAACAAAAAATGAAAACCAAATTAAAACAAAAAGGAGGAAATATGAATAATTATAATATGATGCCACAACAACCACCAAGTCCTGAAAGACAAGGACAATGGATATGGCAAGATTATAATCCAATCGGGTTCGGTGATGTAAAACACCGTGTTAAACAACAAATAGGTGAGACGGGTAAAGCACTAAAAAAACTGAGTAAAATGAAAAAAATGGCTTATTATGGTGCTGCTTTTTTATTTATAATTAGTTATTTGGGAGTAACCGAAACGACGGTCTTTAATCAATCAAATTTGATAGATCCTAAAGCCGCTATTTGGTCACCAGTATTCATAATAGGATTTGCTTTAACTTTACTTGTGGCGATGATACCTACTATTGATAGTGCGTATGATGATATGGTTAAAGAAGAACTTAAGTTCAATGGTAAAGGCCCATATAACGGTATATTAGGTAGACTGAAATGGTTTTTTACTTCACCTTTTATATTTGTAATTTTATTAATAGGTTGTATAGTAATAATTGGCGGACAATTAATAGGGTTTATAACTGCCACGGATATAGATAGAGTGAGAGATACACTGCATAATAAAATGTCAGGAACATGGAGAGGAATATGGTCTGTTAATGCTTTTTCTACATTATTATTTATATTTTTTATGTTTAGATATCCTTTTCCAAATTATGTAGAGAGTATAGCAACAGGTAAAAATGTAAGACTATATGATAATATACACGCGAAAGGCATTATGTTAAATTTATTAATTATATCTCTATTTTTTACAATATATTTTACAGTAGAATTTAATACAAAATTTAACGTAATTTAATTATTAACAAAAAAACGAAAGGTTAGTCCATATTCTTTTTGTTGATTGCTACTCCATATTCCGGATATTTTTAGTAATATAGATAATTTATTATAATTTCCTAATTTTAATTTTTTTTGATCAAATATCTTAATATATTTATTAGACATTTGTTCTTCAATACGATAAGAAGGTTTAATGTTAATATCATCGCATATATCAAGTATATTTTTTTCAATACCAATAATAGTTTTAATAGTATTCAAATTGTTATTAGTTTCGCCGAAACAACATTTTATTTTATTGAAATACTGTTCTATTTTAATGTTTTCAAGATCAAATTGTAAAAATATACCGTTAATGCTAATATTCTCATTCGAAAAATACAATCTGTAAAAGTCACTGTTATTCATTATATTATTTTTAGTTTTTTCGCTTGTGAAAACATTATTTATATCAAATTGGTCTAACTCTAAAGCAAAGAACATTTATAATAATAACATAATGTTTTTTTAAATCATTATGATTTACGTTTAATTATATAAATTTTTAAATATAATTTATGTAAAATGCAAAATCAAAAAGTTGAAATCCATAAACCGAATATAATTAGTCAATTGTTACATCCACAGGATTATTTAATGGGTTTAAAAATGAAAGATGATAGAACAGGATTATTAAATATAAGTGCACCAATGGGCGCCAACTACGAAGATATTCTATTATGTGAAAGATTATTAAATGAAATTAGTAAAAATATTTCTTTAGTAATAAAAGAATTACCAGATTGTTTGAGATTACCTGTAGCCTTATTTTATTTATATTACAAAACACTACAAATAATATATAATATACCATCAAAACATTTAGAAAGTTTTAATAATTTTATAACAACCGATATATCAAATAATATTATTCCATCATGTGATGAAATAAAGTATAAGTTATTGAGCGAATTTTATCTAATAATAAGTGAAAATAACGCACCAAATTTTAATAGAATTGATACAGGTAAAGAAAATACAAATGAATTATTATTAAATGTAAAAATAATAAATAACATATTTAAAACACTTCCAGAGTATCACCAAGAAATTATAATTGATACTATTAAAACAATAGGAGAAGGAATGGGTGAATTTTCTATGACAGATTTATCTTGTGGAACAAAAGATAGAATGGAATTTGAAAAATATAATAATTGGATTTCTGGAGAATTTGGTGTTGGCTTAACAAAACAATTTATTGGCACCAATTTAGAAGCCACAACAATGAATGAATCCTGTTATTCCCTTGCCACTAAATTAGGCGGTTTCATAAGTAAAACAAATATTATAAGAGATTACTATAAAGATTTATTGAAATCAAAGTCGTTTTGGCCAAAAAATGTATGGTCTTTGTATAGAAAAACACTTCCTGAATTAAGATTTGGAGAATCTTCTGACGTGGCGTGTTTAAATCATATGATTACAGATGCTTTAGAAGATATTCCTTATTGCTTGGAGTATTTATCAAAAATAGAAAACCCAAAAGTTTTTAGATTTTGTGCCATACCACAAATACGTTCAATGGCATTACTTGCTGAGGCATACGGTAATAGAAATGTATTTACTGGAATTATTGATATACGTAAAGGATTATATGCCAATATTTTGAATAATACAAACAATATGAAACAAGTAAACGCTTGGTATAAAAAATTCGCTTCTCAAATATTAGATAAGGTTCAATCAAATGACCCTAATGTAACACGTATTACTGAAATACTTAACAATCTTAAAGCTGAAAAGAATTTCATTCCATATCAATTTCAAGAATTAATTTATACTATTCTTATTATATCGGTTGGTGTAGTAATAGCAATGTGTTTATTTTATGTTAGACCGAACTTTAATTATGAGAACGGTGGATTTACATTTCGTTTAATGAACCCACCTGGTTAATGATAATCATTGTTTTATAAAATGTTACTAATTCTTTTTTTGTATAATCATTTTTAATTTCCTTTATATTTTCAATAGATTTATTACATTGTTTTATTGATTCTTTTAGCTTTTTTACATGAAATTCTAATATTTTTCTGTTAACTTTAACTATATTTGGAAATTTACTTTCATATTCATCTAATATTGTAAATAATTCTGTTATTTCTCTTTCCATTATATTATTCTTTAAATTTAATATTAAATATTAATTTTTATTAATATTTAATGAAATATTTGTCATCGCGATTTGAGGAATATATAACTGATTGTAGTTCCAACAATTTACACGAAGAACTATCTCCAATAAATGACCTTTTAAAAGAAAAAAAAAACAAAGAAAATAATATTATTTTTTATGGTCCTTCTGGTGTAGGTAAATATACTCAAGCTCTTAATTATATTAAAAATTTTAGCCCAACAAACTTAAAATACGAAAGAAAAATTATAATATCAACAAGCTCTAAGAAATCATATCAATTTAAAGTAAGTGATATACATTTTGAAGTCGATATAGAATTATTAGGATGTAACGCAAAAGTATTATTTAATGAAATATATAATAATATAATTGACATAGTTTGCACCAAACAAAATAAAACTTTTTTTATTTTATGTAAAAATTATCATACAATACATAGTGAATTATTAGATATATTCAATACTTACATGCAATCATTGAATCATATAAATGTGAAATTGGTATATATCATATTAACAGAAAATATTAGTTTTATTAACGATAATATTTTAAAAAGGTGTTTGATTATTCCCGTAAAACGCCCAAGTAAAAAAACATATCAAGACACATTGGGTATTAAAAATATTAAAAAGGAATTATATAAAATTAATAATATAAAAAATATTATTTCAAATATAAATGACTTGGACAATATCAATGAAAAAATTGTTTATCAAATAATTAATAATATCGAAAATTATAAAAATATAAATTATCTTAGTTTCCGTGATGATATTTATAACATATTTATATATAATCTCAATTTAAATGAATCTTTGAATGACATCATTTCATATTTTATTAAAAATAAAAAGTTGAACAACGATAATATTACTTTAGTTATACATAAATTAGTTAGTTTTTTTCGTTTATATAATAATAATTATAGACCAATCTATCACTTAGAAAGTTTTCTTTATTATTTATGTAAAGTAGTAAATGAATTATGATAAAGCGTGTGAAATATTAGGAATATGTAGAAAAAATACTCAGGATATGATACTAAATGAAGGTAAAAAAGCTTACTATAAAATGGCATTAAAACATCATCCCGATAAGGGTGGTGACCCTGAAAAATTTAAAGAAATAAATGACGCATGGAATTTTTTACAAAAACATCATTTGTTAAGGAAAAGTGATGAAAAATTAGATGTAACTTATTCCGATTTAATAAAAAAAATGGTTAATTGGATGTCTCCTGGGACATTCGACAATTTATTTATAGATACTTCACTAATATCTATTCTTAAAAATTGTCAGGATATGTCTTTTATTATGTTAGAACAAATGAATTTGAACAAAGCATTAAAAGCATACGAATTATTAAAAAAATATCAAAATGTTTTTATGATTGAAACAAGTGTATTGGAAAAAATGGAAAAAATTATACAAAACAAAATGTCAAATGATAATATTTATATTTTAAATCCTTCTCTGAAAGATATATTAAATGATAGAATTTATAAGTTAGAACTTGAAAACATCGATAATGATATTTATTTTCCCTTGTGGCATAGGAAAAAAATGATGGAACATCCGGAACAATCAAATAATATATTAATTGTAAGTGAACCTGATTTATCAGATAATTGTTTCATATCAAAGAATAATGATTTATTCTTTAAAATAGATATTGATATAAACGCTATTTTTAGTAGTAAATCCATAAATATTAATATTGGTGACAAAGAATTTCAAATTTATAGTAAAGAATTATATTTAACCAATGAAACACAAATTAAAAAATATAAAAATCAAGGGATATTAAAAATAAATAAAGATAATATTTTCGACCAAAGTAAGAGAGGTGATATATATATTGAAATAAATTTAGTTGAAAATAAAAACCGGTAATAATACTATAATTATTATATTATTATTTTATATATGGATGATACTGGACAACAAAAACAAACGAATGATGAAATAGATAGTTTATTATTTAGAACAGGAATGTATATCGATGAATTAAAAATTTTATCAAACGTAGAAGGATTTAAACCAGAGGATAATATATTTGACCAAGACGGGAATATTAATAATGAAGGAAAACAGATTATAATGAGTGTGAAAAATGATGATCTGGACACTTCATATAAACGGTTTTTGTTAAAATTAAAAGTATGTTTAATTGAACTTGGTAAATTCAATAATTTAAAAAATAATATAGAATCGAATAATTTATCGGTATATTTACAAACATTAAACAATGTATTAAGAGATGTTAATTCTGAAGAAGAACAACAAAAAACAGAAGAAATAATAAAAATGTGTACCAAAGAAAAATCATTACAACAGTGTCAGGAGGATTTGGTGGAAAGTAGAAATAAATTAGATAAATTTAGAAAAAAAGTAGAAGAGGCGTTAAAGACATCAAAAGATGAAATTATAGGATTTACAAATGCGGCAGATGTATTGAATAAATTAAAGGAAGAAATTAATGAACAAATAAATGAAATTAATAACAAAGGTGATAAAATTACGGATGATGAAATAAATGAATTTGTAAATAAAATTAAAGAATTTGATGGACAAGAAGGTGATATTCAAGAATTAATTGCTGAAGATATTCAAACTGTAACTGATAAATTACAGGATTTAAAAGACAAACTGAATGACAATAGGGAAAAAAAAGAAAATAAAGAAAAATTAGAAAAAGAAGGAAAAGAATTAGAGGGAAAAGCCGCCGCGTTATCGGCAGAGATACTTAAAGCGAATACAGAACCCGTTAATGTTGGAGCAGAGGAATCTGAAACGGATCAAGGAGATGCTAAAATAGAAGATTCTGTTATAGAACCAACTGTAAATGATAAAGAAGGCGCTGATGTAGTTTCAGTAAATACTGAAGAAGGCGCTGATGTAGTTTCAGTAAATACTAAAGAAGGCGCTGATGCAGTTTCAGTAAATACTGAAGAAGGCGCTGATGTAGTTTCAGTAAATACTGATGGTGGAAATACTGGAGAAGTAGATATGCAAACGTTAGCGAAAAGTATTACAGTAACTCCTGGAACTGATAACAAAAATAAAATTCCAGCAGGACCATCGAATAATTCATCACCACCAGAATTACCAGAACCACTAAGTGATGAACAAGTAAATGAATTTTCGGGAGCTGAAAAAAACGATAGCGCTGGTGAAAATTATGGAGATAGGCGCCTTTCAATAGAAGCTGACGATGCTGAGATAGGAGATGCTCTTGAAAAACTCGATACAAATACAAAAGTTTCTACATCTGAACCCGATAGGTTGACAGATGATGCTGATAAAACCGCGGATCAATTTATTAAAAATGTAGAGAGTGGGGCGTACATGAAAGAAGGAGAAGATTATTCGAAAGCGCCACCAATACCGACTTCAGGAAAAGTGAATCTTACATCAGACGAAATTAAAGCAAAGGCGGAAGAAGGAGAAAAAACTATAGATACTATTGGACTTTCTACAGGAAGTAAAACAGAAGGGAAAAGAAGAATAAAACAAACGCTGTTACCAGCCGATAATAAAAAAAATGAAACAAGAGACCCAAATAGAGACCCAAATGCTGGTACATATGAGATTGTTGGTGGTAGAAAAAGAAAACAATCAAAGAAAAAGAAGAAAAGTAGAAGAAAAAGTAATAAGAAAAATAATAAGAAAAGTAGAAGAAAAAGTAAGAAAAAGAGAAATTAGAAATATAATTTAAACAATTGTTATCATTTAAATTATATGGATCAATTACGTTTTAGACAAAAAGGTAAAGTAAGAGATATTTACGAACTTGGAGAAAGACATTTATTAATGAAAGTTAGCGATCGTGTTAGTAGTTTTGATAAACATATTGGTATTATTCCTGGGAAAGGAGAATTGCTTAATAAAATGAGCGAATTCTGGTTTAACAATACAAAACATATTATAGATAATCATGTGGTTAATAGTGATAAAAATTCATTATTAGTTAAAAAATGTGAACCAATTATGTTAGAAATAGTAGTAAGAGGTTATATTACAGGATGTACAAATACAAGTTTATGGACACATTATAAAAAAGGTGTAAGAACATATTGTGGAATTACCTTTCCAGATGATTTGAGAAAAAATCAAAAATTAGAAAGTCCAGTTATAACACCAACAACAAAAGATAAAGAAGATAAACCAATATCAAAAAAAGAAATAATTGAAAAAGGTATATTAACGAGAAGAGAATGTGATTTTATTTATACAAAGGCTATGGAATTATTTAGATTTGGTCAAAAAGTAGCTGAGAAAGCAGGATATATTTTGGTAGATACAAAATATGAATTTGGAAGAGATGAGAATGATAATATTATTTTGATTGATGAAATACATACAACGGATAGTAGTAGATATTGGATAAAAGAAACATATGAAACGAGATTTAATAATAATGAAGAGCCTGATAAATTTGATAAGGATTGTGTTAGGGATTGGCTTAGAAGTGTATGTGATCCATATAATGATTCTATACCAGCTTTACCAGATGACATAATAAATAAAACTTACAATAACATATCACGATTTTATAATAATCTTAATAGTATTGTTTTACCAAGAGTGGCGATAATTATGGGTTCAGATTCTGATTTACTATCTATGAAAGATGCGGGGAATATTTTGGGTATGTTATCTATTCCTTATGAAATGACAATTGTTAGTGCGCATAGAACTCCCAAGAGAATGTACAATTATGCTACAGAAGCCTATAATAGAGGAATTAAAGTAATTATAGCAGGAGCCGGTGGTGCTGCCCATTTACCCGGGATGGTTGCGTCATTAACTACTTTACCAGTGATAGGTGTTCCAGTAAAATCTAAAACATTATCTGGTGTAGATAGTTTATTGAGCATTGTTCAAATGCCACGTGGTGTTCCTGTAGCAACGGTTTCGATAGGAAACTCAAAAAATGCGGGATTATTGGCAGCAAGAATGTTAGCAGTTGACGATGTAGTAATAAAAAATAAATTGGTAAATTATCATAATAATATTGAAAAAGCTGTTGAGAAAAAAGCCATTGAAATAGAAAGAGAACTATCTCTATGTGTGTAAAAATATTAAAAAAGGTATTTAATATTTTTATAAATAGCGGCTGTAGGTTTCGATCCTACGACCTTCTGGTTATGAGCCAGACACGCTTCCCCTGCGCCAAGCCGCTTTATGCCCACCCAGGGGCTCGAACCCTGGACCACAAGCTTAAAAGGCTTGCGCTCTACCAACTGAGCTAGACGGGCAAATGTTACAGACTGGTGTTTTATATGTTTGTTCAGGGACAAATAATATGATAAAACCCTTACCTCCATCTGCATTTCTCAACCCCTTTCCAACAGTCTAATAAATCGACGATTAATTAGAGAGAAATGACTTTTTTAGCTATGATGATCTTTTGCTGTTTCCAATCTTAGTTTTGACTTATCAACGGGATTTTTTCAAATCCAAGTCAGATCCGGACAGTGTGAATTGAACACACGACCAATTGATCTACAGTCAATCGCTCTACCAACTGAGCTATATCCGGGTGGATGTTTACAGATTACATTTATCTACGGTGCTCTTCCCCTGAGCTATGGTCCCCTAATAATAGGATAGGACCAGATGGTTTCGATCCATCGACCCCCGGCTTATGATGCATGATAATGAGTTGCTGTTAGTAATCTTAATATGTTTTTATAAGTCCATCTCTTCTTTTCGCCTCCGCTCAAAACAGGGATCGAACCTGTGACCTCACGATTAACAGTCGTGCGCTCTAACCAGCTGAGCTATTCGAGCTTATACATTAAAAAAGTTATTTATTTAAATTGTTTTTATTAATTATTATTTAATCACCGGCATTTTTCTTTTTCTTAACCACACGCTTCTTCTTAACTACCTTTTTCTTAACTGGTGCTGGTTCTTCTTCTTGTTCTTCTTCCTCTTCCTCATCTTCGCTTTCTCCGCCAAATGTAGGACCATCTTCTGTATATTCATCATCTTCTTGAACAAATGCTTCTTTCTCTTCTTGTTTGGCTTTGATTTCAGCAAGGGCATCTTCATCATCACTATCATCAACGATATGACAAACACCAGATCCAACCAAACGAACTGGTTGTTGTAGTTTAGCTTGTAGCAATTTCCAAGTGCATCCAAACTTACCACCAGCAAACCATAGACCAGTGCATTGGATTAGACCAGTAAGATGAGTTCCTTTAGGCATTAGAGCCAGTGGAGAACCCTTATTTTGATCTGCTTCCCATTGACCTTCTTTAGGTTGTCTGTATTGTGGAACGCCGTCCATATCATACAATTCTACATTGAATACTTCGTTCCAATAAGGAACCTTCAGTTTCATCGTAGGATTTCTACTGTAGTCTGGTTCGCCACTACCATCCTTCATCTTAGGATATTTAAGAATTGGCCACATCATTGCTTCAACAACTTCTTTTGTCATTTTGGTTTTACCAAACCACGCCTTGCTATTTACAACGCCATCGGTCAATAGCTTGTTTTCAAAACTTTTCATATTATCCAATGCTTTTTGTTGAGCGGGATATTTATGAGGTTCAAATTGTAGTGAAACATCATAAGACATTCTACCATCGTTATCTCGTTCATTAAGACCCCACGTTAGCATCAGTGGGACTTGTAATACAAGATTAGAACCGTTTAATTGAACTTTAACATCTTTACCACCACGTGTATTGGTAGTAGGAGGTTTGTATTTAACTTGTTCACAATCGAACTTCTTTGCGGAGGTGATCTGCATACTGGAGGACATACTATATTAATCTAATATACATGATTCTCTTTAAATCAATTTTATAATATATTTATTTTTTCCCTTGAGATTATTTTTATCTCGCCCATGAATTTAAGCGTACATTTCTAAAATCAGGATTCTTCGTCCTTTTTTCAATACTATTAATGCGTTGTTTAACATGTCCCATTTCTCTTATCCTTAAATTGTTATTTTTACCTCTATTCTCAAGGGAAATTTCTTTTTTCATACTTTCAACATCTTTTATCATATGATCCATTCTATTATTTATTTTATTATTAATTTTGCGAGAAGTATTAACATGACTTTCAAATTCATTTAAATTAGCCTGTAATGTTGGTATGGGCATTTTAGGTGTAGGCAACCTTGGTGCTGATGGAGGTTCTAAATCCTTGAAAACAGATAACTCATCTTTAAATGTGTTTTTATACCAGTCTTCTTGATTGCCCATAGTATTAAAACCAAGACTAACTTTTCTTTTAGGAGTTATAACCTGAGGTGGATAATTTACTTTATCTCTTTGATTTGATATTGGTGTGACTTTCTTTTCTTTTATATCTAATTTCACAGAAGGTTTTGATTTATTTTTTAGTTCTTTTTTTTCAGTTAATCTTCTACATTTACGTTTTAAACATTCATAAATAAGAGGATTGCATCTTATACAACATACACAAACCATAATTAAAGTGACAGTTAATCCTATTATCAATGGTATATCTGGTTCATTATTATTAGACGAAATATTATTTAGATTCTTATTTTCAAATAAAGATGCTGTTTTATTTTCCGTATTTCTTAAATATTTTTTTGTTGTAATCACTGGTGATACGGTTGTAGTTGTTGGTGGGTTTGTTGTAGTTGTTGGTGCGATTGTTGTAGTTGTAGTTAATGATTCGGTTGTAGTAGGTAATAAAGTAGTAGTTGACGATTCAGTAGTTGTAGTAGGTGATATAGTTGTAGTAGTAGGTGATTCAGTAGTTGTAGTAGGTGATATAGTTGTAGTTGTTAAAATAGTGTCATTGATAGTGTTGTTTAATTTTCTTTGTACTGTTTCATTAAAATTTTGAATATCAAATTGTTGATTTGATAAAACAATGTCTTTTGTCTTGGATATAGATGAATATATATTTAATGGGTCATCTACACACATATATATCCCTATATTAGAAACTGTTACTCCATTAATTTCATTATTCATTCCCCATAATTTATTACATTCGTTTATATTTTTAGATGTACAAAGAAAAATATGATAAAATAAAATTATATATCTTATTAATCTCATCCTATTTAATTACTATACCTGGTTTATCTTAAAGTAAATAATTTTTTTATTATTTAACTTGAAGGTCTTAATTTATTAAAATGGTTTAAAAAAATATTAATAAAATATAAATATGAACGTTGTGATAAAATGGAAAGACCACTCTCCAAGAAGTTTCATAAATAAAGTTATTTATGAACCTGTTCCAAAAAATAAAAAGAAAGGTAAAAAAATAAAACAAGAAGATTTTGTAGTACCAAATATGAAAGATTATAATACATTATTAATAAATAATTACAATGTAAAACAATTAAAAGCCATATGTAAACATTATAAATTGAAAGTATCGGGTAATAAGGATGAAAAAATACATAGAATCTATAATTATTTGAAATTTTCTTTGTACAGTAGTAAAATACAAAAAATATGGAGAGGATATATTATAAGAAAATTATTTAGATTAAAAGGTATAGGATTAAAAAGTGTAAATGATACGGATTTTTTAACATTTGAAGAAGTAAATAAAATACCATTTTACCAAAGATTTTCTTTTAAAGATGACGATGGATTTATTTATTCATTTGATATATATTCATTATTTAATTTGATAATGAAATCAAATGGTGAATCCGGAATAGCAAAAAATCCTTACACAAGAAAGGAATTAAATAATAATGTTTTATGGAAATTAAATAAAGTAATATGGCTTACAAAAAAGGTTTTGAATAAAAAAATTAAATATAAATTTGATAATGATATAAATGTTTTGTCAAGTGAAAAAAAATTGGAATTGAAAGCAATTGAAGTTTTTCAAAAAATAGATCAGCTTGGTTATATAACAGATACAAAATGGTTATTAAATTTATCTCAAATAAGATTAGTTAGATATTTAAGAGAATTAGACGATGTTTGGAGATATAGAGCACAATTATCAAACGAAGCGCAAAGAAATATATGTCCACCAAACGGTAATCCATTTTTAAATATACCATTAGGTACGCTTATGCATAAATCATCATTAACATTGAAAACATATGCTTTAGATGTAATGGGTGAATTATTAAAATCGGAAGACAAAGATAATCGCACGTTAGGCGCTAATTATATTTTAGGAGTTTTAACAATTGTTAGTCATCCAGCTGCCAATGCTTTGCCCTGGTTATATGGTTCTTTTTTACCTAATCAGAATATGTAAATATTAATATTTGTTGGTTTATAAATATTAATTAAATGCGTTATGGTTTGAATTTTAGAAACAAATAAGAAATAAATATATTTTATAAGAAATCTATTTAAAAAGAATTCGATATATGATTTCATAAGATGCCAAAATCGAAGTCATCAAAGAAGTCCGCCAAAAAGGCAGCCCCACCAGCACCAGTGGCTAAGGTAGAAGCAGTAGCTGCTCCAGTAGAAACCGTAACCGAAGAGAGTGTTCCTAATCTACAGGAACAATTCCAACAGGTTCTATCTCAATGCACTGCTCTACGCAGTCAATTGACTACACTAACCACTCAAGTAAGAGTTCTTTCCAAAAGAACTGATCGTGAATTGAAAGCAGCACGTAAAGTAGGAAGGAAGAAGAAGCGCACGGGTAACCGTCAGCCAAGTGGTTTTGTGAAACCAACTAAAATCAGTAATGAGTTGGCTCTATTTTTGGGAAAACCAAAGGATAGTGAAATGGCTCGCACTGATGTAACTCGTGAGATTAACAAATACATTCGTGCTCACAACCTACAAGATCCTAACAACGGTCGTCACATCCTCGCTGATGCCAAATTGAAGAAACTATTGAAGTTGAAGAAAGACGATAATTTGACTTATTTCAATCTTCAAAAGTACATGAGTCCTCATTTCGCGAAAGCATCCTCTTCATCCAGTCAATAACTGAATAAAAAATAATTATTCCATATTTTATATGTAATAATTAATAAACTTCAATAGGGTTCAAAAAGAACTCTTTCTCCAATAATTTATAAAGATTAATTTTATCTACAAACTTATTTGTTATCATTTTATAATTGTTATTTTTTTTAACGTTAAACATATTAATGGTGTTACATATACATTTTTTATCATAGTTTTTATTTTCACCAACAATCCAATCCAGAAATGTTATTTTATCGGTATCGACATTTTTAATGTAATAATTATACTTACTATATATTTTGAATATATTATGTTTATTATATTCAATGTTATAATCTGTCCCACATAAAGTGCACATTATCTTAAAATCATAAAATGACATATTTAAATAAGATAATATACTATTCAAATCATATAATATAGTTGTCTTCCTCGAAATATTAAACAATCTTAAAACGTAGGGACACCCATATACGAAAAGATCCATGTCATCACTCATACACGCATCCGCCTCTTTATTTATAACCAATTCGGCACATAGTTTATCCGCCTCACCTTCAGCAACAATATAATTCATACCTAATAGAGTAATAAGTTTTTTTATCTCTTCAATATGATGAGATTTTATTTTAATACATTGTCTTTTTAGTTTCATAAGCTCTTTCTTTACTTTCACACTATTTAATTCATTGTTATTTGAATCTTCTATTAATTTATCATATTTCAACCAAGCTTCTTTTCTTTGTTCTCTTCTTCTATTTAATTCGTCTCTTTTTTCTTCTGGTTTATCTCCGTCAAATATAAAAATTGGTTTTATTTTATGATGTCTCATAAGAACACACATCATATATATATTCTCCAACAATGAATCATTTGCCATGTATTTATATATGTATATCATAGTATCTATTACTATAGTTTTCCCATTTAATTCAGATATATTAATTGTTTTTAATGGTGAATGATATCTGATTAATTTATTTAATTGTTTGATTCCCATGTTTGTTTATTATATTGATTTTAACTAATAATTAAAATCAATTTTATTTTTTCTCGAATAGTGTCATCCTCATCGTATGTAACAATGTATTATTTTTTACTTTTTTAAACAATTCACTCATTTTCATATAATCTTGAACAAATTCATCGTTGTTATAATTATTCAATATGAAATGAAACAAATCGTTAAGATTTCCGGGCGATTTATAAAAAAATATTGGATTAGAAGGCTGATTATTTTCATAACATAAACTCATAAAATCATCATAATGATAGAGCAATACACTTTTCAAAATATAATAAGAAAAAACATTTGTCTTTTCTTCAAATAAATGCGATTGTTCAGTTAGAAATGTTTTATAATTATCTATCTTCATGTATTTCAATATTTTTGTTGACTGAAACAAAGAAAATACTCTTTCAAAATCTATCATCATCGTTACATTTTGTTTAAATGTTTTATAACTTCTACTTATATCAAACGATAAAAAACTACAATTTATAATTGTAGCCCAAAATTCACTATATGTCTCGCTTATTTCAAATTCGCTATTAATATTAAATATCTTTTTTATATTATCCTGTAATGATTTAATATCTATACCTGAAAAATCTAAACATAAACTATGCATCAATTCATGTATCAATACCTTAAACCACTCTTCTTTCCTATATAAAAATATCTCTCCATTTGGATTACACGCATATGTTACAGCAGTATTAACATGTTTTGGTGATAATATTTCATACTTTTTATCTAATACCTTCTTATCATTATGTAAGAATAATACTATATTTAATGTTTTCATTTTAAGATTAGATAAATTTATCATAAACATTAATAACTTATACACCTTTTCCGCATTTTTTACATATTCACTTTTATTATTATTAGTCATGATAAAATTCACTGTTATGTCTACACCCGATATATTAAAATTAGATTGATAACAATGTTTTATCTTAGAAAGTGCCTTTTTTGCATTATCGCTGACAAAATGACTTTTACTTAATGTATTTTCGTCATATGGGACTTTATTAATAGTTATTTTCTTTGACTTTATTTTTTTTATATCTTTATAAATTTGTTTCATAATTTTATCATATCTATTACTATTTTTATAAAAATTAAATTCACCTTTTATAAGTTCAAAGAATGTTTGTATGACCTTTTTATTACTCATTTATATATTAATTATATAAATTTTAATTTTATATAATTATTTATTATTTAATTCTTTTCTAATTTTCATAGTGTCGTAAAATGTAATTAATTTCGATGGTCCTCCACGAACCTTCTCAAGATGAACTAACTTCGCATTCTTTGTTAAAAGTAATATCTTTTGACTATAATTATCTGTTGTATATTTCGCTCTTTGAGCACGTTCCATAGATATTTTATGTTTACCATTAAAAAAATCATCATCCATTAAAATGTGTTTTTTTCTATATTTGCCTGATTTGTCTTTACCACCATACTTTTTGGCTTTTGCTGGATCTTTTGATATTTCACTACCCGATTCAGCAGTAAATTTTAAATAAAAATCATGTTTTTCTGATTTCTCAGTATAATCCTGAAATTTACTCGCTTGGTAATAGTGTTCAACAGAATTCCACGTATGACCATCCAACTCAAATGGATTTGATACAATATAAAAATTTGATAACACCTTTCTCCAATCTTTCTCCTTACTTAACTCCTTATAATCTATTTCTTTTTCCTTAGGTATTTTTTCGTGTTGTCCTTTTCCAGGCTTTTTATGAGCCGATTTACTATAGAAAACAAATACTACATCTTCATCATAATCTTTAAACTCTAAATTATCTTGTTCTTCTGCCTCCGCATCTATTGTAGCTATTTTATCCTCTTCATCATTAGAACTATCCTCTTTTTCTTTTAATAATTTATTGAATTTTGGTATAAAATTATATATACCATTTCCCGAACCCAATAAACATGTGTGTTTTATTTCTTCTTTAACTGAGTGTGGTAATTCATGAAAACGGAACATTTTCCTATTTTTGTATGATACTAACTGATAATGAGGTTGATTTATCTTACCCTGGTCCAAATCCATTATAACATAATATTTAGGTCTGAAAAATCCCTTCGCCTTTATTGATTCACTTGCATCCGTACAGCGTATTAGACCATTCTTATTTTCTTTGTCTATTACTACAATTTTAATATTCAATACTTCTTCCATAATCCTTAAACTGGAATCGTCAGCCCAATAATCAGACATTTTTATTTTGTTTTTAAATTGTTCTAATGATTTTACATCATTCATAAAAGAAAACTCTGCCAAATGTTGTTGCGTTTGAGCAAATTCTTTCTTCTTTTCTCCAAATAATTTCACCAATTTTTGCATTTCATTATTTAATGCTACTATTTCTTTATAACGCGGGTCTTGTTTAATGCTTTTTTGACCTATTGATTTTTTAATTTCATCAAATTGTTTTTGTTTATTTGATTTCATTTTCTTCATTTCTCCTACTTTTTTCTTTATATCCAATTGACTCTGCTGTGTTTTCTCTAAAAAATTTTCAAACATTTTTTTTCTATCCATATATTCTTTGTACGTCGATTCTGGTATATTTGTAGCCAATTTTTGTCTTAATTCTTTATCACTTGCTTTTTTCCCTATACTTTTATAAGCTTGTGACAATGCTATAAAAAAACAATCACCACTACCTTTATTTGGCCAAATTTTATAATTATAATCATGGAACTTTTTCTGTAACCAGTTTTTCCTTGGTGCGTTAACACCCATAGCTTCATACTCCTTAACGATTTTTCTATAATCTCTTTCATTATTTTCATCCTTTATTTCAACGTCATCATCGTCTTCTAACTCCAAAGAAATTAATAAAGGTTTCGCCATAACAGCAATTGATTCACCTGTTTTATCTATTTTACTTTCTTCTGCTACTTTATCCTCTTCTTCTTCTATTTCACTCTCTTCTATATCCTTCAATAAAGGTTTATTATTCAACATTTTTTTTAACTTTTTATTGGTTATATCATTAAAAACTAATGGACCTTCTATGATACGAATATTATAATCATTAAAATTATCTTTTAGATCTTCTTCTTTTGAAGCAAAAAATTCATATACACCAATATTCTCAAACGTTATTTTATTGTTTATACCATCACCCAAAACTAACTACACTGGACAATATAATATATTGTATTTCAAATGTTCTTTCCTTGATTCACCTAAAGCTATAATTACTGGTATTTTTTCATCCGTTAGTAATATTTTATACACAGTAACCTTCTTACCTTTATCATTTTTATATATTTTAACCTTAGGTTTTTTGTATAAAATATGAGTATTCAAATTAGAGTTAACAGAACTCATTATGTATTAATCTAATATTAGAAATTTTTTTAAGTATTTATCATTCTTAATTTGTTCTATACAATACCATAATTCTATCCTTTTCTCTACAATCTCAGAATTTATTTGATCTTGTTCAAATATTATTATATCTTGTATTAAATCCGCTTTTCTTTTTTTTCTTTTACTAATTTCATAATAATCACATATTCTCTCCAATTCTTTTTTTGTAAATTTATTATATTCTTCTTCCATTAAAAAAAATATAGCAGAAAAATTATCACCATCACCGTTTTCATTTATATTTTCTTTGGTTTCTTTTTCTTTTTCTTCCAGACATTTTAATATATCATCCAAATCAGAATTATCATTATCTTTCTTTATTTCAATTATTGAATATTTTATATTTTCCATTATTAAATATTCATAATGTTTTGTTTTTAAATTCATTCATCAAGTTCATCAATAATATCTAAACATTTAAACTGTATTTTCTTTGATATTCCAGGCTCACTTTGCTTTTCAGAATAAAATTCAATTGTCCTTATAATACCATCCCATTCTTTTGTTCCACTTAAACTTTCTTTCCCTGATGTTATCAATATATATATATTCTCAATAATCTCCTCATTTATATTTATTTTCTCCTTATTAGACGAATTCATATTTATTTTATCTAATAAATTAGAAATAACATTATAAATATATTCTTTCGTGACAATTTCTTTATTCATCAAATTAATAAAAAAACTTGACATTCCTCTTCTATTCGCATTTTTTTTATTACATTGACAGAACTCATTATAATTGTTACCATCTAAAGTAATACATTCAATTTCATCGAATATTTTAGTAAATTTAGTTAAATTATCGTGACAGATTTTTTTCATTATGTCAAATTGGTCTATTAAATCTTTAAACAATTTAGCATACAATTCTGACCAAAACACATTTAAACATCCTACTTCAAAAATAGAATCACCTATTCGCATTAATGATTTATATGTTTCATTTGAATCTTTTTCTTTGTCTATTATATTATTTATAAAATTAAAAATCTCATTGCTTATCGTTTCATAATTGGCTTTTGTTAATTTATTTAAATTTATTCTTAATAAATCTATTTGTGCTTCAACACCTTCGTGATTCTTTTTTAAATTTGTTGTTTTAAAATTTCTAATTTGTTCCCAATCTTCTTTTTTCAAATTATATTTATTTTTATTTTTCTTTTTAAATATAGGTGTCTTGCTATAGTTTGGCGCACCAACTTTTCTTGCCAAGTCATTGACTATTTTTATCGTGGTTGAACTTAATTCATTAATATCGCAATTTTGTTGTATCATATTATAATCTTCTAACGTGTATTTTACCATAATGATATAATTTATGCTTTACTTTTATATCACTTTCTTTTATTAAATAAAAGATATTAAAAAATAGTTAAAGAGATTTGTAGTATAATTTATAATGACTTCTAAAAAACAAGCGAATAATTACGACTTATACGAAATAGAGGATTGGGAAGATGAAAAATTGGACCTTAATAACAATGTTCTCAGGGGAATATATTCTTTTGGTTTTGAAAAACCAAGTTCTATACAAAAAAAAGCTTTATATCCAATGACAAAAAATTTTCACAATGGTAGAAGAAGAGATATTACAGCACAGGCACAATCAGGAACAGGAAAAACTGGCGCTTTTGTGATTGGAGCATTAAATATTTTAAAACCAGATATTAAATTACCACAAGTTCTAATATTAGCACCTACACACGAATTAGCGCATCAAATATTAAATGTTGTAGAAAATATTTCAAGATATATTAAAGATGTTAATCCTGTGTTATTAGTAGGTGGTTCATCAGTAGACAAAAACAAAAAACAATTAAACACTTTGAAACCAAAGATTATTGTTGGAACTCCGGGTAGAATAAACGACCTTGTGCGTAGAAAATTCTTAAAACCCGAATCATTATCACTTTTAATTCTGGATGAAGCAGACGAAATGTTATCTTCTGGTTTCAAGGAACAAATGTACAAAATATTTAAAGCAATGCCAAATAATGTTCAAATAGCTTTATTTAGTGCTACTATGCCGAATGATTTGCACGAATTAACTTCTACATTTATGAAGAATCCTACAAAAATTCTGGTAAAAAATGATGAATTAACATTACAAGGTATCGCACAATATTATATTAATCTTGAAGACGATACACATAAATACGAAACCATTAAAGATATATTTAGTGGTTTATCCATATCGCAAGCTATAATATATTGTAATAGTGTAAATCGAGTAAATGATTTAGAAGAGGCCATGATAACTGATGATTTTCCTGTAAAAAAAATACATGGCAAAATGAATGACATAGAAAGAAAAAATGTTTATAAAGAATTTAAATCCGGTGGTTGTCGTGTCTTAATTACATCTGATTTATTCGCAAGAGGAATTGATGTTCAACAGGTAAGCATAGTTATCAATTTTGATATTCCGCGCGATGAAAACACATATTTACATAGAATCGGTAGATCTGGTAGATGGGGTAGAAAAGGCGTAGCTATCAATTTTCAAACAAAATATGATTCAAATAGATTATCACGATTTGAAAAATATTACGAAACTGTAATACAAGAAATGCCAATTGATTTCACAAAACATTTAGATATATGATTATATTTCACATAAATTATATTTTAGAAATTTATATGAAAGGATATCAATTAATAATTTTATGGTTTATAATATTCTTCACAATATTTATTCCAATCTCAAAATTATTTGGTCTAAATAACTCTTTAACTATTATAGCATTATGGGCACTATGGTCATTTGCTATTTCTATTTTTGAATTTGTTCTTCCATTTAATATGAAATATGTATGTGATAAAGGTAGAGAATTTTATGATAATAAAAAATGCATGTGGTCAAAAGATTACGAGGTCATAGATATGTATAAGAAAACATGGTGGATGGATTCATATGCTGATTATTCTTTAGGCGACTCTAAATATAGACATGGATATAAAAAAAATCCAGATGTAACATCAAGTCATTCCTTTAGATGTGTTATGCTTGGTGAAATAATACACGGTGTATTTAGTTTTATTTTTAGTACGCTTG
>Ga0163109_10000213_pt1 | contig 46747 bp, 28 predicted proteins | sample CRUFie1St13metaG_FD_108704 | JGI IMG/M metagenome (GOLD analysis project Ga0163109, IMG submission 108704) | Marine microbial communities from the Costa Rica Dome - CRUD Field 142mm St13 metaG | ecosystem: Environmental > Aquatic > Marine > Oceanic > Photic zone | place: Costa Rica: the Eastern...
TCCTTCTTTCATCATAAAGGCTCCAGGAGTTGAAGGCTCACTAACAAAGTCCCAACAAATAAGTTGAAAATCGTCTTGAACTATTTGCATATTACCTTCAGTTCTTGTGCTACCGACACCTCGAGAAGATATACCTAGCGTTACTCCACTTTCAACCAAAGATTGTAAGATTTTACCACTAGGAGTGTTAAGTATCTCAACAGTTCCGTAAACAACATTACCTTCCATATAAGCTTCTTTTATATTATGAGAAGCATTTTTAAGTTCAACTACTGAAGAGTCTGGGTGGTCAAGTTCACCAAGCGCTCTATTTTCTTTAATAAATTTTTGATAATTTCTAATTTCTCTTTCGAGAATAGCTTTTGGATAAACTCTACCGTTTTGATTAAGAGTTTCAGCTTTTTGTAATATACCTTTCATTATTAAAGGTTGACCAGGTTGTCTTTGCTCTTTAATTACTTTTGGGTCGTATTCAAAATTAACCCATTCTGTAATAAGTCTTTGTGCTCCCATTTTATTCTCCTACTAACTCTTCTTTTAATTTTGCAACAATTAAAAACTTTTGAAGATTTTCTTTTGTAAGATCGTTGCTATCTAAATTGCTAATCTTAGCTTTTATGTTTTGGTTTTTTTCAACAAGAATATTGTTATTACATGTTCTTATATAGCTATCTAGCTTTTTAATACAACTTTCTTTTAATAATTTATAATTGTCGCTTATTAAATCAGCGTCGTCTTTAATAAAATTGCTAATTAATTTTTGTTGTGACTCATTTAAGATAGGATTATACTTTTCATTAAACTTTTTGTTCATTATTCTATAAGTTAATGGGTCAACCTTGATTGGAATATTAGGCCTGTCTTCTTTTTTGTTTTCTGTAAGCCTGTTATGAAGCTTTATTTCATACTCAGTAGTTTTTTCAAAGTTGCCATCAATATCTCTCCATTCATTTAAAAGAGTTTGAATAGTTGCAAACATTCTATAATCAGTAATTTTTTCTTCAAAAATTGTACCTTTTCCAAAACAGTAATTTAAATCTTTTATTAATAAAGATTTTTCTTGCTCCAACTTTTTACTATCAAACATGTTATTACACGCTTTTTTTGCTTCAGAAATAATGGATGACGCAAGTTGATCTGATACGTTGGACGTGTTTAATAATGCCTTAAAAAGCTTATGTTCTTTATATAATTGAGTATTTTTTTTAAAATGCTTGGCAATTATATTAGTTGCTAACTCTGCATCTTTTTTATTTTCTTCTAACAGTTTATTACAAATAAAAAGAACAATTTGCTCGTAAATAATACCAACGTTTCTTTTTTTATTATGAGATCTAGACATTAGTCGTTATCCCCTTCTTCAAATAGATTGTCATCTATAACTATATCGTAATCGTTGTCATTTGATTCACTTAATAATTTATTTTTACTGCCAATATTTAGCTTATTTGACATGTTTTCCAAGTCTTTTGTCATTCTCATATTAAGTTGTTTGTTTATATATTCACTAAAAACTGGACTTTGAGGAAGAATGCCATCCATCAAATCAGAAGATTTTATTACAGAAACTGGGTTTGAATAATTTCCTCTAAATGCATGAATTCCTGTGTCTTGTGAACCTAAACCACCAAGTTTAGGATTAAGATCTTTTGAAGTAAGACCAGTACTGTTTGCATTCGCTTTTATTGGTTTAGTACTTTTATCTTTCTTTTTATCATTATCTTCTTCGTCTTCAGAATCATCTTCTAAAAGTTTATCATATTCAGCAAAGTCTTTTTCAGACATTAAACCACCTTTTTTAATTTCACTTGAAAATAGGTCGCCTAAGCCTCCACCTGCATCATCTCCTCCACCTGCATCATCTCCTCCGCCTGCTTCATCTCCTCCACCCCCAAACAAGTCTGCGCCTCCGCCTGCTTCATCTCCTCCACCTGCATCATCTCCTCCATCTTCGTCGCCAAACATTATATTATCTTTTTGAGGTAATTGCAAACCTTCAAGTTCCATATCTCTAATTTTATCTTTTTCTCGACCTTTTTCAATTCTAGCAATTTCATCATCATTTAGATCAATTATATGTTTTCTAATCCATTCTTTGTCAACAAAGCCTTCGGGGGCTGCGCTTGCTATGTCAAATTTAGTTCTTATTAACTCAAGCTTTTGTTGTTGTGCGATACTTGAAGGATTGCTTAACCTTAAATCAAAGTCTAACAGAGTTTCATCTGAGTAACCATGTACGTATAGATGAATCATTGCAATTTTATTTAATTCTGATACGATTGTTTTTTGAATTCTTTGAATTGTTCTACTAAATCTTATATCTTCTTGCGCGAGTGTTGCTTTAGCTCCAATGTCTTCATCATAACCAAGGTATGCTTTAGGTATTTTAAGTGCTGCAAATAGCTTTTTTTGTATATATTCTACATCTTCAATTGCAGTTGTATTTGAACCACCCGCAAGAGTATCAATTCTTGTCCCAGTATCTCCTCCTCTAACTGGCAAGAAATAATCTTCGTCAACAGAAAGTGGATTATATCTTAAGTCTACTTGACCTGTTGTCTTATCAATTACTGCATTTCTCTTCAAAGAAGTCTGGGCTTGTTCCAAATAATCAGCAATATTTTCAGGAGGAATATTACCTACATCAATATAAAAAACTCGTCGTTCAGGCGATCTAATTACTCTATAAACTAACATTGCATCTTCGATAAGTATGAGCTGTCTCCATACTCTTCGGGCTCCTTCTAAAACAGATGAACCGTAAGGTAAAAATGCATCATTACCTAAAAGTCTAAAGTGAGAAATTTGCCAGTTTTCAAGCATCTTATTTCCTTGAGTCACCCACCTAAATCTAACCGCACCTGGGTCTTCTGGATCAAAACCTTCTTCACGTTCCATTTCAGAAATAGGTATCGGAAATACGTTGACAACGCCATATTCTGGGTGAATATCATTAAATAAGAAAAAGTCACCGTATTTGCAAAGATTTCTAACCCACATTGCTAAGTTAAAATCAATGTTTAACGTGTCATAAAAAAGTTCATGAAGAATTTTCTTTATCATTCTATTCTCTGAATAAATATGTAAGACATTACCTTCTACATCTGGTGAAACACATTCTTCCGAGTAAATATCCAAAGCTGAAGATATTTCAGGCGTTGCTTCCATTTCTGAAAAGTCTGAATATCTTGCCATTCTGTCGTAAGAGCCATAAGCACTTAAAGTTGAGTTATAAACATCACTATGCGCTTTTTTAAAAACTTCCAAAGAAGATCTTGTATTAGACTTTGTATTTAAGTTTTTAATTTTTCTTCGAACAACTGGGCCTGATCTAAAAAGATCTGTTAGTTTTTTAAATAAACTAGGATTTTCTTTTGCCATTATTACTTCCTAATTAACCAATCTAAATTACCTAATGGGTTATTTCTTGTTATTTCACTATTTTTATCTGTAAATTTATTGCCTGGCATAAAAACTGGTATCATTGGATTTACAGAGCTTTGATTATTTCTATAAAAAGGTGATATTATTGTATTATCAACTTTCGTATTGTTAACTTCCATGCCTTTTAAAATAGCATCAGCTTGCTGCATTTGTGCAACATTATAACTGCTCGAATTACTTCCAGCTAACCAGCAACCAATAGCAATCGACATAATGAGGTCATCATTATAACCTTTCATAGCTGTTATTTTTTTACCATTCCATATAAATGTTTTTAATTCTGAAAAAAGTCTGTGAGAGTAAGTTTTTACCACGCCGTTTCTAAGACTTTCTTCAAGATTAGCAAGAATCTTATCTCTACTTTCTTTACTTGTAGTAAATCCTGCTTTTCCTATGTTGTTTGATCCACCGTAAAGATATTCGTATTTTTCTTTTTCTTTTGCAAAATAAATATTTTTATAGCCTAAATCAGATAACTTAACAAGCATTGTATAACCATAAGCGTTATTTTCTGGGCAAACCATCGCTGTATTGAATCTCTTGGCAATATCGTAAACTAGTGAAGCAAATTGATCCGGAGGTATTTTGCCTTTAAACTCTGAGGATATCGACATGTTTTTTGTGTTTATTACATGAAATGTTGAATAGTCGCCACTGTCACCTCTAGCAATGTCAGCTGATAGTATGTAATTTACTCCTTCAACTGGATATTCCCAATACCATATATTATTATTAGGCCCGCTTTTTTCAATAGGCTCTTTAGTTAAAACTCTAATTTTGTCTAAAACATCGTTTGTTAAAAACGTATCACCAGATGATGCAAAATCACAAAGAAGCTCTTGCGCAACTTGTTTTTTAGACATATTCTTGGTTTCTTTTTCAAACCAACTATCATTTCTTTCTGGATGAACATCCCACATAAGCTTTATAGAATTAAATTCATTTTCTTTTCTTTCAGCTTTTGTGTATATTTCATGATACTGTCCACCAACGCCATTTGGCGTTGAAAGAAGAATAGCTCGGCCGCCAGTGGACAATGTTGGGTATAGACCCATCCAAAGCTCGTCAAAATTTCTAACAAATGCGGCTTCGTCGACTATCAAAAGAGATAAAGCTTCTGAACGTCCGGCATCTTCTGACGTGGGTACTGCTTTAATTTGTGATCCATTGGAAAATTCAACCTGCTGCTTGTTATTAGCAGTTATAGTAGGTACTAATAGCCATTTCGGCATTGATTTTATATAAGTCTTAACTTTTCTTATAAAATTTTGAGCAACTGCTAATTTTGTTGCAATAATCAATATGTTTTTTTCTTTATAAAAAACGGATTGCCAAACAGCATATGCAGCAACTAAAGTTGACAAACCTAACTGTCTAGACTTTAATATGATATTAAATCTATGCTCATTAAAGTCTTTAACACAATCATCTTGAAAAGGAAATGTATTAAACTTAATTAATCCACGTAACGGGTGTTGTATTTTTAAATACTTGTTCATAAAGTAGACAGGATCTTTGCCACACTTTATTATTTCATTAATTTGCCCGTTTCTAGTTTTCATATTAAAATTATTTTATTTCGTATTTATATGTACAAGAGTACTTAAGTTTTCTAAATGGGCTGTAAGGACTTATTGTGAGTGTTTCTATGTCATCACAAATACCTAGTTTTTTTGTTGCAAGTGGTCTCCCAGATTTATCTTTAAATTCTTTTTTAATTGTTCTAAGTCTTGAAGTAATCATTTCATTTGACTCTTTTTTAAGACTTTTCATTTGATAATGTAAGTCTGATTCTCTTGATGAATTCAATATAGTTACATATGTAATATGCATTTCTTCACCAACAAGTCGTGTCTTTGTTTTTCTAGAACCATCTTCTGAGCTACAGTTATATACGTTATCTATAGCACTTGATAGTCCGTCTATTAAATCGTATTCCATTTTAAACCTCTTGAAAACATAATTATATACTAATTATATATTACGCTTTGATATTTGGTCGCCAGCCTTTTTTCCATTTAACTTTATTATGATAATAGTAAGTTATATAACAATTTTCACAAACGTTAGCCTCTTTCATTGCTTCAACATCTTCTACAGTAGAAATTAGTGTATCACAAAAACTACATGAAATGTCAACAGGCTTATAACCTATTGGTCTAACAAAACGTATGCCGTTGTATTTTTTTTCTTCTAAATTTTTGTCAATTTTGTGCCATTTATCGTCATCATTATTATCTACAGTTAACATAAGAGTCTTGACCTTTCATTGAAATCTCTATATTTTTATCTACAATATCTTTTATCGCATCAACATGTGATATTATCAGTATAGTCTTAAAATATTTTTTTAAACTATTAAGAAGTCTTGCGCAAGCTTCTATGTTAGTATCATCAAGGGCTCCAAAACCTTCATCAATAATAAATATGTCAGACTTTGGAAGATAAGATATGTTAATTAGTGCAACTCTAATAGCAATAGAAGCAATCATTTTTTCCATTCCACTAGCACATTCAATAATTCTTTTTGAATCACCATAGTCTATATAAACGTTTAAATTGTTGTTAAAAGATTCTTCTTGAATTTCTATTTTAAAAGAAGTCACGCCATTGAGAATATTATTGATTTCTTTGTTAATTCTAGGTAAACAAGAATTAATAAGAACAGCAGGTATACCTTTTTTTGAAACTGCGTATGTAAACATATCATAAAGTTTCCATTCTGAAATTATTTTACTATAATTTTCTTGACGGCTTTTTATTTCTTGAATACTTCTTTTCAGTCTAAATAATTCAAATTGTTTTTCTTTGTTTTTTCTTTCTAAGGAGAATATATCATCTTGTACTTTATTTAATTTTGTTTTGCCTTTTTCAACTTCTTTAATTATATTGTCATTGTTTGATTCTTTAAGCTCGCTAAGAATAATTTCTAAATTTTCAAGTTCTTTTTTTAAATTTAAACTTTTTTCTTTGCAAATTAATTCTTTTTCTAAAAGTCTTTCTAGATCAAGTTTAAGACGATATTCAGAGTTTAGTATTGAGTTGTATTTTTTTATTTTTTTATCAATTTCTTGCCCTTTTAACTTATTAATAACACTTCTGATCTCAAAAATTGAACCTTCTATTTCAGATATGTTATTAGACATTTCTTTGCTATTGTTTTTAGCTTCGTGGGCTTTCTTTATAAACTTACAATTTAAGAAATGGTCACCGCATGGAACTTGGTCGAGTATCTTAATTTCTCGATTATCAGATTTTTGTTGATTAATAAGATTTTTTTTCTCAAAATTAAACTTTTTAATTTTGTTTAGAAGATTGTCTAGTTTTTGCTTGTCACTTTCAAGATCACTGATAGTGTGATTCAACTTAAAGTTTTTAATTTTTTCTAATTTTTCTTTTATTAAATCTAAATTGTTTTTTATATCTTTAACGTTTATTGTATTTTTATCAATTTTACTTTCAATAAATTGTATTTCTTTGCTACACGAATCCATTGTGTAGCCTGATGGGTGTTTATTAATATTTTTGTCTAAATTTGATATATTAATATTTATAGCTAATTCTTCAGATCTTAAATTTGATATTTTTTCTTCATTTAACTCTATTTCTCTACTATTATTTAAAATATCTTTATTTACATTTTCAATTAAAAAGTCCCAATTTTCTTCGTTTATTGATTTTAATTTATTTTTTAATACAATATAGTCTTCTCTAGAGTTTTTATGTAAATTTTCAAAAATATCTAGATTAAGAAATTTTGATAAAACAGCTTTTCTTGCACTAGACTTTTCTTTAATAAACGTATTCATTTCTCCTTGTGAAGCAAAACTTGTATAAAGAAAGTCTTCAGCAGAGCCAATTAAGTTTTTCAATATTTTATCAGTTTCTCTTCTCTGCTCTTCAGTTTCATCAAAATCAATATCGTTTCTTTTAAGTTCTAGACTTGTGCTAGCGGAAGTTATACCTTTTTTATTTGTTTTTTTAATAGTTTTTCTGATTACATCGTAGTTTTTAGAACCAACTGAAATATTAACATTAGCAGTACAATCGCCTTTTCTAATGTTAACAATATCTTGATTTTTTATTGAACCTCTATCTGATGTGTTAAAAAGAGTGTACATTAAAGTACCAGGTATTGAAGACTTACCTGATCGATTGTTACCAAATAACCCTACTACACCTGAAAGATTTGAAAAATTAATATGGTTATCTTTCCCGTAAGAAAAGGTGTTACTAAAGCTCATTGAGTTAATTGACCAATTATCTTTAAACATAGATAAAGTCTCTGGTATCTCATCTAATTTAACCTTAAAAATACTATTAAGACTGTCAAGAGTTTTTTTGTCAATATCTTGATATAAACTTTTTAACAATAAATTTCTTTCACTACATTTTCTTATATCAAAATTATTTTCTTTAATAATGTTGTTGTTCGATCTAGCATGTTCAGGTATGTTGCTTAAAACTTGATAAACAATTTCTTTTGCTTCTTTATCGTTCTTTAAGTAATAATGTAATAATTTTATTTCTGCCTGAGAGATATAATTTTCTGATTTTACTCTAAACCTTGTTTTCTTTTTTATTCTTTCACAAAACTTTATTGTTTTTTCAACAGAATCTTTCCAGTCAATTGTTATAAAAGGATGAGGGTTATCTATTTTAATAAACCTACTGCTAAAGTCATATTTGTTTTCAATTTCCCATATCAAGTAACCTTTGAGAATATCTTCACCATAGTTTTGTTGTATAGTTGATCCTGGATAGGCAACTCTTTTTTCTGAATCTAGATACTGCATTTTGTGAATATCACCTAAAAATGCAAAGTCGTATTCATCAAAAAAGTCTAGTCCCACTTCACCATCAAGCTCCCAGTCGACATCTGTCTTAGAACCCCATACTGCGCCGTGAAAGCAAGCAATATTAATCTGATTTTTAACAGGTTTAACTAAGTCCCAGTTTTTCTGGTCAAAACAAGAAAAAACTGCCCAATTCATATCAGTATTAGGTATCGGATATACACCACTTTTTTTATAGAGAAATATGTTGTCGTTATTTAATGCTTCCACTATCGGCGTTATCGCATCTTGTCGATTTTCATTTAAAATTAATCCATCATGATTACCTAAAATTACATGAGTAGGCGATATCTTAGCTAGTTCTGTAAACCACCACGTAAGATTTTCTATCAGCTCTGGGGTGATACCTTGTGTTTTAGAGTGTACTATATCGCCACCGATGAAGATAATATCAGGATTTTCTTTTTTTAAGCTGTCAAACAAAGATCTGAAGACTGTTTTATATTCATCATGTCTTTTTAAACTTCTCCAATGAATGTCTGATATGTGAGCAAATTTTACTGCCATTTTTATACCTTAAATTAACGCTATTTTTGACAATAGCTTTGATTCTTTGTTATATAGTTTTGCTGTTTCTAAGCAGCTCTGAAATTGTGAGAATGTCATGGCGCCTACATCATCAGCGCATCTTGTGTCTAAAATATTTACCTTGATATTGTATGAAGATAACAAATCTGCTATAGCAATAGTTTTATAATATACATCACTGTCTAAAGCTAAATTAATTTCAGTAGAGTTTCTTACTATTTTTTTAAATAATAACATATCCTCTGTTAATGAGGATCCTAGCAGACAGGTTGCATTATCATTTGTTTTAAGTAAGTCTAGTGGACCTTCAACTATTGTAAGAGGTAAACTCCAATCAATATTTATATCATTAAAAATTATTAATTTTTTTTGAACGCTAGCATTTTTATATTTATAAGAATCTTTAGAGCTGACATCGATTTTTCTTGATGTATAAAAATTAACTTCACCGTTTTCGTCTAAAGAAGGTATTATTAACGATCTTCTAAAATCATTTTTATGAGAATAACCAACTTTCAAAAGCCAAAGCTTATGTTTAGATATTCCTCGACTAAGTGCATATTTAAAAATATCTCTTACGTCCGGATCATTACTATTATAGTCTGTTGCAAGAAGTCTAAAATCTTCAGGAAAGTCAATAGGTTCTAAAAATTCTGAATTATTTTGCGTAAAAGTCCAGTCATTGTCAAGATTACTGAGTATATTGTCAAAATCACTTAGTTTTTTTGTAACAGATTTAAATAGATTAGATGCTTTCTCTTTTTTACTTGGATTAATTTTAGAAACAAGATATGAAACATTTGATCCTTTTTTATCACAAAGCCAGCAATGATAAATATTTTTTTCCAAATGGATTGCTAATTTTAGCTTGTTTTTATTGTTATGTTTGCAAAAAGGACACCAAATGTTAATGTTTTTACCATCTTTTGATAATGATGTGTTTAAAAAGCTTTCTAGAAAACTTATTTTTTCATTGATTGTTATTTTCATAATTATAAATTAATGCCTTACAGATTACATATGCGTCAGACATATCATAACAACATTCATGAAATTTTACAACACCTTTGTTTGGGCCAGACTTTAAAGTTTTCATAGGCCAATTAAAGTTTTTAATATTATTTTGTGTCCATTGAAATACTTGTTCTTTTGTGTTAATATTTAATTTTTTATTAATTTTTATTTGTAAATTTTTTCTCGCGCTATTAACATTTATATAGACAGGTACACTATTAAATACTTCATAGCACTGATAAGATACTATGCCATTAAATCTACTAAGTTGTGACAAAGTTTTTGCTGAAGAGAAACCTTTACTAAAGCTTTGAAATGCTTCTTCTATAGAAATATTAACACTATCAGCAAAATCATAATTCTTTTTAAAGCTTAAAAGTTTTTCTTTTACAAGTTCAGACTTTTTAAACATACATTTAGTTTTTCTTAAGTCTATATAATCTAATAAAACTAAATCTTTTTTGTAATTTATTAAGCAAAAGCCTACAATTGAAGTAGAAATATCTAACCCAAAATAACAAACTTTATTTTTCATTAAAAATCCATCTTAACTCTAAACAAAACGTTATCACTATTCTTTTTAGCAAAAGGTTGAGCAAGCTTTACTGAAGCTATTACGTTTAAGTTTTCGTCATGCAAGTCTATATCTGTAATATAGACAAAATCCTCATCTGCGTTAAATGCAGATTTATCAAGCCTCAAGTCTTCTATATAAGATAAGTTATTAGATTTGTTTGTCTCACCACTATGAGCAGGCAAATTTAATTCAAAAACATTTAAATTAGTATGATTAAAAGACTTTAAACTAAAGTTAGTTTGACCAAAATTAAACATGCTTGGATGAATTATTGAAATAAAACCTTCATTATAAAGAATATTTCCTGATGTGTTCCAAATAGCAGGTGAGGTTAACGAATCACATCTGTATAGACTTCCAAGATTAGAGTCTTTAAAAGTTATTGATAAACCTGAACTAATACTCATATCAGCATCTTTTAATTCTAAAGTCTCTCTTTTAATTTTTTTATTAAAAAGCTGAGTTGATATGGCAAATAAAGTAGAAGAATTTTCGTTAAAATTACTATCTAATTGCTCTAGAGGCATTAATATTTTTTTATACGATATGTTACTACTTTCTTCTATTTTTTTGAAATCATAAATTTCTTTATCTGAAACTGTATTATCATATGACGAATAATAACTTCTTTGTGCAGGATTTGATAGAGTTTTGTAAAAACCTACATTGCTTTCTAAGAATTCATATTGATTTTGCGAAAGGCTACCGTTGTTTTTAAAAATACTATTTTTTAATACACTTTGATAATCTTGATCATTAATGTAAGAAGTATTTTCAAGATTATGAAAATTAGACAAAGATATGTTTTTTAACTTATCAGGATTTTCATAAAACTTAGGAAATAAACCACCGTAATTTTCATCTCGTCCAGATATTTCTTCTAAAAGACTATTATCAAACCTATATTCACTACGATCAGTTTCAGTTTTAACTTCTCCATCAATCCTATTGTCAATAAAACTTTCCCTGATTAATAAACTTGTTTTATTGATCAGATTTTTCAAACTATGTTTTTTATCAATATTTTTCATTGAAACAAAACTAAAGTCTATGTTTCCCAAATCATTTTTATGTATATCTAAATAGTCTTCATCGTCGTAAACAAAAACATTACTATTATAATACTGTCTTTGCATTCCGTTATCATTAGGAAGAATCATGTAGTTTCTGTAAGAAATGTTATTGCTCTGATAGTCAATATTAATATTGTCCAAATCATCAGAACTTAAATTATTCATTATAAGTTCATAAAGTCTAAAGGGTGTGTTTCCTTTTTTAGTTAGATCATTAAAACCTTTATTGTTTAAAACAATGCTAGGCTTTCCGAGAAAACAATCTTGATATCTATCTTCTTTAAGACTTCCGCCAATAGTTATATTAGGCTGTGTATTTTTAACAAATTCTCTTAGAAAATGTTCAGTAGAAACATCTGTACCACCAGTAAAATTTAAGAAAAAAGGATTAATAGGGAAATTGTATGATATGTTTTCTGTCTTTATTTTAAATTCATCTTCAGCATCTGGCCAATTACTAGAATCGTTGTTATTAGGAATAGGATACGTTCCTTGAAGATTTTCGTCTATACTAATAAAAACTTTGTTGCCCGCCAAGTCTGTGTAAGGTTTTTCATAAGGTGCTGATAAGTTAACCAGCCCTTTTTTTCTTACATTCTGTGATCTATAATAAACAGGCAAATAAAAAGACAAGTTAAAATTATCAATTTCTTCTTGAATATTTTTAACCCCGTTTTCTGAAATTTCTTTAGCTTTATCTTTACTGATATACTCTGTATATATTCTTATATCGCATAACTCTGCATTCAATGCTAAACTTGTGTCTTGATCAATGTAACCAGAATCGACCTGTTTTAAAGTATTTCTAAAAGAATAGTTTACACCGTCATCTGAACCTGTGTTTAAAACAGAGTCAATATCCGATCCATAAAGTATATGCTTATTAACATACGGGCCTTTGTTATCATCAAGAAAGTTATCATCCTTAGAAAAGCAGTGCAAAACAAAGTCAGAAACTTGATTAGTTTCTAGTGGTATTTTATTGCCTATTGCAACAAAACTATTAGCAGTTACATTTTGAATTTTATTTTCAAAGTCATATTGAGAAATTAATTTTCCGTCGATATACAAACTAACGTCTGAATTGTTACTATTTAAAGTATCATTGCTTTTATAAGATATACTAACATTATGCCAATTATTAAAGCTTAAAATATTATCTTCACTTAATAAACAAAAACTTGATATCTGTTTTGTTGTTTTATCTATATTAAAATTATTAAAATTATTAAAATTATTTTCTATAGAAGAATATGTATCGTTTCCAAACTCGCAAAAAAGTCTAAACTTATCTGTTTCATTGTTTTCGTTTTTACTACTCCCTTTAACAATATAGATTGAAATTATCCCAGGAATATTTAATACACATCCTGGATTATAATGAAAGTTACTATTTACTGTTCTTTTTGGATTTATATAAAATGAAAAAGTATACTCATCAGAGTTAAAATTATAAGTTGATTTTTGACTTTGATATAAATTAGGATAAATTAAGCAATTTTTATGAGTTATATTATTACTAAAACTGCTGTTAAAGTCATCATATATATTGAAAAAATTTAAACTGTTGTAATTTTTAAATCCCCAATTTAAGTCATAATAATTGTTATGTTTAATATTTTCTTTATAGAAACTATACAAGTTTTTAACTGAATTTTTCTTCAAATAAGCGTCGTTATCAATGATAAATTTTTTATCTATTCTTTCAACTTTAAAACTTCGTGAAAGATTAAACTTTTTCAAACCTCTTTTAGAAAAACTGAGTTTTAATCCTTTTGCAACATAACCATCTGCAATAGATATTCTCTCATTTTGTTCTTCTAAACTCAAACTCGGATCATCTTGTATATTTACGACAAAATCTTCGTAAGTTTGTATTACTTCTTTTTCATCATTTTTTGCTCTCGCTAATTTTTCTGTACATATGTCTAAAGATTCAAAAAATTTATCACTAACGTGATATATTCTATCTGTTTTTCCTGATCCTGGTTCTCTTATTTTAATACTATTAGCACTTAAGTCGCCATAAATACCAGGAATATCAACCCCTAATCTACTTAAAAAATGACAATCATTAGACGCTGAAACGTAGTTAATAGCAGGTTGTAGTTCAATGTTTGTTTGAACTATCATTTTTTTTTCGATAGGCTTCAATATCATTTTAGTAGTCTATTCTCACGCTAATTGACAAATCAATTTCAGGATTTTTTTCTATAGGTCTTGAGGTTTTTGCTACTGCAACTAGATCCTTTCCTGAATATAAGCCAACAGTTGTTATGTATGAAAACGGATCATCTCCTTTTTCTTCTATAACTCTTATTGTACCATCTTCGTTTTTATATGTAGGATTTCTTGAGTAATTTGCTTGACTTGGAGCTACTCTACAAACGTAAATAGAAGAATTTATAAAAGTTTGGTTAACAAAGCCTACTGCGGAAGCATTTGATCTTCCAAATCTTGTTTCACATATGTGATTTAAAATATCATCAATAGATCCCGTTGCCCAAAAATTAGGAATGAAAGACTGATTAAATTCTAAAGCGCCCAAGTTAAATCCAGCTGTTCCAGATACTGCTGCTATTGAACCTGAAATTTTTTGTGATTTATTAAAAATTCTTGACGCGTCTAAAACAATAATTCCTTTTTCATAAAAAATTAGTCCAATATTTTCATCTTCACCCGATGCAACTGAATTCTTTTTAAGTGTTGCTACACTACCACCTGTCGTTGTAACTCTTAATGAATTTAAAGCTCCTGCGTCGGTTATAGTTGTCTCAGAATCACCAATAGTTCCCATGTTGGGCTGAGCAATGTTTGCTTCTTCTAAAAGTCTTAATACAAATTGCTCTTTAACAATTCCATCTCTTACAAAAAGTCTTTTAAAGTTAATAAAAATAGCTTCATCGATTCTTTCTCTAAAACTAAGATCTCCGTTTGAATCTTTATGCAAAAAAACAGATTCTTGATCTTTGATAGAATAAGGAGAAGTAAAAAAAGAGTCAGAGTCGCCTAAGAGATATTGAGCATATTGCTTGTAAATATTGATTTTTTCTCTCATCATTAAAACATCGTTTGCAAAAAGCATTTTACCACTTGCATCAATACCTGACAATGATCCGCTAACTTCAACTCCTCTAGTTGTATCAAGATTTTCTGTAACAAGATCACTTCCGTGATAACAACCTATAGTAATGTCAAAAAGTTCATTTGCAGTTTGGGTTTCATGATTTTGATCAAAAACAGTTTGAAATAAAGAGCTGGTTACTGGAAATATTCCTGTTCCTACTCCACCTGTAACAAAAACTTCGTACCTTTTCCTTGTTTTGATATCATTAGAAGCATCTCTAGCATTTGTATCATCACTTATGCTAGAAACATCAACTCTTAAAATATCAACTAATTGTCTTACTTTAGAAGTTTTTCTTATTATGTCATTATCTGTAAATTTAAATGACGCATTAGTTAAATCTATTGACATTTCTAATCCTTTTATTAACTTAATTTATTACTTGTAATTTTAACTGGAACAACCTTAACGCTATTAGTTCTATTACCAATTATTTCGACTTGCGTTTGGATTGTTGTCTTATCTTGATCCAGCGAGAACTGATTAAAACTACTATCAGTTGCAACACCCGATGCCGTTAGTGCGATTTCACATGAAGTCTGTCCGTTAAACTCTCCTGATGTCTGTAACTGAGAAGCTCTCACAGCGTATGTTGTTATGCCGTCTTTTGACTCAATAATACTCTCTGCATTTGTTATCTTAATTAACTTGTCAAAAACTCTAACTTTAAAAAAGTCGTCTACAAGTTTGGCATTACTTAAGTCAAAGTCTTCATCTTGATTGACTGTAGTTTTAATATTAATTCTAGGGTTAATAAAGTTTTGAGCTGATTCTGCTTGTGTTGATACGTCGACTGATGCATTTGTTTGATCGAGTACTATTCTTGGGTATGCAAAAACTCTACTTGTATCATTTGATAAAGTAACAAGCGGGTATTTTATTGCTAGATTTTGATTTGTAATTGCTTCAAAAATAGGTGTGTTTTTTTCTATTTTTTCTTTACCTAAAGCTATACCATACTGTTCTATTATTGAATAGTCAATTTCATCGTCTGCTAGCTTAAATTTTGATATTTTAAATGATCCGTCATTTCTTGACAAAAGCTCCCGACCTTTATCGGTTAAAACTGCATCAATAATTATATTGTTTGTTGCATGGTTCAAAAAGCCCATTTATATTCTCCTTTATTTTATTATAAATATACCTACTTAAAATTAACAATTGAAAATTTATTGGTTTTGTAAGCAAAATCATTTAAATTTGTCAAAGTAATTTGATAATTATCATCTAGCGATTTTTTTAAAGTTTCGTTGTCTTTAATATAAACAAAATCAGGCGTTAAATAAAGGCTAAATTTTTGTGGCTTTTTAATAATTGGCAAGTTATCGACAAAATCAGCAATATTTTCATGAAAAACCGATTTGTTTAATAAAGTATGATTAGGATACATAACAGGTGCTCCAGTTTTTGCGACCAAACTTTTTATCAAACTATTCCTCAAGATATCATAATATATACCAATTTGCTCACCGTAGTTAGAAAACATTCCATGCGCATCAATTGATCTTATAGTGTAAATACACATTTTAGTATTATCAAATTCAAAGTCAAAATAAATTTTTTTAATATCACCTGGAGATTTTTCTATATCAACGTCAGGAACATTTTCTTTAGGCTCATAAAGATCAGTAGGTAAATGAGCTTCTAGCTGTTTCACTATTACATAAGGTTCTTTGATACTATGTCTTTTTAATATTTGATATCCTTTTACATCACCTTCGTAATTTGTCGGTTCTTCCCACGTCAAGACGAGCCTTTTTCTGTCAAAGTCGTAATCTACATTAAGACATACAGGTTCGGGAGGAGGATCAAATTCTCTACAAACAATGTCGTTACTTATGTAAGGATGTTGACAAAGCAAATAATGTCGCAATATAAAACGATTATCAGGTCTAACAGTTGTATATATGTAAGTATTATAACACACATATCTATATGTTTTACCGTATTTAACTGCTTCATCTTCTATTTTTGGCACAATATCAAAAGATGCTTTGCCTGCATCATTTAAGTAAAACTTTGAGCACAAAAAGTTGTATTTATCGTCTTCAAGAAGAAACTTTTCAACATAAACACCACAATACAAAGCGTTTTTATTAGCATAGCTATTTATGTCGCCTAGATTAATTGTTTCAGAAAAATAATTTAAACCAGGAAGTAAATTACCTGTTTTGAATTTTTCTACATGACTTTCTTTACTTCTTTCTCTACTTATTGATTCACTATCAACTAAACTATTATAATCTTTTAAATTGTTAAAATTAAAAGATTCTGGATAACTTTTATTTATAAACTTTTTTTCATAATTCTTGTTTTTAGTTAAAGACAGTTCTCTAGAGTAATTAAGTAAACTAAAGGTATCTTCTTCTATGTTTTTCTGGTCTGAAGAATAGAAGTTGCTATATTTATTGATTTCTTCGAATTTGTTGTCTAATATTAAAGTTTTTCTGTCTGAAAAAAGGTTGTCCATTTTATTAAAAAACTCTCTTTCTTCTTTGGTAAGGTTTTTGTTTATAAATTGCCTTAAATTGCTTGCTTCAATTTCTTCAAACGTTTGTCTAATATTAGGTATTACTGAATTTTCTTCAATATTATTTTCAATTTCTATTCTAATAAATCTATTTTTTGACTCAGCATTTCTATCTAGTATAATGTTGTCATCAAAAGTTGTTTCATTTTCAATATAGTTATTGTATATAAATTTAAAATTAATTTCTTGACTTCTTGTCGAGTTTGTAGCTGTAGATAATATTACATCATTAATACTGTTTATATTCATTATAAAACCTCTATGCTAATATAATAGTTGTAGCTTTTATCACTATCACTCTGAAGAGACTCAATATTACTATTTCTTATTCTAATAGCACTTATATCGTCTGCTTTTGCAAAAAGCTTTCTATTTATTGCAATACTAAAGACATCATAATAAATATTAGGAACTAAAGACTTAGCTATGTTTGTTATTGAAGTTTCTTCATCTAAGTTTAATAAAAACTTTTTGTAAAATTCTTGCATGTTAATCATTTTTAAATCTTGATCAAGATTAATAATGTTGTCTTTTCTAGTATTAAAATCATTAATATTTGATTTATAGTCATCAAAAATCTTTATTAAATCATCCAGTTTCAAAGAAGAGATGAGGCTAAGAGTTTTAGTGTCTATTAGATTTGATACATCAAAGTCTACATCTTTAACATTTTCATCAAGTGGACTTTGTGTAACAAAGTTTATATCTTTTAATGAAGAAGAAATTCTAGCATCTGTTACTGCTTTATTACTAATTTGTGTAATCAAACTACTATCTATTGACAAGGATTTTCTAATCATAATTTCTTCAACAACTTTATTAACTTCAAAAAGTGCAGTGTCAATATTTACAACGCTATATCTCTCAGATAATTTTTGAGTATCATTAAAAAATCCTATACTGTCTTGAAAAGAATCAGCATTAGAAAAGTTACTAGTAACATTTGTCAACAAAGGACAATAATAAAAGCTTTCAGACTGGTATTCTATTTCTGGAAATTTTAAGTTTACAGGAAGTATATTTATCTTGAGTAAGCCTCTAGGGCCTATTTTTTTAGCTGTTTTAAAACTTATGGGTATTTTTATGATGTCTAGATTATTAACATTATTACCTAAAACCTTTGTTTCAGATATGTACTGCAAGCCTTTTTTAAAACTTTTAAACTTATTTTCATAAAACAATTTTTTACCATTGAACACGTTCAAGTTTTTATATTTATCTAGATTGTTTCTAAAGTTATTGTTTTTTATAAATGTTTCACTAAATAAGTTTTTATAAAATATTTTTTCTTGAATTTCTTTTGAAAGATAATTTTGATAGAATTCGTCTTTTATTAGACTAATAAAATCTTCTTTACTAACATCGAATCCTTCAATTCGATTTGCTTCTTCAATTATCTTGTCTATACTTTCATTAAATTCTTCTATGTTTTTATTTCTTGAAGTTAAATTGTCTTCAAAATTCAAAAAATAACCATGAATTATATCATGACATAAAGCATTTGAAATATCACAATTATTTAAAATTTTATAAGAATTTTGCAGCTCAACTGATCTTTTTGTATAGATTTCTTGATCACTTCTATTTTGTCTAAATTGCTCTAAATCATAAAAAAGGTTACTTTGTTTTAAACTTTTTTCTTCATCAGTTATAATATTGAGTATTTTTTTAATATCACTGACAGCCATTTTCTTGTTGTCATTTACACCTACAAAAGTTGTAATACAATCACCACTATTTTTAATTTTATTTATAATTATTGTCAAGTAGTTTTCATAAGAATCTAAAAAGACTGAGGCGTAAGCTTTTAAAATATCTTTTACAGTTTTTATAAAAAATTCATTTTGATCAATAAAACTTAAAACGTCACTGATATTATTAAAATTACTAGTTTCAACATTAAAAATTTTCATAATATCAAAGCAAATTTGAGTTAACAAATTAGAAAAAGTATGACTTTTCTCTGCAAGATAAAAATAACTAAAAGGTATTATCACACTATCATCTTTGTAAGGAAGGTCTGGTTCAACTCTTATTTTATTAATTAGCGTGCCATCACCAGTATATCTAGATGTAGGCTTTTTATAGTTTAAATAACTTATTTTAAGATCGCCTGTTGTATTGTTTAAGTTGTCTAAATAGCTGTAGCCTTTTCCTACTAGCTTATTATCTTCTGTTTGTTCATAGAAGCATATTCCGGTCTCTTTTTTGTTGATATAAATATCATAATCATAAGCTAAAACAGAGCCTAAAAGTGCCAATGAATCTTTAAATCTGTCTACAACATCTTCTGAATTGCTAGTTAAACTTTTTCTATTACTGGTAAATACAATGTCTTGAGGAAGATCAAAGTTGCTTTTTTTTAGCGGGAAAGTAAGTGTTGAAATAAAACCGTCAGCAATATTAAATGTAATACCTCCATCACCATCAGTTGTTGTTATACTTGAAAGCAAATTTCTGCTATCCTTAAAAGACTTTACGTTTCTAAAAACATAATTCTTCTGGCAGTGTATATTTTTTTGATTATATATTAGTCTTGTTATTTCTTTAGCAAATGATTTTGAGTAAACTTTTTCTAGATGCTTATAAAACTCATAATTTGAACTATCAGATGAGACTTTTTCTTCTTGATTTAAAGTTTCAGGTTTGACATTTAAACCAGAAATCTGTTCATGTAGCCCTGACATTTTCATTAATGCATTAGATAAAATCATTTTAACTATTTTATTGATATTGTCAACATCATTAGAGTTTTTGTCTAATAAAGCAGTTGCCAGTAAAACATCAAATCCAAAGTAAGAATCATCTAGATATTCACCTTTTTCAAATATTTTTACATTATCACTTATAATTCTTTTAAATACTGTAGACTTATCCCTTGCAAAAGAGTTTGTGTATATTTTAGACAAAAATTCTCTATATCTCTCTGAAGAAAATATGTGTTTTTTACTTAACATTTCTTGATTATAATAATTACTAGAAGAATTTTTGACATCTGCAAAAGAAGTAACAAAATTATTTTTATATGATTTTTTATCAAATATAAAAGGGCTTTCTTCAAAAGTATCAATACTCGTTTCTTTATTGTTGCCATACAAAAGAACAAACTGGTATTCCGCGTTTAGTTTTGACTGGCACTTTTGAAGAAATTCTCTAAAAGGCTGTGTATATTCTTTACCTACTTTATCCTTAAATAAGTTGACAAAATTAGATATTGCAAAAGAAAAATTAGTATAATTAGTATTTGAATTACTCAAGATAGTCTTGGCAATAAATGAAGTCGTACTAGTAGAAGTAGTGTCTTCAGAATTATAATTTAAAAGTCTTTCACGTACTGGTTTTAAATAGAATATAGTATTTCTATCATTAAAAATATCAGGTTTTCTATTTTTAAAAGAATAATTTTTTAATTCTAGAGTTTCAATAAAAGTGTTTGAAGTATTAAAAACAAAAAAGTCTTCTATTAAAATAGCACCTTGCAGACTTAAAATACTGTTTTCGTAAGCATTATTTAATTTACCTATTAAAGCCTCATTCTCTGCTCTGACTTGTGCTTGTACTGCTAATTCTCTCTGTGATTCTAAAAATTGAGAATAATAGTCACCGCCTATCTGTCTATTAAACTCATACTCTAAAATGCCTGTTTTGTTATTTTTTATTGCAACATCAAACTTTCTTTCTTCTTCTATTAGTGTACTATTATCATTAAGACTTGTAACGTCAACTTCTAAATTAATCTGAGAGTTGCTACTAGCGCTTCCTTTTAAACCTAATAAAATATAATATATTCCTGTGATATGTTCTCTAACGTTATTTATATAAAATGAGTCTAGCCAATCGTCATCATCAATAGGGTCATCTTTTTTTAAAAAGAAGTCGTTTATTTTTGTAGAAAAAATTTCTTGACTAGAGTTTCTACTCGAATCATTATCACCAGTAAATTGATTTGAAAAATATCTTTCTGGGAATATAATAAAAGTTGGACTTCTATGTCTCATGTTTGTCTGCAAGTCTGTATAAAGTCTTTCAAAAACTTTTGGGCCAGGAACAAATTCAGTCCAATTTAGTGTCTGTCTTTGTGATTTAACAATTATATTAACAACATTATTATTTTGAATATTTTGATTTCGACTAAATAATGATCCTTTGCCAGCCACACTTAATCTATTTCTGTATGTATCATTTAAATTTACAAAATCAGGACTTTGAAAAAATATATCGTTTTTATCTATAAAAAAACCATATCTTCTATCTGTTAAATTATCAATAAAATGGTCTAAATAGTTTGTTTCTCGTATTGTAATTGTGTCACTTCTAAAAGAACCATTACTTATGTTTACAATTTCTTCATTAAAGTTGACTGGGTTATTTAGAATTCTGGAGTTAGTATTTAGGTGAGATAACTGTACTATTGGATATCTAGTCAGTGCATTAGTGTTTATAATTTGTCTACTATTAAATAATTCAACAGAATCAATATTGTCTGTATTTGGATAAAAACTATACATAGCAATAGCTTGATTTAACATTAACTGGCCTACTAATTCATCTGAGTTTATTATTGTGCTATTTAATAAACTCCCAAAAAAATCATAGTTTTTTTCTCTAAAAGAAAAACCTGATATGTTCTCATAAAAAATTCTTAAATCTTCTAGCGTTAACAAAGAGCTTTCTATACTACTTTGTTTATCAAAAAAAGCAATATCATCAAATCCTGACTTGTTTATTAAAAAGCTTAATGATTCTTTGTTGTTATTTTTAAATATTGCATTAATTATTTTACCATTATATTTGCTATTATTACCTACAATAAAATTTTCAACTATATTACCATAGTTTATCTCTGTTTCTAGGCGGTTTGCGAAAGTAGTAGACTTGTCAAGATTAAACATAATATTTTTAGCTTTGGAAATACTTTGTTCAGCTATGTTACTATGATCATTTACGTTTGTATATAACACAAATCTATCAAATATTGACTCACATTTATCAATTTCTCTATTTCTTATTTTATCAAAGCTGACGTCACTACTTAGCTGATCTAATACAAACATTAAATTTGTATCATATCCGCGAATAGGTGAATTAGGCGATTTTTGTTTCTTTAACACTTTTACGTTTTCGTGGGAAAGTATTTTTATTTCTTCTTTGTTATTTAGTCTTCTATCACTTTCTAATAAAAGAGAAACTTTTTCTATAGACAGAACTTTTTGATTATTAAACAATTTATTGTTGTTGTTTAATCCAAAAAATGCAAATCCCGGGTTTGTTGTTTGATTATTACCATATCCGAAAATATTAAACACATTTAAATCAATCAAGCCATAATCAGGAAAAACAGGATTAGTACTTGAATTATCTTGAGATCGTGTAGTAATCTCATCAGAACTAAAGTCGACTGTTGGTGCTTCTTGTGCTATTGTTTTTGCACCAGAAGCGATGATAGCTTTCGACTTCGATGATTCTGGTAAAACTGTATGTCTTATGTCGTTTTTAACTACAAACCTTTCAAAAGATTTGCGCTCAGATAAACTAAACAAGTCAGTAGACAATTTAGTGTTTACTATAAAATTGCTTGTTTTTTCTTCGCTAGACTGATTACTATTATCTGATGTTGTATTTTCTTGTAAAGTCTGGCTAGTGTTTTCAATGTTTTGAGTCAGTCTAGCTAATATCATCACGATACCCCCATGTATATAATATCAGGCATAAATATGTCAAGTCTTTCATCTAAAAAGTTAATATTTAAGTAATCTTCAACATAGTTTATAGCATTTCTTTGTGAATATTCAATTAACTTATTCTTAGGTATTATTGGAATATTTTTTAATATTGTATAATCTATGTTGTCTATATTTAAAACTATACAAACTCTAAAAATTATGTTTTTGACTACTAAAGGAACTTTTCTTACTCCCGTATTTCTGAAGGTGCCTCTATTTCGAAGTGTTGTAGAGTTTAAAAGCATTGAAAGAAAACTGTAATATTCACTATCAAATCTTTCAAAATTTATTTCTCCCCTGCTTATATTTGCAATAATTCTATTGTTTTCAATTTTTATATTCAGGCTTTGTGCGTATTTTTCTAGAAAAGATTTCTTAAAAGTAACGTAAGCACTTTCTTCATTAGAATAAAATATAAAGTCACTATTTTGATTCTGGCTTCTTGTAGTGTAATCAGGATTAAATTGTAAGTCTGCATAAAAGAATGCTTTTTTAACAACTTTGTTTTGACTATTCAAGTATTTATCAGTTAATAACGAAATATTTTCATCAAAAAGAACAATGTCTCTATTAATATCATTTTTTGTCAAAATAATTTTATTTCTAAACAAGTCTGCCTTGATTTTCGTAGAGCAATATTTTACGTTTTCCTTTAATAAATTAGTAAAAACATTGGAACTTAAGTCGTATATTTGTTCAGAAGTATTAAGTCTTTGTCTAGAATTATTTAAAATAGAAGACGGTATTCTTAACAATGAGCTGGCGAGGTCACTTGAGTCTTGTTGATTTTCAAAATTATCTTCTTGGTTTAAAATAGTTGTACTGTTTAACACAAACAAGTTGTTAATATTTGATATATCAATTATCCTTTTAGTTAAAACAGGGATATTATCATAATATTGAGGTGAAAATAAATTGTTTATTAGTTGTGTTAGTCTTGTTAAGTTATAATTAGGGTTACTAGTGTTTACAAAGTCTATAAAATTTCTTTTTTCTTCTTGATTATTTTCACTTTCTCCAAACATTGAAACAACACCGTTTTTCATTAAAACATAGTTTATCTTTTCTTCATACACAACTGTAAAGTCTTCAGATGAAATATTTTCAAAGTTATTAGTAGTAATAGAATTAATAACTTCAAGAACTCTGCTTTCACTTGCAATTCTGTCTGAAAGTCTGATTCCTTCAAAAAGACCCGGAATATCATTGTTTTTAATTTCTACGAAAAAGTTGTTGTTTTCTTTTATAATATTAGAAATATTTTTCATCATGTTATAAAAAGTCCTACTGCCTACCTCGATGTCATTTATAATAAGTGACTTTTTACATACTACAATTATATTGTTTAAAAGATCTCGTATCTCATCTTCAGTACTCAAAGTGTTTAGCACACTAAAATAGCCTAAAGTTTTAAAATTACTATTTAAAACAATATTGGACATATTAATTTTATATGATAAAGGAGAGTTTTTATTTAAAACATCACTAATTAAATTTAAATCATTTGAATCCTTTATAATTCTAGTTTGGTCGCTTATATCCCTAGAGCAAACATTATATAGATCTAACAACTGAATATTTGTCTGTCTTGAATTGTAAAATAATCCTTGTATGTTAAACGGACCAATTTCAATAAATGAGTCTGTAACGCTTTCATTAAAAAACATAATACTACAAGAAATAATACTGCCACTATTAGTAGGAGAATTAAAGTAAAGATTTAAAGATTCACCACTAACAAAGTAATTTTTTAAAATATTTTCTGAATTGATAAATATAGAATTGCCGATGGTCAAACTGTCGTCAAAATAAAATTCGCTAACATTAAATTCATCAGCTTCAGTCTGAAACTTTAAAGATATTCTACTTTCAAAAATATCTTCAATCAAATAATTTTGACTATCTATATTAATTGTTAATTTATATAAGCCACCTAACATAAAGTCTGTATATATGTTACCTGATGTCATTTTATTTAGTGTAGCTGTTATTACTCTTTTCTGTCTAACATCTATTTCAAATCTATATTTCAAAAAGTCTTCATAAAGTTGAACTATTTCGCTTAAGCTAACATTAAGATCTTTGTTAATTACAAATTCACGACTTTCATATTCTAGACAAAAAACAATATTTAATTTAGTTTCCTCTAATCTATTATCTTGCATATACAACATAATTTGTTGAATAGTTGTAAAAAGGTTAATATTGTTAATTGAAGAATAGGCAAAACTACTTCCTTGGTCTAAATCCTCAAAAAATGAACTATCCTCAGTAGAATTTAGATTTATTATATTCAGAAAACCGCCTATTTCTTCATGTTCAAATCCAATTCGAAGACTAGTTGCATTTTGATCTTGATTGCTGTTTTCAAATATCCTTTGCCAATTAGAATTAAATCTAATATTGAAACCTAACAGTGTGTTATTATTAAAGTTTTCTTCAATTGGAAACTGGTACCTATTAAATAAAATATTAAAGCTGTCCGCAAAACTATTTAAAGCAGTTTCTACATTTATTAAGTTTAAATCAATACTACTACTTACTACATATTGATCAATTGGTTTTGACTCTATACTAGTATTATCAATAACTTCTTCATTACTGTTTCTAGCGTAAACCTTTATAATAAATCTTTTAAGAATTATATATTCGACAGGTGTAGGTGATTCTTCATCTGTCGATGTCATTATTATTTGCTTGCTAGTAGTTTTTCTTTTAATTTCAGTCAAGTCTATTTTAATTGTAAAATTTTTATTTCTTAATTCATCTTCTTCGTTGAAAAAAATTGGAGCTGTAAAATCTAAAAAATCTTCTTGCCCTTTAGTAGAAACTATATTTTTAGCGTATATGCTTTTAAATAAATTGCTATTTGAACTTTCTGTTACTATATCGTTTAATTTTAATACGTCACTATTGATTACACTGTCTTTAACAAATAAAGGTTTTTCAGCTAGAGTAAATCCGTTATTTAGCTGATTGTTTTCTTCTGAAGTTTCATTAGGAGACATGCTTTTTATAAAGTTTACAGGAACAATTGTCGCACACAAGTCTTTTATTTTAAACAGCAAGCTTGCAGACACATTAACCTTGACAGGAACATATAGGTAATTCTCGTCTTTTTTTATGTTTTCTGAGTCTATTTCTTTAATTACTTGGTTTTTGTTTGCTTTTCTTAACATTTTACTCTGCTACCAATGTGAATAAGTTTATAAAGTAATAATCACTTATTTCTTCAAACTGATATGTTTTATTTTCTTTATTAATAACTTCTTTTATTTCGTTTTTTTTAAAAAACTTACCTATTAAATAAACATTAACATATCTTCCTTTTTTATTATCAAAAAAGTTTCCTAAATTGACTACGGGAAGCTTTTTTAGTTTATCTTGACTATCTATGTTGTGAATTTCAAAGCTAAAAACGTCGTTATTTGACATGTATGAGTTGTTTAATTCAAAATCAAAGCAAAATATCTTGTCTTTGTTTTCTTCAATTTTATTGACTGACTTTATAATAACATCTTTTCTTGAGTCTGTTGCTTTAATGTTATTTTTTAAGTCTAAAGTTTTAAATATAAAATCAATAGAACTTACATTGCTTTTTTCGATGTCTTCTATAATTTCATTGCCTAAAGATGATTGTGGTATTAGTTTTTTATTTTTAATATAGTCGCTAAACCTTTTGTCTTTTTTAACACTTTTAAGATTTTTGACGCTTTCTTCAACAAACTTTATTGTCGGGTATCTTCTTGTAAGTTGTGAATCTATAAAGTCAATTTCAGATCTAAATTTAATATTACTAAAAGACAGACCATTGTTTTCAACTACAGAATTGTTAGTAATCTTTTTTGTTGTTAAATATCTTTGTGAAGAAAGTATTTCTGCGAGTGTTGACTGTGTTCTATTTGTTTGAAATAAATTATTTTCAATATTATCAAAAGTTAATTCACTAGACAAATAATACTCAGGATTATTAACTAGCCCAGGATTTGTTGTAACTTCAAAAGGAAGATAATAAAACTCAGAGTCTGAAACTATTTTATTATCTTGTATCGAAGCTTCATAATTAATAGATCTATCAGAAAAAGTATAGTATTTAAATCTTATGTCACCAGATGCTAATTGCTTTCGGCCATTTTCTGTAAGCTTATAATCAATTAGTCTGTCTTTTTTATTTAAAAAACCTGCCATTTACTTTACCTAACTAAAATACTTTTATAAATATCATTGTTTAAAACTTGCTTTATGTTATATCGTTAATAAAATTATCTGAAAATGGGCTCGGCGTAGAAATTTTGCTATGTGGATCTTTATTGTAAGATAAATCAGGCACTTGAATTTCTTCTAGAAATACATTTTTAAATTTTTTCTGAACTGTATAGAATATTTTATTGTCACTATCACTATCTCTGTAAGGCAAATACTTGTATTCATATAACTTATCAAAAGGTTGACCAAAGCTTCTGTAACTGTATAAAGACTTATTTTTAAATTTTGAGTCTTTGACGATCGTTATACTACTTGACTCAAGATGAAAATCAATTTGATTATTAGCATTAAGATTAATAAAAAATAATACCAAATCACTACTTAAGTTCATCAATCTTGGTTCTATTTCTATTTTTGCGCCTGACGTTCCTGACGTTCCTATATAATTAATACCTGCACCATTGTAGATAGACATATCAACCAAAAAACTCGACAGACCTAATTTAATATCATATCCTGAAAGTGAAGCATCGCTAATATCAAATATATATTTTCTGCTTTCTAGTAATTTTGCGTTAAGACAGTTCTTTTGATTAAAATAAACTATATTGAAAATTTCTTGCAATTCTACGTTAATTACTTCTAAATTGTTATCGTCTTCCAAAACTATTATTTCATTATTTTTTTCGATAACATTATAGCTTGTAAAAGTCCCTGTATCTGATGCAAAAAACAGTCTTTTAGGATTTAAGTTGTCATTTCCTGCACTAGAATAAAAATCTTCATAAACAGATAAACTTTGACCTAAAGATCCTGATGACAGTATCTCTGTTACTGTCGTGTCGTAATAGGCTCCTTTATTTAAGTAAATATTATTAAGTCCTAATTTATCACACACATTCTTATTTTCATAAAAATTAATTTTTTTTGTATTTTTTAGATTAAAATTAGTATAATTTGCCTTGCCGTTTTTTGTTTTATATTTTCCTATTAAAGTAATTTTAATATTATCAAAAAGCATAAAAATATCTTTAGAATAGTTAGAATTATTAAAGAATTTCATACTAGGATTAAAGCTAAAGCCAAAAACTATTTCATCTTTTGGGCTTATTATGTAAGAATTTTCTTTAAAAATATTCGTGCCTAAAGTTATTTCTTTTCCGTTTTCGTCTTGTGTAGTCTGATTGTTGATGCTTTTAGTAAAATCAGACTTCATTGATCTCTCTGTGTTATATTCAGTTCCAGATCGACTTTTAAACTTGCTATATGGGTAAATATTAGAAGATGTTATTGATTCTAAAGCGTCATAATGTACTGGCGTTCTAACTTTTCCGGACATCGTTATTGTCTTGTTTTCAAAAATACATTTTGCCGAGTAAGCGTTGTCTGGAGTTGTAAGTTCTTCGTAAAAAAAGTCAGCATTTTTTTTAATGCTTTCGTAGTCAATGTTGTCAATACTATTTGATCCTGATGAAAAATTTACTAATGACAAATAGGTAACTAATTCTCTCTGGCTAGCTTGGCTTTCCTCGTAAGAAATATCAGTTTTACTTCCTTGAAAAATATCGAAACTTTCATTAGTCTGATTAACATTTGTTTTATTATGGAAAAAATTTAAGTCATTGACACTATATTGTATACTAGAATTTGTAATGCTCGTTTGACCAGTTTCAGTATCAAGTGTTGATTTTTGATACGTCCCGCTTTCTAAATTTAGTTTTGTAAAAGAATTTTCGTTTAAATTTTTTCTCTGATTCAGTATGAAAAAGTTTAAAGAGTTTAATATTGAATGATTTAAGCTATTTTCAACTTCTGAAAGATTTGTACCTATAAAGCTTATTTTTACTTTTTCAAGTACAAAAGGTTTTGATATATAACTGTCTAATTTTAATAAATGCCTATCCATAGCTTTGTATCTACTGTCAAACGGAAAGCCAAAAGTATTTATCGGTATACCTAATGATTGATTTTTTATTTTTGTTTTACCAGATTCTGGTGATATAGAATTAAATGCCAAAGGTATATCTACGAGATCTTCTTCACTTTCAAAAAAGTCTACTGCACCTTTGCCTAAATAGTCCCACTCACTATCATCAAAGTTATAATAAACAATAGGACTGTTAGAAGCTATAAAAGTTTGATTATTTATCGTTACATGGCTATTATTGTTTTTGTTAAGTGAAAGTCTACAAGGATTGTCAAACTTAAGATTGATATTGATTTTTTCTTTTTTCCCCTTCAAGTCTGATTTGTTTTCAATTACTGCGTCATCATATGAATAGAAATTTATACTTTCATCTAAAAATTGCGTTTCTAAGTTTTTATCATAAAATATAGATTTTGTTAATCTTTGAACTTTTAAAGTTGTATCAAATTCATTTGGAGTGTGTAAAATGCTGCTTTTAGACTTAAGATCATCTTCTATTGGAATAACAGGATTAACTAGTTTTTCTATGAAAATATGTGTATTGTCGTCATTATAAGGCGTAATTTTATTTTCTATTTGACGACTGTTATGGAAAGTATTTTCTTTAAAAAAAGATCGGCTATTTGTATTTTTTTTAAAAATATTTTTTAACGATCTTGTCAAGATGCCTGACTTTTTTCTATACTCACCATTAATTTTTAAATGTTGCTTTTGTCTTATCTTTGGCATTAGTCTAAACTCTCATGAAAAACTATTGATTCTCTTCCTAACGAAATAGATAAATCAACTGTTTTACCATTATTGGTAAAAATTTTATCTTCGTTTAATCTATTAAAAAAATTAGCATTATTTAACAGCACTTGATTTAAATTATTATCTCTTAACTTGTTTAAATATATTTGTTCGTCGTTTACAACTTCTGGATTGTTTCCATTAGGGTCAAAATCAAGATAAGGCATTATTTTTTGTTGTTCAAAATCTGTATATCTAGGTTCTCCAGAAATTTTGTTAATCTTTTTAAGTGTAAAAGATGTTTCTGATATTTTTGTTATTGGATTATATGTTACATTAACTTTGTCGATTACATTTTTGACATTTTCATTGTGAAGATAACCTTCTAAAACACCATCTTCAAAAAATAAGTTATCTCTTGTATTTTTAATATAATAACTTTTTAAAACAATATTTTCATCTAAAGAATTTTTTCCACTATTTAACATAAAGCCTCTAAACCCTTTAAATCTATCAACACCTATCGAGCTTAGTGTAATTTTATTCATTATGTCAAAAACGTTAATTCTTCCTCCTCTTCGATGAAAGCTTGTTTTGTTAAATCTTAAAGGATACACATAATTCAAGACATCGTCTTTGTCTAGGTTAACAAACTCTTCTAAATTAAGATTTGAAAAATCTTGATATTCTTTTTCATCAAATTCTAAAAAAAGCTCGTTTCCATCAAGATAGCCAAGTGTCCTGTCAAAAAACTCTGTGTTTGATTTTATCGCTTTGTAATTAACTTTTTTATCAACAAAAGGTTCAATTTTATAGTTACTTTTCTCTCTAAAGTCTTGATCGTGTTTTTGATCAATAACAGTTTTTTTTACGTTACTGAAAAAATTGTATTTTAGTTTTATACCTATCCAGTTATTATACTTTTTAAAAATACTTGGTGAATTGTTAGTATAATTAGACTTAAACGAATAATCAATAAAATATCCTTCACCTTCTGAATAAACATGATCAGGAAAACCTGTTATTTTTACACTTTTCATATTAAGCCTCTTATCTACTTAAATGGTGTTTTTATAAATTTACTATTACTATTGGATGATCTATCAAATATATCTGATCTAATATCAGTTTCTTGCCAGTATACTTTTTCAAAATGACGTAAGTTATATCTTGAATAGTTTATGTCTAAGTCAATAACTGGGAAACGACTTTCTGACATCTTGTATTGATATTTGTGTCGTTCAGCAATACTTGACTCATAAACAAAGTTAAATCCTTGATAGTTTACTTTACTTGGAACTGCATCGTGCAATAAATTCTCAAGTATATTATCAAAATATTTATAAACCTGATAAAGCTGCTTTATGTTAATTTCTTTCTCTAGTTTATCGTAAAATACATTTCTTAGCTCATACAAACTTTGATATTCTGGTTCATATAGATTTGATCTATTAGCTAAGCTCTGTGTAAAAAAGTCACCAACTAATATTAATTTAGATATTTCTTTATTTATAAAATTACTTGAAGAAAAGTCGATAGAAAGTCTTATGTCTTCGTATTTTGAAAAATCAATATCAACTTCATAACTAGGGTTAACTAAATAGTTATTAAATTCTTTTGATAGACTTTTGTCTTGGAGTGAATTTATATTTACTCTATTATAATTTTCAGGATAATCTACACTGTTGCTTTGCTCCAAAATTACGTAGTCCATTGTTTTTATAAAATCAAATTTAGTAAACGTATTAGGAAAATACACTCTATTTTCAACATTATTGTTTCCTAATACATCATTGTAAATTGTAACAAATCCTGCTGAAGTGTCAATATTATCATAGCTTTCTTTAAAGTTTATGTTTACCTTCAAGTCAGACAAACTTTTAAAAATATTTTCATTATTTTCATTATGCGTGCCATGACAAAAAATATCAGTTTTATGTATATTTTTTTCTTTGCTCGAAAGAACTTTCGACCATACACGTAGACCTATGATTTTTCCTTCAAAATCACTATGGAAGTCCATGTTAGATAAACTATTTATATCATTTGAATCATACATATCCAGAGGACCAACTCTAAGTCTGTAATTACTAAGATCGACACTTTTGTTAATTATGTTAACTTTACAAAATTCGCCTCTTATTGGCTGAAGTCTTGAGTTTAAATCAGAGTTAACAATTTCAATTTTATACTCTGAACAATCTATAGATTTATTTCTCTTAGTAACACATAGATAATAAATTTTTCCAGACAAAAGATTAACGTCATCAATTTCAGCTGATTTTATTTCTGTGTTTAAGTTTACTTCATTAACAAATAGCTTAAGCTTTCCTTTTGATGACGAGTTTTTTTCTCTTTCAAAAATAACGTTTATATAAGGAGTGAAAACATTAGAGCTCGTTTGCTCAATATCAATTCTAAATAAAGATTGTTTATTATTATAGTTTAGTTTTTTTAAGTGATCAAATTTTACAAACGTTTCAACTGACCAATTTTCAGATAAATCAAGAACATTTTGCTCATTACTAAGATTAGACTCTAAATAAACTCTATTTGTCGGCTGAGAGCCGACAAAAACTGTCGGACTTAACATGACTTTATTTTCAAAAAAGTCAATATGCTTTAGTGAAGTTAGTTTTTCTTTAAAACCATGATACATATTAAGTTTATTTTGTGAATTGAATTCTCTAATATTAACAAATAAGTCAGGATCTAAACCAAAACTATTAAAAACTGACTTTATTGAATTGATTGTTCCTTTGCTTGTTAAGTAATCTTGTGAGTTAATTAAAAACCTTTTCCATAAATTATTTTGAATTTGTCTAATAGAAGATTCATTTATTAACTCGTCGTATTCTAAATTTTTACTATTAAGTTTTTCTAATATAGGACTAGGGAATATTTCTTCAAATTTAAATCCTAATTGTGATACTGCGTAAGGCAGTATTATGCTAGTGTGATTTTTATTTTTATTTAAATCATCATAGTTGACTTGTAAGATAGATGAAATTTGATCTATATAACATTTAAGTTGGTCAAAAAATCTAGCCCAAGTAGTAATAAGTTTTATCAAAAGACTACTTTCAGGATTTTTTACTTCTAAAAGATCGATCTCTTTGCCAGTAACTGTAGATATTCTTTCTTTCGTAACAAATATATCATTATTTCCACTAAAATCTGAATCTTCTACAAATAAATTTTTAGGAAAAAATTTATAAAAGATATTTGGGTTGACATTATCGTATTTTCTTGCTTTTTTAAGCAATATTTCTTGATTATCTAAAATATTTCCAAACCTAGGAAACAAAACTGGATTATTATCGTCTTTTTCATAAATAATTGGAGTATTAATATTTTCTTGTTTAGCTCTAAAGTCTTTAATCTCTGATAGTGTGTAAAGTAAATTTAGATCGCTGAATTTTTTTATTTTTCCATGGGTTTTATGACCACTATTATCTAAAACAATATGATTATTTGCATACTCACTTGAAGGTTCATTAAAAGTATAATATATGTTAAGGCCAGCCTGTGCATTTATGTTTATATTTTTACCTTCAAAAATTTCTTTGTCACTTCTAGGTGCAACAAAAAATCTAAATTCATCTATATAACCTTTTAAACCAGAATCTTTTATGACACTCAGGTTGTTATCTCTTGTTACAATATGATTATTTCCGTTACCAATAAAAAAAACAGATTTTTTAAAATTTTCAGAAAATGTTGTATTTTTACTTAAATTTCCACTATTGTTCGAACTTGTTCTAATTCCATTTAAGTAAAACTTACAGTGCTTCTTACCTTTCGCGTTAAAAAAAGAAAAATTTATATGACTAAATTTACTAAGTGGTACGTCGCCAGTGCATATATGGTAATTTTTATCATGTGTAATAAGAACATTAATTTTACAGAATTTTTTGTTTAAAACTTGATCCTCGTAAAAGTTGTCAAGGTATATTGTAATTCCATTGTTATTGTAAAGTTTTTGAAAAACAATTTGTTTTCCTAACTGCATATTACTGTTAACACTGTTTATGTATATCCAAAAGTCAAAAGAAAACTTTGCGTTATTTATATCGATTAAACCTAATTTTTTATCATTTTCATAATCTTCAAGAATATTTCCTGTTACATCATTTACAACGACTGTATTTTCTCCATCAAGTTTTAAGTAACCTTTGTTTTTAGGTATAAAATTATCGTAAACATATTTGGTAAAACCATCTAAGCTGTTGAAGTACTGTTTAAAATAATATTCACTTTTATCATAAGGAAATTCGTTTAAAATCTTGTCATAGGAGTAATGAACTTTGCTAACGGCTGAGTCAAAAAATACATGATTTTTAAACTCAGAGAAGTCTACACTCTCTAATTGTTGTGTAGTAAAAAGACCTTCATAATCATCTATTCTTCCAAGAAATTCTGAAACATTTTCAGAATTTTCCTCTCGATTTTGTCTATTAATATAGCTTTGTCGTCTTGTTCTTTCAATAGAAGAAGCTGTATTTACGTTAAAAATACTTTGTTTTTTAATAATTTCGCTTCGATTTTTTATTTTTTCTAACGTGGCTGTTCCAGGTTGTCTAGACATTATTCAAACCTTACTACGAGTTTATCGTCTTTGATTTTTTTACTTAAACCTGTAAGAGGGTCTGTGTATTCAAAAGTGAAACCAACTCTTAGATTTTTATAAATACTTGCTGCAAATAAGTTTGCTATATAGTCCTTACCGTTAAAAACTAACAGTGTATCATCAAAAGTTTTATCGTTTGCTATTATACTTTTCTTAGAATCAAAATCATACATTGAAAAGCTTATGTCTCCTAAATCTTCTGAAATTATTTGATGTGGAACATTAATAGCAGCGTGCTGTCTAGCGATGTCTATAAAACTAAATTTTAGAGTTTTAATGGAATCGTCCGCAGAAATATTTTTTTGTTGTGTATCTAAAACTACTCTTATTTTCTTAAATAAATCTTCTTCGCTCGACTCAGGCTGATAAAATTTAACATCTTCAGATTTTGTTGTAAATTCAATACCTGACTTAATATCAATAAATTTAACTTTTACAACTATAAAGTTTTTATCTTGAAGTTCTTTTTTAAAAGTTGAATTAGACTCAAATCTACTAATAGTTGTGTTTGGAATAGTAAATTTTTTTATTCCTTCTAAAACAGAGCCTTTGTAGTTGTAGATAGAATTAGCAGGTATTTGCGAATCAAAGATATTCTTTTTGACAGAATTTCTAGTTATTACCAATGTTTTTTGTATATCAATATTAGTTGTAAAGATATCAGATTCTGAAGTTGTATTATTTTCAATTGTTATTGTTGAGTCCAGTGCTGTTATTGTCAAACCTTGCAATGTGGAATCATTTACTTTTGTCTGGATTTGTTGAGCTATTTTACTAATTGCGTCTGGCAGCGTGATATTACCTTGTCCAAGACTAAATAAACCAATATAAAAATTACCAGCTGCACCATCACCAGTAATGTCATTATCATTTGAGTAAGATATTCTAATGTTAATTGATTGGCCTCTCGAGTCTGTAATTTTAAAAGACGTATCTGCTAAAGGGTTTCTTAAGAATCTTACACTTTCTGTTTCTCTGACATTTCCTAAATATTCTAATTTCATTATTTGAGAATCAGAAGAAAAATTAACTAATTTTTTATTAATCAAGTTTGTTAAATAAAAAGTTTCTTCATTATTTAAAAATCTTTTTTTAGTGTCATAATTGACACTTTCCAGATTTTTATCTTTTATTTTTATTTCTAGTTTAGGTCTTTTATACTTGTTTGATAAGTTTCTACTACCTAATCTTTTGACAAAATAAGTGTAACTATCAAAAATATTTTCCAGCGCAAAATCAATAACAAAAGTTTGTGTCTTGTTACCTACTTGATTATTATCTCTAGCAGATGTTAAAAATTGGTATACATGATTAGTAATATCAAACGTTACATCTTCGTTCCCATTAGTAAAAGAAATTTCCTGCTCAAAAGAAGTTGATGTGTCTATGTCATCGATAGTAACCATTCCTTCCGTAGACCATTTTACAGCAGGAACGACTAAAGAATTTATTATTTTAAAGTTTGCGTCCCCAACATCAGAAAATTGTATTATATCTCTCCCTAAGCCTTCGTTAAAGTCATTAACAAGAGGCCTAATTCTTAATTTGAAGTTTCTTGGGCTCGAAGAGTCAACTCCGACATCTGTTAGCCTAATATAAGCTTTAAAGTCTGCACCAGGATCTGAATTTGAAAAAGATGATTTATCTAAATCTTCAACGTGATCGTCATATATTTTTTGTAAGTCATATGTCAATAAAATAGCACTATGCTCAAATCTTATAAATTTTGTTATAGAAATACTGTTCTCGTTACTAGGTAGCACTGGCACAGTATCACCAGAGATCCCAGGTTTGTTCTGTTGTAATAAAATTCTATCATTATCTAGTTTATATGCTGTAATATCAAAAGTCAAACCATTATTAAAACTATTTACATTATTGATTGCGCTAATAAATCTGTCTCTTTTTTCTATAGCTGTATTTGCACCATTTAAGCCTATTTTAACTTTTTTGTTTGCGCCGTCAATCTCAACAGAACCATCAACAGTTTCTTCTAAAGTCCTTATTATAAAAGTAATACTATTACCTAATGAATCTTTTAGTGTAAATGTATTACCATTAACAATTGTATCATTAATAGTAATCATTGCTCTAGACTTAACATTTTTATTTTCACCTACAATTTTAAAAAGGTCTAACGTTGAAGCTTGGCCAAAATTAGCTTCAATGCCTTTATTGAATTGTGTCGACATATCAGTGACAAAAGTATCTTTTAAAGCTGTTTGTATTATTATCATAATTTATCCGTTTCTAACTACGATATCATAATCTAAATGTTTAAGTTCAAAAATACCGCCTCTTTTTGGAAAAACAAAACCATTTAAAAATTCTTGTTTAGGAGAAAACATGTTATTAGAGTAAGTAATATTAATCTCGTCAAATTCATCAAAAAAGTTATCTTGAAAAGATTTTGAACGAATAATATTCTCAGGCAATGTAATTAAGCTAGCTACACCATCTGTATTTAAAGTAATATTTATAATATCATTAACATTAATTGCTTCATTTATTTGTAATGTATCAAACCTCATGTTTTCATCTATTCTTGTTATTAGATCATCTAAAACGCTTTCAACGATAAAACCTGATTTAACTGACACTGTTAAGTCAATTGAAAAATTGTATATTGGTGTATCGATTATGTTAAAACTGTCTCCTAAAACTCTAAATTGATTAATATAAGTTTTTAAGTTCTTTTTTAATGCATCGTTTGAATTAACGTAAAAACCTGTTTGATCTTTACATACAATATAAAGATCTTTTGTTAAATTCGTAAAAGGATTTTCTAGTATTGCAATTTTATGAACTTTGCCATAATCGCTTGGCATCGTGTATATTCTTGATATAAGATCTTTTTCATTTACTACTCTATTCTGAGAAACAATACTTGAAGGAATTTGCAACTTTAATTCTTCGATAGTTAATCTATTAGTTCCACCAATTGCTTTTTGTTCGTTGACGACATCAAGTGAACCTTCTATTTCATCTAAAATAGTATCAATATCACTCCGGCTATCAGAAACATTTGGCAAAACAATTATTGATTTTTCTATGTTAACAATACTTTCAGCTGGAACGTTTGTTTGAATTCCTCCACCGTGTACATATGTAATAGTCACTGTCTTGCCAGCAGGGGAAACACCTAATGTATTAGACGTGATTAATTTGTTAGGGTCAAGTGATTTACTCAAGTCGTAATCTCTATGTTTTAAAGGTAAAAGCAGATCTTCAGGATTAGTTAAAATATTATCTTCTATTTTTTTTCCTTTGCCGTTTCCAAATCTTATTACAGATGTGTTGTTATTAAAATTATTTTCTAAAACATATCTAAAAGGTGCAGTTGTTGGATATAAATAATTTTCGTTAGCATTTTCAACTTTTTTATAAATTGTGTTTTGACTTAAAAAGTCAACTTCATAATATTCATTTAGATCGTTATCAACTACTTTAAGTATTTTTTGAACGTTTGTGTTGTTTAACTGGTATGATAAAAATAGATCTTCATTGTTTCCTGAGAAGCTTACAGTTTCTGTAGTTACTTCACCTGATGTGCATAAACCTTTTTTTTCTAAAATTAGTGTCAACGGTAAGCCCTCATCATCAGTCTCTGATACTGTTTTTTTAGGGCCTATTCTAAAATCAACATCTTCTGTAAGAATAAAGGATGGGCCTTCATTTGAAGATAGTTGTGTGCCTTTTTTAATTATAGGCAGCATAATAGGGTCTGGCTTTAATAAATTAACGCTTTCTGCATTGCTATCTAAATCAACTTCAATATAAAAACTTACATAAGCACTTGAAGGTGAAGCATTTCCGCCTTTAATACCTGCACGTCTAAGATGACTAGTAATATTTTGATTATTTGTAGCAGTCTCAAAATTCAATTCATTAAATTGCTGTTCTGTATAAAAAGCTAATGAGTCGCCAACAATTGCTGCAAAGTCTAACAACATGCCTCCGAGAGACGCTTCAGAAAAGTCATTGATTTGATCTTTAAAATTTGATTTTGCGTAAGAAAGAAGCTCTTTCCTAAAGTCTGTAAACGTCTTGTTTACATATTGGTTTTTTCTTTGATTTTCTAATTTTTCTTCAATGTTTATGCTCATTATATAGACCCTTTAATTAATAATTCAATAGTATTTGGTATATCTTCTATTCCTAAAATGTCTAAAGTATATGTAATAGTAATTAAAAAAAGATCAGCTTCACTACTCACATCTGTAGGAACTAAATCGCTTTGAAAATCTTTTAGTTTAATACTTGGAAAGTATTTTTTTGTATTTTTTTTAATATCTTCCATTGCTATAGCTTCTTTTTCTCCTAAAGAAATACCCGTGCTATTGTAAATATTAAATATTGAAAGACCAAAATCAGGCTTGCATAAAAGCTCACCTTTCTTAGTAGATAAAAAGAATTTATAGTTATTTGAAATTTGTTTTTGTACTTCAAAATTCATAGAAAATAAGTCTTCACTAACTCTTCTACCTTTTGACAAAGGAAGTCTTATACCTAGTGGCTTTTTAGAAGTTAAAGGTAGATTTATAGCCTGATTTTGCTCTAGTAAATCTTCTTTTTCTGTTACACCTGTGTTTAAATAGTCTATTGTTGCCATAAATTCACCTCAAGTATAAATATTTATAAGAAAAGCTACACTCAAGATGTTTTACTAATTTTGCTCAATATTTTATCAATATTGTCTTCTATTGACCGTAATCTTTGGGACAATTCTTCATCTCTTTTCATTTTAACATCATTAATTGAGCTCTCAAGGTTACTTTGTATAAGTAAAAATTCAAGATTAAATTCTTCTATCGCAGCTAACATATTAGCACATAAAACTGCGACAGAAGACGTTATAGGTGCTAATGCAGTAGCAACTTGTGCTCCAGTAACTGGATTTGCTGCAGTTGCAGGTGTGCTTAAAGGTGTAAGACTGGCTGCAGTTGCTGTTGCAATACCGTTTGCTGATGTTGTTATTTGACTTTTAAGATTATTAGTTAAAGACTCAAAACTATCAACAATTGTTCTATGTGTTTCTCTAAACAAGTCTTTGGTTTTATCCATGTCTTCCCTGTTCACATCAAGAATTTCATTTAAATATTCTTTTAGTTGATTTCCTAGCACAAGTTGCTGACTGGTTGAACTTTCACCTAAAATTACTAGTGCACCATTATATTCCTTGTTTTCGTCTAGTTGATTAGACAGATTATTTTCTATAAGACTTTTTTTTATTTTATAATATTCACCATTTCCAATAAAAATTCTGTTTGAATCTAAAAACATATCACCGTTATTATTTATTCTAAATATTGAATTTAAATTCTTGTTAAATATACTGTTATAGTATTCTTTAATAATTTTAACGCCATCACCACCTACCCTTGAATATAAATTAATATTACTAGAAGAAATATCAACTGTTGGATTTTTAATAGAAGGCAATATACTGTTTCTATTTTTAATATAATAAAATGTTTTATATTCTTTTGCCTCGTCCAAGAGACTTGAATTTGTAATTTTTCCCTTAACAGTCACATCGCTGGTTACATTTAAGTTAAAAAGTGTAGAGTAATTTTTTAAAAATAAAGATTCATTATTACCAGCTTCACAGATAGATATTTTTGAAGCATCTTCTACTATACTAAAAACACCTTCATTAACGCTTTCAGGAATTACTTCATCAGAGAAAACAGAAAACAAATTAGGATTTTTAAAATTTTCTTCTTCGCCGTCGAAAAGAAGTTTTATTGACTTATTTGGGTGACTAGGAAAATATGCATTAAAAACTTGAAGCTTAGAAGTTTCTGCTTGATTATTGTAAAAGTTACCGTTTACTAAACTAAAAGTATTTTCTGCAAAGGCTCCTGCACCAGCAGAAATGCAAACTTCTCCACTTCCTTTCTTGTTTTTACTATACCCACTAGAATAATTATTAGTTGTAAGCTTTAACAGCGTATTATTTGAGCCTTGAAATACTAAATCATCAGAATTAGGCATAATTGCAGGTATACATGTGTTCGGATATTTGCTTTTTAAATCTTTAATTAATTCAATTTCGTCTGTGTTAAGTTCAAAGGTTGTTTCACCAAAATCGTTTGTTGGCTTAATAATGCTGTTTTCTGCAATTTTTTTAAGATTTTTAATATCAAGCTTTTCACTCGTTGAAAAGTCATTGATGTCTATATTTTTGCTATCAACTAAGCTTTTTAAGTTAAAAGCAAAGTCTCTGTCATTATGTGTATAGTTAACGTCCTCTGTGTAATTTAAGGCATGAACTCTACTAAGCCAGTAAGAATTAACTTTATAAGAATCAGACTTTTTGTTATATGGATCTTTAAATACCCAAACATATTCGCCAGGTTTAACAGGCATTTTAATATGTGACGAGAAAAAAGGAAGTGATACAAAAGTATTTGTGTTTTCTTGTGAGTCCAGCATTATACTTTTAGAAAAAATAGTTCCGCTTGGCAGGCTTTCTAGAAATAAAATTAAACCTAGATCAGGAGTTCCTTCTATGACTGCAGGAAAGAAAGATGAAATAAGACCTCTATCGTTAAGGTCACTATAAATTTTTTGTGAGTTTGCTCTTTGATTCTCTATTGTATAGAGTACTCTTGATTTTAAAAACATAAACTTGCTCTAAACATTAATTTTACTAAATATATCATCATCTGATATTACTTCCGACTTTTCTTCTTCTTTGGCTATGAGTTCAGCTAATTTAAGTATTTGATCATTTGATTTACTCATTCTTTCAACATATTTTGCCATAATACTTCCAACGTTCATATGCTCATTTGTGCCTCCTGTCATCGAAATATAAGCGTCGTTAAATAACATCTTTGCTTTTTCTCTATCTTCTATAGCGTTAGAATAGATTTCTTTCCAGAGCATTTTTTTTTTATTCTCTAACGAGTCAATGGAGTCAAGAATGTCTGAAAAGTTTTTTATTTGATCTTCTTTTTCGCTATTTTTATCGATTTTTTTTGATATTTTATCTATATTATCCATTTTTTTTCCTAAAATAAGTCAAATTCTTTACCATGGCCACACATTTTTCTGTAGTGCTTTCTTATTGTTGATAAACTTGAACTAAGTTCTGAGCTGTTAAGACCCGATATTTCTCTAAGATATACAAAAACTGCTCGTTTATTTAAATAGTCTAAATTATTAGCATTTTGAAATATTTGTTTTACAGCGTTTATGCAGCGAATATCTTTTTCATCTTTGAGCTTTTCTTGAATACGCCCAGTCATCTTCATAAATTTAGGCAAGAATTCAGCTTTATCAATAGCATCAATGTATAACTGTCCGACATCAGGAGCTATTCTATTGAGTTGTTCTTTTTCATAAGACGTAAAACCTTCATTACAATCGGTTGATATGTTTCTTTTAGCATTTTTCATAAGTCTTCTTGAGTGTATTGTAAGCCAGTTTTTTGCAACAACGTTAAAATAAGAAAAAGCTTTTGTACCGTTTTCAGGTTTCCACTTGTGTATTGTTTCAAATAAAAAAGTTACACAATCATGCTTTAAATGATTAATGTCTTCTGACGAAGACTTAAACTTGTAAACAGATACTAAGTTGTGAACAAGTTCTGAAAAGGCTGGATGAATATGACTAACATATATAGCGTCTTTTCTTCTTTTGGTTTTCACCTGCTGGTATTCTACTATTTTTTCTTGTGTTTCCATTGAAAAATAATAGTTTTTTTTCTTCTTTTTTTTCTTTAAAGACTTTTTATCAACTTCTTTTACATTTTTAGCCAAGACATTCCTCGTTTACTAGATTTCTTCTTCTTCTTTCATTTCCTCTTCTTTTTTGTTTACTGAGTTCGAAAGAGTTGCAGCAACTTCTAAGACAATGTCTTGCACTTCTATTACTTCACTTATAATATTTTTAATTTCTGGACTATCATAAAAAACGGGTATTTTAGCTATCTGATTTAGCCTGTTATACTTAATATCTATTCTATCTAGCGCTTTTTCTATAGAATCCTGAACATTTAAAACTATTAACGCAAACTTTATACAAAAATAGCAAAAGAAAAAATTAGCTAAAATTGATAATATTAACATGTAGATCATTTAAAAATTGCTCTTAAAAAATTTATTATAATTATTTAATATTTTACTCATATTAAAATTTTGTTTAATTATTTTTTGCCTGCTTGCAGCAATGTCCTTGTAAAATTTTATGTTTTCAAAGAATATTTTTAATTTATTTAACATGTCATTTTTATCAAATTCAGCCCATTTAGGGCTTTTATCTAGATCTACAAAGTTTATGTCATTTTTAAATTCTATTAAATCAAAATTAATTTTTAAAAAGTCTTCTTGCAAAAATTCTTTATAAGCTGAGTAATTTGTTGCTATTATTGGAAGACCGCAAGAAGCTGCTTCAACTAAAGGTAATCCCCAGCCTTCTGCTCTTGTTCCGGTAAGCATACAAGTTATTTTATTAGACATATACAAGTTTTTAATTTCTTGAATAGAAAAATTACCAAACAAAAAAGTAATTTTGGATAAATCTTCTTGATCAATATTTTTCTGAATACTATCCACAACTACATTTTTTAATTGCTGAGTATTTTTACCTGCGTTTACTTTAAGAATAACACCAATGTCTTTGTTTTTACAAAATTTAACAGCGCATTTAATTGTTTTTATAATATTTTTTCTATCTGCATCTGGGTGTGAAGCTGTAATCTGTCCCATTATCAATATGTTTTTGTCATACTGCAAAAAGTCAAAATAACTTGAATCTTCTTTTATGTGGTCAAATTCATTATAATACCACTCGTTTATTACTTTTATTTTTCTTTTTAGTTTTGTTTTACTGTTATTAGAAGTCTTGACAAAAGACATTCTGGTGAAATCTGAAGGTGTTATTATAATATCCATCAGATTGCATGCTTCAATCCAGCTTTCTTTAACAATATCAGCTTCAAATCCAGCAGTTACTCCTACGTTTTTGCTTGCTATGTTTGTCCATTCATTAGGCAGTAATACTTGATATGAAACATCAAAGTCAATATTTGCAAAATTTTTTCTTGCATAGTCTAGCATTTTTTTTATAATACCGTTGTTAAACTCTTGGTTTAAAATCCACGAGGTATTACCCCAGTCTGTTGGTTGTAAAAACAAGTCAATATCATTTCTTTGTGACAAAGCTGTAAAAACTTGTCTTGAATGTACTCCGTAGCCTGAGCTTGTAAACATTGGGCCCTTTAATAAAACTTTTTTTACTTTAATTTGACTACTTCCACATTTGTTCTTTGTTTTTGACACTTAAAATCCTCGACTGTCTTTCTTATTGATTTGTCCCATAAGTTAATTGTTTTTTCATAATTAAACGCAAAATTTGCGTAATTTATTACTTTTTCACTGAGTTTTAATTTTTCTTCAAAATTCATTTTATACATTTTCATAATGGCAGTTGCAACATCTTGATTATCAACGTAGTCTTCAAAAATATAGGGTACATTTTGACTACCGACAAGAGACTTATTTTTTATATCTATTGCTATACCATTTTCTGTATTGTCTCTAAAATCTATAACTTGTCTGTATAATCCTCCAGTTTTAGCAGCAATAATAGGTGTACCAGTCATCATTGATTCAAGCGTTGTTAAACCAAAACCTTCATTAAAGCTTATATTTAAACAAACATCTGAGATGTTGTGTAAAATGTTAATATGATCTGTTTCAACTTTTTCTGTAGAAAAAGCGACTGTGTCTAATATGTCTAAGTTGTAACCGATTTCAAATAAATTGCATCCTGCAATATCCTTAGGATCCGTATGAAGTAAAAGTGTAACATTTTTTCTGTCTTTTTTGTTTAAACTATTAAGAAATAGTTTCCAAGAATTTAATACGTCCCCTGGTCTTTTTCTTTTGCAGTTTCTATTCATCCAAAGGCATACAAAATTATTTTTTCTTTTCTCACCTAATATTCTTTTCTTTTCACTTTCTTTTAAGTTATCGTTAATTTTATAAAAAACAGACTTTGGAAAAGCATGAGGAATAAAAGTTGTTTTCTTATCATAGTTTTCTTTACACATTAAATAAGTCAAATAAGAGTGACAATTAATAGCGTCTGTTGCGTCATACATCCAATAATTAAATTTAGGTGTAGGCTTATTATCCCAAACATGCCACCATAAAATAGGACAAACTTGTCGTATTTCATCTTCAATTTGAAATAACCATGTAAAGAATCTCGGATCAGTAAATATTAATAATGCATCAGGTTGTTCGTTTAAAATAACAGATCTTAATAGCGCTGGACTGCCAAACCCGTCTATAGGTTTTATATAGAAGTTGTCATTTACTTTAACTGTGCTGTAATCCTGATGCTTTATTGCAGCACCTAGTTGAATAAATTCATAGTCGTTTGTTTTGAGTAAACCTTCAACTAAGAACTTTGTTTGTACACCTACTCCGCTTGGCGATAGCGCATGGTCTGAAATTATTAAGATTTTCTTTTTACACATTTGTTTCCTATTTGCAATAGTCAGTATTTTTAAATTCACAAAACATACACGAGTCTCTATTTTTTAAAAAAAACTTTTTTTCTACAGTTTTAATCATACTTCTAACTAGCTTTTGTGATCTTTCTAAGTTTTTTGGACCTGAAGAAACTTTTACAAGTTGACATGATTTTCCTGTTGTTTTAACCTTTTTAAGCAAGACAAAACCACACTGTATATCTTTCATATCTATATTATTTTTAGTTCCCCAAAAGTGTTTATAAAGTATAACTTGCGCTTGTGTTTTAAAGTCTCTTTGTTTATCTAAAGACCAACCTCTTCCATTGGAAGTTTTCCAATCTAAAACCCAATACTTATATTTGTCTTTATGTGGAACCTTTATAATGCAATCGATATAGCCTTTAAACTTTGTATCAATGTTTTCTATTCTTTCATATAAAGCTTCTTCCGCTGATTGAAATTCCCAATTAGGAAATGTTTCGTCTAAAAAACTAGGAATAGAACTAATGCTTGCTTCTGCCCACTTTAGCCAATCTTTTAACTTGTTATGTTTATATTTCCAACCTTGTATTTGTGCTTTCTGGCTTTGCAGCTGAATAAAGTCTTCTGAATCAAAACCGTGTTCATCCCAAGCTAACTCAATCTTGTTTTGTGCTTCTTTAATTTTAAGTTCTTTTGTTTTAAGATAGTGTTCACATGCATCGTGGATTATTGTCCCGTAATGCAAATGCGGACTTTCTTCAAACGTAGATAACTTATCTATGTATAATAATTTATGCCGCCAAGGACATTCTTTCCATTGACGAACTTCTGAATAAGAGACATGCTCTTTTAAAATAGTCATAACAGACCTCACTTTCAATATTATTATAATAAAAGCGAGGTCAATTTATAAAACTATTTAGCTGATAATTGCTTTTGAAATCAAGCACCAGTTTGTGCCATCGTATATTAAAGTTGCTGTTGACTTATTAGCGAGTGAAATATCAGCGCCATCTAGACAAAGAACATCGTTGGAGCTTGAATTACCTGCATTTGTTAAGGTAAGTGTTCCACCTGATCCACTATGTTGCAATATCAACATCATGCCCGGTTTGCCGCCTGTAATCTTAGCAATTGAGTTATTACCTGAATGAGGTGTAATTTTTTGATATCCCAATGTTGCAGCAAACTCAGTTGCACCTGATGCTAAGGCAATTGTATCTGGATGATAAACAGTTGAGCCAAGCTGAAGCATTGCAGGCGTCGAATCAGAATTATCTCCTGTAGAGCCTTCATTTTTATAGTCAAACTTAAACTTTTCTGCTGAAGGTGTTGCCATCTTGTGCCAAAGTCTAAAGTAATCAGCAGACTCATCATAAATAAGACCCAAGAACTTGTCTGAACCACCATCACGATGCTTAGCATATATACCAATATCTCTGGCAACCTCATCAATTACGTTATTTCCAGAACTTATTAAAACTAGTGGATCAACAACTGTTAGGGTTGAACCTCCACTTTCGAGACCACTACTTACCGTTAAAGAATTGGCAACAGTGACTGAGCCTGAAAACGCAGAAGTTCCTGTTCCTGCAACAGTAATATTACCGCCAACAGTTGTATTACCTGATGTTCCTGCAACAACAAACTTATCCTGATTAACTTTCAAAGATCCTGAGGATGCAGCTACTTCAAACTTTGAATTGCTTCCAAAGGTTCCGTTTATGGCAAAATTTCCATCGATAGTAGTTGCGCCAGTTACGCCTAACGTTCCTCCAACTGTTGCATCATTAGTTACTCCAACTGAAGCCAGTGTGGATGCTCCAGTCACACCTAATGTTCCTCCGACTGTTGCATTTGTGCTCACTGTAGCTGCTCCAGTAACTGCTAATGTCGAACCGTTAAA
>Ga0163109_10000214_pt1 | contig 46529 bp, 22 predicted proteins | sample CRUFie1St13metaG_FD_108704 | JGI IMG/M metagenome (GOLD analysis project Ga0163109, IMG submission 108704) | Marine microbial communities from the Costa Rica Dome - CRUD Field 142mm St13 metaG | ecosystem: Environmental > Aquatic > Marine > Oceanic > Photic zone | place: Costa Rica: the Eastern...
ACCAAGAGCTCATCTTATTCGACGACCCGCCCGAACTCGCAAAAGAACGAGATATTCAAGTCGGGTTCACGAGGACTTCTAGCATTCATCGCTGGGTGATGGCGCTGGAAGACGAATTTAGAACCGTAGACACGTCCGCAATGGTCTTCGACTGGACAGGAGTTCCATTGCCCTACGGAGTGATTTCACTGAGCGATAACGACTTTGTTGTTCAAGACAACGCGAGCGGTCGCACTGCGGTCTTGTTCACCAACAAAGGTGAACATACAGACAAGCTGCGTTTTTATGACAAAACCGTTTCACGTAAAAGTGATGTACTTCGACGTTGGTATATTCTTACGGACATCTCAGACGAGCGAGCACTTCAGTTAGCTCGTGACATCAACCTGCCCTAAACTAACGAGACCAACCCGTCTTTTTTCGCTTTAGTAAGTGTTTCGGAGTTCCCCAAAATACTTCTCCTCGCTTTTTACCGATACCCGCCATTGTTTTCGCATCATAGAATTCTGGGTTATTTTGGGCTGCGCTCATTCTGTAGTTCTTGAAGTATAAGTTATCGTCTGCGACAAATTCCTCAGGGAAGTCAGCATCAATCACCGTCATCGTCATATTCTTCAACATCTCGATGGTATTTTCATAAATCTTATCGGACTGCTCCGAGATTACACGCTGATGTTGTTTATCAATCTCTTTTCCTCGAAGCCCTAGCTCTTCAGAAATATTGAGAAGCTTCTTTTCTAATTTTTCATGTTCGTGAATCAACTTTCCGTCGTACACAGAGCGGAGGTCAGAAGCGATAACCTCACGGGCAATGCCCAAAACAGGATCAGAATCCCGGCGCTCACGTAGTTGCTCTATATGGTGTTTTTTTACCTCTCGCACGGTTCCGTCCATGACTCGAACAGGGAGAATCTCTGTGAGGTTACGGACCAAATCCTGCCCGCTCACCTGGCGAACAACACTAGATTTTGGCAAGCCACGTAATCGCTTAGGCTTATTGGTAAGTAAATATATAATATTGCGCCGCTCACCAGGATTGAAGGCCGAAAGTCGCATGGGAATCACAAGCTTCTTACTCTTGAACCGAAAGCCCATTGCCTGAACCGCACCATCAAAACCAGTACCTGGCGATGAGGAATTGATTTTCCTCATACCAGGCTGCGGTTTCACGCCGATTTTTGCGCCAATTTTTGCTTTGACAGCAACAAAACACCAGCCGTCTTTGACGTAGTCATTCGTAACGTCGTCCATACCCTCCGGGTAGCGAAATTTCTGCTCGTCCATCCATCTCTTCAAAGCCCGTGCACTTCCGGCTTCAAGAACCGCAACCTCATACATGCCTAGAGCCTCTCGACTAATGACTTTCACTTTGTCTTTCGCCAATTTCACTGATTTGCTGGCTACCGCACCCAACATTGCACCGCCGCCTTTACTACGCAGTCCTCGAGGTCTGAAGCGTGGCTTTACCCACAATGGGATTTCTGGGGGGTCAATCGCGTTTTGGATATGAGCAAAGGTATCCTCTGGTACTTTCCTAATCGCTGGCGGAGACGGAAAGGGTATCAACATGCCGAATTGTTCGATCTTACCCGAGAAGCCAGGACGCAAAACCATCGTTTCGATTCCGTCACTATAAGCGACATACGTTTTTTGCGGACCAATTCTTTTGATCGGCGTATCACTCGGACTCGTCCAAGCCGGAGGAACCATGCCGCAGGGATCTGCAAAAGCGGGCCCCCCCATAGGCATCATTATCCCAACCAGTGTTGCTGCAAATAGCATTGATTTATACATCGTTTTCATCCTTCAATCGCACTCGATAATCCAACCGAACCCGTTCATTCCAATCACCATTACTCGTAAAAAAATAGTCTAATACTTCCCATCTTCGATCTTCACCTTGCACCGTGAACCACGGACCGGCCGCAAAATACGCGGCCTCAATTCAGAGGCGGGCCCATAGGTGTTTGACTCCGACACGCATCACCGTTCCGCTAATTTCAAACGGCAACCGCTCTCCTCGAGCTGGAACATTCAGGTGAACTTTTTCACCGATTTTAACTTCAGCGGGCTCAAGGTGAGCGACAACTACGCCGCGATCATTGACTAATCGCGCTTCGACAATTGCGACTTGTTTCGACAGCTGGTTCTGCAGATTCTTACGATGCTCGTCATCCAATGGAGTGTTTGTGTATTCGCTAAGATAATCTCTAACTTGGTCGCCGTGATACAATAGCGTTTCTAAAGCAAGTGATGCACCATAAATATCGCTGTCCTGATAGGCTTGCATCCATCCAACAAGTTCGTCTGGTTCGAGTGGCCCTTCTCCATGCTTCGCCACAGCACAACCAGTTTTACATGGCGCCGCAAACGCAGGTGCCGAAAGACAAAGCAGAGCAATCAATATAAAATTTCGCATTAGAGCTCCTCCAAAAGAAGAAAATAATCCGATGGTCGGTAACCACGCACTCGAACTCCAGCTCGTCGATGAAGAGATACGCTCCGTAAATTGTTCATCAACTGACGAGACTGACCCTTTAGCCCTTGCCCTTCAGTGTACTGAAGCCACTGAATTAAATTGAACATCAGCTTACGCGCGGACTCTCGTGGCCATCGAATTCCTGGAACAAACAAGCCTCCGCCTTTCCAAAAGACACCTTCTCGACCGCGTTTTGTAGTGTATCGATACATTTCAGCCAGCTGAGGTGCGATTTCACTTATTCCTTTTTCTTTAGCTATCGATCCTAGGTAGGACGCAGCCATTCGCCTCACGCGATTATTTTCCGAGCTAAACATGACGCGAGCGAGCTCTTTAATTGGCTGTCTTAGAATGACAGGTGCTATGGCTGAGGATACTTGTGGATTAGAAATCGCTAGCTTCAAAATAGACTCTACGTTTTCCGATTCCAACTGACCGCTCGACTCCAAAAGCTCTCGAGCACGTTTGCCCCAGGGTTTGTTTAGCGAAGGATTCTGCCGAGTATATCTAACAAGCTCCTGAAGTTCGGTTAGAGCAGTTGCGGTTTCAATTCGTGCCGCGCGAGACCAAGTTCGAACAAGTTCAGGAAGGGAGGAGTCCGTTGACCATGATTCGAGATATTTTTTCGATTTTGGACCCGCAATCCTCGCGGTGGCAACAACCGCCCAGCCTCGAGAAACAAGGGGTGCATCAGAAACGACAAGTTCCTCCAGGTGCGGAAGCATTTTCGTGCCATTCTCGATAATTTCGAGGGCAACCTTCGGGGCTTTGTCCACATCTAAAAGTTGGTTTACTAAGCGTTTTTGAGACCGCTTGTTCGCGTATGCATTGGCGATCGGAATAGCGCAGAGTAGCCCTACAATCAGTATCGTCCGGGTTTTTTGTCCGTTCATATTGGTACAAACGTACCAGTTTTTGTGAGGATCTAAATGTCCACTACGAAATTATTTATCTGAATAGTGTGATCGCGCGCACTGAATACGGCCCAATGAGGGCTATAGACCGACGCGAGTACGAAAATCTTGGACTAACGATTCTAAGATTTTATCTCCTGTCTCTTTCACTTCTTGCTCTGTGGAATCATCACCGATTTCTAAATTCACTTCGAGATAAAGCTTTATCTTTGGCTCAGTACCACTGGGGCGAATTGCGGCTCTTCCACCATCGAACTCGTAGATGAGCGCGTTTGTCACTGGGGTATCTGACATACTCACTGATTCCTCACCTTTCTTTGTCTTCGTTTGAGCCACTAGATCCCAAGTGCTCGTCACCCTATGACCAGCAAGCTCATCAAGTCCTTCATCACGTAAAGCGGTCATGATCGACGCAATCTTTTCAGCGCCTTCTTGACCAGTTAGGGTCGCGCTAAATTGTCGAGTCATGAAGTAGCCAAATTCTCGTCTAATCTCAGAAAGACGATCAAGGACCGTCTTATTCTCAGCCTTACACATTGCGGCAATTTCGGAAAAAATGAGAGCCGCAGAGACTCCGTCCTTGTCTCGCACTAAAGGCCCAACACTGAAACCAATCGCTTCCTCAAAACCGAATACAAATTTCGAACCCGTTTTTTCCGCCTCAAGGGCATTATTGGCAATCCACTTAAATCCAGTGAGTGTTTCTTTATATTGAACTCCGAGCCGCTTAGCGATGTAGCCCAGTTGCGTAGATGAAACGACTGTCGTCATGACCAAGCGATCTTGACCACCCCCAGATCGTGTCGTCAAAAGATGATGACCCATAATCAATCCCATCTCATTACCAGAAAGTGCGACAGCATTTCGATCAGAGTCAAAAATGACTGCTGCTAAGCGATCAGCATCAGGGTCGTTTGCTAAAATGATATCGGCCTGCACCTCTTCAGCCACCTTCATAGCAAGATCGAGTGCGCCGTCCTCTTCAGGGTTGGGAAATTCAACGGTCGGGAAGTCTGGGTCAGGGGTGCATTGTTCGTCAACCAAACTCAATGAAGAGTAGCCCGCATCCTTCAAAACTCTAGAGACTAATTCCGTGCCAACGCCATGCATGGCGGAATATACAATTCGAAGATTTTTTTTCGGAGTAGAGAGAGGGCTAAGTTCTAAGACTTTCTTCACATACTCATCTGCAAGATGATCTATCAATTCAAAATGGTCATCGCCAAGCTCGATCTCATTGACCGGAGGCGCAGCGTCAATTTGTGCCGCAATGCCTTTATCGTGGGGTGGAATAATCTGAGCCCCATTTTCCCAATACACTTTATAACCATTGTACTTAGGCGGGTTGTGGCTCGCAGTCACCATGACTCCGGCAGCAGCTTTTGTTGCTGTCACTGCATAAGCAGTTAGCGGGGTTGGTGCAGGCTTCTCTAGAACCATGGTCTTAAATCCGAAAGCACGAGCAACTCGGGCTGTCGTTTCTAGAAAAATCTCAGAGCCATGACGAGCATCGCGACCAATGACAATACCTCGAGATTTCGCTTCAGGAATGTTCTGCAGCAAATACTGAAGGAGGCCATAGGTAACGCGTGTAACCACAGCAACATTCATCCTCGATTCGCCGGCCCCAACTAATCCACGAATGCCTGCTGTACCAAATGTCAACGAACCATGAAATCGGGCGTCGAGTTCGGCTAGGGCGGCTGATTCACCTGCTTTCGCCTGACGGATAATCTCCTCGAGTTCCTTCCTCGTGGATACATGTGGATCTTGTGCGGCCCATTTCTCGGCCTCCGCAATTTTTACATTCAATTGATTCTCGTAACTTATTGAGCAATATCGTCAGGACAACGCACCAGCAGACCTTGTTCAGAATATCTGAGCAAGCCTTGCTGAATTTCAGTCCAGGTTTCTGATTGGACGAGTTTGAGTCGACACCCCAAACGAAAGCCGCGTTTGAAAGCATTTTGTGCAGCAATTTGGGCGGGGAACTTTTTATCTTGCACAACTTCGCGAACCACTTCAGCACCAACTGTTTCTTCAGTCATTTGCAATTCCGCGAAAGCATCTAACAGTTGAGTCAGATCGTCCCAAGCTCGAGCTTGAATAAGAACCGCTTCTAGTTGTTGTGACGGAGTAGAACGGTCATCCAACTCCAAGCTGATGAGTTTTCTTGATATTGCTTCAAGGTCATTTACACCTTGTCCCCAACCTAAATGTTTCGTTGTATCAACCGGACCCCGAAGAGCCAATTCAATCTTATCGAGAGCCTGCTCGCTTTGTGCGGACAATGCGGCTAACTCGCGATCAATCAGGGTCTGGTCCTCAGCTACACAGGCCACAAGATTCAGCGCAATCGTCGCAGCTATGAATGATTTCAATCCGCTCACTGCATCTTCATTACTAACGAAAGATCAGACAGTTGCAAAGTTATCCTTCATCAAGCCACAAATTGATGAGGAACAATAGTAGTTAACCCTCTCCCGTGGCCAGCAGTCGAGCACGTTCATCATCGAGAAGTTTCCAGCTACGTAAATACCCGTCCTGACTCAATGTAAACAGGCGATCACCCATTGGATGAAACTGCAGTTTTCGTAAACTGCGATCTGCCACCCGAAAAACTCTAAGCCGCCAGGCGGTTTCAAAGGATTCAGGTAACCAAGCAAACAAGACTGTACCTGTGACCAAACCAATCGCCAGCATGGCGCCACCAGGATACCAGGCTAAAGATACAATTCGCGAACGGCCCTCATCATGGAGCCAAATTTGACTCACCCGTTCTCCAGTTTGAGCGTCAATAATGTCTATTCTCTCGTCATAAACTCCAATCGCAATCAGGTCTCCTAAGTGAGTTCGACCGAAAGCAGTGGCATGACAACTGAAGACTGAACCGGTCTGGTTTCGTCCAATATCGAGGTCCCAATCGATGGCTCCAGAATCCAGAGAAATTCTTCGAAGAAACACGTTTTCTTCAGTTATTACATATAAGGAATCCTTGTCGGGGACGATTAAGTGCCCAGCAAGCTCTGTCTCTCGCTGAACGCGGTGGAGTACATTCGCTTCGTAGTCCAAAATAACAGGGCTGCGACATGAACGCCCGCCCCTCGCGCGCGTGATGCGTTTGTACAACGCATCGGCATAAGGTTGCTTGGCTATCAATTCCTCGTTCGCGATATCATGTGGCATGGTTGCGACAATACCGGTTCGCACCGGGCGAATTTCAGTCTCCGCCTCCTGCATTGCGGCGACTTCAAAGGGTAAGGCATCGGAAGACTCCGGGCTGGGTGAAAGGCTTTCTTCATAACAATCCGCACCGAGCGGGATGAAATCAAAGGGCCCTGTAAATGGGAGTCTCGTAATTTCTCTAAAATGATCGAGGTCAATCACTGCCAGTCCTGACTCCCAACCATCTATCAATGGAAGATGAGCGAGAGCACGTGACACAGAAGTATCAACGCGAATCGGGGGGACGAACGGAAGAATAGCATACGGAACGGGCTCCCATTCGTCGAGCTTCCTAAGCTCAAGACGACCCACAGAATCAACTGTCGCCCCCTGCCGTCCGAGGATTAGCTTTTCTTGCGAAAGAATCGCAAAATCTTGCGAGTCTTTTGGGACTGGAAACTTGTCGCAGCCTGGACGTAACCCAAGAACTGGCTCTTCACGGTCTACCTCAAAGGTAATCGTTGATATTCGTCGACCTACAACCAACAGCGAGTATTCCTATTTTCGCTCGTTTCCACCAAGTCGAAGCGTCACATAGTATCTACGTCCATTTCGCCCAATAATGACCGAGACTGCGTCCACATCCCAAATCGCTGCGCAGATTCTATCAAAATCTTTTTTGGTGCGCAGGCTTCGTCCACCTACACTTAGCAATAAATCACCTTTTCGAATACCAATTCGAGCCGCGTAACTACGTCGACTAACGGATTGAATCTTTAGACGATTTTTACCGGCAGAACGCACGGTCAATCCGAGTGCTCTTTGACCTCTTTGGGTCGCTTTTTCTTCTGTTAATTCACGCACCAAAAGCTGCGTTTTATTTTGCCGGCCGTTTCGCACATAAGTTAGCGAAGTCTTCTGTCCAGGTACCAGTCCACGAGATATTTTCCAAAATGTACGAGCACTGGTAACTTCTTGACCACCTATATCAATAATTCGATCGGACACCCGAAGACCTGCTCGGGCAATTGCGCTTGTTGTATCGAGTTTTGTTATCACTGCTCCGTTGGTCGCTAATGGATTTAGTTCGACGCCTATATCAACAGGTCTCACTTCTCCGTAGCGCAAAACTTCGTCGACTACAGCCATGGCTTTGTCGATGGGAATTGCGAATCCAATGCCGCTGCCTTCGCTATGAATCGCCGTATTGATACCAATAAGTTTACCTTCAATATTGAGGAGCGCTCCGCCGGAATTCCCCGGATTAATGGCCGCATCAGTTTGAATGAAGTCTTCATAGGTTCGGTCGGCGGCACGAATTGACCGGTGAAGAGCAGACACCACACCTGTCGTCACAGTATTCGAAAGCCCAAACGGATTACCGATTGCAATGACAGGTTCACCGGGCATGAGGTCGCCGCTCGTTCCCAGCTTCACTTGTGGTAAATTACTCGCTCCTCGAACACGCAAAACGGCGATATCAAAATTGGGATCCGCACTCACAACATCGACACCAAAGGAACGTCGATCTGAAAGTGTTATAGAGATGCTCGATGCACGAGAAATGACATGCTCATTCGTCAATACGAGCCCTTTTTCAGCGTCGATGATGACACCGGAACCCAATGATTCAGAGCGTTGAGAGCGAGAGCGTCTAGGCGCCGTAAAATCTCTCCACAGGTCATCAAAAGGACTCGAACGACGAAAAGGATTGACCCGCGGAACCAGCTCAGCCCCGATATTTACCACAGCTGGTCCTGCTGTTTCAGCAACGATAACAGTCGGAGTACGGCGTGCATCGGGGAGCTGGCTAGGACCCAATATTAGTCCTGTGAGTAGTGCCACGTGAATCATACGCCACTATCCTAGTATCAGTCGTGACGGAGGTCGACCGGGAATCACGTCATGACTTGCAAAAACCACTGAAAATAAAGGGGATTCAGATATTTTCACGCACTCTTTACTTAATTTTCCCATCAACTGCGTAATGGATGCTCAGATTGCTTGCCGCACAAAGATGGAATGAGTATACCGTCCATCCGATGGATCAACTCACTTTAGTCATCACAGTGTTGCTCGTCTTGACAGGTTTCTTGGCATTCTTTTTGTGGCAAAAGATCAGTAAGATTGAAGAAGAACTGCAAGCGGTCAATGAAGCGAAACAAGGTAAACAGAAGGACCTTGAAGAGGCTCGTAAAACGGCAAAAAAGAAGACCGAGGAGACAGAGAGCCTCAGGGATGACCTACAGTCGGTCAAATCCAAGCTCAAGAAGCTTCAGAAGAAAGAGCAAGAACATCGAGCAGCAAAAAAGAAAACCGACGAGGAGCAAGAGAACTCAAGTCACGTAGGTGCTGTCGTTCGAGTTCGAAACGAAGACCAAGAACTTCGACACCAGCAACAACTTTCAGCGCTCAAAGACCAAATTGCCGAACTCGAACGCGATGTTCTTGAGTACCGCAAAAAAGAAGCCAAGGCCAAAGCCGAGGCCGAGAAAGCGGCTAAAATCCTTGATAATGCCTCATCCGCCGAACCGAGCGAAGCTGAGAGCCCAGAAGCGCTGAAGACTCAAATTGAGGCATTAAAGCGTGCTGCTACTGAACGAGAAGCGGAACTAAAACGCGAAGCCAAAAAGGCAAAAACCGATGCCCGAGCTCACGAGCGCAGAGCGAGCACGAATCATCAGCTCTACCAAGTAGCAAAAGGACAATTGTCCTTGCTTGAAGACCGGCTTGCGCAACTCAAGCTAAAATACGAAGGCGCTATCGACCCAGCATCGCTGATAAAAGAGCCCCCAGAAGCAGCAAATGAGGCAACGAGTGAAACCGCAAAAACGACGGAAACTTCAAAGTCAGTTGACAGTGGTGAAGATGCTTCGACTGACAACTCAGAAGCGCCTGTAGAATCACAGACTCAGCCTGCAGAGACTACGGAAGAACAGCCAGCCAAAGGCGAAACGCCGACGGAGAGTGCAACCGAAGAGTCTGGCCCAGAGGAAGATACACCGACCGACAACACCGACTCGGCAACGAACGTAGAGACTGCGCCCTCGCAAACCGAGGCCTAGAGTCAATCGTAAAAGGCCGAGCCGGGAGCGACTAAAGACACTGCTGTTCGACTTTGACAGTCAACTCATTGATCCATTCATTCAAGCTTGCCGCTTGAATTGTGGTTCCTAAGGGTGCCGATTCTCGAATGGGAGTATCTTCAATGACCAGCGCCGGAGCACAGGTGTCCGCGCGGTACGCTTCGAGTAACTTTCGAGCGATTAAATTTACAGCATACGGATGACAACGTGGAACTTTCATCGCTTCAAGGTCCACTCGAAGGCCGTCCAAACGGTCTTGGTCATTCTGCCAAAGTCGAGCTCTTCGCCGATACAAAGCTTGCCTTCGACGAATCTCTGACTTCGCTGCTTCCAGCGAAGGAATGAGAGCTTCAGCGAATCGCTCACGAAACCGATCAGGATCAACCCAAAGGAGACGACACGACAGTCTAACTGCTGCTGGGAGTAAGGCGGTGGATAGATCAACGAGAGAACCGTATTCTGTATCGAGAAGAGCGACAGCGCTTTGGGCATCTCTCGGTCTGAGAGAATCTGTATTCCTGCCTACATACTCTACGAAAATCACGGCACCTTCTACCAGCGCTTCTGCTCTCCGACCGATTGCGTCGCGGGCAGCCTGCCCCCAAACCGACAATCTTGCGTCAAGCGATGCGATGGTCGCGGGGCGCCGCGGTGCATACTCGTCCATCCTGTCCAAATTAATTGCATTTACCATCGCTGCGTAGACGCTGCATAAAGGATGCCAATCCCATTTCTCTAAGTAGTTGGACGTCTGTGCCCTTGATCGGGGTGAATACGCACCAGTGCTGGTGTAAATTGTTCCTGAACTGCCCAGCATGGTTGCGAGACTAGAATTTGGGCTCGTTCTGACCCAAAAACCTTATGATATTAGGGCGATGCCGAACGAATACCAGAACGCAAGTTACCGATGACAGCACGATTACATACTGTGACTTTTCAAGAAGAACACAGCATGCAACCAAACCAACCGAAGAAACCAAAGAGCTCAGACTCACGATACGAGACCCAGCGAAAACAATGATAAACAGCCCAATCGCTCCGAGAGTAGGCAAAGGTGCAAGTATGATGAATACCCCTAAACCGGTGGCAACACCTTTTCCCCCTCTGAACCGTAGAAATACAGGAAACATGTGACCGAGCAATGCAGACAGCCCGCAAAGGGCTGCGATTTGATCTGTTCCCACGATCAGGCCTGCGAGTACGACCGCGAAACTTCCTTTTAACGCATCAAATAAGAGCGTTAATAGCCCAGCGGTTTTGCCCACCACCCGAGCCACGTTGGCAGCACCGATGTTTCGACTGCCCTCAGTCCTCACATCAATCGAGCCAAAGAGCCTTCCAAAGATAAGCCCGAACGGGATAGCGCCTAATAAGTAGGCCACAAATAAGACAAGGGCTTCAGCCACGGGTATAAAGAATAGCAGGTTCTGAGTGAACCTGCGAAATCATGTGGACTACGGGCTTTCTAATACTTGTCGCACAGCTCAGTGCAGACACCAGCACAGCAGCAACGCTAGAGGCACAACTGGCGGTCCGGCCCACGATCCTCGACTATGAACTCCCCGGACATCCGAATACGCTCGGGCGAGGGCATGTAGGCCTCATCAGTGAAGCCACACTTAGATACAAACCCAACCCCTATGTTTTAGTAGGAGCGGGAGTCATAGGACGTTTGGCATTCGCTCTCGAGCAAGATGAATATGCCCAAGCTCTGCCCATATTTTTCGCAGAAGCAAGGCCGACGGCCATGAAGCATTTCTTTATGCGGTTTGGAACATTGAGGATGCAGCATGGATATCATCCTGCAGTGATAGACGAAGCGCGCCATCAAATTTCGCGCAACATTGCCGAAACATACAATCGAAGCATTCCAATAGAAGCTCGACGTTCTTCTGTCCCTCGACAAGCCTTACCACTCGAACACGGGGCGCAAATTGTTTATGAGAAATCAGGATTTCGCGGAGAAATGTTTCTTGATTGGCAACTATTAGAGACTGACGACCACCGTGAAAAATTTAATTTTGGAATTCTCGCTGAGTATGATCAAAAGTGGATGAAAGCCAACTTGCAATTCAGGCTCACTCATTATGGTGGCCAACTATTCACACAAGGCGACCCTATTAGATTTGCCCAACTTGATCCGGTTAGACAACCAGAAACGATGGCTATCGTTGTTCACGGAAGGCCCGTGGTATTGCAAAACTTTGTATTAGAACTAGTGTCTGGTGCTATCGCTGGGCATATGATTCAAGAACCTCTTCAAACTGAAGCTTGGCACTACGGAATTGAACTTGGAGCACAAATAAAATTACACAACTCTCTTGAACTCGGCTATCGATATTGGTTTCCAAAAGACTCCAAAGCCGGATTTGTCAGCGAAGACAGTGAACCGACCTACAATCAAGGGAACAGTCATAAATTGGTTATCGGACTAAATCAGAACATCGGGGGAATAAAAATCGACGGAAGTTTGTCACTAATTGTTCCTGAAGATAAGCTCGATAAAGTTCAATATCTTGCAGTTACCCGAGTTTCCTACGACATTTTTTATTCACTTTTTTAGCTTGACGGTCTCTACATGGAGACTAGGACTTAAGCATAACCGGCCATCAATACTGTCGTTGATGGGCCTAAAATTATCGTAAAATCGAAGATTTTACAGGAGATTAGTCAACGCAGCTCTTTCCAGCGCTTTGAGCGCAGACGGAGAGGCTTATCCAAAGGAGTAGTTATGTTTAGATTCTATCCCGTTCACCCGCAGACAACGTTCGACGTTTTCAAAGAGTTTCAACGGAACTTCGAAGAATTTGGCCTATTCAGGCCTGCGCGCCACTTTGAAAACTTAGATTTAGGTCCCAGAGTCGTGAAAACTGAAAATGAAGACACGTATAGAATTACGATTGAAGTGCCCGGCATGACGAAAAAAGACGTATCTATTACGGTTGAAAAAGATGTGCTTATGATTGAAGGCAAGGCTAAACAAAATAACCCAGAAGGTTATGAAGTTGTTCGCCAGGAACGTAGTTTACTCGAGTTCATTCGAAGATTGGCGCTGCCAGAGAATATAGATCAGTCCTCTATCGCCGCTCGGTTTGAAAACGGCTTGCTTACGATTGACCTACCCAAAAAACCCGAAGAAAAGCCTCGCCGAATAGAAATTAGCACGGTGACGAAGGAGGAAGAAGAATAATGACAAAGCAAAAATGTGAGATGAGTATTTCTCCCAGAGTGGACATTTTTGAAAACGACACGGCTTATAAAATGTTCACAGACCTACCAGGAGTATCAGTCGACGAACTTGATATTCGCTATGAACGCGAGCATCTTGAGCTCAAAGCGGCAACATTTAATAAAACCTTCTATAGGCGCTTTCATATTCCGAACGTGAGTGACCAAGAAATCAGCGCCGAATTAAAGAACGGTATTTTAGAAATAGCGTTACCCAAAACGGCGGCTGTAAAAGCTCGCGTGGTTCCGGTCACTGTAGGTTAGGCAGAAAATAGAAAATACAGAATAACAAATGCCAAAGTAACCATGGCAATGATGAGAATAAACACCCAGTTCGATGAGTCTTTGTAGGCTTCTATCGCCCGGGCTGAATCTATCTGGTATGGAACTGCTTCAGTTGAAATTTTTTGGTCTTGAGGTTTAGAGGAAGTCGACGAGATAGACGGCAACGGAGCAGTTTCCATTTTCATGTCATGATCGGATAATTTTACCGATTCTAACAAAGGACTTCGTTGGAGCTCTGTTGCTTTCGAGTCAAAATCGTCAACAATGGATTCGACCGGCGGACCCGGATATGGATTTTGCGAAGGCTGTGCCAACGTTTGAGGAGTATGGACCTGAGAGATTGTGTTGGCATCCGGAGTACGATCTACAGATGTCGCTGCATCGATGACACGCAGAGGGTTACTTTGAAGGGTAGTCGGAGCGTCATCATCTAGTGCTGGAGAGAGCTTCGTGGCTACCCCGCGGTGACTGTTCAGCGCATCGAGGTTCAACGGTCCTGTCGGTCCACTCCAAACAAGCTGCGTTGTATCCGTCAGATCTTGAACAGGTTCCTTTTCGCCTATTATCTCTGTTCTCGCTTTCCACAAATATTTCGCCATCGACTGCGCACTAGAAAATCGCTCTTCTGGTTTCTTAGCCAATGCACGTCGAATAATATTATCGAGAACTCCGGGAACTTTCTCTAAATTAAATCGTTTTTTGAGAACCATAACAGGTGGCGGCCACCGACGAATCTTCATAAGAAGTGTGGCGTAATCTTCCGAGTTAAACGGATATTTTCCTGTCAGACACTTATATAAAACAACACCAAGGCCCCATTGATCGACAGCACCCGTCAACGTGACATCTTGTCCCGTCGCGCGGTCGAGAACTTCAGGGGTAATCAAATGGCTCGTTCCTACCATCGATCCCTGGCGGGTATGTTCCTGCTCCGACTCTTCATCAATTTGTTTCGCAATCCCAAAGTCAAGCAGTCGGCTCACGGGCTTATCACCATGAGTAAATGGCTCACAGACAAAAATATTGGATTGCTTCACATCCCGGTGAATAATGCCGTGTTCGTGAAGATGTCCTAATGTCGTAGCAACTTGAGCAAGTACTTCCAGCAAAAGAGGCAATTCTATACGGTCGAAACGGCTTAGCTGATAGAGATCTGAGCCGACTAATCGCTCCATTGCGAAAGCAACGGTCCCATCTTGGGGTTTATTGATGTAATCGAGGACTTTAATCATTCCAGGGTGATCAAGACGCATAAGTAGTTCAGCTTCCGCTAAAAATCGCTGGACTGGGCCCGGACCAGATTTCGGTTGTTGTTTGGTGAGCTCAGGACGAAGAACCTTTAGGGCGACCTCAGCACCATTTCGACGATCGGTGGCAGACCACACCGTCGCGTAGCCGCCCTCCCCTAGTTTTGAGATCAGTTGATAATTTCCAATAATCTGCATCGATTTTTGTTTTGACCCTGCTCTTGATTACTCGGTTTTGTTTCTAATTTCGAGACATTTACCCCGCAAAATCTAAGGAACTCCATAAAATGGTCATTGTCGGCGCCCAGTTCGCTTGAGTGGTTGCAAAGTAGGATTCGTCGCGTTAACGAAAAACCGTGGAAACGAGCCAATTCCCTAAAAGATTCGACTTCAAAGACGCAGAGCCTCGCATTTACGACAAATGGATAAACGCCAAAGCGTTCGACACCGCGTATGATTCGGAAGGCAATGTCAGAAATCCTAAGAAAAAAGACGCCAAACCATTCACGATTGTCATTCCCCCGCCCAACATCACGGGACGACTTCACATGGGGCATGCACTCAACAATACGATTCAAGACGTACTTATCCGGTACAAACGCATGGATGGCTACGATGCGTTATGGATTCCAGGGACAGACCACGCCGGGATAGCGACGCAAACTGTCGTCAAAAAGCAACTCGACGCGAAAGGTATTGATTACCGAGAAATCGGGCGCGACGAGATGATCAAGAAAATTTGGGAATGGAAGCAAGAATTCGGCGACGCAATCCTGAATCAACTCCGCCGCATTGGCTGCAGTTGCGATTGGTCGAGGACCCGTTTCACCATGGACGACGGACTCAGCCTATCTGTCCGGCATAGTTTCGTAAAACTCTATGAATCAGGGCTAATATATCGCGGCAAGCGAATCGTTAACTGGTGCCCAGCAGACCAAACCGCGCTATCTGATGATGAAGTAGAAAAAGAAGATATCAAAGCGAAGATGTACAACATTCGGTACCCCTTCGCGGAAGACGATTCTAAACACTTGGTCGTCAGTACAACCAGACCGGAGACGCTATTCGGCGACGTCGCTGTTGCGGTTAATCCGGAGGACCCAAGATACAAAAACTTCATTGGTCAATCGTTGCGGCTACCTCTTCAAGGACGAATTATTCCAATTATTGCCGACGAGCACGCCGACCCAGAAAAAGGTACAGGCTGTGTAAAAATCACGCCTGCCCACGATCCGAATGACTTTGAAGTTGGTCTTCGTCACGACCTAGAACAAATCAACGTCATGAACCCGGACGCATCGATGAATGATATCGTGCCTGAACGCTTTCGCGGAATGGACAGGTATGCATGTCGAAAACTAGCCCTTGAAGAACTTGAAGAACTCGGGCTTCTCGATTCTATTGACGACCACGTACTGGCTTTAGGCCGAAGCTACCGAAGCAAAGTACCAATCGAATTTAGATTGTCTGACCAATGGTTTGTCAAAATGGAACCAATGGCTAATCAGGCACTTGAAGCGAGTGGTTACTCGAAAACCGATGATGAGTGGACACGCAACCTCGAAAAATCCGGTCTGACCATGCACCCCCCTCGCCATGAAAAAGTCTATTTTCACTGGCTAAGTAATATTCGAGATTGGTGCATAAGTCGTCAGATTTGGTGGGGTCATAGAATTCCGGCGTGGTACAACAAAGAGACCGAGGAGGTTCTCGTTTCGGTTGAGACTCCCGAGCAGGTGAAGAGCAATCCAGAACAGTGGGAGCAGGAAACAGATGTATTGGACACCTGGTTTTCTTCATGGCTTTGGCCTATGAGCACGCTCGGCTGGCCCAACAAGACATCGGACTTTGACCGATATTATCCCACCGACGTCCTTTCAACCGGTAAGGATATCTTATTTTTCTGGGTCGCAAGAATGAACTTTGCTGGTTTGCACTTCGTGAATGAGCTTCCCTATCATGATGCCTTTCTACATTCGACGATAACAGACCAACAAGGGGTCACTATGTCGAAATCAAAGGGCAACGGAATCGACCCCCTCACTCTCATCGAAGGGGCCAGTGTCGAAGACCTTAAGAAACCTATTCTCGATGCTCGACCGACCAACATGAAGGAACTCATTCGGCGAGTCGAAAAAAACTTTCCGAACGGTTTCGATGCAGTAGGTGCAGACGCGATGCGCTGGACACTCATTTATTCCGTCACGGATGGTGAGCAAGTTAGATTATCTCTCAGTAGATTCACCGAGGGACGTAATTTTGTGACAAAGCTTTGGAACGGAGCGGGACGAATTATTCAAGCCTTAGCAGCAGAAGTTGATAGGACATCTGTAGGCGCAGAGATCGCGGAACTCACCGATGAAGATCGATGGATACTCGCTCGACTCGATACAACGATTCGAGCCTGTCGCGACGGTCTAGATCGATATGATTTCGGTTCAATGGCGCAAGAGCTGTATCACTTCGTTTGGAACGACTTCTGCTCGTGGGCACTTGAACTTTGTAAAACGAGACTTGTCAGTGATGACGACGCGGTCCGTCTTGGAGCCATGCGAGCCATGGGAAGTGCTCTGGCAGACACTCTAAGGCTTCTTCATCCAATCATTCCTTTTGTCACGGAGGAACTTTATTCGAAGTTGCAGCCACTCATGCAAAAACATCAGCTTTGGCTCTCGGAAAACGATAGTGGCGAAGAATTGCTAGTCGTCAATCACTATCCTGAGCCCCGCAACGAACCTCAACCTGACATTGAAGCTCGTTTTGCGATTGTTCAACGCTTAGTCAGTTCCGTGAGACAACTTCGAGCGACCAGCAACATCAAAGATAACCTCAAGATCACAATTGCGGTCAAACCTCTCAACGAAAACACCAAACCAATGCTTGAGCGAGCTCAAGGAGCCATTAAGTTCCTTGCCAAACTCGACGAAATCACGTTCGTCGATGAACGCGCAAAAGGTATGGCTGCGCAATACGACAAGGATTTTGAACTCTACATTGATCTCGGTAAATATCTTGATCTGAAAGAAGAAATCGCTCGCTTGGATAAGGTGATCAGTAAAACCGAAGCTGAGATCAAATCGTGCAACGGGACACTCTCGAACCCTAAATTTGTTGAACGCGCACCCGAAGCTACTGTTCGTGAAAAACAGGAACAATTAGCGCTTGCTGAGTCGAAACTGAAGAAGGTTCAGGCTAGCCGCGACGAGCTGGCCGAACTTACGAAATAGTGAGCAAGACCGGACAAAGTAAGTGGCCTAAATCTATTCACTTTGAAGAGATTCCGGCCGCAGAACGTCTTCGACCTTATCAAATTCGGGCGGTTGCTCAATGTGCTTTTGCATTAAAGAAAGAATCAGCTCGAATATGCCTTGTTGCGCCTCCCGGTGCCGGAAAAACGCGATGTGCCTTTCATATCGCCGCAATTGTAGACCGTCCTATTGAAGTCCGAGTTCCAACGCGCGCCCTTGTAACTCAATGGAAGACGCGAGCCGAAGTATATTTTCTGAATGCATTTGGTAAGAATCCACCTACGATCAATGTTTCAACGTATGCGGCAAAAAAACCTTTTGCTTCGAGCTCTTTGATTATTCTTGATGAAGCGCATCATTTGGTTTCGACCTGGGGCAAAGAGATTCTGAATCAGCTGGTCGGGTCACACAAAGTCCTGGGCCTCACAGGAACACCTCCTTATGGAAACCGAGGCTGGAATACTTTTATTGAGCTACTCGGCTCTACGCCGATTGAAATCTTCGCACCTCCTTTAGTTCGAGACGGCCATTTAGCACCATACCTGGATTTGGTTTGGCCAGTATTATCGACTCCTGAAGAAACTCCAGAACTCTGGGAATTAGATCAAAAGCTCAATGATCTTGAGCTGAAACATAAACAAGAACTTTACAGATGGTGCAAACAAAGACTGGAGGAAGATCTCGAAGAGCTCACAGAGCAAAGATTCGCGCATAATGAGCGACTCCTTATTTCGCTATGTCGCTTTCATTATCGTGAAAATGAAGAAATTCCGTTGGATTTACCGAAAGATCCGGAGTTCTTCATGCCTATGACCTTACAAGACCGCGCGGTTCTCTTGTGGAATTACGGCGAACAGATCGAAGAAGTTCGTCGCATCGTACTAGAAACTGGTTTTCGCGCCTTAAAACGTGGTTTTGTACTGATGGAAGATGTCGCGCAACGAAATTTAGCTTCGAGTACTTCTCGGGTAAGAGGCTGTATCGACGTTCTGAAGCTTGAAGCCCATGAACGAGCCGACGGGTTAAGGGCTCTGATTCTTACCGATCGAGATTTAGAGGGAGAAAAGATATCCGCTCGTGGGATTCTCAAGGCATTGCTTAAAGCTCCCGGCACCAATCGACTTGACCCAATCTTAGTGACTGGTTCAGCTTTTTGGGTAGACCAAGATCTATTTCCCAAATTCAAAGATAAGTTTCCTGACCTTGAATGGATAAATGCTGGTGACCATTTCGAAGTACAGGTATCAAAATGGTCGTCTGCAGAGCGCGTAGCCCTCGCCACTCGATTTCTTGAAGAAGGTTCGACCCGCTGCCTAATCGGTACGAGACACTTACTCGGTGAAGGCTGGGATTGCCCAGCCGTTAATTGTGTAATCGACCTCACTGGAATTTCCACGTCCGTTACGACGAACCAAATTCGTGGCCGAGCACTTCGTACGGATCCACATGATGCAGCCAAGGTCGCCAGTTTATGGGAAATAGTATCCTTGGCGCCGAATCTCTGCGGTGGAGACCGCATGCTTGAGCGACTTGTCGAAAAGTATGACCACACTTTTGGTGTCGACGCCGAAGGAAGGATTCGTTCGGGAGTTGGAAGGATAGACCCATTATTGACAAAGCCACTTGCAGTTGTCTCGAACGGTGTAGAAGAACTCCGAGCCAGAATGAAATTACGTCTTCAGAAACCAGAAAAAGCAATGAGGCTTTGGCGACAGGGCGAAATGTATCAAGATAAAACTTTATGGAAGCTATCAATCTCTAACCCCGAAAGAGCACACGTGAGCAAGGAGACGAGTAAAAAGCAAAACCTTCCACGTCTTAGACAAACATCTTTCAGAGTTTCATGGAAAGACAATGCCCGCGCAAACGCTCTTGTTGCGTTGCTCATTTCCGCGCTCGACTGGGTAGGATTCGTTTCGAATGCAATTAGGCTCGAATTCGGAATCGTAGCCGCGTTACCTGTCATTTTCTTCGCGATTCGAGCGTTTCGTCTTTCACGTCGTCATGACCACCGCAAATACCTTACCGCTTTGCATCACGCTCTTCGAGAAAATGAGATTATCTCCGGAGAGCTTCAGTTTAGTGAAACGGAAAGCTGGATAGATGGCGACGAAGAGGATTCAAAGCTATTTGTAAACGCTGCGAAAGAACTTTTAGAATCTGTCAAATATCCCAGATACATTATCATAGACAAGAAAGACCGGATTTTTGCGGTGCCTGGAGTGTTGGGAGCAAATAAAGATCTAGCAACGTCGTTTTTGAAAGCTTGGCAAAATAGCATAGGACCAGCTCAACTCTTGTTCGCGCGCCAGGGAGAAGGCCGACAAAAACTAAAAAGCGCTTGGCTGAGTGAACCTAATGATGAAATTCAACTCCATCAAACCTGGCAGTAAATCTGTATTTCCTTCGAGTCGGTTTTCTTTTTTAATTCCCATCGGCTATGGTTATGGAGGATTTTATTCAAACGAAGGATCGTGATTATGGGTAAAGTAACGCAAAAGCATTTACAGACAAGCACACACCAAATCAGTTCAATTGAGATCCATAAACAGGACCCATCTAAAGCATCCAGTTTCAAGAGTGTAAATCCTCCAGACCAAGATCTTGGGCTTCAAAAAAACGCGCCGCTAGACCGGCCGGAAGAATTGCCCAGTTCTTCTCCGCTGTTTGTGCGTTCTCAAAAAACCAAAATAAGCGCGGGCCAACAATTTGCGGTTATCCGTAATGCGTTGATGGGAATTGAAAGCAGCAGCTCAGAAGCAGTAGAACAGACGCTTCAAAATTTGGGCTATCGTCTCGACGGCTCACACCTCAAAAAAGAGATGGGCAAGGTTCGAATACGTCCAACTCGAATGGGCAAAAAGACCGGGCACATTATCGAATTCAAACGGGGAAAGAAAAAATTCAAAATCATCGCATTTTCAAAATCTGTCGTTTCTATTGAACAATGGCAAACTATGAAGACTCGCTTCGACAAAGTCGTCTGCGAATTTGAAAAAGCTCGAGAAAAGAATCCCAAGTCACCACTGCCAACGAACCTAGCAGAACTGAAAGATTATTTGGACAAGGGACTTTCGAAGTCCGCTCAGACAAAAGACGCCTTGAAAGAAGCTGAGCTCCAAGGGATGCTCGACCAGCTTACGGCTCGACTAAAACGACTAAAGGAACAATCCTCTGGGCCGAAAGGTGTTGTGGTATACGTAGCGGGGCCTGATGCTGCCGGTAAATCTTCCACTGGGGCGATTGTAATTAAGGCACTTCAAGCCGCGGGGTTTGATTGTCGCCGAGAGAGCTTCAAAGCGCCCACTGCAGATGAGCGCAAACAACATTGGCTGAAGAGATTCGAGCGCGGAGTTCCGGCTGACAATCAGGCTGTCTTTTGGGATCGAGGTCCAGCGGGCGACACTGTCTACGGAGACGTATCGAAACCACAAATCGCCGTCATGGGTCGAGAATTCTCTGAGTTCGAAGCCAAGCTTCGAAACGATAATATACTTGTCATGAAAATTGAGCTCTTCGCGAGTTTGGATAAGCAAGCAGATACTTTCGGCAAGCGTTTAGGCCGTCTGTTTATCGCGGAAAATATTAGAGCAGAGCTTCAAAAGGCAGGTCAGCTGACGCCCGAAGCAGAGGAAGGGCTGAATCAAATCATGACCAAGGTCGATGATGACGACTTTCGAGCCTTGGCGAACTTCGAAGACATTCAGGCATCATTCTTAGGATTTGCAGAGGCGAGCAGCGATACAACCCCATGGGCGATCATTGATGCCACAAAACGTCACAAAGCACGGCTCAAGATTATTAATAAGTTTTCCGAAACTTTGGAAAAATTTGTAGATGAACGTTCTGAAATTTAGACAATTGGTTTTTGCGCCACGACCGTTTTCGCCACGAAGCAATCGAACGTCCTGTGAATAGACGCTCCTTGTCGTCGCAATTCCTGTGCAACATCGTCGGCCAGGTAACAATCAAAATAAGGTTCGTTCGCTTCCTCGCCGTATCGATTAAGCAGGGTATTCAAGTCAGGTGCGTCACCATGCTGAAGAGAATCTTGGACAAGAAGCGTTCCGCCAGGCTTCAAAACTCTTAGCATCTCGCCCAATGCCTTTCGTCGTGCATCTGCTGGAAGTTCATGGAGTAAATAGACATTGGTGACCACATCAAAGTACTGGTCAGGGTAAGGAAGAGCTTCCGCATTAGCGACCGCTAAAGAAGCAATTCCCAGTGATTCAAATCTGTTCCGTGCACATTTAAGATAAGCCGGGCTCAAATCAACTCCGTAAAGCTGAGCTTTAGGAAGCGTTGTTTGAATTTGGTCGAGAAGTTCTCCGGTACCGCAGGCAACGTCCAGCACTCGAAGATTTTCTCGTTCGGTCCGTCGTGCGTGGCGTACGATATCCGGAATGAGTTGACGACGCATCACATTAGCGAGTCCCATAAACAGAAATTCAACGCTGAGTGCGTATAGCTCAGCAGATGAATCACTCAGATAGCCGTTGGTCTGCCAGTGAAAATTATGACGGTAGTACTCCGGATAATTCTCAAGGTTGTAACAGCTATCAAATTCGCTCGTTTTCCGTTTGGCCGCTTTTTTCCTCTGATTGAGAACCTCTTTTACGAACCTCGAAAATACGCGAGGTCCAACGACCCAAGGCATCTGAAAAAGGAGGGAGCGAGGATAGTAGCCTAATCGGAAATTGACGAAGTCAGTATTGATCAACTCGTCAAAACGAGAAGACAAGGCCATTCGGGTTGGCTCATCAATCGCAACGAGATCATTCTTTGCAAATCGACGCAGTAATTTTCGAACCTTCGACAAACTAGAGCGAATCGAGCTGTGGTGGGCTCGGTGCAGTCGCTGCTCAAGCGCATATGCAAATGTCTTTCGCTCCCGATACACGTGCAACGCTCCTTATTGATCCCAGGGGGATCAAAGTCTCAGTTTTGAAAAGAAATATTTCATCTGTGAGATGAAAAGCTCGATTCAACCCTGATTCGCTCGTGTAGTATAGTGTCTTACCTGGCTATACATTGTCCAGGAAATTCGAGAGAGGTGGGACATTCGACGGATGAATCGAGCCTCTAATCTTGGATTTTCCACGCTTGTGCCGCGGTTTGGCCTCGGCTCCAGACAAAGAGTCCACAATCTGCGGACGTTGCTTGAATATCATTACTGATGTCCCAGCCAATCCCAGAAGCGATTTGGCGCCAGGTATTATCCGCGGGATTATAAGCATCGATCACGCCTGTTGATGTCAAAGGATCGTTGCTGGCAACTAAAAATTGGCCGCCTCGAGCGACAATCGCGCCAGAATTTTGGTCGGGCAGAGTTCTTCCATCAGGAAACGTAGGCACAGCTTGCCACTGATTGTTTTGTGAATCGTATACGCACCAACCTGTCTGACTGCGGACCAGGGCAAAACGATCGTTTGCAACGCCGTCACTCACACCAGAACAACCTCCCGCAAATCCTGATGAAGACCAGGTATTCGTCGCGGGGTCGTACAGTGCATAATCGTTGGCACTGAGCTGAGTCTGGATTTGTCCAGCTGCAACGAGTACGCGGCCACCAATAAAAAATGTAGCAGCACCGTATCGGGCGACAAGAGGCGGGGTAGCGATGGGTAACCACATATCTTCTTTGGGAAGATAACGCCGGCCATCACTCAAAGTATTCATGCCATCAGTTCCACCAAGAATAATCCACTGAGAACCCGTCCATGTCGTCATCGCATTCATCCTCACAGAGAGCTGGTCTTGCGTTGAAATCAAAGACCATTGATTAGAGACAGGGTCATATCTTCGTCCAAAACTAGCGAATGCAGTAGAAGATGTTCTTCCACCCCATGTGAGGATTTCAGAACCCGTCCAAACAGTAGAAGCGCCGGTCAGATCACGAACTCCGTTCGACACAGGTAAATCTCTCCAAGTATCGGTCCCTGGGTGATAGGCGTGGCCAGAAATATTCTGCGGTGGAATCAACGGAGAGATATTGGCTCCGCCAAAAACCACGAACTCAGTACCCGTCCAAACTGTCGATTCATTCCGGCGAGCGCGAGAATCCGGAGAGCCGCTCACGGAAGAGACGGCTTGCGCACCGCAAGCATTACGGACGGTTCTAAAGCCAATAGTGGGGGAACTTAGGGATGGGTTGTAATCCGCACGGGCCGCTGAACGAGTCAAGGTTGCAAACCCGTCATAGTTACCGCCGCGTATTGCCCGGCTTTGTGCCACTAAAGGCCCCGTTGGAGATAGCTGAGGAGCGATACTGTAATAGGAGGCGCTATAGTAGTCCTGGGTCCATTCTGCGACGTTCCCGTAGACATCATAGAGGCCGTACTTATTGGGGAGCTTCTCGCCAACTTGATGAGTTGAGCCCGTTGCGTTCCCACAATACCACGCAACTTCATCAATAAGCGGGTCTGCACAAGCTCCGTTGGAAATCTGGCCATTATACAGCGACGTGGTTGTCCCTGCTCTTGCAGCATATTCCCATTCGGCCTCCGTTGGCAGTCGATAGCCCTCACAACCAAAGTCACTGACGACCCAAACGCCGCTATTGTCTTGATAACAAGCTGAACGATTCTCGTACGTCGATAGCGCATTGAGATATTCAACTGCAGAATCATAGCTTACCTGTTCCACGGGGCAATCTTCACCACATCCAACAAAGCTCGATGGATTGGTTTGTCCGGGCACGACTGCAATCCACTGACCCTGGGTGACTTCTGTCGCGCCGACGTAAAGGTCTCGAGCCAGAGTGACTGCGCGCCTCGGGCTTTCCGCTAATGAGTGTCCGATCTCGACCGCAGTTGAACCCATGTCGAATGTTCCAGCGACCACTCGGCGGAAATTTGAGCGAACAGGACGAAAGCCGATATGTGTTCCATCAACGTTGGAAGACGAGGCTCGGGAGGCAGAACGACAGTCACGAGGAAAACTCGCAAAACTACCTCCGCGCACGGCCGAAGGTGTGTCGGTCGATGTTCCTGGTCCATTAGGGTCCAAGACATCCTGAGCCGTAAGGCTATATGCATCATCTTGATACATATCTTGAGTCCACTCCCAAACATTTCCGTGCACGTCGAAAAGGCCCGCAGTATTCGGAGATTTCTGAGCGACAGGTTGAAGTTGCGATGCGTTCCCGCAATGCCAAGCAGACGCGTTAAGAACGAGATCAGGACTACATGCATCTATTCCAGCGGTGATGTCACCATTCGAGACAGCACTGTCCGTTCCATTACGAACCGCCAGTTCCCATTCGGCTTCTGTCGGTAAACGGTAGCCGGCACATTTAGCGCCCAAGGAATCCCATTGAGAGCCAGTCCACTGATAGCATGGCTCGAGGTCTTCACTTCCCGAAAGGCGATTTAAGTATTCTACCACTTGGCCATAAGAAAGATTGTTCACAGGGCAGTCCAACCCACAAGCCAGATGGGCGCTTGGGTCCGTCGGCATAAACCGTTGCCATTCTCGGCGTGTTACCTCGGTAGCTTTCATCCAAAAGCTTCGAGCAATTCTGACGTTACGTGCTGGAGCTTCGTTGGCCCGATGCCCTACTTCGGAAGAGTCTGCGCCTAGAGAGTCAACCGTAGCCGATACCAAGGCGAATTTTGGGTCAAAGGCCGCCGAAATAATCATTGGACGATCAATAGTGAGAGTACAGGTGGAGCCTGTACCGCACACGCCTTCCCAAGCGCGGAAAGTAGAACCAGGAGCAACGCTCGCGGTGAGAACAATTTCAGTACCTGCAGCGATGCTCGATACGCAATTCGAGATCAACCCCAAATGACCGCAGTCAAACCGACCGCCCGCCCCAGATATTGAGCCAAAACCAGCTCCCGAAATCGCTATACCTACAGGATATAAGATGGGTTCGAAACTCGCTGAAACATTTTTGGCTCCATCGATTGTCATCTGACACGACCCAATACCGGAGCAATCTCCAGACCAACCTACGAACTCATGCCCAGGCTCTGGAGTCGCAGTTAATGTAATCGTTGTGCCCGACAACAGGGGCTCATCACAATCATTGCCGCAATCAATGCCTGGTAAATCTGATGTGACCGTTCCACGACCCGGGCCACCAAGAGTGACGGAAACAGGGTAGAAACGATCAAAATTCGCATACACCGTCGTTGTCGCAGTTAGAGTCAAACGACAAGTAGAGAGAGAGTGATTGCATTCTGGACTCACCCAGCCCGCAAACTCCGAATCTGTGTCAGGAGTTGCAGTGAGAATGACGCCTGTATTTAGAGGATATCTTTCCGAACAATCGGTGCCGCAATCAATTCCCGCCGGCGAAGATGTTATCTGACCAGAACCAACACCCTGCTTGATCACATTGAGCCCAACGTATTGAGTATCGAATTCAGCGTTAATCTGAATATCTTTATCGACCACAACTTCGCATGCGCCACTACCCGTGCAGTCTCCCGACCATTGGACAAATCGAGCACCAACATCCGGAAGCGCAGTGAGTTGGACTCTTTCGCCTATGGGGAAGTCAGAGTCGCAAATGCTTCCACAACTGATTCCAGGTGGCGTCGAAAGAACAGTACCCGAGCGTGCCCCAGACTTTGTCACAGCGATACGAAAGTTCTTTACGAATTTAGCGCGAACAGATTTCGAACTCGTCATAGTTAGCGTGCAGTCTCCCGTCCCAGAGCAATCGCCCTCCCATCCCACGAAAATAAACTTCTCATTAGACTGAGTCATCGCCTCCGCGTCGAGCTTCACGACCGTGTTCTTCACGTAGTCAAATTGACATTGGTCTCCACATGCAATGCCGACAGGAAACGAGCGAACGTGTCCAAACGTCGGATTATCAACCTCAACCGAAAGTCTGTGAAAAATCCGCTCAAATTTTGCAGTTACAGTTCGAGCACCATCCATCTGAACTCGACAATCCACTTGCCCTTCACATGCTCCACCCCACCCGAGAAACTTTGAGTCATCAGTTGAGGTCGCCGTCAGAGAAACAAATCTCCCCGATGGATAGTCTTCAATACAATCATATCCACAGATAATTCCGGGTGGATTAGAGGTGACGGTCCCCGTTCCAGTTCCGTCGGGATACACAGTCAGGCGGTGAGAAGGAACACCGAAAGTCGCAGTCACATTCTTTGGGCCGTCCATCGTCAATTGGCAGACGTCTTGGCCTTCACAGTCACCGGACCAACCTTGAAACGTAGACCCTCTGAGAGAATCCGGAGTTAATTCAACCGTTGCTCCTATCCCGTAGGCTTCTTCGCAATCGGGGGAACAATTAATACCGCCGAATTTTGTTTCGAGGACGCTGCCCTCGCCTTCTCCCGCAATGTCTACTTTTAAGACCGCATAGTTGACTTCTTGGAGACTACACCCCGCTCCAAAAATAGTGGCCATGCATAACCAGGATGTCCATGACGTTTTTCGGTTCATACTCATACTTTCGCCAGTACCTCTACCGGAGTTTGAAGTCGGAAACCCGCTGTCACAACCACGGTACTTGCCTGGAGAATACCTCGGTCAGGATAGAATGCGAAGGGGTTGTGTCGATTAGTTTCCACAACCAACAGTTGCAGGATCAATCGGCACTTCTTTCGGGTCAGCAGCTGAAGGAAGAGAGCGTAATGTGGAGTAATACCGGTTGTAAGTTCGAAGGAGCAAACAGCGCTCATCAACAAATATTGCCCAGGCAGAGTTGACTTGACCAGCATCCAAGTAGTTTTTCGCCTCGGAATATCTTGCGTAAGCCGTCTGGAGCAAATTGTCAGGCAAATCGACGCTGGATACAGTCAAAGCCCCGGGTACGCTTGCCGCCTGCTGGTCAGGAAGTACAAGTTTCAAGTCCGCTGGATAAGACACATTGGCGGTCACCCAAGGCAGACCCGTCGGCGATACATTGAGCGATAATTCAAGCATGTTGAATAGTACTACCCCTAAACCTGCTCGCCAGAGGTACGTGTGGACGAGAGGCTCTGAAACAGAGTCTAGGAATCGGGCGAGATCATTCAGTCGTAGATAGCATCTCGTAAAGATTTCGTCGTCAAGGTCAAGAATAGCCAGTCTATCCAGGCAGGCATCCGCCAAACCTGGCGTCGTAATCGCAATCAAATCACCAATCTCGTCCACGTCCGTTGAAGACGTTTTGTCCAAAACATCTAAGATTTCGTCCAACGTTCTACGCTCCGTGGTGTACGGATTCGATAGTGCTGCAGTCACCTGCGGGAACATGACGTTTTCGAGAACATCGCGGCTTGATTCCATCAAGGTACGAATCTGAATCGTACGTATCTGGTCGATTCGCAGCTGATCCTCCGTAGAAACACCCTGGGTAAATAGTTGAATACCTGACGCCCAACGTTCACGAACAGTCCGCAATGTCGTTCGCATAGTTCGATACGCTGGATACAAAAGCGCCACACTGTCGTAAGCCGTTCTTGAGGCTGCAATTTGGTATCCAGCACGATTCCTGAAGCCTTCAAAACGTGCCGTCTCGAGATACGCACCAGCGTTGGTCACCATTGCCATATCGTCTGCGTGAGCTCCGTTTGCCACCCCTTCGACATGCCAATTGACCTCAGCATAGAGCGCGCGAGCGAGGTCATTTGGAATCCGTGAAATGTCGACACCATTATTTTCGGCTTCGATAAGATACTGAACGCCTTGATCCGCGCGAAGATATGAACCGTCTGCATACTGAGAAGACATATTCCAGTAAGACAAAGCAACTTGGAAGGAAAGAAGCGCGTCTTCAAGCTCGCTAATACCTGCGTAATTAGGGTCATTGACGAGATTAGTGACTGCCGAGATGGTCTTCACCAAAGCCGCCTGATAGTTTGACGTACGAAGATAGGTTCGCTGAGTTGTTGAGTTCCCCGCAGCATCAGTAGCAATCACTGAGATTCGATAACTTCCGAGTGGAACGCCGCTCCAAATTCGAATCAAACTCGCCCGAAGCGATGAGTCGCCCCAATTACAGGCCCCACTCGAACGAGCGTTACATGGAATCGCACCAATGAGTCGGGAACCTATTTGGAGCGGTGTACCGGTGAGTTGTTCGGTTGAATCGATGAGAGTAAATGAGTCCGCCGCCACGTTGTCGAAGCGCTCTAACACAACCTGGATCCGTTCCATACCACTTGAGGCCGGTGCAGCTGGATACTGAATGAGCCCTCGAGTTGGGTCCTCAGATTCAACCGTTGTTGAGAGGCCTAGAATACCTGTGTTGCCACGAGATGATGCATCCACAACGGACTGTGTCGCCCCAGCAAACGAGTACAAGACCACAGAGTCTGCGTCCGCTTGAACAGGTCGACCTACACCGCCTCGGTAATGACTCTTGACTTCGGCTTCGGTGATCGCGTCCGCAGAGATATGTAGCTCTGCAATTTCGCCGTCAAACGACGTCGTCAAAGTGTCTGATTCGTTGATGCGACCACCTACGATAAGCGCGTGAGGACGGCCGCCCAATGTGACGCCAGATCCAGATGGGGTCGAAGGCCGGAATGCGGACGGCTCACCGTCGATAAACAACTTCAGCGAACCGCCATCAAAGGTGTAGCTTGCAGCAATATGATGCCATTTGCGCTGAGAAATAGTTCCGGCGCCTGTGAGTGTCTTTACGCCTCCGTCGACTTCGAATTCAACGCGGCCCGCAGAAGTAATGCGCAGCTCTAAAGCGGAATGCGCATTCGCGGTCGGTCCCGAAATAGGCACCTGCATGATTGTATAATTGCCAAGCGCTTCAACTTTCACCCAGGTTTCTACCGACGCAGCCTGGGCTGACGTCGGTATCAGAGGACTGCTCGTCGGCGCGAGCGTCACGACGTTGTCACCGGTAAATAGGAGTTTATTACTCAGGTTCGCAAGATCCCAATCAGCATCAATGGCCCAGATATTTTCGAGTGAGCGCGTCTCTCCTCGAAAAAACGGAGGATACGAATCTGAGTCAGCAACAGAAACGCCTGTCTGGTCGAAAAGATTCGGGCTGATTGTCGGCGCCGTGGTGTCGATTCCAAAACCGCCAAGATCAAAAGAGCCAAAGTTTGTGCCCGAACCACCGTCATCTCGAGCAACAACGAGAATATCTGGGTATGCGCCTTCCGCTCGATAAATCGCTCGGAACTCGGTGCCCGCGCTGTTGACGATCATTTGATCAGGAGCCGGAACAACAGAGACCTGGTACGGCGCTGTACCGTTACTGATGCCGAAGACATAATGAACTTCTCGATTGTAGAAGCGACCCGCCTGAGGATTGCTTACGCCCGTAATTTCAAGGTGAGGATTGTCGATGTTGAGCGTACCACCCACAACTTCGATGAGCTGAATACCGGTTCGAGAGTTACCCGCGGGGTCTGAAATGGTCCACTCCACTCGGTGGGTACCTGGCTCCCAGCAATTGTTCTGAAGTCCAGGACCACTTGTCCGGCTATTCGTTACGGTCAAACTAGAGCTTTGATAGCCATTGTCGCGCACGGCTGGAGAAGGCAGAACTGGTTGAAAGCAAACAGACGCATCTCGAGAGATGGATAGATTCTGCAGCGGAGGATCGAAAACGGGCGCTGTCGTATCAACAATACGAACAATCCTGACATCGGTGCCCTGGTTGCCCGAATCGTCGGTCGCAACAAATGTGACCTGCGTGTCACCAAGCGGGAAAGCGGTCGTCGGAGTAACCGTGATCGATAGCGAAGCGTCACATACATCCGTCGCCGAACTCGGGGTTGGAGTCGTCACGGTACCATTTGGACTCGTCGCCTCAAGAACAAGCGGAGCTCCGCCAGTGACAATCGGGTCTTGCGTATCACGAATACGAATCGTCTGATTCGGATTTGACCAGCCAACGTTGCCGCTCGTGTCCTGTGCTTTCCAATGCAAGACCGAAGACCCGAGTGAGAAATTGTATGGGAAGTTTACAAGTGGACCGGCCTGACCGTTTAGATAAGGTTGAACAAGAATCGCAGCGGCTTCGTCCACGTTGTCTGTCACAGCTGGTGCCGACACAGTCAAGAGCGCAGCATTAGGTCGGTCACACTCGGCGATCACTGTCACAGGGTCAACCGTGATAACTGGAGGCGTTGAGTCTCTTGGAAGCGAAAAGCGTCCGAGTGGATACGAGGTAATCGTTCCTAGCGGCGTGTGAGCCGTCATTTGAAAACAGAAATTCGGTCCACCGGTCAGGTTATCAAAACGAGTTGATGGGTAATGGGTATTGCGGTCCACATCCGTGAGCTGAGGGGTCGTCAGCGTATCTCCAGATTTCATCTGCAAGCCCCAAATCAATACATCCACGGTCGCAGGCAAGGTTGAAAGGTGTCTAATCAAAGATACACCCACGCGAGTCTGCCTCCATACGCGAGGTATGACGACGGAGAATTCTTGCCAACTGCCTGTCACAGTAATGTTCCCATCCAAATTGCGTGCTGGATTATTCGTGTTATCGGCTCGAGAAAATCGGTACGGAATCGATTGGGTGATGTTGGACGTACTTTTCATCCAAAACGAGATAATATGATTGTTTCCGTTGACGGGCTTGAACCGGTAAAGATTACCGCATCCCTCACGAGGACACACATTCTGAAAAAGCACTGACTCATCCGTTGCGTTGGCTCTCGTCCGCTGAATTCGTATCGCAGTGTTCGTCCCATCAGGAGCTGTAGCTTGTGAGTAATTCGGAGTCACCGTGAAGTCTGTCGCACCGGCAACCAGCGCTGAGGATGACCATCGGTTAGACGACATGGTTTCCGTATCTCTCAAAAGATTCCATGGGCCGACGTCTTCTGTGTTCAAAAAATCCGCAAAGCGACTTCCATCTGTGGGTTCGTCTACATGGCTACGGCCAAGCATGCCGGCGTATCTCAATCCGGTTGAATCATAAACGGAATTGACGTTCACCCATCTTGCTGGCGTGTTCCTGCTTGGTCTGTATGCGGCAGCTTCGTCGAGTCGCCAAGCGCCAATCGCACCAATCACGCGAACGTTATCCATGCGTCCGCTGAAGGCCTGATCTGCGACACCAGTCCCAGAGTTGAAAGAGGAAACGCCAATCCGAGGCAACTTAGTAGTAACTCTGGAGAGCCGGAAAGGTCCTTCAAAAACCGCCGAATGATCGAGAATACCGTTGATATACCAACGAACCTGATTTTGATGAAAAATGAATTTCAATTCATACCACTGGTCCGCGACCAATGTCTTCGAGCCACGAAAAAGGCTGGTGTTGTTGTTTACATCCCGAAGCTGCGCAACAATATTGCCGCCATCAATTCTAATGACATTGTTACCTGCCGAATATAGACCTTGCTGACGGGAAACTCCTGTCGCCTTAAAATCCAAACTTATAACAAAGCGGTCTTTGTCTTGAATGTCAGGAATACTACCCACCGCACCCAAGCTGAGGTGGTCATCGATGCCATCAAAATCGAGTACGCGGCGGTCACCATCATCTACCCAGTCCGAGTTATCCATATTGACCAAGGTCGCATTGAGCCCAGATCCACTAATATCTGGAGCTGAAGAACCAGCGGCTTGATCAAGTGACCACCAAGCCACCTCTCCGTCTAGTTTCGAACCAGGACCACGTTGATGCCTTGCCGCAATTTCCGAGGCCGTCAAACCTCGATCATACATCGCCATCGACGCCAATTTCCCGGTGAATCCATCTCCTGCATTCGCGTTGGGTACCGAGCCCCGCACGCGCCATTGATTCCCCACAGCGGCACCAAGAGGTCCCTCTGCGAGTCGTCCTGCCCGAGCCTGAGCAGCTCGTACGGCGCCGTTGACAAACAACCGAGCGGTTTGGCCGTCATACGTAGCGGCCACGTGAGTCCATTCATTGGTGTTCAAGCCTTGAGAGCTTGAAAGAGTAACGGTGGTTTCAGGGCCTTCCTCAAGCCGAGGGTTCCATGCCAAAACATCCACTGTTTGACCCCAGATCTGAGTATGGCGAACCACTTGGATGACGTACGTATCATCCACTGTCGCGGTCCCAGATAGCGAGTATTCTTGCCAAGTTCCATTGACGGTAATGGACTGACTGGTATTAAAGCCGCTTGCTGCACCATTTGCCAAACTAATGTTCAGGCCAACAGTTTGAGGCTCCCCAGTGGTAGAACGAAGCCAGACCTTGAGTGTGTATTGACCGCCGGCTTGCAGTGGAACCAATTGACCCCACGATTGGTTGTTGGGCTGCCCTGTCCCTTGGTCTCGTTGAAAGCGAGTCGCAGTAAAGCTACCATCTGGGGCCATTCCACCGCTGTAATTTGCAGTCACAGTGAAAGGTACATTGATAGAGCCGTTCGCTAGATTCATCCAAGGATTTGCGGCCATGTTGTTAGGATTGCTCAAAACATTGGCAGCGCCGGTCAAAGTCAGTTCGAGCGTAGGCACATTGTTAACCAAGTGTAGCTTGGTCTTGCCGCCGCGCGCACCGAAGATCGTTTTGTTTTGAGCCGCCGCGTCGACTTGTAGCCAGCCTTCCCAGCTCCACTGATCATCCACCGGCAGTTCACCCGGGAGATTGATGACTGTGGTACGGTTCGTAGCACCAGCTCCACCATCTCGAAAATTGAGACCGGTAATCTTGTTCGAACAATCACCGTCTGCATACGTGACAATACCGTCAAGTAGCGGTGCAGAAATCTGACCTCGAACCTCGGTCTTGAGTTGGTGAGGCGCTACGCCCTCTTTGCCCGTAGGCGTAGCTACGAAGACGGGAAGTTCCTGCAACGAGAATTCACCCGTCCGAACCACCATTCCAGCGTAGGTTGTGGCTGTGACTCGCCAGCAATACGTTCCACCAGGTGCTAGACCAGCCCAGGTTCCAGTGAGCGTGGCACGGCCTGTTTCCATGCGCTCATAAATTCCAAACGTGCAAACGTCTCCGGTTTTTCGAAATAATTTGAGAGACCAATTGGCGTCGGCTTCGTGAACAAAATTGTAATCGGCACGTTCAGGTTGAGGAAAGGGAGTGACAGTCGCTTCGATGGTTCCCATCGGTGACATGGGCCCTAAGAGAAGTTTGTGCGTAGAGTTCTCGGCGACACCGATCGGCATTTCGGGGCCAACGACAAAACGGACACGGTAGTTGCTGTCACGCGCAGTCGCAATGCTTCCCGCAAATGTGGTGACACCACGAGAGTTTTGCGGCGCAGACACATGATGAGTCAGTCCTTGCTCGCTTGATTGAATCTCAGCCACTGGCTCCTGCGTCGCCTCCGGCGCAGCCGTACAGGCTGCCAACAGAGATGCAAGGGCCAAGCTAAGGTTTCTATTTTCTAATGCCGATTTCATAGTCACCGATTGCCCGTCCTTATGCAGCTGCCCGTACGAATGGATCGGCAGTTGGTCTACGCAGACTTCACCCACGCGACAAACAGACACAATTCGTAATTCAGGCACCTACAATTGATGCACAAATGCTAAGTAATACTACCAGTTTCAGTGCTTTGTGATAAGGATCACGACCAAAAAAGTTTTGGGGAAACACGGTCGGTCATTTGTCGGGGTCTAGAATAGAACCATTATGCGATGGCTACCCAAATCGCGGTAGAGGCGAAGGCAAATTTGTCTCTATTGGACAGTTAAAACCCTACAAAAAGAGAAGGTATTTATAGGGCAAATCATGCTATTTCTTGCGTTTTTTCGACTTCGAAAGGACTTCCATTCGTTCTTTCGCAGTCTTCTGTATACCCTGCATTGTGGGGTCAAGCTGTTTACCTTCAGGTGCTTTCACAGATAACAAACGAGCATATAGGGACGAAGCTTCTTTTGATTTTCCAAGATTATCAAAAGCCGACGCTGCGCCAAAGATGGCCATAATGTCATTAGGATTCGCCTTCAGGACTTCCATGAACATACCTAGAGCTTCCTGTGACTTGTCTTGTTGCTGCAGTGCGAAACCAAGCGCTTGAACAGTTTGGGTATCACCCCGTAGTTGCGCGGCCGCTCTTAACACAGGTTCAGCTTCTTTCGGTTTCTTCGCACTCATCAAAGTCTCTCCAAGATTGACGAGAGCAATTGGGTCGCGAGGCTCACGTAACAATACTGTCTTGTAGTCTTCTACAGCTTCGTCGTACTTTTTGTTGAGGGCATTGGCTTGAGCGCGCATCATTCGAGCAGCCTTATATTCATTTTTCTTCAGCGCCACATCGAGTTTTGCGACAGCGTCATCGTATCCCTTTTCGGACATGGCAATTCGCGCCAGCCCAAGCAGCGCGCCGACGTGATCTGGTTTTTGTTCCAGGACTCGCTCAAAATGGACTTTGGCGACGGCCTTGCCCTCTTTTTCGCCGAGTTGAAACTGCCCCATCGCTGAGTTGGCAAAGAAGTTGTCGCCGTCGAGGGTCAATGCTTTTTCATAATGCTCTTTGGCTTTGGCGCGGTCATTGGCGGCCAAATTAATGTGACCAAGTCCCGTATGATATGTCGCTGCGTTTGCAGCGTCTTTTTTGAGCAGTAAATTAAGTTCGTAGTTGATCGACATGGCTGCATCTGCACGGACACTCGCTGGGTCGTCTGCGAGAATCATCGCTCGCGTTCGCATAACATCAAGCGCCAGAGCCACATCGCCAGGCGCAAAGCCTTGGGCCCTTTGATAGGCAATCAATGCTTTGGGGTAATTGTTATCGCTCTCTGCCTTCTTTCCTTCTGCGAAGTGCAAATCTCTCAAGCTATTCACCTGACGGCTACTCATGAGGCCACTCCAAGTATTGACGAGTAGCGGAATATAAAGGAGCGCAAGTAGGACTCCGATTACGGTCTTGATATTGTTCATCGTCAGCTCTCTTAACACAAAAAGAACTGAAAATGGAGAAATGTACCATTTTTGCGGAGAATTTGAGGGCTAACCAATCGGCTAGAAGGATGGGCAGGCGGCTGAGAGTTCAGCCGCCCAATGAAACGCTAAAACAAAACTCTACCGCCGACGACGACGGAGGAGTAATGCTGCGAGCAGCAATAGTCCGAGTCCCATAGAGTTCGTACCCGTTCCAGAGTTCTGAGCTGGAACCGCGTTACAGCCGCAATCCTCAATATCATTTGGATTACTTGGGTCGACGAATTCAACGCATTGTCCTTGTTGGTTACGCGTTTGACCGTCTGGACAGGATTCGATTGCACACATTGCACTACAACCGTCACCATTCGCGGTATTGCCATCATCACAGGCTTCGCCCATGTCTACGCGACCGTCACCACACGCTTCGATACTGCAATCTCCACGACATCCATCGCCATCAAGGACGTTTCCATCGTCGCACTGCTCACCAGCTTGAACGATACCATCGCCGCAACGAGAAATGCTCATGCACATCGCATCACAGGTCGTGCCATCGGGTGGGTCGCACTGCTCTTGCGGGTCAACAATGCCGTCACCGCAAAGCTCTTCTGTACAGTTCGCTCGGCAGCCGTCACCGTTTTCGGTATTGCCATCGTCACAAGCCTCACCTGGGTCAACGACACCATCGCCACACTCTGGGTTCAAGCGACGGCAATCTTCGCCGCAGGTCGTTCCATCGGGTGGGTCACACTCTTCGTTAAGCAGAGGCTGAACAATGCCATCACCACAAATTGCCAATCGGCAATCATTGGTACAAACGTCGTCATTGACCGTGTTGCCGTCGTCGCACTGTTCATTCGGCGCATCGATAATTCCATCACCACAAGCCTCGATCGTGCAATTGCTTCGGCAACCATCGCCACTCGAAGTATTGCCATCATCACAGGCTTCATTTGGATCAACGATATTATCGCCGCAAACCTCGCGACTACAGTCCGGGCGACAGCCATCGCCCAAGGTCTGATTACCGTCGTCACACTGTTCTCCGAGTCCTGGGATAGTGGACGTATCAACAATCGCGTCACCACAAACTTCCAGTGTGCAATTTGCGCGGCAACCATCGCCGGAGCGGTTATTACCGTCGTCGCAAGACTCTGCTGGACTGTCTACTAACAAATCACCGCAAATTTCCCGCGTACAGTCTGCTCGACAGCCATCTCCACCGACAGTGTTGCCATCATCGCAAAGCTCGTTTTGGTCTCGAACACCATCGCCACAACGCTCGATTGTGCAATTTGGACGACATCCATCACCAAAGGTCGCATTTCCGTCATCGCATTCTTCATTCGCGTCAACAGTTCCATCGCCACATTGTTCGATTGTGCAATCGGGTCGACAGCCGTCACCCACTGCTTGATTTCCATCGTCACAAGACTCTGAGACATCAACAATGCCGTCACCGCAAACTTCCGTGGTGCAGTTATCGCGACATCCATCTCCATTGACGCTGTTGCCATCATCACATTGTTCACCTGGCGCGTCGAGCACGCCATCACCGCAAGTCTCTGTCGTACAATCACTTCGACAACCATCGCCGTTGATTTGATTACCGTCATCACATTGCTCCTGCGGGTCGACAAATCCATCACCGCAAATCTCGAGCGTACAATCATTGCGACAGCCGTCACCCAACACACTATTGCCGTCGTCGCATTCTTCGAAGACGTTCGATGCATTCGGCGAATCGGTTATCGCATCGCCACAAATCTCAGTCGTACAGTTTGGACGGCAACCGTCACCCACTGCTTGATTGCCGTCGTCGCACTGCTCACCCTGGTCGACAACACCGTTGCCGCAGCTTTCAAGTACGCAGCTCGAATTACAGCCATCACCATCAGAGTTATTGCCGTCATCACAGCCCTCTGTCGGATCAAGGATGCCATCACCACAAATTTCTTGGGTACAATCCGCGCGACAACCATCGCCAGCATTTTGATTTCCGTCATCGCAGGCCTCATCACCGCTGGTCGAGGTATCAACGATTCCATCACCGCAAATCTCTCGCGAGCAATCCGCGCGACAGCCGTCACCAATGTTGGTGTTTCCGTCGTCGCAAGCTTCACCTTGGTCAACGATTCCGTCACCACAAATTTCGAGCGTACAATTCGCGCGACAACCATCACCACCGACTGTATTTCCGTCATCGCATTCTTCGTTCGCGTCACCGATTCCATCACCACATGCTTCGAGCGTACAGTTCGCGCGGCAACCGTCACCACTGATGGTGTTTCCGTCGTCACACTGCTCGCCGCCGCCGCTTGTAATGGTAGACGAGTCAACTTGGCCATCTCCACAGACTTCCGTGACACAAACATTATTGCATCCATCACCTGAGTAGTTATTGCCATCATCGCAACCCTCTTGCGGGTCAACGAATCCGTCACCACAACGTTCAATCGTGCAGTTTGCCCGGCATCCGTCTCCATTGATGTTGTTGCCATCGTCACAGAGCTCATTGATATTTGCATTCGTCGTTGAAGTATCAACGATGCCATCACCGCATTGCTCCGTGGTGCAGTCACCACGACAACCGTCACCACTGACAGTATTACTATCGTCACACTGCTCTTGCGGATCTGGGATACCATCACCGCAAATCTCTACAGTACACGTAGCGCGGCAGCCATCTCCGTTGACATTGTTACCGTCATCGCAGGTTTCACCCTGGCCTGTGACCGATGAGGTATCAACGATACCGTCTCCGCAACGCTCAAAAGTACAATTTCCACGGCAACCATCACCATCTGTGTTGTTGCCATCGTCGCAATCCTCACCGGTGTTGAGAATGCCGTCGCCGCAGGTTTCTAGCGCGCAAAGCTCATCACAGCCGTCACCATTGACGTTGTTGCCGTCGTCACAACTCTCGAGCGGAGCATCTAGAACACCATCACCGCAAATTTCACGAGTACAGTCTCCACGGCAACCATCACCGCTAATCGTATTTCCATCATCGCAGGTTTCTTCCTCTCCCGGTGTCGTCGAGGTGTCGACAATGCCATCGCCGCAGATTTCGATTGTACAGTTACCGCGACAGCCATCACCCGGAAGGATATTTCCGTCGTCGCAAGCTTCTCCTAGACCTGTGAGTGTTGAGGTATCAATCGTACCGTCACCGCAGAACTCGATTGTACAATCGTTGCGACAGCCGTCACCATTTTGGAGATTTCCGTCATCACAGAATTCTGTTGGATCCTGGATACCATCACCGCAACGTTCGAACGTGCAATCAGAACGACAACCATCACCGTTTAGGCGGTTTCCGTCATCGCAAAATTCGTTGAACTGAGGGTTCGTGGACGTATCAACGATACCGTCACCACAAGTCTCTTGAGTACAGTTCGCGCGACAACCGTCGCCGCCAACTGTATTGCCGTCATCACAGATCTCAGTCGGGTCGCGAATTCCATCACCGCAAATCTCGGAGGTGCAATCAGAACGACAACCATCACCATTTAGGCGGTTTCCGTCATCACAGCTCTCTTGAGGATCGACAATGCTATCTCCACAAATCTCTTGAGTACAGTTCGCACGGCAACCATCACCACCAACCGTATTTCCGTCATCGCAGCTTTCGCTCACGAGTGGAGGGTTGAGGGTGTCTACGATGCCATCACCACAGATTTCCAGTGAACAGTTTGAGCGACAGCCATCACCATTGGCGGTGTTGCCATCGTCGCATTGCTCACCTGCGCCAGGCGTTACGGTGGAAGCATCGACGAAGCCATCACCACAAATTTCATTCTGACAAGTCGCATCGCAACCATCACCCACCAACGTATTTCCGTCGTCACACTGCTCATTTCTACCTGGAATAGTTGAAGTATCTGTAATCGCGTCACCGCAAACCTCGAGAGTACAATCGTTACGACAACCATCTCCTAGCGTTGAGTTGCCATCATCGCACTCTTCATTCGGGTCGATAATTCCGTCACCACAGACTTCAATTGTGCAATCCGCGCGACAACCGTCACCACTGACCGTGTTGCCATCATCGCAACCTTCTTGTGGATCTTCGATTCCATCGCCACAGACTTCGATGGTGCAGTTATCGCGACAACCGTCACCAACGCTCAAGTTACCGTCATCACATGCCTCGCCAAGTCCAGTCGTTGTAGAGGTATCGATGACTCCATCACCACAAACTTCAATGGTGCAGTTTGAACGGCAGCCATCACCAAGTGTTAGATTACCATCATCGCAAGTCTCTGATTGTCCGGGCGTTGTTGAGGTGTCGATGATTCCGTCACCACAAACTTCAAGGGTGCAGTCCGCGCGACATCCATCGCCGATGCTTGTATTCCCGTCGTCACATTGCTCACCGAGACCAGGCGTTACGGTCGAAGCACTCACAATGCCGTCCCCGCAGACTTCAAATGCACAACCAGGGTCACAACCGTCACCCTGGAGGTTATTGCCGTCATCACAGTCCTCATTTGAATCGAGGATACCGTCGCCGCAGTTCTCAAGAGTACAAATCTCGCTGCATCCATCGCCGTTGAGATTATTGCCGTCATCGCATCGTTCTTGTGGGTCGACGGTGCCGTCACCGCAAACCTCAATCGTGCAATTATCGCGACAACCATCTCCGTTTGTGATGTTCCCGTCGTCGCAAACTTCAGTGATATCAACGATACCGTCGCCACAAACTTCAAAAGTACAGTTCGAGCGGCAACCATCATTGCTCACGGTGTTACCGTCGTCACACTGCTCGCCGAGCTCTAGCGTTCCGTTACCACAAAGTTCGGATGTACAATTTTGACTACAACCATCTCCATTGGTTGTGTTGCCGTCATCACAGCTTTCTGCCGGAATATCAAGGATACCGTCACCACAAAGCTCCGCCGTACAATTTGCACGACAACCATCGCCACTTTGGTTATTACCATCGTCACAACCTTCTTGTGGATCACGAATGTTATCGCCGCAGGTTTCAATTGTGCAATCTGAGCGACAACCGTCACCGTCGGCGTTATTTCCGTCGTCGCAGAATTCATTTTCGCCCGGAATCGTCGAGGTATCGACAATGCCGTCACCGCACTGTGGCTCGAGACAATCAGCACGACAACCATCACCACTTATCGTGTTTCCGTCGTCGCAGAACTCATTGAAGTCGACAATGCCGTCACCGCACGCTTCAACCGTACAATCGGCACGACAACCATCACCTGGTAACGTATTACCATCATCGCAGGTCTCGCCCGGGTCAAGAATGTTATCGCCGCAAATCTCGACACTGCAGTCCGCTCGACAGCCGTCACCGCTGACTTGGTTTCCATCGTCGCAGCCCTCATTCGGGTCAAGGACGCCATTACCGCAGCCTTCTAATCGGCATATTGAGGAGCAACCGTCACCGTCAAAATTATTGCCATCATCGCATTGCTCGCCTTGTCCTGGAATTGTGGAGGTATCGACGATACCGTCGCCGCATTCCTCGATTGTACAATCGGCACGGCAGCCATCTCCACCTACTCGATTCCCATCATCGCAATCTTCATCGCCCGGATCAAAGATACCATCACCGCAGCCCTCAAATTGGCAGGTTGCTGAACAACCATCTTGACCAAGCGTATTCCCGTCATCGCAATCTTCGCCTGGGTCCACAATGTTGTCACCGCAGCGTTCAATCGTGCAATCTCCGCGACAACCATCACCTGCTGCCGTGTTACCATCGTCGCACTGCTCGCTTTGTCCCGGAATCGTAGAAGTATCGACGATACCATCACCGCAAACCTCGTTCGTACAATCATCGCGACAACCATCACCAGAAATCGTATTGCCATCATCGCACTGCTCGAATGGCGCATCGATGATGTTGTCACCACAGAGTTCGTCCGTACAGTTCGCGCGACAACCATCTCCCGGCAGCGTATTACCATCGTCGCATTCTTCGCCGACATCTAAAACACCATTACCACATAGCAAGGCTTCGTCTTGGCAGGTCGCGGAGCAACCGTCGCCGGAGATGGTATTCCCATCATCACAGGTTTCGGACAGACCGGGGATCGTGGAGGTATCAACAATACCGTCGCCGCAAACCTCAAACGAACAAGTGGACCGACAGCCATCACCGTTGGTCGTATTACCGTCGTCGCAAGACTCTGTAGGGTCGACGATTCCATCGCCGCACGCTTCGATCGTGCAATTCGAGCGGCAACCGTCACCGCCAACGGTGTTTCCGTCGTCGCAAGTTTCCTCTTGCCCTGGTGTTGTTGAAGTATCGACGATGCCATCGCCGCATATCTCGGACGTGCAATTTGCGCGACAACCATCACCGTTAATCGTATTACCGTCGTCGCAAACTTCTCCTGCTTCGACGATGCCATTACCACAACCTTCGATGAGACAGTTGGCAGAGCATCCATCTCCAGAGACCGTATTACCGTCATCGCAGGTCTCGCCCTGGCCCGGAATCGTTGACGTATCGGTGATGCCATCGCCACAAACCTCAAAGGTACAGGTGTTGCGACAGCCGTCACCACTGATTGTGTTGCCATCATCGCATTCTTCTTGAACGAAGTTGGTCGACGTACCCACCTGCGAAAGATTGAGAGTCCCATCGCCGCAGACTTCTGTGACGCAACTTCCGTTACAACCATCAAGGTCGGAAATGTTTCCATCGTCGCATTGCTCTTGCGGGTCGTTAATTCCATCACCGCATATTTCGATCGTGCAGTCTGCACGACAGCCGTCACCACCAACGGTGTTGCCGTCGTCGCATTGTTCGCTTTCGCCCGGTACCGTACTAGTATCAACGAAACCATCACCGCAACCTTCGATTGTACAATCAGGTCGACAGCCATCACCCGGATCTCTATTTCCATCGTCGCAGGTTTCGTTCGGGTCTTGGATTCCGTCGCCACAAATTTCTAACGTACAGTTCGACCGGCAACCGTCACCACCAACGGTGTTGCCGTCGTCACAACCTTCCCAGCTGTCTTGAACGCCATTACCGCAAGCTGCAACTTCGTCGCGGCAGGTGTTCGAGCAACCATCGCCGTTTAGCGTGTTGCCGTCATCACATTCTTCACTCTGACCTGGAATGGTCGAGGTATCTACAAATCCGTCACCACAAATCTCAAGCGTACAGTTCGCACGACAGCCGTCGCCGCTGGTATTATTTCCATCGTCGCAAGGCTCAGTGATGCCAGTAACTGAAGACGTATCGATCACGCCGTTACCGCAGGTTGGTGGAACCTCTAAGACACAAGTCGCTGAACAGCCATCGCCACTGACGGTGTTGCCGTCATCACATTCTTCTGGGACACCAGGCGGAAGAACGAAATCAACGATACCATCACCGCAGACTTCGATTGAGCAGTCTGTTCGACAGCCGTCGCCCGACTCAGTGTTGCCATCATCGCAAGTCTCACCAGCATCGATCACGCCGTTGCCACACGGGTCTTCAATCTGGCATTGATCATCGCATCCATCGCCGTTGGTGGTATTGCCGTCATCGCAAGTCTCGCCAGCGTCTAACACGCCATTACCGCATGGAACTTCGACTCGACACTGGTTATCGCAGCCATCGCCGTTAGTGAGATTACCATCATCACACTCTTCGTCGATGCCTGGTGGATTTGCTAGATCGCGAATACCATCGCCACACAGCTCAAGTGAACAGTCAGCACGGCAACCATCACCAGGAGAAGCGTTTCCGTCGTCGCAGGCTTCGGCAACGCCAGGAACAGTTGACGTACTGATAAATCCGTCGCCACAGAAAGAGACGGTGCAATCGTTATTACAACCGTCACCGTTAACATTGTTTCCATCATCACAAGGTTCTGGAACGCCGGTAATGCTAGAGGTATCGATTTGACCGTTACCGCATAGATTGGTTGATGGAACTTCGATGACACAGATCGCGGAACAACCGTCGCCGCTAACCGTGTTACCGTCGTCACATTCTTCTGGCACGCCTGGAGGCTGCACGAAGTCGACGATGCCGTCACCGCAAACCTCGATCGTGCAGTCGTTTCGGCAACCATCTCCGGACTCAGTGTTACCATCCTCGCAAAATTCCTGAAGCAGAGGATTCGTCGATGTATTAGTGAAGCCATCACCGCAGGCAGAAAGCATGCAGTCGTTGTTGCATCCATCGCCGTTCGTTGAATTACCGTCGTCGCATTCCTCATGAAGTTGCGGATTAGTTGTTGAACTGTCGGTGATCCCGTCACCGCAAATTTCAACGGTACAATCGCTTCGACAACCATCACCATTTTGAAGATTTCCATCGTCGCAGCCTTCTAGAACGAATGAAGAAGAACCATTGACCTGCGATGAGTTGACAATCAAATCGCCGCAGAACTCAATCTCACAATTGCTGTTGCAACCATCGCCATCAGTCGTATTGCCATCGTCGCAAAATTCGCCCGTCTGAATCGAACCATTTCCACAGAGGTTTTCGACTCGACATTGATCATCACAACCATCACCATTGATCAGATTTCCATCATCGCATTGTTCATCGATACCTGGAGGGACTGCGGTGTCTCGAATACCGTCGCCGCAAATCTCTACAGTACAATTGTTTCGACAACCATCACCAGAGTCATTGTTTCCGTCGTCGCATGTCTCGGCGATTCCGGGAACGGTTGACGTACTTATAAAACCGTCTCCGCAGGAAGAGAGAGAGCAATCATTATTGCAGCCATCGCCGTTCGTAGTGTTTCCATCGTCGCAAGACTCGCCTTGTCCAGGTGTAACTGTGGAGCTATCCGTTTGGCCATCACCGCAAACCTCATTGGTGCAGTCAGATCGACAACCATCTCCGTTCGTGTTGTTCCCATCGTCGCATTGCTCGAGGACAAAAGTAGATGAACCATTAACTCGGGAGGAATTGATGAATGTGTCGCCGCAGAATTCGATTTCGCATCCATTTGTGCAACCGTCGCCAGATAGCGTGTTGCCGTCATCACATTCTTCTGTCGCCGCATCGACGACCCCGTCACCGCACCCTTCGAGCTGACAAGTCGCGGAACAACCGTCGCCCGAAATCGTGTTGCCGTCATCGCAGCCTTCGATAGCTTCGATGCGAATTCCGTCACCACAAATTTCATTCAAGCATTGGCTAGAGCATCCATCACCCGTAATGTTGTTTCCATCGTCGCACTGCTCGTTAGTAGCTGGATTTGTTGAGGTTTCTACGATTCCATTTCCGCAAAAACTTTCAATCTCGCACTGATCAGAACAACCATCGCCATTGACCAGATTGCCATCATCACACTCTTCGGAGTTCAAGCCAGGTTGGGTCGAGGTGTCTACAATTCCATCACCGCAAAGTTCGAGCGTACAATCCGCGCGGCAACCATCACCAGAGGTGTTGTTTCCGTCATCGCACTCTTCTGTCGCTGCTTGACCCGTAGTGGCTGTTGCGACGATTCCATCACCGCATGACTCAAGCACACAGACGGCACTACATCCATCTCCGCTAACTGTATTACCATCATCACATTGTTCAGTGCCTTCGATAACTCCGTCACCGCAGAGTCCTGAGAAGGAACAACTGTTCTCGCATCCATCTCCGCTAACCGTGTTGCCGTCATCACACTGCTCATTCGGATCAACAATTCCATCACCGCACCTTTCGAGAGCACAGTTGAATCGGCAACCGTCACCCGAAATTCGATTGCCATCATCGCATTGCTCCGCCGGTAAATTTCCAAATGCTCCATCAATGGTACCGTTGCCGCAAGTATCTAGAACGCAGTCGGTGCAACCATCATTCGAAATAGTATTGCTATCATCACAAGTCTCGAAGGCATCGATATAGCCGTCGCCGCAAACCTCTATGGTACAATTGGCTCGACAGCCATCGCCAATCAGAAGATTGCCGTCGTCGCATTCTTCCGGTGGGACATCTAAAAGCAAATCACCGCAAGCTCCCCAGGTACAGTCACCACGGCATGTGTCTCCATCAATTATGTTTCCATCGTCGCATTTTTCGAGTCCTTCTCGAATACCGTTACCGCAGGTGGAAACGGGGAAGGCAAACGAATTATTCGAGTAATTTCGAGGATTTGGGGGTCCGGCTTCGAAGTCAGTATTCGATTGATTTGTGTCATCTCCCGTGTCAAGAAGCGTTGCGGATGTTCCTCCTGTAATCCGTCGAAGGATAGATTGACTTGGACGTAAACCTCCAAACGGATGATTGAAATTCGTACCGGTATTTGTAGTTGGTCCAACGTAACTTCCCCAAGCTACGCAATCTGTGTTGCCAGTCCCAAAACATATCTTACCTCCTCGCCATGAAAAGGCCGTGGTCAGGGTCAGATCAGCCGTTATATTGAACAGAGTTTCTGCTCCAGGCATCGCAACCAGAACGTAAGATTGATCCGGAGCGGCAGTAAAATCTGAAGCAAACGTATCCGTACCGAGTAAGCTGTCCGCCTCGTCGTAAACCGTGATACTCTCGCCCGAAACAGACCCCTGATTGGCACCTAGCATTTGCAGGACGATATATTGATCCGATGGAGTTCCTAGCGTCGAAGTCCCCACGAAAACTTCCACAATTCGGAGTTCCTGTGCTTCTGCTGTCGGTGCCGAGATTGCCAAAGCCGCAAACAACGCGAAAAAGCCCGCGAAAAATTTGGCGAGCTTATGCCTTTTGCTGAAGTCATTATTTCGTCGATGTTGATCCGATGAAAGAATAACGTGATCTAGATCATTCGGATCAATTCCGTATGGTTTTGAGTACATGGTATTTTACCCCGCCAATACTGTAACGAAATCGAGAGAAAAGAAAAAGCCTTGGAATCTCAGATAGTTCGAAAAACACCAAGGCAAAAAAATGAGCAAAAAAATAGAGCGATTGGTGAAACCAGCCTTCGAGGGTAGGATTATTGGCTACAAACACCTCAGAAATGTGGTTTAAACCCTCAATAACAGGGGTGTTTTAAGCAAGACTGACAATTACTCATTTTTTTTCTTAAAAAACGTCAAAAACTTGCATTCAATAAAACAATTTCTCTCCTAATTTCAGGCACTAAGATGAGTCGTGATCTTCCTCACAAGCCTATTTATTGATACTAATAGGAGTATGACGTGTCAATTAATTCAC
>Ga0163109_10000215_pt1 | contig 46343 bp, 59 predicted proteins | sample CRUFie1St13metaG_FD_108704 | JGI IMG/M metagenome (GOLD analysis project Ga0163109, IMG submission 108704) | Marine microbial communities from the Costa Rica Dome - CRUD Field 142mm St13 metaG | ecosystem: Environmental > Aquatic > Marine > Oceanic > Photic zone | place: Costa Rica: the Eastern...
AGCGATGAAGAGACTATCGATCGCTTGCGTGAGAGATTCGACATGCTGGAGGACATGACCCGAGCATGTAAGAAGGGTGATGTGCGAGCTATGATCGTATCAGGACCTCCAGGTGTTGGTAAGTCGTTTGGTGTTGAGAAGGTACTGGGCCGACACGATATGATCGCCACACTGAGCGAAAGCCAGCCCAAGTATGAGGTTGTGAAAGGTGCTATGTCAGCTATCGGCCTCTACTGTAAGCTGTACAAGTTCGCTGACAAGGATAACGTTATAGTCTTTGATGACTGTGACTCAGTGTTCAGCGATGAGCTTTGCTTGAACATCCTAAAGGCGGCACTGGACTCTAAGAAGACCAGACGTATACATTGGAACACAGATTCGTTCAAGCTAAGGAACGAAGGTGTGCCGGATTCATTTGAATTCAAAGGTTCAGCGATATTCATTACGAACATCAAGTTCGACAATGTCAAGAGCAAGAAGATGAGGGATCACTTGGAAGCTCTTGAGAGCAGATGCCACTACATTGATTTGACTATTGATACAGAGCGAGAGAAGATGCTGCGTATCAAGCAGATCACCGAAGATGGTATGTTGAATGAATATGGCTTCTCAGAGCCCAAGGTTGACGAGATCGTTGACTATGTGGACATCAACAAGAAGAAGCTGAGAGAACTTAGTTTGCGAACAGTGCTTAAGATCGCAGACTTGGCCAAGGCGTTCCCAGACAAGTGGGAGTCAATGGCAGAGAATACTGTGATGCGTCGAGCATAATTGCCCTCACGCTCCGCTCACAGGGAAGCAGAGATACGCCCTCAAAGCTCTGCTTCACAACGATGCCCGGGATCAAGCACAAAAGGTCCCGGGCATTTTTTTACCAAATGAGGTTGACCTTTGATCAAATAGAATGTAATATCTTTATATAAACTAAAAGAGAGGGCAATATGCAAATACAAGTTATCCACGCAGCGTTTGAAGATCAAGCAGAGCACATGGCAACCGTCACAGCAGATGACAGAATGGGTGTTATGGAGGCTCTTGAGTATGCGTATCGTTGGACCAACAATGTGATGGGAAGCTGGAGCAGAACAGACATTGAGAACAATGGTGATGCGAACGACGATGTTGAAGTTGTTAAGCCTGTGGGCGACATGGGACACAGATCAACATCAGTAGGTGACTACATGAGAGTAGACGGCAGTCTGTATCGTGTAGCAATGATGGGCTTTGAGCCTGCAGACGCAATTCAAACTCGTAAATCAATATAAGGAGGGCACTATGCTAACACGAGAACTTCACGAACGAGCTTTGGTAGCAGCTGAAACAGCTACCGCAGACTACATCAACCAGTATGGCGAGCATGATGCTTGCGGCTTTGCTTGGGTCACAGCATATGTGAACGGTGCATCAAAGCTGGGCAAGAGCTTCAAAGCACAGGGCTTTGACAAAGCATACGGCGGAGGCTGGCAGTTGTGGAACCCCAGCAAGAGTTTCACACAGAGCATATCAGCTAAAGAAGCTGGTGCAGCTGCTTACGTGGCTACAGTGCGTAGCGAGCTGCCCGACGTTAAGATCTACAGCAACTCTAGAATGGACTAGAGTTTTACAGCAGAAAAAAAGAAAGGTCCTTCGGGGCCTTTTTTTATGAAAAAAATTTCTCGAGAGAAAAAATAAAAAAATTTTTCTCGAGGGGTGGGGAGGGTAAATGCACATATTTTCAACAACTTAGCACAGTCCTTAAGCCTCCCCATAGATGGAGAATCACCTGGTTGAATCTATAAGTACTTCACCTAAATTTTTTGTAATTTGATTTTTTCAGCTGCAGAACCCTTTTCGAGTAAATAGTATACGATGATAGAAACTTCAGCAGACATACAGCTCACAGCAGGCATTATACTTGCACTGCTAGTCATACTCGTACTGTTGGGTTTCTTTGATCCTCCACGCAATAAGAAATGACACACATACCAGTCAATCGTTTACTACGATATCTAGAACGAGAATCTGCTCTACCACGCTTTACTGTAGCACAGAAACTGGACCTCCTACGCTGTATAGCAACACTCAGGCGCTGTCATCGTCAGCGTGAATCAATGCGATCAGCACTGCGTGAACATTTTGAACCGCAGATATCATCATACGATCTAAGCATACACGAACAGTATCAAACCACAATGGCCATAATGACACAGGGACTGCAAGATCGTTTTGGCACAGTGAATCGCATACTTACCAGTCGTAGTCGTAAAGCTGTATTGGGTCTTTTTCACAGCCATGCACACACACGTTTATAAAGTCTGATATAGTTGCGAAGTGTACACTCACCATATTAAACAGTTCAGTGTCTATGCGTGTGTATGCTGATTGTCCTATTGATATATAGTAGTTACGATCAATACCGTAGTTAGGAAACACACCAGTTACAAATAGGCATGTGTCGCCCAGTTCCTTTGCAGTGCGTGAGTTGTGTACAGTCAGCAACGACTCAGCGAACGATCTTTTAGGAAGAAAGTCACTACGATCAACATGCTCAGCAAGCAGTGCCACAACATAGTGTTCTATGTGCAGTGGAAATTCAATTCCAGTTTGTTCTCTAGCTGTGCTTACTACATCTCTAAACACAGCGACATAAGCATCCTGCATACTATTACTTATACACGAACCCCTCTACACTGTGCGTGTGTGCTAACGGCAGTTTACACACGGATCTAACTCTAGCTCGTGCAAATAAGAGCCATATTTACGACAATCTGTATTGTAGGGGTATTGCACATGCATGTTTGATATCTGTCGTGGCGATTGACAGAATTCCAATCTTATATACACCATACAGTACTGTTGTAGTCAATTTTCGCTTTACCGTGTTTTGCTACCGCAAACGCTTCGCGTTGTTTGAGAAAAAACCGCTAACCGCTTCGCGGATCGTCTATGAGGCTGTCCGGATTCCAACGCATTCCCCAAGCTGTGAAACTCCAACGAGATCCTGTGTGAGGAGGTCTAGCACGATGCAGATCATCACTGGGAAACAGCACTGCCCAGCCTACAGGTAGATCCCATTCATGCTGTTCAGTTTGCAGTGTAGCACCAGGTGCTGACTGTAGCGTACAGGTCAGTGTAAGACTGCGTTGACTGCTTCTGCGTTCTCGTGTCCATTTGGGAATTGAGTCTCTGTGCCAGTCATAGAACTGTCCAGCTTCATACTGACTGATCTGCCAGTGTTCCTGTATCCAGTCCATGGGAAGATCTGGTCTAGCAGTCATTACTGATCTTATTCTTGAGTACAGGTTCCACTTAGGAGGCACACAGTCTTGATGCAGCCACCATATGCTGTTGGTGCGTATTGAATGTATTCCGCCCACAGTCCAACCTCTCATCTTGGCATGCTGTAGCTGTGCCAGTTTGATTATCTTTTTTGATTCTTTGGCAGTGAACAGTTCAAAAGGAGTGTACAGTGGTTGATGTGGCATGTGTGTATTTAACCACGTATTTAATCTCTCTTTTGTGTTGCGGACCACTCGCTCAGTGTGACAACTTCAGCATCAGAACACTGCACATAGTCTGAATTGTTTGAGTGTCGCACACGGCCTGAGCCTGACACTACATCACCATCACGATACTGAAACGGACGCTGTATGGTGATGTCTATGTATTCACCATAGTCAGTGCCCAGGGTGAGAAACGTTACCCAGCGATTGTTACGTCCTCTGAATACCCTGCCATTGGCTATGATGCCTGCAAACTGTACCCTGTCCAACCACTGCTGACGTACACCCATGCCCTTGGGAAAACTGTGTTGCCACCAGCCTGGTTTGGTATCAAGGCCCCGACGATGTGCTTCACATTGATACACCCACCCTCGGTAAGAACCTTCACAGTGTTTGAGGTTAGCTCTCCAGAATGCTTCTGGGTTGTGTGCTTTTTGATAGGCCAGAGCCCATATCAGTCTGCCCAAGTTCACAGCATGAGCTCTGCACAGTCCGAACCCTGACAATTCTTGCAGTGCTGACATGGCTTCCTGCTTGCGTGGGTTGTTACCCAAGCGTTCTACAAACTCCAATATCTTCTCATCATTCTTTTTTGCAAATGCACGTCTGTACATGTCAGCTTCATAGTGATCAACACCTATGATGGTTGATATGATATCTATTGCGTCATCTTCAAACACAATAGCGTCCTGCACAGCTTCTCTGCTCCAGTCTTGGAACATTGATGCTTTCTGTCTTCCTGACATGGCCACAGGTCTGATCATTGCAGTGGCGAACACACAGTCCTGCATTGATGTAGGCTGTATAGCTCTAAACAGTCTACGCATTGCAGGCGATTCACCCTGTGTTACACCCAACACATCACCTCTGGCCAACAAGGCGCTTGTGTGTGCATCTGTGTGCGGATAATCCGCCAATGCAGTGTGTGGGTCTATTTCCATTAGTTGTGATAATCCGCGGTTGGCCAGTATGTCAACCTTGAGATGTTCTAAGTCTTCAACTTCATATTTGTCTAGTAGTATTTGATTGTCTGCTGATATAAGTGATTTAGGTAGTTGCCTTGTAAACATTACGATTCCTCCACAGTGTTTTGATATACATCTTTTCTTGCCTAACAGCTTACGCTCTATGCGTTTAGCTTCTTTTGGATCTACACCTACTGATTCATAGGTGAAGCCCCTGGGCAGATTACCTGTGGCTCCGAGTCGCTTGGCAGCTTCTCGACGGGCTGACTTTTCCTTATAGGTCACGTAATTGCTTAACCTTGCCGTTTTGCCTGGCCATTTTTTGAATATGCGTTCCATTACTTCTAGTTGACGCCAATGTTCAAAGTCAATATCAACATCTGGCAGGTCGTCCCTCATAGGGTTCATAAACCGTGCCACAGGTATCTGCCACTGTATTGGGTCAACATCTGTTATACCCAATAGGTAGCATACTAGGCTAGAACCTGCTGACCCACGTGTCATATGTGTAAGGTCCGCAGTTAAGTCAATGATGTCGCAGATTTGTAGGAAGTAATCAGTGAAACGTTGAGAGAGAATGAGCTCAAATTCTTCAGCTAAACGATTTTGATATTCGGGTCCGGGTGGGACAGGCCTTTTAAATCGATTGAGTAGCCTTTGTATGTTTTCTAAATCTGTTGCCATAATAGCCTTCTTTCTTGCCTAGTCGTTGTTTCCAACGCTAACTATTTATATCAGACAAAATCAGCGGAGAAGAAAATGGAATGGATTCTTGTTTACATATTAATTGTGGGTAATGAAATAATGGCTGTAAACGCTATGGGGCCAGGTGTTAGATTGGAAACAATGGAGCAGTGTTTTGTAAGAAGAGAAGAACTTGTTTACAGTATAGGAAATGACAACGGGCAACTACCTCCTGGTAGACAAGCAATTTGTGTTAAGGTTGAATAGTATATTCAAAATTTTGTGTATCAGGATTGTGTTGTATTAGTTTTGCACCATTACGGATATGAAAATGTGTTGCCATAGGAGTTAGTGGCGATAGGGTAACAACTCTTTTAATATCCTTATTTTGTTTAACATGTTCTAATAATTTGTGGATTATTTCTCTGCCTGCTCCTCTTTTACGTGACCACACAGTATAAGCCACTGCTACTGATGCATCTTTTTTCATATCTGCATTTTCGCTCATAAGTTCTAATTCTCTTACACTTTGTGGTACATCATTAGTAAATGCTACACAAACTATACCTTCTATATTTTCTTCAAACTTCAAACCAAATATTCTTCTGCCGAAGTCTTTACGCCATTCTAAACTAAGTTCTGGTCTGACAGGATCTTCACTTACGTCGATATCTTCTAATTGTACCAGTTCAGTACCTTTTACCCACTTGAAAAAATCATTTAGCTTTTTTTGAAATGTCTTCATAACTTAGTCACTGCCTAAGTTATTTAAGAATTGTTTTAGTTTTGTGCTGTCAGTTTGAACTTTAATTTTTCCTACAGTATCTCCTTGACTTGGATCATCTTTAGGTTCATCAGTGTCAGTGTCAATAGTTCCTGCATTTCTTTTTATTTGATCAAATACTGTTGACTTGCGTTTTGAAAACTCTTGATAATCTTCATCTTCAGCCAAATCTCTAATGCGTAAACTGTCTACATCAAACTCTAAATCAATCTTTTGTCCTACGCCCGAACTACTTCTAGTTTTCATAAGTTGTATTTGATATCTGCCACGTTCACGCATAGCACGACTTGTAAAGATACCAATCAAGTTGTCAGCTGTATTGATCTTAGATATACCACCACTGATGTGCGAATGATCAAACTCAATCTCTTCTACTGAACTTCTATTTAACTGCGATGCAGTAACAAACAGTGTGTTAAGTTCCATTGCTAAATCTCTTAGTTCTTCTGATACATACTTGTCTTTAACAAACAAGTTCTCTGCACTAATACGTTTTGCAATAGGCATCATTAAATCTAAATAGTCTACAAGTAACACATCAACTTTGCGTCCTGTTTTTATTTCATATTCTTTCAAATAGCTTCGTATGTCATTTGCATTTTTACCTGTTGGCATATATTTTACTTGGAATGCTCCAGACTTCTTACCAATCATTTTAACTTTCATTTCAACATCTTCAATATTTTTAAATATATCGCGTGTTGGAATATCAGTTGTCATACTGTCTACCCGCATACTTACAAGATTTTCACTAAGTTCAAATGTTAGATATACAACGTTCAAACCTGCTAATGCCCAATTAACACCTAAGTTTGCTAAGAACAAACTCTTACCACTACCACTACCACCTGCAAATATATTCAGTTCACCTCTGTTGAATCCGCCAAACAACTTTTTATCAAGGCTTGCCCAACCTGTTGTTACTTGTCCGTTCTTATCTTTTATTGCTTCTAGTCTTGCTCTAGGATCTTTCCAATAGTCTGTTCCTAAATCTTTTTGTAATCCTATCTGTACTGCCTGTTTTACTAAATCTTCAACAGGACCGTATTCTCCTTTTTCCAGCAAGTCTGCACTTTTTAGTATAGCACTTTCTAATGCTTTGTGTTTACTAAATGTTTCAAACTCCATAAGAAGCCAGTCATAGTGATTCTCTGCTAATTCTCCAGGATGATTTAAGTCAGCCTTTGTTGCGGCATTGACCATATCAAATGTAGGCATTGCATTGTGTTCGACTACATATTCATTTATAAACTTTGCCGCAGGCTGTAAGCGTCTGTCAAATGCTACGTCATCAAACACAGCCTGACATCTTACAAATGTTTCTGCATCTGTAAGCATCATTTCTAAATATACTTTCTGTATATCGTATCCGTAATCAGCGTTCTGTCTTGTCATGTAATACTACTATATTATCTTTCTGTCTGTTTGTCAACATATATTTAAGGCTATGCTTAGGTTTAAAGCCTAAACGTTTTAGTTTTTCCATATTTGCACAGGTCCACTGTCTTTCATGTGGTGTGTGCATCTTTATAGGCAAGTCTGCAAGTTCTGTTATTTTAATAGGACAGCCTGTCCCTATATCAATAGTATCTCCAAAATACTTACTATTAATACATAGTTCAATTGCGTCACATAGGTCGTCTATGTGAATGAAGTCTCTATAATGATTAGTAACATATTCTAATTCATTATCAAATAACTTTTGTAGAAACATACCCTTTCTTGGTGTGCTAGAATACACTGTATGAAATCGCATGCCAAGTGTATTAGGATGTCTTGCGGCAGCTTCTTCTACACAATATTTTGATGCGGCATATGGATTTAAGTCTGGCTCATAAGCTGAACTAGAGCTTGCATAAAGTATACGTGTGTTTGAATAACGTTGGAATAATCTTTTACTTGCTTCTACATTATTTTCCCAGTAGCTTGAAGGATCTGAAATACTTTCACGTACACCGCTCTTACCTGCAAGGTGAATAATTAAATCAAAGTCTTCTTTAAATTCACAAGTTAGTAAATTTTGTTTATCATCATCTACAATATCAAAACCTACAACACTTGCATATTTTGTCAAACGTTTTATAAGATGACTTCCTATAAAACCTCTATGCCCTGTTAGCATTATTTTCATGTAAATACCTTTGTATTATATTTTTCTTCAAACAGTTTTGCATCAAGTTCTGTGTTAACAATTGGTTCACCTTTTATGTTGAGAGAAGTATTCAACAACATAGGACACCCTGTTTCTTTATACCATGCTTCTAACAATTTTCGAAAGCCGTTGTTAGAATTTTTGCGTACACTTTGTACCCTACTGGTGTTGTCGAAATGTGTGATTGCAGGATAAAGTTTTGGATTTCTGCATCTTGCTGTAAACTGCATATACTCTGACTTTGGACCTTCGAAGTTACGTTCGAAAAATTCGTCAAGGATGGCTGGTGCGAAAGGTCTGAACTGTTGTCTTTGTTTAATTTTATTGACTCTATCTTTGATGTGCAAGCCCCTAGGATCAGCGAGCAGACTACGATTACCAAGAGCACGTGGACCGAATTCTGCCTTGCCGTTAGCAATTCCGCAAATTCCTTTGTCTTTAAGTTCTTGTATAGTTTTGTCAATTGGGTAATCTCCTTTAATGTTGTATCCTAAAAATGTATCGTTCCATTTGATACGTTTGTTAAAATGTGCAAGAACACAACCCACAGCCGAACCACTGTCTCCTGGGTTCGGCATTATCCATACATTACCATTATAATATTTGTGTGCAATGCTGTTTGCTACACAATTCAAAGCACAGCCTCCACCCAGGACAATATTCCTACTGCCGACCAGCGTTAGTGTTTGTTGTATTAAATGTTCAAACACCATTTCATATACTGCCTGCGTTCCTGCCGCAATGTCTGCTATATCCTGTATTGTGTTAAGTTCAGGACGCCACCAACGACATCCTCTGTGCAAATTATGTTTGAATCTAATGTATGGATCGTGTAACCTTAACTCCTCAAAGAAGTCTTCATAAATTATTTGTTTGTATTTTTCAGGATCCCCACAAGCGGCCATACCCATTAGGATATATTCTTCTTCATTGGGTTTTAGTCCTATACGTTGTGTCATAGCACTATACCAAAGTCCTATACTGTTAGGATAACTTTGACTGTAAATTTTTTTAAGTTTATCTTTAGAGCCTTCCCAAACTGTTAATGTTTCGAATTCGCCTATACTATCAATAACCACTACAGTAGCATCTGAAAAGGGACTAGTAAAATAGCCGCCGGCGGCATGACTTAAATGATGACTAACATAACTAATAGGAGCATTAATACCATACCTACTGAGATAATTTTTAATATTGTTTTCTCCCAGGTTCCAGCCTTGTCCTGCTCGTAATTGTCTAATAGTCTTTCTAAAAGGCTTTTCGTACCAAACCACTTCATTAGGTTCTCCCCATTGTTTTGCATATTCAACTATGGATGCATTGAGATGAGGATCATTTTTGTTTCTGCTAAACCTTTCACTTTGACTTGCAAATACTAATTTTTTATCATTAAATACTGCAAGACCAGCGTCATGACTGTTGGCACTAATACCCCATGTAATCATTACGTATCCTAAAAATTATAGTTATACCACTTGTATACTATTTTTGTTTTTGTTTCTTTTGTTGATACTTTGTATGCATGTATAGATATTAAACTTAATAATCCTATACTCAATATTAACAAAATTAATTCTTCTTTCATGTATTGAATTTCTTCCAAAGTTTATGTAACACATAAAACCAGACTGAATTGACAGCAGGCTCTACCAAAGCAACTAATCCTGCTTCCCATATACTTGCACCTGTGATAGCACTTACTACAATCATTGCAATTATAATATGTCCAATAAAAAATATTATTGCCAGTAGTAAACTTTCATCCATTCTGTCTTTGAAGGCATTTAAAATACCTTTAGTGATTTCTGTCATCAAATCTTCACCTAACTTTCTTATTTGTATATGAAAGGATCTCTTTTCTTAAGTTCCTTCAGTTTTTTCCTAAAAGCTATCTCTGCTATTAACCAATCATACGGCCATCTTACATATAACCATACATTGTAAAACATATGTTTTAATTTTTTAACCATCGTTTTTCTCTCAACTGTATTTTTAGCTTTGTGCTTTCTGCGGCTGATACAATGCTGTATAAAGTATATAGCCTGCCATTTTCTCTCACACTATCGCCTATATCGTTTATTCCTTCCTGCCAATCAGGCATACTTACAGACCAACCTAATTCAATAGCTTGTTCTATAAGTTTTGATCCTGCTTTATCTCTATCAGGTATAAGTATTACCTGTTTGTTCAAACTGTTAATTAGTAATGCTTGTTGATCTTTTATTTCACTTCCTAATAGTGCTACACCTTCTATATGTATAGCATCAAGTGGCCCTTCACAAACAATTACAAATGATTTGTTATAACTTTGTTCATCTAAGTTATATACAAATCCAGGTTGTTGTTCGCTTAGATATTTAGGCTTTTTATTATCTAGTATTGTTCTAGCTGTCCAGCCTACAATATGATTGTTATAATAAAAAGGCACTATGAGTCGATCTCTATATCCAAGCTCAGGTGACCAATAAAACTCTGTATCGTCTAATTGAAAATTTCTTTTTTTCATATAGGAAAGAACTTTATCTAAGTTAGTATCTTGTCCCCAATCAGTAATTTTTGTAGCAGAAGGAGGTAAACTAACTTGATTAAATGTTGGTAGTTCTAACATAGGCTTGTAATTTACTACGTCTTCATTTATACGGATTATATCAAGAGCTAACTTATTAATAATGTCATCTGGTGCGCCAAGCCATTGTAATAGTTTTCGTAGTTTATGAGATAAGTTTCTACCAGGTTGCCAACTTGCTTTGAATCCGCAATTGAAACAGTGATAACTTAACCCGCCATCACCATTAGCTATGAGACCGCCTCTGCCTCTAGTATCAGCACCGGTGCCATTGTGATGGCAACACGGTGCATTGAAAGACAACCACCCACTAGGTGTTTGCTTACGTTTAGGTGGTAAAAAGGTTACCAGAATTTCTTTCACGACACTCATAGTATTAGTATACTATCAAGCGGTTGGAAAGTCAATACCTAAATGTATTTTAGTGTTATATTTTTATCAAAAACTTTAGCTACTCCGTAAAATATTATGAAGTAGAATATAGTTCCTAATAACGTATTTTGAAAGAACGGAATAGCCGCTATGTAACATTCTAGTAATCCGCTGAATGTATATCCATAGTAACCGCTTGTCCATACTGCAAAATTTGTTATAACAAAAAACATAACAGGTCCTAAGAACAACATAGGTAATAGTTTTACACGAGTCGATAACAAAGTGCAAAGAGCTATTGAACTATATGTCCAAAGCATAAAGCTATGTAGTCCCCAATATAAGTCTGCAACAAACATTGCTAATAGTGTTGCGGCAATTACTGCTAACTTATCTTTTACTATATAGGGAGCAAATATAGCTACTGCTAATATAGGAGTAAAGTTTGGCGGATGGGGGATTATCCGACTTAGAGCCATTACAGCTACGAACCCCCCAAACCACAAGATTTTCTCTACCATGAGTAAATAATTCCTGTCCATGTTTCCGTTCTTTGAAAATGTGGATTGATATCATTTAACATGTAAAGACTTACGCCATTACCTAATGAATAACTTAGGTTTACGGTTTGGCTGTACACGTCTAGCATATGATCTGATCCGGCACTATCTATTGCAACCGAGGCACTATAGGTTGTACTAAACTTGTCTGTCCAAGGTTTAGTGGCATAAAAATATCCATACTTTAATTGGGAGTTCATGCCTTGCTCTACAGTTACACTATACATAATGTCGTCAGTAAACTTTTTGCTAGGAACTTCTTCTGCTTGTATTACTGTTGCGAAAAGCAGAACAAAAACGCTTATTATTGTTTTCATATAAAACTAATATACATTCTTTTGTATAGAAGTCAACCGAAAACTTATTAATTTCTAACCAAAATTTTGGATAACTTATCTGCAGGATTTTTGCTTGCTTTGAATCTTAAATAGTTGTATATACCATTAAAGTTAGCATGTGTGGGTTCAGTTTCTGATCCTGTGAATGTTAAAGTAGAAACATCAGCCCACTGAGTCTGGTTAGTCACCTGATTCTCTAACGTAGCTTGTATAGTCAAAGTTCCATCATAACTGCTTGTATATGCCGCTATTGTGTGCAATGCTTCATTTCCATTTATTGCTGGTTCTGCTGTAATAGACTCTGAATACCAAACACTATCATCAACGCCAGCTTTTCCTGTATCTTCTGTAAATGTGCTTACGCTGTATGAGTTTTGTGCACCTGGAAAGGCATAGCTATCTACAAATATAGTTGCATTATTATCAAAATGACTATCAACATATGTCAGTGTCTTGTTATTTGCACTGTCTACAAGATAAATGTTATACCTTAAAAACTGTTGTTTGATATTTAATAAATCATTTTCAGTAATAGTTACAGTAAATTTTCCTCTACTTGCACTACTATCATCAAGTTGGGTAACACTTCCGTCATGTTCTATTACTTGTATACCGTTCTCATCAAATGCAACAAACTTAGGTGTATAAGATGCAACGTTTACAGGTTTTTGATCAGCATTAAGTAATCTAAATTGTATGACATTATCTATGCCTCTATACACTTTTATTTGTCTACTATACATAGGTCTAAACTCCGTTATGTGTCCACTGTCATTCGTGACAATGGTTACTACATTATTTACTAAATATCTTGGTATTAACTGCATAATGTATTTATAAGGAAAAAGACTAAGGAATGTTACGCCAAGAAATTGAGGACAAATATCCTTTTATCAGTGTCATAACATATGGAGGGAACGAATATGTAGGCATTGTAGTCAACCAGGATCAATACGTTACAACTATTTTAAATTTCGATCATTTAAGATCAACATATGATAAAAAGTTATTACTAAAACTAGGACAAATATGGTGGATGGAAAGTAATAGACTAATACCTATTACAATATTTTTACGTAAAGAAATAGAATCAATTAAGTATTGTGCAATGTCTATGAATAGCAAGGATGTAAAGGTAGTATTAGGTCCTACTGTAAACCTTACTAACTTACATGTAAAGAGAGTAAAACGTAAAAGCGTTCAGCTAATTAGAAAACCTAAGAAGTAACTTGCTCACATAATAAATTCATGTGTACTACACACGCCATTGCATACGAAACAGCGTGTGCTTTTTTAAAGTAGTATTCACCGTTTGTCGGTTTTATCCACACTTCCTTCATTATTATCTCCCAACTCTTGCTCGCTAGATGTCTCTTTGCTGGCCTGATTATTGCTAGTGTCGCGGCCAATTGACTTACCGAGGTAGGTTTCAATTGTGTCAAGAGTTTGTCGTGACCGCTTAGATGAAAGACTTGATCGACGAAGTCCTTGTGCTCCAATAGTTCCCATAATGGCTCCTTTCTCATTAGGCTGATTAAATGTGTCTCGTCTTTTACATCTTTGTAAATAGACACATTTAAAAAATCTAATTTAAAGTATCCTCTATCTTCTGCTGTTTGATAATCTAACGTGCATAAATTATCAATAGGATTGTGAGGACACTCTGTAACGTATACGCCAGTGTTGTGTTTTTTTCCTGTATCTAGTTTTGCTACACGGTGAGGAATCTTGTTTAAGATTACATCTCTGTCAGCAAAGTCTATATCAATATCAGGCATTAGATTCCTTTATAATTTTTTTCCAATGTACTACTTGCTTTTCACCACCAATTGGTTTTTGTCCTACATATACTTCACCTGTTTCCATATCAGTCAATAACCACTTTGATGGACAATGTGTGACAACTTGCAGTACAACATTTTCTTTGTATGCTTTGACTTCTTTTCCATCAAGCATTTTTCTTGTTGTCATTTTGAATTACCCCGATCTCCCAATTCTCTGCACAGTCTTCAGCATATCGTTTGCTATGTCCTACTATAGGTCTGCTTTCTACTAGCACATTATTTTCATCATACATATCAACTACGTAATGTGTTTCTTCTCTTATTTCTGCTTTACGCATATTTTTTCTCCACTCTATTTTTTGTCAAATGTTTTGGAGTTTTTCTTTCTCCTTCAATAAAAGTTCTATCATTCATTACCATTAATTCGTATTCTAATTCTTTTTCATAATCAGGCATTTCAATTGCAAACTCATAATCGGATCGTTTAAACGGTATTATCTGAAGTAACGGTTGACCTTTATCTATTCTTATTTCACCATGTTTGTTTAACTTTATAAAAATGTTTATTTCTTTATTTGAAATTAAATCAATATCTGGATCTATTATCCCTGGTATAATAGTTATATCATTATTAACATGATAAAACGGAGCAGTTAAAAATAAACTTACACCTTTAGGTACGTCAACAAACCAAGGTGTAGTAAGTTTAATTAACTTAGGACAACTATTTTCTAACAATGGTGCATCTTTTATTTGCATCGAATCGTGTGCATATACACATTCACTTAGTTCTTGCATAGCATGAGATAGTTGATATTCAAACCCATCTTTCTTTTGTTCACTCCATTTAAATATAATATCAGACCACATTGGTACAATATAACCAGCTCGTACTGAATCAAATATACCTGGACAAGTTTTTGCAGTACGTGCATTTGGTTTTCCAAAACGTTTGTAATCCTTTGACAAATTTTTCCACCAAGAAGGAATAAAATCTGTTGCAGGCACAATAGGACTACCTAGCCCTAATAACCTCCAAATTTTCTTATCATTATCACTAAATCCTCTAGTTGGATAAAATTTAATCTTGTCCACTATGCAAGCATCCTATTTTTTTCTATCTTCTTAGATTTTTTGACTGCCATATTCCATTTCATATTTGAAGCTCTATCTTTAAAAGTAATTCCATGTAAGTGATCCCATTCATGTAAAAAAACTTTTGTCGTATAGTTACGTACTGCTGTTCTTTTTAATTCAAGTGTTTCGTCATAGTATTCTACAAGTATTTCTTTTGGTCTACGTATTTTCATAAACACATTAGGAAAACTTAAACAGCCTTCCATATCTAGTTGTGTTTCTTCTGTGTGTTGTAATACTTTTGGATTAATACAAATTGTTGCGTTGTCTTTAGTATCGCCCATTACAAAAACTTTTTTATCTAAACCTATTTGATTAGCTGATAACCCAATACCTTGATTAGAAAGCATGAAGTCTACCATTTCGTCTTTCAATTTTTTTGGATCAAAGTCTGGATTTTCTATGTCCACATCTGCTACTTCTTTGTTTAAAAATTCGTTAGGATAATATATTAGTTTCATTTTTTTAGTTCCTTTACAAGCTCATTTAGTAAATCGATAAATTCATATATTTTTTCTTTTTTCTTATCTTCACTAACATTGCTTTGTACTGTTTTTAAAAGTTTTGGATATTCGCTTGTTAATTTTTTATTAACATTCATAGTTTACTTTCATGTGCAACGTCTTTAACAAGTTGTACATCCTCTGATTGCCTTCTGAATCTCACAGCCCAATGCTCTGGATCCATAACGTTATAGACTATACTTAGTTGTTCTTCATTTAATTTAGCCATCATTTTTTTGCCACTACTGCAATTTAGGATTAACCAAGGAGAAATTTTTCCATCCTTAATATTCCAAACAGCTCTATTTAAACTTACATGATCGAAATAATGATTCCACGGCGCTGGAGAATTTTCTTCAGCCCACTCCATCATAGTCATAATACTTCTTTCAAGTGCAGTTTCAACATTTTCTTTTTTAATTAATTCAGTAGCATACTTTTCATATAACTCTTCTTTACACCAATGATCAAGTTTTACTCCTGACGTTACAACATGATCAATATAACGCTCAGGATATAAAGGACGCACATTATTGATAAACGATCCAAATTTAACAAATGCATTATAGTAAGGTGATTTGCAAAAGTCTTCATATGTTTTATCTTTTTTTGCATTTGCACTTAACTTATAAAATTGATTAAAGGCATAGAAGCCCATCTGTACCCGCTTTTCACCTTTTTGTAAATGTCTACGCTTTTGCTCGCACATATGTACGGCAAGAGTTTTTTCTCTTGTATATCCTGTGTTACAATATTCGCACACATATGGTTTAGAGCTTTGCTTCAATTCCATGTTCTTCTGCTAACTGCTTTAGTTCTTTTTTATCATATAAAGAAGCAAGTATATCTATTTCATCAAGTTTTTTATTTGGATGTATTTGTTGTAAAAGTTTTACACCATTAGAATTAGAACTACCTTTTTTCTTATGTCCTATCCATTGATGGAATTCAATTTTACCTGTGTTGCCAGCTTGACATAACAGTTGCCATTGCAATTTAGAATGTTTACTTACTTCCATGTAATTTTTATTGTAGTATTCATTAGTTTTGAATACTGCAAGTTCTTGTTTTTCTCTATTACCCTTAACACTACTTACATATCTGTTCAATAACCAAAAGCTAACCTGTTTTTGTTCGTCTTCTGATAATTCATCCCAAACAGATTTTGCCCCCATATCTATGGCGGCAAGTATATCTTTTAGAGGCAGTTTCTGCTGTGCCATTCTTTTAAATCCTCTGGTGTATTAATTTCAAGTCCATCAAAATCAACTTGTGTAACGCCAATTTCATAATTATTTTGTAGCCATCTTAGTTGTTCTAATTTTTCTACTGTCTCTTCATTATATACTCTTAAATGCATATAGTCAAGTAAAGATTGTCTAGTATATCCGTATACACCTAAGTGCCAATCTCCGTAGCCAGTGAATCCTCTACCAAACCATCTTGCATCTTTGTTATTATGAATAACTTTGACAGAATTTGGATTGGCACGTTCTGTTTCTGACATTTGTGTATATGCAGTTGATATAGAATAATTTTCTAAATTACTTTCTACTGCATGAATGATATCTGCATTTATATCAGGCATATCTCCTTGTACGTTTATAAAATTATCATATCCATTAGAAATATTGTTTACAAACCAACTACATCTTTCAGTACCATTATCAGCTGTGTCTGTTATTACTGCTTCTGGAATAAGACTACTTATTTTTTTACTGTCTGTAAGAACAATGGTGTCAAATCCTGTACTTCTACAAATATCATACACATGTTTAATCAATGCTTTTCCGTTTAAGGCTTGAAGCATTTTTTCAGGAAAGCGAGTGCTTGCTAATCTAGCGGGTATCAATATAGCGGTATTCATCTATGTCCTTTACTACTTTCTCAAAGTCTTTTAAATGTAACATGTTAGGTCCATCACTAGGTGCATTGTCTGGGTCGTCATGAACTTCTAAAAAGAAATTTTCAATTCCTAATGCACTACCTGCACGACACAGGCCAGGAACATAATTCCTATTGCCGCCACTACTGCCCCCAAGGCCGCCTGGTTTTTGTACACTGTGCGTAGCATCAAGAACAATAGGATTATCATAATTATCAAGCATATAATCCAAGCCGGTAAAATCAACAACAAGTGTGTTATATCCGAAACTAGTTCCTCTTTCTGTTATCCATACTTCTGTAGCATCTTCAGTTTTACTTAGGATACCCTTAATGTCCCATGGAGCTAAAAATTGTCCTTTCTTAATGTTAACTGTTTTACCAGTTCTACATGCCGCTTGGACAAGGTCAGTTTGTCTACATAAGAAGGCAGGAATTTGTAAAACATCAACTGCTTCATTATAATAAGCTGCAATTTTTAAAATTTCGTTCTGTGTATGAACGTCTGTTAAAGTTTTTATCTTTAGTTCATCCTTTAACATAATAAAGTCTTCCATAGTAGTAGCAAGTCCAACTCCACGTTTTCCTTGCATACTGCTTCTATTTGCTTTGTCAAAACTTGCTTTGAATATATATTCAAAGCCGTGATGCTCACACACACGTTTACATTCTGTAGCTATTTTTAAGCTGTGTGCATATGATTCGTGTTGACATGGTCCTGCAATTATTCTCATATTGTTTCCTTTTCCAAAGCTATATCAAACTTACCTTTACTGTAACCTGTATAAACAATTTTAGCTTTGATGTTTGTACTGACTTGTATCTCCCACCAATCTTTTGGATATAAACTTAGATGAGCATTACGCCCATCGGATAATGTTTTTCTGGCAGGGTGTGTATCTATTCTTAACCAAATAAATTTTTTTGCTAGATCATTTATGTGACTTAAAACATTTGTTACATATTCTTGTTCTATGTGTTCTAATACATCATTGCTAAACACCAAGTCATAATGATCTCTATCAACTGTGCAATATTCAAGCACTGCTGGATCATATCCTTCCCATACTGTGTTTGTGTATTTTAATTTTAAATGTTCTAAAATTACTGCTTTTCCACATCCGTAATCAAGAGCAGACTGTGGTTTCCAATCATCCATATACTTGTTGAACATTCCTAGAGGTTTAACTTTGCCGCCAAATCCTCTAGGTCTGTCTTTACGAACATGTAGTTCTTTCAACTGTCGCATATAATAATTAGAAAACAATTTCATTAGGTTTTTTTACCTTGTGAACGCCTTACTATATCATCATGATTAAATTCAGCCCAATACAATTCAAAAGCAACACCATCTTCTAGTCCTTCAAATTGATGTATCTTTCCAGGCTTTACTTGTGTAAAATCTCCAGCTTCGAGAATAGTTTCATCAACCAAACCATCTTGAATACCATCTTGCCATACTCGCACAAGCATCTTTCCTGATTCAACAAAGAAACCATTCCATTTAAATTGATGCTCATGTTCAGAACATTTAAATCCTGCTTTATATTCAATTCGGTGAAACTCTAATACACCATTAGCATGGATCAATTCTGTTTGACCCCATATCTTTCCAGCTTTCATTTCTTACTCCTTATAACAGCTTTCCAAAATCAATCATTTCAAGTTGCCTTGAAATTTCTTTTACAAAAAATGCACACTGTGGATTGTCTCCTTCTGAAATAGGAACAGATAATAATTGTCCGTTTTTCATTTTAGGAAAGTACCATTTTACATCATTATAAAAATTTACTACTTTTACTTCAGCATAATCTGCTTGATAACTTTTTAAAGGATTGAATAAAAATGCATCAAATCCTCTATCATTTAAACTTGTTAATGGCAACACTTCTAAGTCATTGCCTGTGTTTCTATCGCCAACTGCTAAATGCCAATCAACCGGCATCATTACTTCATTGCCATTTATCTCCATTACAACTGCCGGAGAACTAAAACTTTCTAAAAAGATTAATGGTATAAAAAAGAAATCTGGATTATCTACATCTGAATTATCTAATACACTAAATCTTAAATCTTCTTCTAGTTCTTCGGGTAAATTATTTAAATTATAACTTTGATTATCTAACGTTAATATTCTCATGTCCAATCTACCTTTTCGATGGTGAATGGGTATTGTGCTTCCTTATAAAACTTTTTACGTTGGGTAAGGTGCCGCTTCGCAAACTTACATGTAGATGTAAGATCCCATATTTGTACGAAGTCTTTGTCCTTTGCCTTTCTAACGCCTCTACCAATTGATTGTATTACACGAACAAACGACTTACCAGGCTCAATAAGCACGAGATTAAAAATACGTGGAATATTAATTCCCACCGCCGCAACTCCATAGGTTGCGATAACCACATGGTTAGTACCTTCGTTAATTTCGTCATAGGCTTCCTTTCTGTCTTTTAATTTGACATCGCCTTTTACAAAAGTTGAGCCTGGAATAAGTTGTTGTAATTTTTCGCCTGCTGATATTCTATCTACAAGTATTAACGTATTACCAGATTCTTTTATTTTATTAAGAACAGATGCCATATAATCTAATCTCCTATCATTAGTGACTAGATACTTTAGCTCAGACTGATAATCTCTGTGTGCAACAGTGTCTATCATCTGTACTATATTTACATGACAGTTGGATAATACTCCTTTATCTTGTAATTCTTTTGCACTTATTTGTCCAATTACTGGACCGATACTTGCATGTATACTTTCAAATTCAAATGCCTCTTTTGGTACTGTGCCTGTCAATCCCCAACGTATTGGGGCATTGCGTAAATTACGTGTTAATAAATTTTTTAATACTTCTGCTTTTGCTTGATGTACTTCGTCTATAATGATTGTACTAACACCTTCAAGAAACTCTGCAAGACTCAGCACAGCACTTCCGTCTTTAAATTTTTTATCTAATATATTCAAAGATTGCCATGTACATATTGTATGTGTTTTGCCGAGCTCTTTTCTATCGCCAAAGTACACGCCTACGTCTAATCCACAATTAATGTAATCATCTTCAGTTTGTGTGACTAGACTTTTATTAGGAACAATTACCAGACTACGTCCGTAAGTTTCTGTTAGATTACTTAAGGTGGCAGTAATAATAGTTTTGCCTGCTCCTGTTGCAACCTCTTGTAATGATTGTGGATTTTCTAAGAAGTTATTAATTACTTCTACTTGATAATCACGCAAACGAATTTTCTCACCCTCAGCTGGATGACCTTTAGGCCATGTTTTATCTCCCCAGTACTCTGATGTAATTGGATTGAAAGATAAGTTTACAGGATGTCTTCTATCTTCTATGTCTACTATCTCTACACCTTGTTTGTTAAGAACTGTATTAATAGTATCAAGATGATTGACATAACCTGATCCACCAATACCAAAGAAAGCAACTTTGCCGTCCCATCGTCCTAATTTATATTGAGGCATATATCTAGCATACGGCACTTCAAACTTTAGAGCATTAGAGAGCTTCCTACGTACATCTACGTCTAATCCTTCTAATTTTATGTTCACTTCATCTTCAATTATAAGTTTACATGTTGCCATTATATTTTTTCAATCTTTACATGTCCTCCCCAAGGTAAATGCACATCATCATAGTGCATTACAAGATCAATGCTTTCGATATAAGTTTGTATATTCTTCATTAATCTAAAACCTTTTAACACAATAGCAAGTTCCGGATACCAGTCACTTGCTACTAAAGGTTTAGGAATCTTATTACTACTAATATAAACTATTTTGGTTTGTTTGTCAAGTGGAGAATTTAAATTATTATTTTTTATAAACTTATTAAATTCTTTTCCTTCTGTATCATTATCTAATCTAAACAATACACTAATACTTTCATTAGGTATAATATGTTGAAAAGATCGATATGTATGAAGAAGTAAGTCGTATTCTTGATCTTTAGGTAAAACTATCAATATAGGAAACCTATACAATTCAAGAACTGATTCTACAATATTATTAAAAGTATATTGACTAGAATCAATAAAAATTGAACTATTACCTCTACCTAATATTTTTTTTGTTAAAGGTTGTAAATTTGAGATTGCTTGTTGCAGTTCTACATCATCAAAATATTTTAGTCCTAGAAGATTTTCTCTATCTTTGTATGCAACAATATTTTCAGGAGAAGGTTCTCCAATAGAACTTATTGCATAATCGATTGCATTGGCATGTAAATTTTTTATCTTAAATCCATATATACCTGGTGCATTATTTTCTTTATCGTCATTCATTGTTTTAAGTATTCCGTAATAATCAAGCAATTCTTTTTCTACTTCAAAATTACAATCTTTTAATTTATTAATAATTTCAAACAAATTATGTTCATTGAAATCTATAAAATGTGTTTTTGACTTAGGATCATAATTTTTATTTTTTTGAAGCTTCTGTAAGAATTCAATATGTTTTATCATTTTTTTGCTGAAAGGGAATCTTACAGCAATATAATTTTTATCATTTATTTGGTGCAGAGATATTAATTTTTGCCTATCTATACTTCTTAAAGGCATTCTTAAAGAATTAAGATCTTGCTCTAATGTGTCAAAACCATACACACTAAATTGTTCCTTATATTCTAAAAGTTTTTTCTTTGCCAGTTCGTGTTGCCTGTCTGTTAACGGAGTTTGCCTAAATACTTGTCTAGCTAAACTATTCATGAGGACTTGATCGTTTTTTGCACAAAAAAATTTAATATCTTTTTTTGTGACAACTAATCCACTGAATATTTCTAGATAATCTTCTATATACATGTATACTATTATACAAGATTATAAACTAGAAGTCAATCGGATAAGTGGTAGTCCTTTAGAAATTTCTTCAACTGTCCATTCGGTATATGCGATATCATTCAACCATTGTGTTCTATCAGGCTTCAACGGATTTTCTATTGTTGAATAATCTGGATTGCCTACTTCGTATGCTAAACTAGATGGTCCTGTAAACACAGGTACACCGCCTATCACAGCTTGTGTTGCAGGATTACTTGACCAATTAACTATTGCATATGCGTCTTCTACAATAAAATCATAATCATCATAGCTATCAGGATACTTTACTGGTTGTTGTATTCTTACATTTTTAAATTCATATTGCATACCGTCTACTCTACATCTTGGATGTGGACGCACTATTACTTCTCGATCAGTATATTTTCTAATTTGATCTATAGCATCAAACACCCATGAAGCAGGTTTTTTAAGATGCCTCCACTGCTGACTTGCAGAATGTTGGCAAGCTATTACTATCGGTCCATTGCTATCTGTTTTCCATGGTTTTAAATATAAGCCTAGCTGTTTTGCTCTTTCAGGTCCATTTTGTTTAGGTCCAAAATTTGCATCTCTGTTTATTCCGTTTATTCCTACTTTCCAAGTGTGTCCTCTATGTAATCCCCCAACTTCTAATACAATAATCTTTTTTCCTGCTAACATTGCATTATCCCAAATCTCTTTGTTCTTTAACATTCTTCCGTACCAAAGTACACTCCAAATTACATCTATATCTGCGTTTGGATCGTTATAAACAACTTTATGTCCGTTAGCTACACAACTATGTGCAAAAGCATCAAATACTGGTTTACTGTTTAGTGCGCCATTTAATGTCCATAAACTAAAAATCATGATTAAATACCTTGTATAGTATTTACAAAGGAGACATAATGTCAGACATAACTGTGGTAACAACATTTCACAAACCTGGTTTAGAACAATACGGGCAAAGATTTTTAGATTCTTTTGCACAAAGAGTAGATAAAAAAATAAAACTTTTAGTGTATGCTGAATCATGTCAACCTGTAAATCCGGATCCTAATCAAATTAAAATATTTGATGCATTTGAAGCATTACCTAAATTGAATCAATTCAAGTCTACTTGGGGGAATGTACCAAAAGCAAACGGAATACCGCCAGATGATATTAAAGCTAGACGCCCAAGAGATTGGCACAAAGAATTTAAATGGCATGCTATAAGATTTGCTAATAAAGTTTATGCAGTATTTGATGCATGTCAACGTAGTAAAGATTGGTGTGTATGGATGGATGCTGATACCTTTGTTCATAGTGACTGGACTTATGCTGATTTTAAAAAACAACTACCCGACAATATATGGTTAACTTATGTTGGCAGAGGCAAAGGTTCGCAAACTTGGCCGGAATGTGGATTTTACGGAATGAACATGAGAGATCCTGTGTGCAAATTATTCTTAGAAGAATTTGAAAGAATGTATGAAGATGCAGAAAACGGAATTTTCACTTTAGAAGAGTGGCATGACAGTTTTGTATTTGGCCACATATTAAATAAATTTAAAGCAAGAGATCCTAATGTCCTCGACTATAGTGCAGAAATGTATTTAAAAGAAGCTAAAACAGGAGGAGGAGGACATCCTTTAATAAATGGTATACTTGGTACTTGGTTAGATCATATGAAGGGTGTGCGTAAAAAAGAAGGACGAAGTAGAGTTAAGGATATGATGGTGAATCGAACTGAAAGTTATTGGACACAATGAAGCCTTGGATATTCGACGAATTTAAATTATATCTTGATGAAATAGAAATAGAAACACTTTGTGAAATAGGAACACACAAAGGCAACACTGCTGTACAGATGATTTTGCACCTTGCTCCTAAGGGTAAGAATTTTTCTTATTTTGGCTATGATGTGTTTGACTATGCAAGAAACAACGTTCCTTTTAATCAAAAAGAAAGAAATGGTAAAGGCGGTGCATCAAAAGAATTTGTTATAATGAGACTTAATAACTTACAAGAATCTTTTCTTAATTTTAATTACCAATTATATGAGGGTTTGACCAAGGATACATTACAAGAAAATAGTTTTGATTTTGTATATATAGATGGCGGTCATAGTTATGAAACTGTAAAGTTTGATTATAGTAAAGTAAAAAACAGTAAAGTTATAGTATTTGATGATGCAAAAAATAAAAATAATGCAAATGATGTACCAATATTTCTAAATGAATTATCTCAAGAAGTTGAAATAGAATATTTTAAACGTTGGGCTATTATACGTAATTACGAATAAATTCCCATGCTTCTCCGCTTTTTAATTCTTCAAAATTCCAGTGACACATAGATATTCTTTCTAACCATTCTTGTCTATCATTATATAAAGGTGAGTCTATGTTTTCTAAATCCCAATTTGCAATTTCACTATACATACTACATTCTGGATCTGGATCCATTTGAAATACAGGAACTCCTTGTATAAGACTAGCTACTCCTGGACTACTATTATATACAACAGTAGCATGTGCTTCATCTAAGTCGTTTATAATATGTCTACCTGGCTCTGATATTTGAACATTTGGAAAATTAATTTTAAGATAGGTATGTGTTTTTTTGTCTCCTGGATGACCTCTTACTATAATTGGTCTGTCAGTTTTACTTTGTATTTTTTTAATTGCTTTGTTGCAAAACTGCATAACATCATAGTTTTTCATACTCCAGCCACCATTTCTTTGTAAACATATTAAAATATGTTTACCTTCTTTTTGGTAGGGCTTTACTTGTATACCTAAGTTTTGTTTAATAGAAGCCCAACGTTTTGGATCAATATCTTTATCAAAATAAAAACCTGTTTTCCTAAATACGCCATCAAAACTGAATCTTAAATAATGAAAGGGCTGATTACCAGGAGATAAAAATAAAAAAAGATTACTATCAATTACTATAGTCTTTTTATTTTTTAATTTTTGATTTTCTAATACCTGTCTACGTAAATTTAAATGTGGAGCGTTTTTACTTTGTTCGTGTACGAATCCTTGTAATACTGCAACGTCACAATCTATAATATCAAATCCATTATGGTTTAAACCTTTATCACCTTTTAGGTTTACTCCTTGAATAAAATTTGTTAATACTGCAAATTTTTCTGGACTTTTGTTTACTCTAGGTATTCCTGCGTGATAGCTCACTGCTGATTTCATTTGCCATTCCCCATGCATAACCAGAACGCAGTTCCATTACATCATACTGGCAATAACCCATATGTGCAAAAAATGCTTCCATTACATCTCTGTCTGGCATCTTTGGAGACTCTATATTTGCTAAATTAGTTTCAGCAACAGCCGAAGCGGCATTTTGACCTAATACTATAGCAGGTTTGCCTTCCATCAATGCTTCTACAGCGGCTATACTGTTATATGTTACTAGGCAATGCACATCATCGTGCAAGGCCATTTGTATTGTTTTTGTACTAACTCTTTCAGTTCTGTTTGGTTTAAGCCGTATCTCTATAGGTCTATCAGAATATTTTTTAATTTCTTGTACAGTCTTCTTTACCCATTCTTCCGGATCAGGCTGTCCAAAGAGTCTCATTACTTTTTCACTTGGCGGACATACTAAAATTTTTGTACCTGTTGTAAATTTTTTATATCTATATCCGTGTCTTTTTGCTCTATCCATTGGCCTTTCTAAAATAGGTCCAATGTACTGTAAGTTATTTTTTGTTACTCTGTGTAACCATTTATTTTTAAAATTACCGAAATAACCAGTATCAATTACATAGAAATCTCTGTTAGTGTCCCAGCATTTTTTAATTGCTTTTCTGCTTCCACCACCAACTCCTCTAATTACTAATGCATTATCTGTATCTAAGTGGTCTTCATACGAAGCAATTTGTCCATTACTACCTTGACAAAAGTTTTCTAATATAGGATCATATTTCCAACCTTTACGTTCAAAGTTTACTTCACTTGTATCGATTGCTACTACTTTACCCATGGTATTGTGGACTCTTTCTGTAATGCTTTCCCATGTATTTCCTTTGTAATACTTAGCCTTGGAATCAACCATATAATTTAGAACTGATTTAAGAATATCTTTCTTTGCATCATTTACTTCCCAGGTGTCCCATGTAAGTTTTCTTTTTGCGTTTAATTCTTTATTTTTAATGTAACTTTTTTCTGCCAAGTACCAGTCGCCTGAATATTCGCAACGGTTATATTTTTTAAACCAAGGACCGCCTTCAGTATAGTGTAATGCTTTAGGTGTGCCATCTTCTGGCTCTCTATACCAACCGACTAACCAGTTCCATTCATGTGATACTTTTCCAATTTCATTATCTTTTAACCAACTAAACCTATGTAAATATTTTCCATCTATTGCGTTATCGTTTACAAATTCTTTTGTAAGTTTTTTATTTGATTTGTGTTCACAGTTCCATAGTACCATTGAACTCCAATTTTTTCTAGGATAATTATGTTGTATTTTGCCATCCATTTTTTCTGTACCCTCTTTAGGAGTATAGTCATGTTGGGCACACATTACTGCATATTTTTCGTCAGCTCTTTCAAATACTTCTCTAACATCATTTCTAAAAATAAAATCGCAGTCACAAAATAAAGCCCAGCCTTTAAAGTCGCACAGTTCAGGAATAAGAAATCTACTAAAAGTAAATTCTGTAGATGCAAGTTTGTCTTCGGGTCTAGAATACAAACCTTTCTTTCTAAGTTCATCTAGTTTAATCGGTATTACTTCTATTTGGTTAGGATATTTTGCCGCATCTAATATACTTTGTTTGCATACTTGATAAGCAATATCTTCTCTTGAATCCCAACCTACAAATACTTTTAAGGTATTATTACTTACGTTCAATGTCTTCCTCCACACAATTTTCACCGTACTGTATTTCAACAACTTTTAACGGTTTATCTGTTTCATTAGCAAGCATATGCCATTGATGTTTGTTAATATGTAAAGATTGGTGTTCGGCAAATTTACCTAACAAATCTAAATCAGTAGAACTGTCTAGTGTGTATACACTAGCAATTCCTTCTGAAACAAACCAATGTTCAGCTCTATGTTTATGTCGTTGCATACTTAAAGTTTTACCTGGATCAACAGTCAGCTCTTTTACTTTTACTTCTTGCCCATTTTCATGCAATACACGATAGTAACCCCAAGCTCTTTCTGTCTTAGGCTCCTTCCACTCTTGTAAAATCCAACTTGAACTATTCATCTTGTTACTTCCTCCAACACCAAATTCAAATGTTACCCAAGGAGTTTTTTCATATACATCAAGTTCAGGACTATTCGTATTTGTTCGGTCACCACCGTTGGCAAAAATTACTTTGTCTCCGGAACCATTTCTTGATAACACTTTGTATATAGCATTACATGCAGAGTCGTCATTATCGTTAAATGAAATTACTTCATCGACCATTTCAAGTGAATTAATAATTGCTTGTCTGTCAGTAAAACTCATAAAAGGCTTACCTTTTTTTCTTGTTAACCAATCGTCACTATTAAGCCCAACAACTAGTTTATCTCCTAATCGTTTGGCAGCCTTAAAATATTCTAAGTGACCGGAATGTAATGGATCAAATCCACCTGTAACCAAGACTATGCGTTTCATGTTTATATTTATATACGCATATAATTATAATATATTTTTATGGTTTGTTACAAGTTATTTCTAAGTGTCTATTTTTGTGACTACGCTTACTTGTTAAGTTTACAAAGCCTTTAGATGCTAGTAATTCAAATAACATGTCCTTTGTATAGCCACTTTTATGGGTGTCCCATGTATCTTCAAATTCGCCATGTTGCCATCCCCAAAAACCTGCTCTACAATCTTGTTTACCTTTTGCATTTAAAGCACTCCATGTGTTTAACTGCCTTAGATGAAATTCTAAATTAGGAAGCATCATTCCCATTATACCGTTTGGTTTTAAAATAGTAAACCATTGTTCTAAAACCACATGCCCCTGTGCAAATGTAAGATGCTCAAAGAAATGTCTTGAAAATATTTCATCAACACTGTTATGCCCTACATGATCTACTATTTTCCAAGCTGGACAAGCAAAATCCACTCCTGGTAATTTTCTAATATCACAAGTTTTAAAACCTTCTTTTGTAGGGTTTTCTCCACAGCCGAATTCAATTTTCATTTCGCACTCTTCCAATCTTTAAAATTATATTTTGTTGTGTTATACATACGCCTAAAAAAATCGTCATCTAAATATATCATACCACCTATACGAAAATTATCAACATAAGTATCATTTTTTAATGCAACAAAAACTCGTCTATCTGATTTATAAGGCCCCCATGTTGATCTAAAAATATGTTTAAAACCTGCATCTTTTAACCAACTTGCATAACAACCTATAGTAGCACCAGTCCAATTACTATTGCTATTACAATATTCATCTGTTCGATAAAATCTTGTAGTTGCAAGTGTTTCAGGCGCATGTAAATCTACATGAGTTTCAAAGCAAAATATTTCTTTACATACAAGTGATACCCTATCTATTGCTAGTAAAGGATGTCGTAAATGGTATAGTAAGCCGTGACAAAATACTATATCAAAATCTCCTACTACATTGTAAATAGATTTTTGTTTATACACTATATTGCTATTTAGATTTTTATGATGTTCATTAAAAACTTGCTTACCTGTTCTAGTTGAATTAATTAATTTTATCCAGTCTTCGTCCTTTTTAGCTCCCCAATCATATAATTCTCCGCGTTCTACATCACATGCTTCAACATATTTTGCACCTTTCATTTCTGATTTGAACGCCCACCAACCTTCGTCAGTGGCAATATCTAAAACAGATTTATTTGTAAAATCTATGTTTTCAAAACCCAATCTTCTAAACCATACAGAATGATCTTTTTTTCCTTGCTTGATTGTACCGTCTGGATAGGCAATAGTCATTCTATATTTCATTTATTTTTCCTAACAAATGTTTGAAAGGCAATCCTTCTACACATTCTTTTTCATTCCATTGACAATAAGATAAATTATTTAACCATTGTTGTCTATCATACATCTGTGGATTTTCTAAATGGCTTAAACTTTTATTACTACATTCCCAAGCCATCGAACTAGGACACATACTAAAAGTTGGCACACCTTCGCAAATACTTTCAGTAAGTGCATTGCTGTTGAATCCTACTACAGCCCAAGCATTTTTAAAATCATCATATAGTTGGTTACCACCTGACAACATACCTTCTCTTGATACATTATCGCTAATTTTAATACCTTTTAAATTACATTTTTTTATAATTTCTAGTTGCCAATTACGTCTACTAGGATGTGGACGTATAACAATTTGTCTACTACTATATTTTCTTATTTCTGTAATAGTGTATGTAATAAAATTTTCGTAAGAGCCGTGTTTGTTAATTAAATTTTTTAAACTTGTATCACCTGGTCGTTGTAACACTAATAATATATGGGTACCTGTCTGCCGCCAATCTTTTATTTCTATATTTTGATCTTTTTGTATTTGCTTCCATCTATCATCAGGACAATTTACATTATTGTATTCGCCTTCATCTCTAAAATAACTTTTCCAACTCCAGCGATGATATGCTTTTGGATGCGGAGGGTCTGGCATGTTTCTTCTAAACACTGCTGATTCTAAACATAGATAAGGCTTACCTGAATCAATTACGTATTGGTATATGTGTCCTAATTTGCGTTCTTTTTTACCGCCTTTGATATTAGTTTGTACTAAAACATCAGCTTTTCCAATTATACCTTTTTCACTAAATGGTACAACCACCCAATCATTAGGAATTGGATGATATGTCCACATTAATTCTTTTATAGCTACTACCCTCATTTCCAAATTATCATTTTCTAAAAAGCAACCCTCGTTTTTTTACATACGCACCTTTTACACCTGTCTTACCTGGTTTCCTCATGCTAGATTTACTTCTAAGCATTTTTGTTAAACCTTGGTCATACGTAAAGCCATAATCTGTAAATTTTTTTATCCAATATGTTTCAGGTTGGCAATTTACATGATGATGTCCTGGCCACCCTGGAGGAGCATACGTCATGATTACATATTTACATCTTTGAAAACTTGGCATATAATGAGGTATATATTTTTCATAGACATGTTCAACAAATTCAACACTCCATGCTAAATCAAATTGTTTAGGCTTAATTTTTTTAATAGGGCCTTTAGTAAAATCGTGTATAATAAATTTAGAATCATCATACCTGTTGAGTGTATAATCACCATCAATTCCTATTGCATTTATTTTCTTTTGATTTGCTAATTCAACCATACCACCAGGCCCACACCCAATATCAAGCATACTTTGAACCTGTAACATATCTTTTACAAAATCTAAAGCACCTTCATCTAAATGTGTGTAGCCTGCATGGCCGCCTAGATGTTCTTCTAACATTATTCTCTCATTCCATTGAAAACAGTTTTTTTAAATTTTAAATTATCGTCATGTATAGATTGTATAAGATTTAAATCTATATCTAATTTTTTCATTAAACTTGCAATAGCTATTGTATCTTTTGGTAAGCACATTCCTCCATAGCCTCTAAGACTAGGATTGACATCTAAATACATGTCTGTTGCTTTTCCTGTTTTGATATATGCATTTTTTATTGTTGTATAATCACAGTTTAGTTTTTCACATATTTCAAACATATTATTAGCAAACGTTACACGAAGTGCGGCATAAACGTTATTAAAATACTTTAATACTTCTGCTTCATTTGGTGTAAGATGTTCTGTATGTTCAGGTAAGTTTCCGTGCGACTTAATTACTTTCCTATGTACCCATATATCATGTGTTCCTACTGCAAGTAATTTATGATTATTAATAAAATCATCTTCAGCACAACGTTCACGTAAAAACTCAGGAACAAAACATATTGTTAAATGGTTAAATTTTTCAATCATACTTTGTGTAAATCCCGGAACCACTGTGCTTCTAATTGCAATTATACCTTTGTAATTACATTGACCTAATTCATCTATCACACGTTCTATGATACTTGTATCACAACTTCCGTTCTCAGCTTGTGGTGTAGGCACACAAATATAATTTATTTCGGTATCGCATACGTCTTGTATTTGTGTGTTTAATTTAATATCATGAACTGACACATCATGGTTTAAATATTCGAACCCTTTTTTGTTTGCTGTGCCAACAGCTCCAACTCCGATTATACCAATTTTCATAGCAAACTCTCTACAGTCTTTTTCAATCCTACTTCCAAAGGAGTGTAATTATCAAATCCTGTAATTTTTTTTACTTTAGTTGTATCGGGACATCTACGTTTTGCACTGCCGATTGGCCCGTCCATAACTTCAAGTTTTTCTGGATTAATTCCCATAATACCCATTATAAGTTTTGCTACTGTACTAATTTGTGTTTCTTCTTGTCTACCTATATTTACCGTGCAATCTTCTGCATTATCTATAACGGACTGTGTCATTTTTACAGCATCATCTATATAACAAAAACTCCTTGTATCATTTCCTTTGATATAGTACTCTCCTTTTGAACAACGTTCAACAAACTCACTTATGAAATGATCTTTTTGTCTTGGCCCATATATGTTAAAGTATCTAATTATTATATATTTTAATCCACTGTTTGCAACTAAATTTTCACCTAATGCTTTTGGTATACTATAACTCCATCTAGGGTTATCTATATCGTTAAACATAACAGGCACAGATTCATCTGTTGGCACTGGATGTAAACCTTTGTCGATAGCACCATTAAATATTTCACATGTGCTTGTAAACACAAATTTTGTATTTGTATTTTGATACTTTTTGATTAAGTTAAAAGTTGGTAATGTATTGTTAAATGCAACTTCTGTAGGTGTTTCATAAAATAATCTGGTTCCGTTTGTTGCAGCCATATGCACAAGAATATCACAATCAGGCATGTCGTCTACTATACTTTGATTGCACAAATCTTGCTTACTTGATAAATCATAACCCATTGCAACGTCTAATGAGTCGTAGTAATGACTTCCAATAAATCCTTTATGTCCTGTGACTATATATCTTTTATCCAATTTTTAATTTAGCCTTTCGTGTAAGTGCTTTACCAAAATGTTTATCACGTTTTTCTTTCTTTGCTCCTTTGTAATGTGCAATATATCCGTTTAGAGCTTGATCAAAATGACTTTTAGTAATACCCTGGGGGCTAATATTGTGATTTTTTATTTTATGTTCTTTCTCCATCTCTACTCGTACAGCATCAAATACATGACAATCTAATTGTGCTGATAATTCATATATTTTATCTGTGTCATAATATTCCTTGAACCTGTCAAAATATTCTTGTGCATATTCGTGTCTCATATCAAATACTAAGAATCCAGTTTCTGTGTATGTGCCTGGACGTCCTAAGTAGGCAACAAATTTGTCTTGTGGTAGAAAACTTCTTATATACTGAGAAGTAATTTGTGTAATAATTTCTGTATCAGTATCTAGCCAGCATAGTATATCAACATCTTTTGTTTTTGCCGCATGGTATAAGCAGTAGCTTTTATGACTGAAACGTACAGCATCAAACATAAAATTAGAAGGTTTTTTGTGTGCATTTCTTTTTTTGAATTCAGACAGATCAGGAATAGACTCTTCTAATTTTTGATTTGTCATATTAGAAGGTAAGGTTAATTTTGTATTATCTGTATAGAAAAATAATTGAATATCTTTATCAATATATTTGATTGCACTTTCTACAAACCAATGCCCGTATTCTTGATAGCCTTTATCACTAAAGGTAGTAACAATTCCAATCTTCATAGTACCTCTTTCTATAAAGTAGCATCTTCCATTCCTGCTACTCTTAGCTTTACTATATTAGTTATCTGCCATTGCTTTTGGTCAAGTGCCTTTAAGACTCCTAACCATTTATTTCTTAACAAGGCAAACTCGTTAATTATTTTTTCATAATCAACCACATCAGATTCACCATCGACATATTTTTCTACATCTCTACTAGATAATGCTCTTTGATAATTTTCAAGATATTTTTTAAAGTAAGAACTACGCAATCTGCGTAGTTCTATATTCATATAATTTAATATTGCTTCTATTTCTTGAAGTTGGTTAAACCTATGTTCAACAATACCTGGCATAGCCGCAGATGCTTTTTCAACGTTTCCTGCAAGTTTTACTTCCTTTTTAGCATCAATTAATTCAGACTCGTAATGTCTAATTGCTTCAGGTATTTTTGCTACATCTCGTGATACTTCGCTATACCAACCCATTAATTATTCATCCCATTCATATTCTTCTTCGTATGGGTCTTCATCTAAATCAAGATAGTAATAGATAGCATTATCTAAAAAATTGCAACTTCCTAATGCGCCTTTGAATGCTTCGTCATCAGCACCGAAGTCTGCACACACTTCAACATATCTTTCAGCACAGATTTCCATTTGCTTTTTATCAATGTTATCTTTGAACACGGACCATATGTCAGCAATCTGTTGTTCATCCATATGATTATACCTCCTCTAGTGTTTCACTCTCTGGGGTATTTACCAATTTGTCTGAAATTGCTTCTTCGATTAAGTTTCCTGTATAATCTCTCATTACAGTATCGAGCAACGAACCATCCCAATTTTTACGATACTCTTTATGTTCTGTACCGTTAGATGTAACATATTTTAAGCGATTACCTTCTTTTACTAATAGACCTTTCTTCTCAAAAAGCTCTACTAATCCGCTATAAGGATTCATTCCTGTTTCATATGGAATTTTTACTTGTACACCTTCAAAAGGTTTTGCGTAACGTGTTTTCATTACTTTACATCCTGCACGAATACCACGCACTTCACTTACTTTGTTACCGTCTTCATCTTCTTTTAGTTTTAGCTTTTTCATTGCTACAACAATTGAACTTGCATAGATAAAACCTTGTCCGCCTGATATTTTGTCATCTGGGTCAAACATATCTTGTGATGCATATGTATGATTAGTACATACAAGCCCAACATTATGAGAACCAATCATGTTAACTGTGTTTCTTACAAGAGATGTAAGTGCTTTAGGCTTACGACCCATATCACCCTTCATATCTCCTTTATTAAACTGATCAACATCTGTTGGAGTAAGTAACATGCCTAAACTGTCGATAACAAATAAAACTTTAGGTCTGTCTTCTTCCGGCATGTCTTTATAATCTGACATAAATGTTGATATTGTTTTAGCAACATCATCGATCATTGACATGTTAAGTTTAAGTAACTTATCTTCACTTGTGTCAACTTGTAGTGCTTGTAACCATGATTCATCTAATGCATTTTCTGAATCAATAAGAACTACAAATATACCTTGGTCTTGTGCAGCTTTTACAATATTGCCTGCACAGATATAACTTTTACCTGCACCTGACTCGCCTGCAAACACTGTCACTTTACCCATAGGAACGCCTTTATGAAAGTCTCCTGAGATTAAATAATTTAGTGCGTAGTTTCCAGTTGAAATCCAATCAGTAGGATCATTAAATCCTGCACTCATGCCTGTAATTGATTTTGTTAATTGTGTCCGAAATTTGCTCGGATCAAATGCTTTTGCCATACGTATCTCCTAAGTAATAGGGTAGTAGCTATTAACTACTACCCGATATTTTTTACTGATTTTGTCTTGCACGGATCATTGCTAAAATGTCCTGTGCATTACCTTCAGACTCTGTAGTTTGTTCTACAGGTGCTTCTGCTTTTGGTGCAGTTTCAGTTTCAGCAGGTGCAGTTTCTGCTACCTTTGCTGGTTCTGGTTTTGCTTCAGTTCTTGATGTAGCAGTACCATTTGATGATGCTGAATTAGGATCACCTGTTCTAGCACTCATACCAGCCGGACGAAAATATTGTGAAAATTTCTCTTCATCATATGCTTCGCCGTCTACTGACGCTTCAAACATTTCCTGCATAACCTTTACTTCTACTTCACCTGGCTTCTTAGGAAGAAAGTCGCTTAAATTAAACAACCCATTGGTGTTAACAGCATTCATTTCTGAATCACCTAGCGGACGTTCTCTACGAGCCCAATTACTTGTGCTGTAGTCTGCGTAACCACCTTTTGAAGTTTTGTTAAGACGAAAGTCTACACCAGCAGTGTAATCTGTTGGCAGTTCTTCCATATCAGGATCCATTAGAGCCTGTTTGATAATTTGGAAAATTTGTGGACCAATAATAAAACGTCTAATTGGATTTTCCGGAGTAGTATCCTCTGATAAAGGATTATCTACTACAAAACCTTGGAAAAGATACGAACGCTTTTTCCAATACTTACGACCCATATCTTCTAGACTTGGATCTTTAAACCAACCTCTAACTTCGTTAAGAATATTACAAGTATCGCCATACATTTCCATACAAGGAATCTGTACTTGAACAGGACGACTATCTGTCTGTCCTTTGATACCGGAAAACGGAAGTTTAATCATAAGACGTTCCTTCCAAAAGAACGTGTTTGATTCATCTCCATCAGGAAGGAATCGAAGTGTTGCACTTTCGCCTTCTTTAATATTCCAGAAAGGGTAAATTGCGTTGTCGCCGCCGCCTGTGTTAGAACCACCTTGACGTGATTCTTGTTCTTTGAGCTTTGCTCTTATTTCAGCTAATGATGCCATAATATGCCTCCTTATAAATTGCCTATAGCTTTGTGCCTGTTTGTGTAGCACATATTATACATACTACACAATTATATAGCAGAAGTCAACCTTTTTCTGCTAAATTCTTGAAATTATTTTATATTCCTGCTAGTTGCCTGATACTTTCTAGTTCGACTGACTCTTGACTTTTATCAAAAGATGATACATCAGCTGCGGCCCTGCGAGCTACATCACTACGTATCTTTCTTAACACCTGTCCTAAATTATTATCAGTGATGCCGTATTTTCTTTCTGCCATTCTTAGCCAGTTTCGTTCTTCTGTACTTAATACACCTTTTGTATACAATGCTTCAATAGCTTCTGCATCATTTAGGTATTCGCCTGGGCCACTGTAATTTGGATCATATTCTGTATTTTGCATACCATACTTACCAGTCACTTCGCTACCACTGTAATCATAGTCTGGTTTAAATGATTTTTGTGGCTTATCAGCAGCTTTACCAGCATCTTGACTGGATGCCGCATCAGCAGCAGGCATTGATGTTGTTGGTTTTATATCTGGGCCTGGACCGCCAAATGCATCTAGTTTGTCGTCTGCTGACTTTGGCTTTTCAGCAGCTTTACCAGCATCTTGACTGGATGCTGCTGCTTTCCTGTTGGTTAATTCATCTTTTACTCTACCCATTAACTTTCTATATTTCTGTGGAATCATAGGATTATCTTTATAGGTATTGTATAAAGCTAACAACATTTCTTCATCGCCTGCTTTCAATTTCTCATCTAAATTTGACAAGAAACCTTCTAGTGTAAATTCTTCATCGTCCATTAATTCTGGATCTTTATATCCGTTATACTCTTCAAACTTTGCGTTGATAGCTTCTATAAACTGCTTTGCTGGATTAATAAAGCTCTCGCCAAAATCTTTTTCTACTGCTGTCAGCACTGCTGTTTCGCCTTTTGGAAACTGTCCTGTGTTCCTATCATACATTGACAAAACATAATCTGTTACTGTTTCTATTGTTATTTCTTTTCCATCTGGACCCATTACTTTATCACCTTTTTTCTTTCCATCCATTTTTGCTTTACGGACTGCGTGTGCGTATGCGTTACCTTCATCTGTATCACCTTCACCAAATTTGTAATTAAGATAATGATCAACCATTTCAGGATCATATCCTAATTTTTCTGCGGCGGCATCTTGTGCATCTTCAGGCTCCATACCTTGATCATGCAACTTCATTTTTAATTGAGATATTTTTGGCCATGCTTTATCAATATCAGCTAAATCAGCCATTCTAAGTCTTGGTTCTTCGTCTAGTGCTGAATCTACTGTTTCATCTGCCCATTCTTCAAATGCATTAAATTCATCTTGATGGTCGCTTGCACTAGATTCTGTATTCTCTTCTATACTGTCTATAAAAGAATCTGGGCCTAGTTCTTCAGTTTTTGTTTCTTCATTAACAAGATTGTATATGTATGGAAATACATCTTTTAATTCTTCATTGAACTGTCTAATAGTAAGTTGATCAATCCAGTTCTCAGCTACGTCTTCTGGAACTTCTTTAATTTCTTTTACTTCAAAGTTTTCAATCATAGCTGTGTATGATTTTAACTTTTGGATGCCTTCAATAGTTTTTTTGACCGTTAGCACTCGCTCATTAACTATGTCCATGTATCCAGAAAGTCCTTCTGCCATTACACCTGATCTACCCATATAACTTTTGAATTTTTTAAGTTTGTATAATTCTTCAGATAAACCAGTAATGTGTTTACCAAAGTCATCGTAAACTTTTCCACCTTCTGATACGTGCATTGCCATAGCTCTTGCACCATTCAAATGTTTGAAAGGATATTTAAATCTTTCTCCTTCAGAACTTTCTATGTAGATTGTATCAATATGTTGTGTACGTCCACTTGCAAGTTCTTGGTTTATAGGCTTATTGTGTTTGACGCTTACTCTAGCTTTACCAACGTCTTGGTAGCTAGTTTTGCTTGTTCCATACATTTTAGATTCGGTCATTTGGCTCTCTCCGGGATTATTCTGTGCTAAAAATTTATAGTCTGTTTTGTTAAGATTACTTTTAGTTATGTCTCTAGTATCAAAATTTAAAAGTCTTTTCTTAGCAAAATATCTTAACTCTTTTAAAAAATTATACCATGATTCTTTAGTTAGTTTATCTTCGTTTTCAACAAAATTATTACTATACATAACACTTACAGAATTTTCGTCTAAACTAACACTTACTTTTCCTAAAGACTTTCCTTTTTGTTTAAAATCAAAATCAAAAAATCTAGCTTCGTTAGGTTTGTTTGTTACAACGCCTTCAGTATTTCCTATTGTAACACTAGGAAATCTTCCGCGTATTTTATTAAACAATTCTTCACTTATTAAATCAAGGTTTTTCATAATAATATTTATCAATAATTGGTACTAATGAAGATAGGCATAGGCGGCTCATAATCTTCTGTATCTTCAATACTTTTAAATGTATTGTATATTCTAGGATCCCAATCTTGTAATACTCCCATTATTCTTATACTTAGCAACATAGCTGATATTAAATCATCAGTTTCACCTGGTTTTGCTTTGAAACTAGAACCTGTAGCAACAAATCCTTTAAGTTCTGATATTAAAGGTCCAGATGCAACTTTCATTTTATCGTTTTCTATCATGGTTTTTAGCTTTGCACATGCAGTAATTTTTGAGCTATGTGTTGTATTAAACCCTTTTCTAAATTTTCTCACATGCCCTTTCCTTATAGGTTCACTTACAAACATACCTGGTATATTTTCTTCGCCAAAATCTCTAATCACAATAAGTGCTGCTTCTCCTATTGCATTATTTTCTACACTCCAGTATATTCCGGTTGAACGTCCGCTTTCTCTTTCTATATAATCACATATATCTTTAAGCACTCTTATCTGGCCGGGAATAGGTGTCTGGTTGTGCCTCCATTCAGCTACTTGTTTATATGAGGGTAACTCTATAACCTGTATGGCGGCATAGTCTCCTCCGGTACCCATACTTGGATCTAATCCAATACAATATGAAGCATCTTTTTTAATTTTTTCATACCATCGTGTTTGCCCCATATTCATAATTACTGGCAACGATTCCATAGAAGCTAATTTGATACTGTTTAACAAAGTCTCATCAAATACTAAGAATTCGCAACCATATTCTCGTCTAAATCTTTCTTCTCCGATACGTCCAATTTCGTCTTCTTTCCATTTATCGTCTCTGTCAGGGTGTTCATCCCACGCACATGTAAAACTGTGAAAACCGTTGACACCTACATCCTGTTCGTTACCGTGTTCGTCGTATTTTTGTTCAGCCTGTTTCCAAATAGTTGCAAATGTATCTTCATCTGAATTAGGAGTACTTGTTAAAATTGCTCTACCACCTGTTGCTAGTGTAGGCGAAATAGAAGTCCAAAACTCATCAGCAATAGTTGGTTGCACAAATGCAAACTCGTCGCAGTATAGTAATGAAATACTCATACCTCTACCTGTGTTACCAGTAGTTGTTGCACTAACTATCCGCGACCCGTTTTCAAATTCAATAGATCCTTTGTTATAGTTTACAACTCCTGCTCTTATATGATCAGGACAAAGTTCATACCCATATCTAATACGTTGCATTATCTCTTGTGCACCTGTATACTTGTGAGCTGCAATTAGTATTGTTTGATCTGGATTGAACATAGCGTACCAAAGTAAATAAATTGCTGCACAGGTAGTTTTACCAGTTTGTCTCGGTAACATGTTAATATTAAAACGATGATTATGATAACTTTCTAATAAACGTTCTTGATAAGTGTAAGGATCAAAAAGTAATTTACCTTCAACAGGGTGTTGAATGTATGCAAATTTTTTTGCAAAATACAAATAACCTAACTCAGAATCCATGCATTCAGAAAGATCCTGTATTTGAGTTTCTGTAAACGATTCTCTTTGGTTTGCTTTTTTGGTTAATACACCGTCTAAACTTTTACTCATATGTATATTTAACCAAAAAAATAGGCTCGGGAGAGCCTATTGAGTTGCCTGGGGGATATTGTAGCCTTATGTGGCTACTAATGTAGCTGCGTCTGTTACAAGTGTTCCACTACAATCTTTGTTATTTGGTCCAACTGTTGATACAGAATATGTATCAGTATCTCTATCATAGTCACCTGCGATTGTTCTAATTCTATGTTGTAAGTCAGTTGCACTTGCACTGTTAGCACATACTACAGTAATTGTACCACTGTTGTCGTTGGTAGTATGATAAATCAAAGGATTTATTTCTTTAACAATAGCTTCAACTGCTTCGTCAATAGCGTCATCCTCATCTCTTAAATCAATTGCTGCCGCACTTGTGTCTTTTACTAAAATTTTAAATGCAAATGCGCCTGGGCTGTGTACGTCACCTGCTAATGTCAGTCCTGATCCATTTACTCTTGTTACTGTTGCCATTTGTTATCCCCTTATATGTCGATTCCTAGCTTTGTTTCTTGGTTACTTAGAAATTGATCCATTTTATCTAAGTTACCTTGAAATTTGTTTTGTAAACTTTGAAAGTTTTTTTCCAAGTTTTTAAGTGCCTTTTTAGCACCCATCTTATTTAGTATCTCTGCAAATCTACGCTTTAATTCTTCGTCATTTATTTCTGTAGGCATTTGTACATCACTGCTTTTGCCTTTGAAAGTTGTTAATTTTTCAAATTCACGTAGCCCCATTGCTTTTTCTTGTTTATCTAAACTTGCCTTTAGAGCTTTTAAATTCATACCAAAATTATTTGAATACTTAACCCATGCTTTATGAGCATCGGCTTTTGGATTAACTTTTTGCATTAATTTTAAAAATCTGTTTTTTGTGTCCGTTATATCCTTTTCGGTTTTCTTAGCAAAATAATCACGTCGGGCATCCTGTTCAGACGCCCAAAGTGTATTTGTTAATTCGTGCCCGTAGACTTTACGACCGTTTTTCATTACGGTTTTCATACCTTTATATGAAAACTCATGTAAACGCATTAGCCTTTGTTACCCATGTTTTTAAGTTTTGCTTGTTGTTCAGCTTTTCTAGCTTCCTGTTCGCTTTTGTAAGTTTTTCCTCCAAATTCATAACCATTAGCTGTTTTTTTGTAAGTAAACTTTCCGTATGCTTCTTCTAAGTCTTTAGCTAGTTGTGCTTTGTACTTTGCTACTTCTTCATTGTGAATAGCAGGATCCTTTGCACGTAATGCACCGGGTGGTTTTGGTCTGTTAAGTCCACCAGCAATATCTTGATTCATATAATCATCATCCTTATATTCCTCATCTGGTGAATTATCCCATTCTTCTTCTACTTCATCTTCACCCATTCCGCATGGACTTGGACCTTCTGGCTTGTCCATCATTGGCGGCTCATCAATCATTTTGATTGTGCTTGCCATAGGTGGCATCATATCTGGTGTTACAGGTCCTGCATCTTGCATACCTGCATTTCTAAGAATACTAACAAGTTCGGAAACTTCTCCTGCGTTGTCACCGCTCATTGATATATTCATAGAAGCCGCTTCGTTCACTTTTTTGGTCATATCGTACTCCTTGTTTTCGTTTTTTGGAGACCCATCTGGATTATGAGTTGCTCCGTGTTTTTTGTCCCAAGCCTGCTGTCTCTTTGTTTGATTTTTTTTAGCGTGTCCACCCGAGGCTGTTACTTCTGGTCTAGGTTCTACACTTGGTTTTGTTTCTGCACTTTTACCTGCTTCTTGATTAGATGTTGCGGCAGGTGCAGTAGTTTTATTTTCTTTGGGTGGCCACATCTTTTTCCATTCAGCTTCTGAAGGTTCGCCAGCATTTTTCCATGCATAATATTCTTCAGTGTTTTTAAACTGTTGTGGTTTTTTACCGTTTGTTTTTGCAGTAGCTGATGCAACACTAGCATCATCTGCAGAATTTGAATTACTAGTAACTCCTGTTGACGATGGATTCATATTAAAAGCAATTGATTTTCCTGCAAATTTCATAGGTGTGTTCATTACTTCACCTACTTTTATTTTAGAACCGTCAGCAAGAGTCAAACCTCCTGCTAACTGTGCTTTAGCAAAAGACTTTTTATCCTTAAATCCTAAAGCAGGAAATATTTTATTCCAGTCACCGTCGGCTGGCATTTTAATTACTTTTTTGCCATCTCCTACATTTTGTGAAGTAGCTACAGCAGTAGCAACCTTATCCATTGTGTCTTGGCCAAGGTCTGCTTTGTCATCTCCGGTGTTGCCTTTTATTTTTGCAACTTTAGCAAGTAAACGTTTTTCTGTGCCGAAAGAAGTTTCGCCTTTAATTAATTCTTCAATATTTGCGTACTCATTAAACTTTTTATATTCTGTTTCTACTTGTTGGAACTGACTTGCTGTTTTAATTTTATCTAAGGCATTTTCTAATTCTGAAAGATCTGTACCAAATCCTTTTGCGGCAACATTAATTTGCATAGCAATCTTTTTAGCATTAAATGGTGTTGCTTTATCTGTTTCTTTTCCTGCTTCTTGATCAGAAGCTGTATCTTTATCTTTTATTACTGCATCTTTTGTAAGCTCTGCAAGATCTCCGTCCCTCCAACCTTTTATCATCTGTGTTGCTCTACGTATGGCTTTGCTTTGTTGTATTACTTCGCCTTGTGGTGTAGTGTTACTTCCGATCAATATCTGAACCATTTCGTCAATGTCTTTTTTCAATGTAGTCAAGCCATCTTTATCTAACTTTTGTTTTTCCAATTTAGCTTCAAGAGCATCTATTAAATCGTCCATTTCGTCTACAGGATCTAAACCTAAATTTATACCTTTAAAAAATTCTACACTATCTTTTTTAAATTCTCCTACATATTGTGTATCATATTCTACTTCCTTGCCAGCCTCTTGATCGCTTGCTGTGTCTTTATCTTGTGATGGACCTTTTCTTGGATCACCTTTTTTAGTTTCAACACCTATACTGTTCAAATAATCCATTATAAGTTTATGATCACTATCGTTAGGAGCAAACGCTATCCTTGTTTGATGTTTTTTACTACTTTTACTAATGTATATTGTACCAACATTTCCAGTATATAGATTAATAAAATAATTCTTTTTAGAGCCTAATCCTAAAGTTTTTTGTAAATCTTTAGGCATTGGTACAAACCAACCGTCAATAACTTCTGCTTTCTTTTTTGGTGCTTCTTCGCCCGAAGTGTCTTTACCTGAATCGTCTGCAACTTTTCCTGCCTCTTGGTCGGAAGCTGTCCCTGTATCAGCTCCTTTTGGCTTTATTACTTGCCTCATTAAATCTTGTACTGATTTAGGCACACCCATTTGATAATCACCATCATCAAACTTTGCTTTATGCTTTGCATATAATTCGTCATATTCTTTTTGTTCAGCATCAGTCAATGCTTCTAACAGGTCATTGCCTTCCAAGATATTCATAAAGTATCTAAAATCATTAGCAGATTCTTTTAATTTTTTGCTTAGTTCTGCCATACGCTTTAAATCATCATAAAATGTTATTAGTCCTGGATTACGATTAAATTTAATCAATGCTCTAATTGTATTGGGGCCTGCATCTCCGTCTTGTTTCACACCTAACATTTCTTGTAATCGTTTGACAGCATCAACAGTACCCTTGCTATATTTGCCATCAACAGTCATGCCAATGCCCATTTCTTTTAGTCTATCTTGTAATTCTTTAATAGCTTCTACTTCATCTGGATCATTTGCAAGACCGCCTTTACCGCTGTCTGCAAATTTCTCCAAAGCACCGTCAATCATTCTATCTTTTTCTTTACTAGCATCTTGATCGGAAGCAAATGCTGTGTCCTTAGGTAAAGGTTCACCAGCATTCATATATGCCATTTTCCTTACGTCTGCAATTATTTCATCGTCTTTTTGATCTCTAATAGTGTAACGAGCCATCTCGCTATCACCTTTGTAAATTTTTACAACATCGCCGTCTCTTTCAGCTCTATAACCTTTTGGCAATTTTCCAAAATCTAATTCTTTGCTAGTAGTTTTGCCTGCACCTGCAAGTCTTTCCTCATCTGACATGCCATCACCAGGTAGATCTCCACCTTTTTGATCAGCAATGATTTGTCTAATTTCTCTCTTAATACTGTTTGTGTAAATGGTTTTGTCTTTAATTGCTTTTTCAAAAGCTGCAACAATGTCTTTTAACTCTTGTTCTTCGTCTTTAGATAGTTGTGCTTCACTTAATATATTATATAGGTTACCAAAAACTGATTTAAATTTACTTGTATAAATTGTAGGATCGCCTTCTGGCATAGATAATTTCTTCATTAGTTCTTTGTAACGTCTAATGTACTTCATAGCATTGTCATCATTGATAACAATACCTGTTGGTGCATTACCTAAATCATCACCATCATACTGGCCATCTGGACCTTTTTTATCTACATCTGCATCTTTAGCCGCATCTTGATCACTCGGTGCATCTGCAGCACTTGCAAATTTTAATTTGAGATCCATTTTTTTAGCAATACGTCCAGGTAGTAAACCCATATTATTTTGGGCTTCTGCACTTCCTTTTCTTCCTGATCCTGCACTCATATAACGACCAAACTCATCTTTTTTGATCATAACAAAGCCACCAGTATTTTGGTACATGCCCTTTAGTCCATATTTTTCTGCTACTTTACCAAAATATTGTCTTTCTATAAAATCATCATTTATAGCAAATCGTTTTGCAAAATTAAACTCATCGTTTAGTGCTAGTGCTTTGTCAAATCCCTTGTTAAGCACTGCATCTCTATCCACCATACCGTTTTTAGGTTCTGGTAAACTAGCTACAATACTATCTATTTCTTTATCAAGGCTTGCTTCGTTTAATTGTTGTCTCTCAACAATTTGTATAAATTCTTTCATATTAGCTTCCTATGACACTTTTTGAATTTTCTTTATCTGAAATATCTTTAGATTCACCTGGCTTTACACCATCTATAGGATCTATTTCTCTTTCTTTACGTGCTGTTTCTAATTCTTTCAACAAGTCCATAATTCTATTTCCAGAAACAGTGTCTTGTGCTTTAGGATCAGCTTGTTCCATTTCTGTTGTGTTTAGTTTTGCTTCATATGGCTTATCGTCTTTTTCTGGTTGCATTTCTTCTACAGGATCGTATTCACCTCTAACAATTAATCTTTCATGAGCACATGGAATGTTATCACTTAAATATTTTTCTAGTATATGCGATGTAACAGGATATTTTACTTCAGCCTCAAAGTGTGTAACTTCCATATTCTGTAACCTTGGAAAATCTAACGGTTTTTCTGATATGGGTCCTGTTTTTCCTTTACTGAATTTAATTATTTCATACTTATTAAGGTGTTGCTCCATTTTATCTTCGCAGTTTTCAGGAAGTTCTCCAGCAACTCTAATGATAAATTTATATGTTTTTTCTGATTCTGTTAAATATTCTTTAAATGTTTTCATGATACTGATCCTATATTATCTATTTATCCATATTCTTTAGTTTTTCTAGCAGACTATTACGATCTGTAACTACATACCCTTCGCCCTGCACAATATCACCTTCAGGTCCGCCATCCTTGTCAAGTTTTTCTTTTTTAAGTTGAAGTTCTATCATCTTAAGTTTTTTATCAACTTTTGCTACCTTGGCATCAAGAGACGTCTTAAGCATTCCTCCAGCCACTTCAAAAACTCTGCCACTATATCTACTCTCCACATTCATTCCAAGATCCATTAGATCTTCGTAAGCAGTCATAGCTTTATCAGCTACTTCATTAAGTTCTTTGTCAGCCATTTCGCCAAGACCTTTGACGGCTGGCAACGCACTTGCAATTTTATCAAACTCTGCTATATCTCTAAAAGAATCCTCTTGAGTCTGTACTGCTGTTTCTTGTTTTTCTTTTTTACTTTCTTCAACAATTTCTTTTGAATCTGGTAAATTAAGTAAATCTTCTAACTTTTTAGTCATAGCTTTTCCAATATATACTGTGTTAATTATTTAGTGTAGATAAAGGATCTTCCAGCCAATCTTGTTTGTTTATAATTACATACCATGCTCTAAACGGTTTTTTTGTAAGATTTTCACTGCTAGGATTCCATAAATATTTTTTCATCCAAACAGGATAACCTTTTCCTGAACCTGCGTTATTGGTTTTAATAAAAACTTGATTAACATATTTAAACACATCATTAAAGAAAAATGCCCAATCAAATTGTTCACCTGGGCTTAAGGCTTCTCTATCAAACTCTGTACGAGAAGCAATAAACAAATCATATTTTCCAGGAAATTTCATTGGCTTTCCATTATTTACATACAGCTCGTGAACTTTCAAACCAATTAAGTCACAGCATTGTTTAAAAATAGGGCCGGTGGTCTGCTCATCTATATCTGTAGCTTCTACCTTGATGCCTTTTTGCATTAACATATATGGCAACATGCCTACACCTGTGCCTATATCTATTGCAGTTTTCACATTAGATAAATCACATTTGTTCAGCAAATATTCTTTTTCGCTCCAGTAGTAATCCCATTTGCGAATATATTTTACACCTCTATCATTTTTTCCTTTACTTTTTATAATTGAAAATAATTTATCTTTATATTCTTCTTTGTTAAGCATTATCGTTGTCCTGTGTGAAATATTTCATTTTCTGTTACTACTCTAAATCTTATTTTATTTTGTTTACACCATTTATATGCCGCTTCCCATTTTGCTTGATTCAAAATGTAACT
>Ga0163109_10000216_pt1 | contig 46335 bp, 41 predicted proteins | sample CRUFie1St13metaG_FD_108704 | JGI IMG/M metagenome (GOLD analysis project Ga0163109, IMG submission 108704) | Marine microbial communities from the Costa Rica Dome - CRUD Field 142mm St13 metaG | ecosystem: Environmental > Aquatic > Marine > Oceanic > Photic zone | place: Costa Rica: the Eastern...
CGTGCCTTAACGCGATCCACTTCAATGGGCATTTCCGGCTTACCCGTTTCCACATTGAGCTTGAGTTCTTCGATGCCCGCAATACTTTGGTTATTGATAAAGGTCCGTACGCCGTCGGCCACATCGACCAATTCTGTGTAATCATCCCCGCTAATCTCGATATTAATCGGTGGGCCTGAAGGCGGTCCATTTGAATCCTTACCAACAGAAATAGTTACCCCAGGGAAATCTTGGATAGACGAACGAAGTTTATTGAGTACGTCAGAAGAATTCACGCGCACCCCATCGGGAGAGACACGTTCCGAAAACTTGTGGAAGGCCACAGTGATCTTCGCTTTATTCGGCGTCTTCGCCATAGAAGGTCCTGCGTTAGGATCACTGGTACCTTCGCCTACTTGAGCAATGACGCTCTCTACCATGTAGTTCTGAAGGTTGCCGTCCTCGTCCGTGTAGTTGTACTCGCGCACAATGTCCATCACTCGCTTTTCTAAATCCAAACACACCTCGTTGGTCTCTTCAATGTCCGTCCCAATAGGCATCTGTACATAGACAATGGCTTGGTTCGGCATGTTTTCCGGGAAGAAAAGAGTCTTTGGCGGAGTAATACCGAGAAGAACAATACTAAAGACGAGCAAGGCACCTGTGCCCAAGAAAAATCCAATCGGACGCTTGCCGCTTAAAGCATAGGTCAAAAATTTAGTGTAGAGGTTCTCTAGTTTTGGTAAGAATGCGCCTTGGAACCAATCAGTCGCGGGTAACACGCCATAGCCATAGATTAAAGTAAACACCCCGCCATACATGAATATATTTCCCAAGCCAAGTATACCTGCACCATAACCGATTACAGCACCTGCGACTATGAGAATCAAACTATTACGAGTCAGTTTCTTTTTATCTGTTGCTTCTTTTTCCACCTTCATCAAGACAGAAGTCAAACCTGGGTTGATGACCAAGGCTACGAATAAAGACGAACTCAATACAGTAATTAGGGTAATAGGAAGGTATTTCATGAACTCACCAAAAATCCCAGGCCAGAACGCCAATGGCACAAAGGCTGCGAGGGTAGTGGCGGTAGAAGCGATAATAGGCATAGCCACCTCGCCAGCACCCAGTTTGGCGGCGGTTATCTTATCATAACCCTCGTCCATGAATCTGTAAATATTCTCTACGACTACAATCCCATTGTCTACAAGCATTCCAAGGGCCAATACCAAAGAGAACAACACCATCGTATTCAAAGTAATGCTCATGGCGCTGAGAATGAAAAAGCTCATCAACATTGATAATGGAATAGCAATTCCCACGAATAAAGCATTGCGCAGTCCTAAGAAAAACATCAAAACCAACACTACGAGCAACATACCGAAGATGATAGAGTTTTCAAGATCAGACACCTGTGTCTGAGTCTGCTCTGAAGTATCATTTGTTACTGTGACACTCAAGTTATCCGGGAAGTACTCGTCTTTCGCCTGATGCAAAATATCCGAGATTTTCCCACTCAGAATAATCTGGTTCTCCCCTGGTCGCTTGAACACATCTAGCATCACCACAGCATCACCATATTCACGAGCGTAGGATTCACGCTCCACTTCATCAAACGCTACCTCAGCTACATCTTTCAGACGAACCAGCTGCATCTTTTCGCTCTTAATGATGATATTCTCAAGCTCTTCGATTGCACGAATCTCGCCTACCACACGAACGTTGCGGCGGTATCCATCTACAAGTAAATTACCCCCCGAAATAGTCATGTTTTCGTTTTGGATGGCACCAGCGATATCGCGGAAACCGAGCTTCATGCTTTCCAATTTCTTATTGTCAATCATTACACGGACTTCCTTGTCGTCGATGCCGCGGATGTCCACCTTCGAAATCTCATTGAGGTTCTCAATCTCTTCTTCGAGATATTCGGCGTAATCTTTTAATTGGTCCAAAGAGAACTCCCCAGAAAGGTTGATGTTCGCCATCGGCATCAACTCTGAAATGTTCAACGCAAAGACGTTTGGATCTGCCGGCAAATCCGTAGGGAAATCCGGTTTACCCATAGCTGCATCCACCTTGTCCTTCACCTTGCGCAAGGCGTCGTCCGGCGTTACATCAAAGTCGAACTTCACTTGGATGCTCGAATATCCCTCCACCGAAGTCGAGTTAATCTCATCCACCCCAGTAATCCCGTTAATCTCTTTTTCTAAAGGACGAGAAATGAGTTTTTCAATATCGGCCGGAGAGTTTCCAGGATAGGGTGTGCCCACATAAATTTCAGGCGTAACAATCTCAGGAAAGGCCTCAGAAGGCATGCTGAGATAAGACATCAAACCCGCGATGAATACGATGGCAGTCAATACATAGACCGTCACAACGTTGTTCACCGAGAAATTCGATGGCCCGAAGCTTTTAAAGAGTTTTTTGTTTTCTTCCATGTTGCTCTGGGTCCAATTATTTTACGTGTACGCGTTGTCCAGTACGAACGCTGCGTGAACCCTTGTCCACCAAATGCGTACCTGCTTCAATACCTGATTTGATCTCTGTGCGGCCTTCGTAAGACAATCCTGCTTCCACCATTACTTTAGCCACTTCGCTGTAGGTGTCTTTGTTTTCCAACACAAACACAAAGTCGTTGCCTTCAACATCCTGCTGTATCAAGCTAGATGGCACTGCCAATGCAGCATCATTCCAATAATCCTGTAATGCCACGTGTACCATTTGGTTTGGCTTCACAGTGCCAGGGTCCGCCGGCAAGCTAACATTAATTGAGAAAGTGCGGTTGCCTTCTTGAATGAATTGACCCACCTGCAAAACCTCAGCCGCCACTTCAAAATCCATACTGGTAAAGGCTACGTTTGCTGGCGTTCCCACCTTCACGCGGTTTGCATAAGATTCCGGTACATCCGCCTTCACATATACTCCTGAGGTATTCACTAAACGTATCGCTGGCATCTGTGGCGCGGCTAATTCTCCAACCTTTGCAAATACTTCGTCAATAGTACCAGCAAAGGGGGCACGAACCTCACTCATGGCCATCTGTTCTTTTAACGTTTCAAGCTTTTGCACCAAACCATCGTAGTTGTTCTTCGCCTGGAGGTACTGAATCTCTGATCCTATTTGCTCGTCAATCCATAATTTCTGCTGTTTGTTGAATACCGTCTCGGCCAGTGCCAAAGCCGTTTCTAGTTCTTTCAATGAGCTCTTCATCAGATCTGTATCGAGAGACACCAATAATTGGCCCTGGCTTACCTTTTGACCCGCTTTCACATGGACGCGTTCCACCTTGCCGCTATTCAATGGGAACAAGTTGATACTCTTATCTGCTTCTACCGTACCGAACACTTCGAAGTAGTGGTAGAACAAGTCTACATTCACTTCAAATGCGGTTACCGCATCGTATGAAGCGGTCGTGTCTAGGGCTGCGATCGAAGCATCCAAATCCGTAATCTGGAGACTCAAGTCATTAATCACAGTCTTAATGCTGTCGCGCTTTGCCATCAGCGTTTGCAAATCACCTTCTACTGCGGGCTGAGAACAGGCCACAAAAAAGGCTAAAGGGGCGATGAGGATTACATTTTTCATTTTGAAGGTTGTTGGGTCATTAAGTATTCTAATTCTGCTTGTTGGTCCAAGACCGATTGTGCCGCCAAGAACATCGATTGTAGTGCTTGCTGGTACTGTGTTTCACTTTGCGTCAGTGCCGTTGAAGAGCCGACGCCCTCTTCATATTCTCTTCTGCGTTGATTACGGATGGTTTGGGCCAATTCTGCACTCTCTTTCTGCGCCAAATAATCTGCAATAGCACGGTAGTATTCGTTCAGAGTAGAGGCATGCTGCATGATCAAGGCTTGCTCCATTTGTGCTAATCCGATCTCTGCTTGTTGTTGCTGGATTTTTGCTTCTTGTACCTGCGCACGACCATTTCCAGAAGTGAATAATGGTACGCTAATGCTACCAGCAACTAAGCTGCTGGGGATGTCCACTGCATCAGCGCCGAATATGTTGGCTTCGCCACTCATGTATTGAATGTTATTTTGATAGCTCACGCCTATGGTCGGCAAGTAGCCCAATTTCTTATTGAGGAGTTGCAACTTCGCACCCTCTACTTGGTTCGCCATGCTGCGGTAATCCAACGTCTTGGTAGCGTCGAAACTCACCCCTGCCAAGTATGACGCCGCAGAAGCGTTCACCACCAAGCTTTCTAAATCGTCGGCTAATTGCATTGGTGCTTCTACCGGGAAGCCCATCTGCAACTTCAACAACATCTTCGCAACCTTCGCTTGGCCTTCGCTATAGCGTACGGCATTCATCATATTGTTGTAGTTCAACATAATTTGATCCGCATCCGCCTTGCTCACCAAACCGGCCGCGTTCATCTTTTGCATCTCTTCAGCAAGGTTGGCCAAGTAGCCTTCGTTCGCTTTCAAAATCTCAACACTTTCCGCACTCAACAAAGCCAAATGATAAGCCTTAGCCACATCACGGTGCATTTCAGTACGGGTTTTTTCGGCACCTATGGCAGCGCCATCCTTCAACACCTTGGCTGCCATTAACCCCACGACGTACGAACCGTCGAAAATGAGTTGATTCACAACTAATCCACCTTGGGCCTGGTAATCTGTTCCGAACACTAGTTCGTCGAGAGTACCGTCGCCATTGAAGTCCGTCACTAATGCCCCTAATTCCACGTTGTACACATACTGGCCTGATGCCGAAGCTTGCGGTAATCCGTAGGCTAAGTTTTGTCTGTAAATCTGTTTCGCACGCTCGATCTCAAGCTCTGCGATTTCCATCCCATAGGCATGGGCCAGGGCATATTGCTGGGCCTCCTGCAGGGTGAATTTTTGCTGAGATAACCCCACCGTAGTGAGCAGCAGCGAAATAATTAGAAGTTGATGTTTCATCTAGTTTTCTGAATGTATTCTTTGATTGAGGTATTCTAGTCCTTGCAACGATGCAATTCCACGGATGTGATAGCGCAATGATGCTTTTCTTAATTCGTCCAAGTTTGGCATATCCTTACCGACCACCGATTCGTGTACGGCCAAGATGTGCCCGTAATACAGTATTGTAATGAAGTCAATGTTGATATCATCACGATACAATCCCTCGCGCATGCCTTGCTCCAAATTCTTTCGAGTAATAGCACAAACTACAGTTTGACGATGATTTTTGGCATTTTGGGCAACCTCTGGATAATACTGAACGAGTTGTGCAAGGAGTCTGTCCTCAGCACCGCGAAAGTTTTGCTCCGCGAATTTTTCTAGTGCAAAAAGTTCATCAATAGCATTGCCTGTGACTTGGGCGAGATTTTCCTGTAGTTCATTGGCCATATGTCTAGCCGTGAGTTTGAAAACTTGATGTAATAAGTCTAATTTATTGTCGACGTACTTGTACAAGGTTTTCTTCGAGATGCCGCAATGCTGACTGATTTGGTCCATGGTCACAGACTTCACCCCGAACTCTTTGAACAGTTCGAGGCTAGCAAAAAATATTTTCACTTTTTCAGGATCCATAGGGGATAAGGCACTATTTGGAAACATTATAACCAAAAAACGTTTCTTTTGTTTCCGCTAACGCACAACTTTTGTGCCAAAAACTGATTTTTAGACTTTTTTTGAATCTTACAAGGTGTATTTTCATAGTATAATGCCATCTTTGCGGCAAAGACTTCTACACATGAGCATAAAACAACTCCTACACCAGCCAGAAATAGGCGAAAAAGTAACGATAAAAGGATGGGTTCGTTCCTTTCGTAGCAACCGGTTTATTGCCCTCAACGACGGTTCTTGCTTATCCACGCTGCAGTGTGTGATTGATTTTGAAAATACGGATGAAAATGAGCTCAAGCGTATCACCACTGGTTCTTGTTTAGCCGTAACAGGTACGCTCGTTGAGAGTCAAGGTGGTGGTCAAAGTGTAGAAATAATTGCAGATAGGTTTGAAGTATTGGGCGACGCGCCGGCAGACGATTATCCTTTACAGCCCAAAAAACATAGTTTGGAATTCTTGCGTGAAATTGCGCACCTTCGCCCGCGCACAAACACTTTTGGCGCCGTTTTCCGTTTACGGCATGCACTAAGCTTCGCCGTACACAACTACTTTAACAAGGAAGGCTTTTTTAATTGGCATAGCCCTATCATAACTGGTTCTGATGCCGAAGGTGCAGGCGAGATGTTTCGTGTGAGTACCCTACCTGCTACTGGCGGTAATGTGACCGACGATTTCTTCGGTAAAGAAACCCACCTCACCGTAAGCGGACAGCTGGAAGGAGAATTAGGCGCCTTGGGGCTTGGCAAGATTTACACCTTTGGTCCTACGTTCCGTGCTGAAAACTCGAACACCACCCGCCACCTCGCCGAATTTTGGATGATCGAACCAGAGATGGCCTTCTATGACCTCGAAATGAATATGGATTTGGCGGAAGACTTTCTCAAATACTGTATTCAATACTTGCTCGATAACTATCGCGAGGACCTGCAGTTCCTTGACGAACGCTTTAATAACAAGCAAAAATCTAAGCCTCAAAACGAGCGCTCAGAGCAAGGATTGATCGAGAAACTAGAGTTTGTTGTGAGTAATGATTTCGTGCGATTGAGCTACACCGATGCCATTGAAATTTTGAAGCGCAGCAAACCAAATCAAAAGAAGAAATTCAAATACCTCATCAACGAATGGGGCGCTGATCTCCAAAGTGAGCACGAGCGCTACCTCGTTGAGAAGCACTTCAAGGCTCCTGTAGTTCTTTTCGATTACCCTGCCTCTATCAAAGCCTTCTACATGCGTTTGAACGAGGACGGTAAGACCGTTCGTGCCATGGACATCCTATTCCCGGGCATCGGTGAAATCGTCGGTGGGTCTCAACGAGAGGAGCGCCATAATGTATTGAAGGAAAAAGTCGCTGCCGTAGGAATTCCGGAAGAAGAATTGTGGTGGTACCTCGAAACTCGAAAGTTCGGAACTTGCGTTCATAGTGGCTTTGGGCTTGGTTTTGAGCGTTTGGTACAATTTTGTACTGGCATGGGCAACATACGCGATGTCATCCCTTTCCCGCGCACTCCAGGAAGTGCAAATTTCTAACCCCCCCTCCCCAACCTATGCTAAAGCAGACCCTCGCACAGAAACTTCAACAAAAGCTGAGTCCCCAACAGATTCAGCTCATGAAGCTAGTGCAGCTGCCTACGCAAAGTTTGGAGGCCCGTATCAAACAGGAAATCGAAGAAAATCCCGCACTACTCGAAGGACGGGACAAATCCGAGGACACCTTTGATAGTGACGTAACTACGGATACAGACGAGCGCGAAGTCAGAGACAGTTTGGAAGAAGTCAACTGGGACGATTACCTCGGCGATGAGGACACCCCTGATTACAGAACCAAAAGCAATAACTATAGCTCGGACGACGAACTCTACGAAGCCCCGGTTGTGGTCAATGAGAGTTTTCACGAAAGCCTCGTTTCCCAATTAAACCTGCGAGACCTCAAAGACGAAGACCTCGCTCTAGCCATTTATTTGGTGGGGGCCATCGACGACGATGGCATACTTCGCCGTTCTCTCGAAGATATCGTAGATGATCTTGCCTTCTCGCAAGGAGTGTTTACTGAAGTTACTCATCTCGAAAAGATGTTAGACATTATTCAAGAATTGGACCCTCCGGGTGTAGGAGGACGGGATTTACGCGAATGTTTGATTCTCCAACTAGAACGCAAGAATAGGTCCGCCAAAGTAGAATTGGCCCTTACTATTCTCGATAGTTACTTCGATGCATTCGTAAAGCGCCACTATCAAAAACTCTTGGACCGTTTAGGGGTAGATGAGGAAATCCTGAAAGGGGCTATTGAGGAAATTGGCCGATTAAACCCTAAACCCGGCGGCTCCTCCAACCTCAGCCGTCCCACCGAAAACATCATTCCGGACTATAATATGCACATTGTAGAGGGCGAATTAGAGCTTTCTCTAAACGGGAAAAACGCTCCCGAGCTAAGTCTTAGTAGACAATACCGTGATATGCTCGAACACTACAAGGCAAGTAAGCAAAAAAACAAGGCTGAGAAAGAAGCCGCCCTTTTTGTCAAGCAAAAACTAGATAGCGCCAAATGGTTTATCGACGCCATTGTGCAACGTCAGCAGACCTTAATGCTGACCATGCAGGCCATCTTAGAGTACCAAAAAGAGTACTTTCTTACAGGGGACGAAACTAAGCTTCGCCCGATGATTTTAAAGGATATCGCCGAGGAAATTGAGATGGATATTTCGACTGTCTCTCGTGTGGCCTCGAATAAATATATTCAAACCCCCTACGGCACATTCCTGATCAAAGAGTTCTTTTCGGAATCCATGACCAATGCCGACGGAGAGGAGGTAAGTACGCGTGAAATCAAGAAAATTCTCGAGGATACGGTGGCAGAAGAAAATAAACGGAAACCGTTGACGGATGACGGACTAGCTGCCATCCTAAAGGAAAAAGGCTACCCAATCGCTCGCCGAACGGTTGCGAAATACAGAGAGCAATTGGACATCCCGGTAGCCCGAATGCGCAAACAACTCTAATGGAGCGGCTTAGGTATTACATCGCCCAGTTCCTCAGCTATACCCTACATCCAGGTATCATGCCCACGTTTGGCAGCATCCTTATTCTCGGTGCCTTACCCGAAATTTTTGAATGGAATTTCGTAACCCACGTCGTGCTCACAGTGTTTTTAGGCACCTATGTAGGACCCTTTATCGGCATTGTTATTCTTCGCTTAGCCGGCTCCATTTCAAGTGTACATTTAGTTAAAAGAGAGGAGCGTATTTATCCCTGTCTGATCGGAGCGGCTTCCATGATTGCGACAGGCAATCATTTAGAGCGAGCGGGAGTACCTATTGAAATTACGTGGTCCGTGTACCTCAGCGCCCTGGTGGTGATTATTAGCGCCATCTTGCTTCCATTTTTTAAAAGCAGTGCACATGTAGCAGGAGTCTTTGCCCTTTATGCATTGTACATTTGTCTGCATCAACGCTATGGCAGTGGAGATATTGAGTATTTGGTCCTGGGCGGAGCAATTCTTGGCGCTCTTTCTTGGGCTCGAATAGAGCTTAAAAGACACACGCTCCAAGAGGTTTTAAGCGGAGCATTAATAGGTTTTATCCCTATGTTTTTACTCCTCTCTAAGTGAATCAAATCGTTTACTCATTCTACTTGCTCAAGACACAATAATTGGGGATATTTACCATTCCCATAGTGGATTACTACAAAATCAAGGAAATGAAGAATTTTTTCAAAATCATTTTTATCGCTGTTGCCATTCTCGCTTTTACCGGTACAGCGGAAGCCTCACACAATGCAGGTGGTGATATACAATACGAGTACATCAGCTCTTCCGGGGGGACACACAAGTACAAGCTGATCATGCGCTTGTACCGTGATGTAACGGGTATTACCCTTCCCACTAGCGCCACTGTTTACGCATGTTCTGCTAACTATTCGACCGTAAGTACGACACTGTCGGAAGTTGCTCCAGGGACCAGCGGTCAAGGGGTCGTAGCGCCTACTCTGTTTGATTGTGTAAGCAGTACCAACGCCGGAGTAAGCATTAACGTTGTAACTTATGAAGGAGAGATCACTTTACCAGGAAACGCTCCAGATTGGACTTTTGCATTCAGCACTTGTTGCCGTAATCCATCAGTAGACAACATCATTAATCCATCAAGCCAAGGATTCTACATTGAAGCAAAATTGAATAACCAAATAGGTCAAAATACTTCTCCAGAATTCGTTTCTGAACCTGTACGCGCATTTTGTGTAGGTCGGACATTCAACTGGAAGCAAAGTACAGTTGAACCTGATGGTGACTCTCTATATTACCGCATTTCACACGTTAAAGCTGGTTCTGGAGGATCATGTACTTCTACTAATATCACCTATGCCACAGGTTGGACCTATGATCAGCCAATTACAACCACACCAGCACAGTCATTATCTATGAATCCAACAACAGGTTTGATCACTTTCAAGCCTGCTTCTGTAGAGATTGATGTAATGGCAGTTACCGTTGATGAGTATCGGTACGATTCAACACTATATGTTTGGCGTAAGATTGGTGAGGTAAATCGCGACATGCAGATTGCCATCGCCTCTGCTTGTACACCTCAGGCACAAGCAGGTGTTCAATTAGATTATCAAGCTCCTGGAATCTATCAAGACCCTGATAATGGCCTTCCTACGGTAGACTATAACTGTTTAGATTCTACCGTGACCTTAAAATTCAAGGTAAAACTTGACTGTTCGTCAATTTCTCCTGATGGTACAGACTTCCGTTTGACTAAGCCAGACGGACAACCGCTGGCCATAGAATCATTCACTGCAAACTGTGATGCAAACTATGAAGCCACTCAGATGACTATCAAATTGTTCAAGCCACTTTCTAAAAATGGTAAGTACTTCCTGTATTCGAAAGTGGGTAATGATGGAAACACCTTGTTAAACAAGTGTGGTTTCCCGATGAACGAGTTTGATACTATCCAGTTAAACGTAACAGGTTGCTTCAATGCCATATACGATTTAGAAAACGTCACAATCCAAGACGATCAAAATCCCGTAGTCGAATGGAGCGCTGATACTTCTTCTTACCCAGATTACCTCTTCCAAGAATGGCAAATCTTCCGTAAGGACCCAGGAGCTGCAACCTACGCGAAAGTTGGTACCGTATTCAACCAATATAAGTATGACTTTAAAGATGGTCAGATTGGCTTCATAAAAGTAGACCAAGACAGCTATGATTATCGTGTTGAGATGAAGCTCAACGATGACCTTCAAGGTCCAACAAACGATATTCACAGCATCCTTCTGGAGCGTGACAACGGTGTAGTACCTATTGTTGATCCTGATACAGTTCCTGTAAACCTGCAGTGGAACCAGTACAACGGTTGGGCCGTTGATAGCTACACGGTATTCCTACAAGAGAAGATTGCTGGTACTTGGATGGGCGAATGGATTCACGATCATGTGGCTTCACCGCAAAACCCGGTCTTGGCACCAGATACGACATACCAGATGTCCCTAGAATTGGCTCCGGGTGAATACCGCGTGTGCATTCGGACAACCAATCCTATCGATACACAATACACTGCATATTCTAATTGTTTGCCGATTTTCATCACGACGCCTCCTTTCCCAGATACCGTAGTTGTACCGAACTTTATCACCCCCAATGGAGACGATGTGAATGACGAATTTATCATCCAAAACGTTGATGATTACGAAGATCTGAGTCAGTTAACTGTATATAATCGTTGGGGTGATCGCGTTTGGCAATCAGATTACCTATACGATAACTCTAACCCATGGCGCGGAACCAATATGAACGGCGTAAAGTTAGCTGATGGTGTTTACTTCTTCACGCTTGAACTCTTTAACGCTTCTGACAGCTACGAATATGTTGTAAACGGAACCGTAACCATTTTGGATGCCAACTCCAACTAGCGTCCCAGAAATGTCCCCACTCTCTTAACACGAGAACATGTGGCCCGGCCCCTAAGGGAGCCGGGCCTTTTTTATCTTTGGCTCATGGCGGCTAGCGAACACATCACCAACTTGCTCAAAACCCTCCCGAATAAACCGGGGGTATACCAGCATGTGGATAAGGATGGAAAGATTCTCTACATCGGCAAAGCCAAGAATTTGCGCAAAAGGGTCAGTTCGTATTTCACGAAGAGCGACCACAGCGCACGCATCGCCACCATGGTTCGGAAAGTCACAGATATTCGAACCATCATCACGGATTCCGAAGGAGATGCGCTGCTGTTAGAAAACAACCTCATCAAAGAGCATCAACCGCGCTACAACATCAACCTAAAAGACGATAAGAGCTATCCATACATCACGATTCGAAAGGAGCGTTTTCCGCGCATATACGGCTTGAGGAACCTAATTCGAGACGGAAGCGAGTACTATGGGCCCTACCCGTCGGTGAAGTCCATGAAGGCGGTGCTCGAACTCATACGCCAAATGTACCCTACGCGTACCTGCAAATACAACCTCAGCGCGGAAAATATTGAGGCCGGCAAGTTCAAAACCTGTCTCGAATACCACATCGGGAACTGCAAGGGCCCTTGTGAGGATTTACAAAGCGAAGAAGATTATATGGCCGATGTCGAGGCGGCGAGAAAGATCATCAAGGGCCAATTAGGTTCGGTAAAGCAACACCTCAAACAGCGCATGATGGCCCACGCTGAGGCCATGGAGTTTGAGCAAGCGCAGTTGTGTAAGGAAAAGCTCGAGGCCTTGGAGAAATACGCCGCGAAAAGCACGGTGGTCAGCTTCAGTCTAACTAACATTGATGTCTTCAGCATCAGTATGGATGCAGAGTTTGGGTATGTAAACTACCTGCAAGTGATTGAGGGCGCTATTGTGCAGAGCTACACGGTGGAGATCAAAAAGAAATTGGACGAAGCGCCGGCTGCCTTCTTGCACCTGGCCATCCCGGAGGTTCGGGACCTCTTCGGCTCCACGGCACGCACTATTTTCACCTCCCACCCTGTGGAACTCGAGATCGAAGGCTCCAACTTCCACGTCCCACAAAAAGGGGAGAAGCGAAAACTCATCGACCTCAGCATCAAGAACGCCCTGTACTACCGACAGGAAAAGCTCAAGAACATACAAATCGTCGATCCGGACCGTCATGTGAAGCGCATCATGACACAAATGAAGACCGACTTGCGTATGCCTGTGGAGCCACGTCATTTGGAATGTTTCGACAACTCCAACATTCAGGGGACCAGCCCGGCAAGCGCCTGTGTGGTCTTTAAAAACGGAAAGCCCTCCAAAAACGACTACCGAAAGTTTAACATCAAAACGGTTGAAGGTCCCGATGATTTTGCCTCGATGGAGGAGGTCGTACACCGACGCTACAAGCGATTGCTGGAGGAAGGAGAACCGCTGCCGCAGCTCATTATTATTGATGGAGGTAAGGGCCAATTAGGCGCTGCACTCAAGGCCCTAGAAAGTTTAGGGTTGCGCGGCAAGATCACCATCATCGGCATCGCCAAGCGTTTGGAAGAGCTCTACTTCCCCGGCGACCCCTACCCGCTACATTTGGACAAGCGTTCGGAGACATTGAAGATCATCCAGCAGGCCCGTGACGAGGCGCACCGCTTCAGCTTGAGCCACCACCGCAATAGACGTAGCAAAGGGACTTTCAAAAGTGAGTTGGAAAGCGTTAAGGGAATTGGACCAGAAACGATCAAGGAATTATTTCGTCAATTCAAGAGCGTAAAACGCATCAAAGCCGCTAGCTTCGAGCAACTCAAAGAGGTCGTGGGTCACGCCAAAGCCAAGGCACTCAAGGACTATTTCTCATCCGACAAATAAGTCTGCCAGCTGTGGTGGAAGAACAACACCGCCGTTTCGTCGCGGTCGTTGAAGTATTGAATTATACGTGCCACGGTCGTCACAATCTCCTTGGCCTTTTCGATACGCTCCTTCAATATCTGATCAATGCTGTCGATGTAGATGGCGACGCCCTCGCCGGCCACAGATAGGTCTTCAGCATCGCGGTCATCGTCCTCCCCGCTGTCGAGGATTTTCACGATGGGCCACTTCAAATCAGCTGCTGCCAATTCCTCGCGAACCTCATCAACATCAACCACAAACTGTACGGAAATACCTTCAAACATCGAATTTCGATTTGGAACAAAGGTCAGATAAAATCACTGATCTCCCCAAGGTCCTTCTTAGAAATATCCGGGACATGAGCGCCGTCCACAGCATAGCCTACAGGCATCAACAAAAAAGCGCGTTCGTTGGCGGGACGACCTAAAATCTTGCCCAAAAAATCCATGGGAGAGGGGGTGTGGGTCAAAGTCGACAGACCGGCCGCGTGGATCGCTGCAATCAAGAACCCACAGGCAATACCTACGCTTTCCTGCACGTAATAATTCTTGGCCTTCTGCCCGTCCTCGTCCACCTCGTAGTTTTTGCGAAACACCACAATCAACCAGGGCGCCGTCTCGAGAAAGGGCTTCTCCCAATCCGTACCGAACGGCTTCAGATCCTCCAGCCATTGGTCGCTCGCACGACCTCCGTAGAAGGATCGTTCCTCCTCCTCTGCGGCGAGGCGAATTTGGCGCTTGACATCGGGGTCTTGAACCGCCACAAAATGCCAGGGCTGCTTGTTCGCGCCAGAAGGCGCGGAGGCCGCGAGGGCAATTAATCGCTCGATCGTTTGGCGCGACACGGGGGAATCGCTAAACTCCCGAAGTGACCGACGCGTAGATAGCGCACGCTCCACCGCTTCGAACAAGTATTTTGCTTCCTCGTCGTTCGATGGCCAGGGTTCGTAAGGCTTAAAATTGTGATCCATTCCCCTAAAATAAGAGACTTTATTCGTCGCTCAAGACTTTTCCATCTTCAATGCTTATGATGCGACGGGCTTTTTTGATCACTCGGTCGTCGTGCGTCGCAAAAACAAAGGTCATTCCCTCCTCTTTGTTGAGCTTCTCCATAATGTCCAAGAGGTTGGCTGTGCTGGTCGAGTCCAAGTTCGCGGTGGGCTCGTCTGCCAATACGAATTGGGGTTTGGATGCGAGCGCTCGGGCTACGGCCACGCGCTGCTGCTGTCCTCCGGATAATTGGCCCGGACGTTGCCCTTCCTTCCCCTTCAGCCCAACCGCTTCGAGGAGCTGCTGGGCACGCGCCTCGCGCTCCTCCTTGGGACGGTCCTGAAGAAGCATAATGAAGCTCACGTTCTCTTGTGCGCTGAGCACCGGAATGAGGTTATAGGCCTGGAACACGAAGCCAATGTTGCGTAAGCGGAAGTCAATGAGTTCGTTCTCACTCAAGGCGGTGATGTCCACCCCACCAATCTCGATGGTGCCCGAAGTCGGCTGATCCAATCCTCCCAATAGGTTGAGCAAGGTGGTTTTTCCACATCCTGAAGGCCCTTTGAGGGCAGTGAACTCACCTTCGGTAATGGTCAGGTTGATGCCATTGACAGCGTGCACGGGCACGGCGCCTTCGTAGACCTTCTCGAGGTTCTTGATTTCAATAACCGGTTTACTCATAACTATTGGCCACGGATGGCTTCTACAGGGTTCAACTTCAGGGCACGCAAGGCCGGTAAAATAGAGGCTATGAGTGCTGTGGCCACCACCATGATGGCGATGATAATATAGTATTCCGGAACGATTTCCGGATAGATAATGCTCTGCACGCCAAGTTCCGCGAGACCTTCTTTTTTGCTGGTCAAATCCACGCCTATGTGCATCATGATTCGAGTACTTAAATCCCCGAGTACTATGCCAATGGGGCCTCCAACAAAACCAAGCATAAGTGTTTCGAGCAAAATCATAAGGAAAAGCTTGCTTTTATTCATGCCCACAGCCATCAACATGCCCAATTCTCTTCGGCGTTCCAAAATAGCCATAAGCATATTGTTGATGATGCCAAAGAGCAAGGCCATCATAATGATTCCTAGTACGAGTACAAGCATAATGGCCATCATATCATCCGCAAAACCCAGCTCAGGGTTTACCTGTTTCCAACTCATCACACTCAAGTCTTCCGGCAACGCTGACGCTAACTCGATAGTCTTCTCATCCGTATCCAAAGTCTCATTATACCTGACCAATACCTCATGAACAAGCGGGGCTCCTGTGGTATGCTCGAGATCCTTATGATGTACGTACAGGTGAAACTCATCCCAAGTCGTATTCAGCGTCTTATAAATACCTGAAACCCGGAATGAGGCGCGACTGAGCGTCCCCTCGGCATCTTGGAAGGTCAAGACTACCTTGCTGCGGAGCTTTAGGCCTAACCTGTTGGCTAATTTTTCCCCAATAACCAACCTGTTCCGACCGGCAGATTCGAAGAAATCACCTTCAACCAATGTCATGGGAAGCGTGGTTTGTGCACGTTCATCTTCAGGCCAAACCCCCATAATACGAACAGCACGCGAGCTCTTTACGCTATTAATCATGCCTTGTAGTACCGTACGTTGTGCAGTACCCGCTACAAAAGGTAAATTTTCCACCTCCGAGCGTAGCTGATCCACCGCTGATTCGTCCCCGAGAACAGCCCCTGACACAGGCTCCAGATCAAAAGCTTCACTGTGAATTTGCGCATGCCCGGTGGTGGTGCCGATGGCAGATGCCGTGCGCTCGTTGTTCATCCCAAAAGAAAATCCAATGATCAAAAGTCCAGCCCAGATTCCAACAGCAATTGAACCAATGACAATAAAGGAACGGACCTTAGATCTCCATATGTTACGCCAAGCTACTTTGAAGATCATGAGCGCATACTTTTAACGGGTTCTAGCTTCATGATTTTCCACACAGCATAGGAACTTACAAGGACCCCTATGATAAATACGATGGCCCCATGGTTTAAGTTAATGATGTATGAGGTCGTGGTATAGAGTTTCGGCTCAAAATCGAACTGCTCAATAGCCTCTTTCATCTGGCCACTGAGATCGATTGGGTTGTACTTGAAATAAAATTGGAGCGGCTTAACTAATGTCATGCCCACTATGGCCCCTCCGAGAGTGAGTATCAGATTCTCCAATACTGTCACAAAGGCCAGCTTTGATTTTCGCATCCCTATACTAACCAAAATTCCAAACTCTCGCTCGCGTTCACTCACCATCATGATGACGGTCCCGAGCAACACGAAAGAGATGATGAAATACAAGATAGTGATGAAGATTTGACCTCCTGCCATATCGGCCTCAATGGTTTGAATGAGCTCTGGAAAAAGCTCCTCCCATTCCAATAGCTCCAGCTCTTCCCCCATCATCGGTTGAAGCGCTTCCTTAACTTCTTTGTGGTCTACACCAGGCTCAAGGTCTATAACCGCCGTTGTTAGCAAGCCCATACCATTATACATCCATTGCGCCGTTTGAAGGGGCATGAGAACCAATTGTTTGTTCAATTCAGGGTTTGAGATTTTTGCGATGCCGCTCACCACGAATTGGCCATAAGCACTGGCTCCACGATAACCTTGACTCAAAAACAATAAGGAGTCGCCCACGACAACTTTTAAAAACTCTGCCAACCCTTCAGAAACTACGACCTGATCCGAACCCGGTTCAAAAACATTCCCAGAAACAATCTGATCTGTAAGCTGCAATCCAGGCAGCTCATGTTGGGGCTCAATGCCCAGTACCAAGCTTCCTCTATTGTTCTGGTCCATGCTGACCAATGAAAAGCTTTCCAATCGACGCACGACCGAACGGACCCCGTCGACTTCTCGCCATTGATCTGAAGGCAATGTGGCCTGATCCATGCTGAGATCAAGGCTTTGCTCCTCCCAAAATCCTTTTTGATGTACCTGGAGATAACCAAAATTATTGGCTACTATATCATCCACCATATGCTCCCAAACCCCCACTTGAAAGCTTCTAAGGACGACCGCGAAAATGACACAAAACATCACCGCAGCAATCGTGATTGTGCTTCTCACTTTATTACGCCAGATATTTCTCCACGCGAGCTTTAGCATTACTGCACGAGTTTCATATTGCTCCGCTCAAAAAATCCTGCTGGAAAAGTGAAATTAAAGTCCAATTCCTTGTAGGTCATCTCGGTATAAAAACCTTCCTCATCTGCCGGCATGATGGTCAGCTTATAGGGTAATTCTTGGCCTCCAAGATTTTTGATTTCTTTAGCCAGTAATGTCGTAACCAAATAGTCATCTTCATCATAAAACTCTGTGCGGAGTTGAAGCGTATGTTTCACGGAAATATGAGTCACCACTTTCCCCCAAACTACAGCTGCTTCAGGTTTCGGGACCAATTCTATTTGATAGCAAGGATTCCCTTCAATAGAAACCACTCCCAATAACTTATGCTCGTAATCCTCCACCAACGATCCCGCATTGATCAGCGCATCATTGGTAAAATCAGTTCCCATCCAGCTTTGCACCATCGCCGCCGGTAGAGCAATAATTTTCCTGATTCCCGGAACATAATGCCAGACCTCATCACCATTGCGCAAAAAAACCGTCCCTTTTTCTCGAGTCGGACCTGTAATAAGAATCATGGTCTTGTCCATTCCTTTGTTCCAGATTTTGGCCTCCATGGTACGCTCCCACTTTGGACGCACCGTTCGTATACTCACCTCAGCTGCTACATCTGCGCTGCCGAGTTTGGCCTCGGCCTCCCGTAATAATTGGGTAGGATTTTGCCCAAAAGAAAGAGCGGATAATAAAAGGAATGTAAGGATGTGGTTTAGCTTCATCAGTAAGTGTGGTTCTAGGCATAACGCACGGCCCCTCGAGATGTTTGCGGTTTCCTTAGTTTAATTTTAGTGCCAATTTCGCCATTACTTTCTTCGCCGATTTCCCTTCGTACAACACCTCGTTCACTGCCTTGACAATTGGCATCTTAACTTCGTGCTTTTTTCTAATCTTCGCCACCAATGGCACGGCATAATAGCCTTCCGCCACCATGGTCATTTCCGCCTTTGCGCTCTTCACCGTGTACCCCTTTCCCAGCATATTACCTAACATTCTATTTCTGGAAAATTGGCTGTAACAGGTCACCAACAAATCACCCAAATACGCGCTCTTTTTAATATTAATTGGACCCTCGCAAGTACTCTTCATAAACCTTCGCATTTCACGTGCCGCGTTTGAAATAAGTACCGCCTGGAAATTATCCCCATAGCCCAAACCATGGCACATCCCTGCCGCGATGGCATATATATTCTTCATCACGGCCGCATACTCCGTCCCGTAAATATCCGTGCTCAAGGTGCAGCGCATGTAGTGGTTCTTCAACACCCCCGCCACACGCTCGGCCACCGCTTTCTCTTTCGCAGCCACCGTCAAAAAACTCAGCCGCTCCAAGGCTATCTCCTCGGCGTGACACGGACCCGTAATAACCACAATATTCTCCTCAGGAATCCCTACCACTTCGCGCAGGTACTCCCCAACAATCATATTCTCGTCCGGAATAATTCCCTTAATGGTCGAGCACACCAGCTTCCCCGCTAAGGCGCCCTCGGCCATTACTTCCAGGACCTCCTTCACAAACGCACTAGGCACCGCGAAGATCACAATATCCGCCTTCGCCACCGCTGCATTCACATCCGTGTAAATATGAATACTCCCCGGCTGAAACCCCACCGACGATAAATACCTCGGATTATGATGGTATCGCTTAATATGCAGCGCACTCTCCTCATTGTGCATCCACCAATGACAGCTTCCCAAATTTTCACTGATCATCTTCACCAGGGCAGTCCCAAAAGAACCCCCGCCAATTACGGCCACACTTAGCTGATTGCTTTGCATCTGATCGTCCATTAGAAGGTAATTTCCGTTTCTACTTCCTCGCCGTCTCTTACATACACCAAAGCCGTCGTATCGCCTTTCTTAAAGGCCCCCAACGCCGTCATGTACACATAAATATCATCAATGGCGATATCTCCGATCTTCATGATCACGTCCCCTGCCTTCAACCCGGCGTTGGCCCCGGGGCGCCCTTCGGTCGCCCCGTCGATACGAAGCCCCGGCCCGCCAAAAAGGTAATCTGGTACGACTCCTAAGGTCACGGAGAAGTTTGGCGTGGTCTTCTGTTCTGAAGAAGTAGTTTTTTGGAAAGTGAGGTTCTCATAATTGGCCGTCCGGGCGGTGATAGTGTAGATCAACGAGGCAAGTTTCGCCATGCCTTTGTAGTTGATCTTCTCTGCATCGTCGGACGGCTTGTGGTAATCGTTATGGGTTCCGGTGAACAGATGCAATACCGGCAAATCCTTGTAGTAGAAAGAGGTTTGATCAGACGGCCCTACTCCTGCGGGATCTTTTTTGATGTCCAAACCATGAATAGGCGTGTCGAGGATCTCATCCCATTCCAGGGCCGTTCCGGTTCCAGAGAGCTGGAGACGGTTCTCTCGAAGGCGACCGACCATATCGCTATTAATCAAGTATTCCACTTCCTTAAGCGGGAAGGTCGGATGGTTGGTCCAATATTTCGAGCCTATCAAACCCAATTCCTCCGCGCTGTAAAACTGTATCAGGTAGTTGTAATTCGTGTCTTGGCGTTGGGCATAATAACGCATGACTTCCAACAGCAAGGTCGTCCCCGATCCATTATCGTCGGCTCCATTGTGAATGGCTGCCGGTCCTTTATACAAGCTGTTCTCACCGCCCATACCCAAGTGGTCATAATGGGCTCCCAGCACGACTGTTTTGCGTTTGTTGTTGTGGATGTATCCAATGACATTGTAGCCATCGCTAAAACGCTCCGACATCGAAACCGATAATGTGACTTTCTGAATGCGCTTCATCAGTTTATTGGCCACGTCTTCGTTGCGAAGGAAGAATACCGGTACGGTTGAGGCATTGATGCTCTTAAAGAATTCTTGGGTATCTGAGGCCGTTCCATCCGGGTTGATGAGCAAGACCGCTTTAACGCCTTTTTCGACTACGTTGGCCACGCGTTGGTTTAAACTATGGTAAGCGGCATAGGCGCTATGTGGGTGGATGCCGTCCGGTGAACTGACGTTCAACACGGCGATGGCGCCGTCTACATCAAGGCCTTCAAAGTCATCATAAGAACCGTCCTCCGTAGTTATGCCATAGCCTACGTAAAGCGTTTTTGCTTCGGCGGATCCGGCGGTAGCACTGATGGATACTGGGTAGAAATCTACATGGCCATGGAGCTGTGCTCGGCCCACTGAAAGTGCAGTAGCATCGTAGTCCACCGCCGCATATTCCGGCACCGGGAACTTTTGGAAATACCCATTTTCACCCATGGGCTCGATGCCTAGAGCGAGCATGCGGCCGGCAATCATATCACGGGCAACATCGGCTTCCACGGTTCCAGGCTTACGGCCCTTTAGTGAATCTGAAGCCACGAAAAAGAGGTCATTTTGCATGCGCTTGGTCGCATCGAGATCAATGGGAACTTCTTGCGCAGATACTTGGACTGTAAAAACCGTCGTTAATAGAAGGATAAGGGGGGAGAACTTGTTCATGAGTTCGTATTTGATTCCCTACAAAGGTAGCGACCAAAGGTTATATTTGAAGTGTGAGTAACGGCATGAAAGCACTGGCCGGTCAAACGGCCATTTACGGACTAAGCAGCATCTTAGGGCGGATGATCAACTTCCTGTTGGTACCCCTACAAACTGCGGTATTGACCCAAGCGGAATATGGGATCAATGTAGACTTCTATTCACTCATCGCCTTTTTGATTGTGATCTGCACCTTTGGTATGGAAACGGCGTACTTCCGTTATTCGGAACAGGAGGGATTTGAAGAGCCGAAGGTGTTCGGCGCGGCGGTGACCATGATTTTAATTGCTCTTGCAGGTATTTCCGCCTTTGCTTTCTTCGGACAGGGGCCTTTGCTAGAGGTGATGCGCTATGAAAAAACACCGCACTACCTTTTCTACTTAGTGGCGATTTTGGGGTTGGACGCTGCTAGTGCTATTCCTTTCGCTCGATTACGTCGCGAGAATAAAGCTTGGCGATTCGCCGGAATAAAATTAGCCCTCATTTTGTCTAATGTGGCCATCAACCTTTACATCTTCCTGCCCACATACTGGGAGCAGCACGGTTCTGTTGGATGGTGGATACACGATCTACGTGGGGTAGACTACATTTTTATTGCCAATTTCTGGGCGTCCCTGCTCATGTTTGGGCTGCTTATTCCAACTTTGTTCCCGCTTAAACTGAATTTAGAGGCACGGTATGTGCACGCCATGCTCGCCTTCGGCTGGCCCTTGCTCGTGGGCGGGTTGGCGGGCATTGCCAATGAGATGCTCGACCGCCAATTATTGAAGTATTTGCTGCCCAGAGAGAGTTGGGCCGAAGGAGTGGGCGTTTATGGCGCCGTGTACAAGATTTCCATTTTCTTGATTCTATTTAATCAAGCATTTCGCTATGCAGCTGAACCGTTTTTCTTCCGCAACGCCAAGACCGCCGAGGGGCCGAAGCGCATGGCTAAGGTCATGGAGGGTTTTGCCTGGGTAATGAGCGTGGGATTTGTATTGATTATTGCGGGGCTCGATTATCTGAAGTTCTTCATTGACGAGAAATTCTGGGTTGGATTGTACCTAGTACCCATCCTTTTATTGGCCAACGTCATTCTCGGCATCAACACCAACCTCAACGTGTGGTACAAGGTCAGCGACAAGACACGCTACGGCATTTACATCACTTTTGTTGGCTTAGCAGTGACAATCATTGGAAATATCAGTTTGATTCCGAAAATGGGGATTATGGGCGCCGCCATCACCACCTTGGTGGCGTATATCACCATGTTCTCAGCTAGCTTGTGGTGGGGACAAAAGCACTATCCCGTGCCCTATAATTGGACTAAATTAAGCACCTACGTTCTCGGCGCTACAGCCACCGTTTTCCTCATTCATTACACCGGAATCGAATCTGTTGTTATTAAACTCGCCATTGGCGTAGTGTATCTCCTGGTAATGTTCATGGCCGAACGCCGTGGGCTCTTTAACTTCGCACGATAGATGAAAATCGAAGTACACTACAGCGGCAAGCACGCCTTGCCACAGTTTGAAACCACACAAAGCGCGGGCATGGACCTTCGTGCCAATATCGACGCGCCTGTGGTCTTACAACCTGGCGACCGTACGCTCATTCCTACGGGCATTAAAATGGCGTTGCCGGACGGATACGAAGCGCAGATTCGTCCGCGTTCGGGGTTGGCGTACAAGCACGGCATTACCGTGTTGAATAGCCCGGGTACCATTGATGCAGATTACCGCGGCGACGTGGGCGTACTGCTCATTAACCATGGACAGGAAGCGTTCACCATTGAGGACGGCATGCGCGTGGCGCAAATGGTCGTGGCACAATATTCGCAATTCGATTGGGAATCTGTTGAAGATCTCGACGAAACTGCGCGCGGCGCTGGCGGCTTTGGTAGTACTGGAAAACAATAAACCCAAATATTCTATGAAAATTATCGTCCCCATGGCAGGTAGAGGCTCGCGATTGCGTCCACACACCTTGACTGTACCAAAACCCTTGATCCCTATTGCTGGAAAGCCCATCGTTCAGCGGTTAGTGGAGGATATTGTTAGTGTCTGTGGCGACAAGAAGGTGGATGAGATTGCCTTTATCATTGGCGATTTTGGCGACCAAGTTGAAGCGGATCTGAAGAAGGTCGCAGAGAATTTAGGCGCTCAGGGCAGCATCTATTACCAGGACAAACCACTGGGAACGGCGCACGCCATTCACTGTGCCGCATATAGCATGGACGATGAGATTGTCGTGGCCTTTGCAGATACGCTGTTCCGCGCAGATTTTACTCTGGATACGGAAGCAGATTCAGTGATTTGGGTAAAACAGGTGGAAGATCCTTCCGCCTTTGGTGTGGTCCAATTCGCTGAGGACGGCACCATCAACAATTTCGTTGAGAAGCCACAAGAATTCGTATCGGATTTGGCCATCATTGGAATCTACTACTTCAAGGACGGTGCGGGATTGCGCAACGAATTGAAATACCTCCTCGACAACAATATTATGGATAAGGGCGAGTACCAATTAACCGACGCATTGAGCTCCCTGCTCAAGCAGGGAAAGGTCTTCAAGCCCGGAACCGTAAACGATTGGATGGACTGCGGAAACAAGCCCATAACTGTGGAGACCAACAGCAAAATGTTGGGCTACCTCGAGGGCAAAGCTGAGCTTCGCGGCGAAAACATCACCTTGGAGAATTCGACCATTATCGAGCCTTGCTACATCGGATCTAATGTGGTATTGAAGAACGCAACCGTTGGGCCGAACGTGAGTTTGGGCGATGATTGTGTGGTGGAAGATGCCACCATTGGGGGTTCGTTGATTCAGACAAATTCAACCATCACTAATATTAATCTAAAAGATAGCATGATAGGCAATCACGCCCATGTGGACGGACGATGGACTTCGCTATCTTTAGGAGATTACTCAAGAATGGACTAATGCAGAAATGGCTGGTCGCCGTTCAGGCGCTTCTTTTTTCAGCAACCTTATTTGCTCAGGGCCCTTCGCAAGAGGGGCCTTCTACATTAAGCAACACGTACTATAAAGCGGAGACCTACCGCCTTACTGGGCGTGTGGTGCTGGCGATGGAGGCGTACGAAAAATTGGTCCAAAGCGACGAATATGCGGAGGCCGCGCATTACCAGCTGGCAAGATTACACTTTGAGCAGGGCTCTTTTTATCCTGCCTTTCAATATGCCAGCAATGGGGCGGCACTGTTTCCAGAGAACACCTGGATGCTTCGGCTCAAGGCGCAATGCGCAAAACAATTGGGCGATACCGAGAGTGCAGGGAGGGCCTTTGAAGCTTTGGCGGAGTTGCAACCCGGGCAGCCGGAATATCTCTTTGATGCCTTTAGTGTGTACCTGCAAGGCAATGCCCTTGAGGATGCATTGAGGGTGCTAGGCACGGTAGCACATGAATATGGGACTACGCCCGAGCTGGTGAGCGACCAGGTCAGTTTGTACTTGCAGCAAAATGACGCAAAAAGTGCGGAAAAGACCTTAGTGGCTGCCGTGAAGGAGCACCCCAGTGTACCGGAGTATTATGGGTTATTGAGCCAATTCTACGACGGCAACGGCAAGGGTAAAAAAGCCATCAAGCTGTTGGAAAAGGCGGTGGAGCGGTTCCCGTTGAATGGGGCATTGCACATGGAATTGGCCCGGATATCACAGCGCCATGGTAAAACGGCGCAGGCCATGTACCACATGGAGCAAGGGTTGGTGCTGGACGGTGTGCCACTCGAAGACCTGATGCCTGCGGCCCTCAGTATTTACCAGAATAGGGCGAATCCGGAATTTGGAGTGCTCTTTGAGCGTGTATTCCCAGTGCTAGAAAAGAAGTACGAGGGTACCTTGCCGTTTATCTTGTTCCAAGCGGAAATCTATCTTCAAGAGAAGCGCTTCGAGGAGGCGATGGAGCGGTATGTGGAAGCCATAGAATTGGACCCTAAAAATTATGAGCTCTATCAAATGGCTTATGCGATCAGTACAGAGACTGGGGATTGGCGCGGAGGATTACTCATTCTAACCTTGATTGAACTCAACTTCCACGACCAGGGTGAAATCATGGACGCCCTGGCCTACGAGTTCTACTCCATCAAGTCTTGGGAATCCTGTGCTCGAGTAGCTACGGAGCGTGCTGCGTTAGCCTTAGATCCAGAAATGGCGGGAGGTTTATATGCCCTTGCGGGGACGGCCTTGTTCCAATTAGATTCTGTGCAACCCGGCTCCGAGGCCTACGAAAAAGCTTTGGTCCTAGACCGCAGTGCGGTCAACCTCAACAACTACGCTTGGGACCTTGCGACCCACGACGCCAACTTAGAATATGCCCTCACCTTGACCCAAGAATCCAACGAACTGCAAACCCTCGAGCCGACCTATTTAGATACTTGGGCATGGGTATTGTATAAATTGGGGCGGTACGACGAAGCTCGGGAGAAAATTAAGGTAGCTTTGCAACTGCTGAGAACCGCCCCCGATGTTGTGATGTATCGCCATGCAGCAGCTATTGAAGAGGCAGCTGGAAATAGTGCACAAGCAAAGGAGTACCGAGATAAAGCAAAGGCATTGAACAGCGCAAAATGACAAGTAGAAATAGGGCATATAAATCTTGGTTAAGGCACGGCATCACCGTGCTTTCTGCATTGATTTTATTGGCAAGCTGTGGCAACCCCATTACCCCTGAAAACCCAATCAAACGCGAGAAGATCAACGATGGTGTAAACAAGAAAATCTTACTCGAAGATAAGTTTCCATGGACGCAAAGTTTTGCTCGTATCACCGCCTATACTCCCGATGGGGAGCAGCGTTTCAAGGTCCAAGTACGTTCTAAACAAGATAGTATCCTATGGACCGCTATCAGTGATGATATGATCGGCCTCCGCGTGGGAAAATGTATTGTCATCAAAGACAGCGCCGCCTTCACCTCAACCCTCTTGGGGCTCGATTGGACCGGATCTGCCTCAGATTTAGCAGGTGTAACTGGTGTTGAGGTGCCCTTTCAATATTTAAATAGAATTATGCGTGGCCAATTAATTGGTTGGGACAATACTCTTAAGTATAAGTTCAACGCAGACCGCGATTTATGGATGAGCGATTACGAATTGGGCGCTGAGCGCAATGTTCGCGTCGCCCTTGATCGCGACCTCTACCTAGCAGAACTCATCATTCAAGATCCGAAGGAAATTGCTCAGATTAAATACTTCGAGTACGACGAGCGTACTCGGTATCCGAAAAAAATTGAGCTGACCTTGGTCTCGCGCCCTGAATACAAGGTCATTATCGACATCTCGGACATTCGCACGGAGGGCCCTTATAACACCCCATTTAGTTTCTGATGCGTCGCCTGTTGCTCATAGTGTGCTGTTTAATACTGACTTTCTCGGTTCTCGGACAAACAAAGGAAGAGCTACAACGTCAACGCACCTTGTTGCAAGATCAAATCGACTTGGCCAATACCATTCTAGCGAAGACCCAAAGTACGCGCCAAGCTAGTCTTAACGAATTACAAACCCTGAACCAGAAGATAACCGCTCGAGAGCAACTCATCTCTACTATGGGACGTCAAATACGTAACATCGTCCGCAGCATTTCCGCAAAGGAAAAGGAGATTGTAGCCCTGACCGCACGCGTAGACAGCCTCAAAGCTGATTACGCTGAGCTGATCCGAATCGCCCAGCGCCAGCAGCGCCCCACCGACCAAATCCTGTTCATCCTCAGCGCCAAAAGCTTCTCCCAGGCCGTGAAGCGCTTGCAGTACTTCAAGGACATGGCAGGGTTCCGAGCACAGCAGGTAGCCCAGATTGCCGAGGTGCAAGAAGCTTTGGCTAAAGAAAAGGAAGTACTGATTCAGCAAAAGGCGGAAAAATTAACTATACAACAAGCACAGCAAGGAGAAAAACTTGCCTTACAGGCCGATGCCATCGAGCAACAATCTACCGTGAAGGAACTCCAAAGCAAGGAATCCGAAATCAAGAATGACATTCAGAAAAAGCAGCGCGAGGTTCAGCAGCTCGAGCAACAAATCAAGCGTATCATTGCAGAGGAAATGCGCAAGGCGAAGGAGCGTGCTGAGCGCAATAAGCTAGAGGAAGAGGCCAAGGAATTGGGCTTGATTACCGGCAAGGATTTTAGCGGACGGACCTCAAATAAAGCCTTAAAAGCCCTCATCGATAAAGTACGAAAAGAAAAGGGCATGGACGTTCGCGACGACGGCCCCGCCTATGCCATGACACCGGAGGCACGCGCCCTTGCGAACAATTTCGCCTCGAACCAAGGCGCACTGCCTTGGCCCGTGGAACGTGGACTGGTCACCGGCAAGTTTGGGAAGCACGAACACCCCGTCGTAAAAGGCGTCATCGTCGACAACCCGCATATTGAAATAAGTACCGACGAAGGCGCCATCATTCGAGCCGTTTTTGAAGGTGAGGTCAGCTCGGTCGTGCCTATCCCAGGCGCGAACATCATGGTCCTCATCCGCCACGGTAATTACTTTACCGTCTACAGTAATTTAATCAATGTCAAGGTGAAATCTGGTGATATCATCAGTCTTAAAGAACCTATCGGTCAGGCCTTCACGGACGAGGACGGCAAGACCATGGTGCAGTTTGGCCTTTGGAAAGATGCCAATATTCAGGACCCACAACCTTGGCTCGCTAAATAATCACGCCATGAAGCACATCTATTACCTAAGCACCTGCGATACTTGCAAACGTATCCTTGCCCAGTGGAATACCGATGGTTGCACCCTCCAGGACATCAAAACCGAGCCCATGACTGCGGCCCAAGTAGACCAAATGATCGCGCTCGCCGGTTCGGCAGATGCCTTGTTTTCCAAGCGCGCCCGAAAGTACAAGGAACTCGGGTTGAAAGACAAAAACCTGGGCGAAGCCAATATCCGTCAACTGATCATCGACGAATACACCTTCCTCAAGCGCCCGGTTTTAGTGCTTGATGGCCAAATTTTCATAGGCAATAACAAAAAGGTCGTTGATGCCGCCGAAGCAGCCCTAGCGTAATGAATGCACCCTCTCGTCAAGCTGTCCTTACCGCACACCTAGCTCTGCTCGGGGTCGCTTTGATTTATGGGGCCTCGTTCCTGATCGCAAAAAACGCGATGCAGGCGGCGGTGCCGCCACGGGCATTTATCCAATTTCGTGTTACAGGAGCCGCCCTCCTTTTTTGGGTACTATTGCCATGGTCGGGGTCCAACCGTATTCACCACCTGCCTAAGGCCGATATTCTGAGGCTAGTCCTCTGCGCGGTATTTGGAGTCACCACAAACCAATTATTTTTCTTCGAAGGCCTCGCCATCACCACGCCCGTTAATGCCTCTATCATGATGGTAATCGGACCCATTGCCGTCTTAGTAGCAGGGTCAGTATTGGTCAAGGAACGTATCACCCCACCTAAGGTGCTGGGTATTGCCCTCGGTGCGGTGGGAGCACTTTGGTTGATTTTATCAGGGGCCAATTGGCAAATCAATGGACTCTTCCAAAGCGATGTCGCCAAAGGCAATCTATTTGTATTGGTCAATGCTACTAGCTACGCCGTCTATTTGGTGATCGTCAAACCCCTCATGACAAAATACAATGCCCTTTTTGTCATTCGATGGGTCTTCACTTTTGGGATTTTTCTAGTCTTCCCCTTCGGCGCTCCCCAAATCCCAGACATCCCATGGGACCTTTGGGACCGGGGCATCATCACATCAGTTGCCTATGTGGTCTTAGGAACGACCTTTTTAACCTACCTCGGGAACATCATCGCCTTGAAAACCTTGCATCCTGCTACGGTAGGGGCCTATATCTATTTGCAGCCTTTGATTGCGAGTATACTCAGTTTGATTTTTGCTGATGAGCTTTGGTCGCTCAATATGTTGGGCGGGGGCTTGTGTATCTTCATAGGGGTCTATTTTGTGAGTTTATACGGGCGCTCCTTTAAAGCCTAGAGATACCTTTGTTTTCCTACCTTAGCAAAAATTTACTCCCATGATTCAAAGCATGACAGGCTTCGGCAAAGCCGTTGGCCAAGTAGCCGGCAAAAAGATCACTGTGGAAATCCGCGGACTCAACAGTAAAGGCCTTGATTTGAGCACGCGTGTGGCGCCAATATTCCGTGAAAAGGAATTAGAAATACGGAAACAGGTGGGAGAAAAAGTGTTGCGCGGCAAGATAGACATCAACATCTACGCCGAGGTAACAGGCATCGAAAGCGCCGCCGCCATAAATATGGATTTGGCCAAATCCTACCTCGAGCAATTGACCACCTTGGAACGCGAGGTGGGCATCAAGGGAGATTTAATCGCCGCTGTAATGCGCATGCCGGATGTATTAGGCAGCGCAAAATCTGAACTCACCGAAGAGGAATGGAGCTTTTTACAAGGCTTATTAGATGCGGCATTGGACCAATTTTCAGAATTTCGCACCCAAGAAGGCGCCTCTATCGCCGAAGATTTCAACGCGAAATTGAACGCCATCGAGGCCGCTTTAGCCGGCATCGCCCCACACGAACAAGCGCGTTTAGAAGCCGTTCGCGAGAAACTGCTCAAGGGATTAGAGGGTATGGAAGTTGACCAAAACCGCTATGAGCAGGAGGTAATCTTCTACATAGAAAAACTTGACGTGAACGAAGAAAAAGTTCGCTTGACCAACCACCTCAAGTATTTCCGTGAAACCATGAAAGTGTCGGCCAGCGGCAAAAAACTCGGCTTCATTGCCCAAGAAATGGGACGCGAAATCAATACACTCGGTTCCAAGAGTAACTACGCACCCATGCAGCAATTCGTTGTAGAAATGAAAGACGAATTAGAAAAGATCAAAGAGCAAGTCGGGAATACGCTCTAAGGTTTACCCCAGTATATCACGCTTCAAGTACCGGCTGTAACCGACCCAAATCATCAGAGCAGTCAATACCGTAAAAGCACCACAGGCCAACAGGTTCGGTTCCAAGGTGCCCTGCTCCAACGTTAATGGCATGTAATGATAAGGACTGAGGTAGGCCAACCAATCCACCGCATCCGAAGCACTGGCAATGGCGTTTAGGAAATAGCTGCCGAAGATCATTCCGACAATTGGTCCCATGTAATTCAACTTCACCGACAAAAAGGAGCCCATCAGCACACCGGTCGCGGTAAAAAAAGCAATGAGGAAGAACCCGTGAATATGCATGGCCACCATGGCATCCCAAGCAATTTCGGAGCCAAAAAGATTCATCCCAATGACCGCTACCAGCGTTTGCACCAAATATACCATGATAAAGAGCGCTCCCAACACCGCGAGCTTCGTACCGGCCACACTGCCGCGGGAAATAGGTCTTGTCAACAGAAATTCCGCCGTGCCGTCGCGCTCCTCTTTCCCGATGATGGTCGCACCAGTAGAAGCAGTATAAATGCCCATCAACAAAGTGATGTAGATGCCGTAATAAGTGGCGTAAAAGCCTATGATTGAACTCCAGGTCGCCTCGTCCATTCCGAAGGCTTTGGCATATTCTTCCGGCAAGCTGCTCATCAGCTTGACCATATCCTCGCCCATATGCGAAAAAGAGGGGTAGATGCTCAAAATCATCAAGGTGAACGCCAAGACTATAGACGTCCAGATGAGCGTGTTTTTTCTGTTTCGCTTGAGCTCTTTGGTAAATAATACGGTATTCATAGCGGGTTATCTGCGGTAGTAATTCATGAAGATGCTCTCGAGGTCAGGTTCACTGAGGGTCAAATCGACAACCTCTTGACGGCCCAGCCATTCGAGCAGGTCCTTCGTCGGACCCACGTAATCAAAGAGCACCTTATTACCCAACCATTCCTGGTTTTGAGCGCCCTCGGGCAACTCGACCTTTGCATCAGATTCCAGAACCAGCCTAACCTTTTTCATTTGCTTGGCCAGTAGCGTGGTGATGTCCTCCACGGCCGTAATCTCGCCCCCACGAATGATGGCAGCGCGGTCACAAAGGCGCTGTATTTCACTTAGGATATGTGAGCTGAAAAAGATGGTTGTGCCATTGGTATTTCTAGATTCGAGGAGCTCAAAGAATCGGTTCTGCATGAGTGGGTCCAGTCCCGACGTAGGCTCGTCTAAAATCAAAAGTTCGGGTTCGTGTACTACCGCTTGAATGATGGCACATTTCTTCTTGTTCCCAAAACTTAAATCCGCAATTTTACGGTCGAGATCTAGCTCAAAATAATGGGCCAATTCTCTAATCTTCTCCCCCACATTCTCCAAACCGTAAATGTTGGCGTGGTATTCTAGCAGCTCTCGAGAAGTCATCTCCGCATAATAATCTACCTCAGAAGGCAAATACCCGATGCGACGACGCAACTCGTGCCCATTTTCCAAAATGCTTTGACCAAAGAGCATCGCCTCTCCACTGCTCGGTGTGAGTAAGCCTAAGAGCGTTCGAATGGTCGTGGATTTACCGGCACCATTGGGGCCAATAAAGCCAAAAATCTCCCCTTGCTTGACAGAAATAGTGACCTCTGTGACGCCGCGTTCCTTTCCATAAAACTTGGACAAGGAATGAGTTTCAATGATGTTCATGCCGGAAGTTGGATGAATTCCTTTCTAAAATACAACGCATTGCGCCGACATCCAATTAAATTTGCTACAAACTTCCTCTCTCATGAGCGCATCAACATCCGGAAAATTGGTCATCTTCTCCGCACCCTCGGGCAGCGGAAAAAGCACCTTGGTGCATTACCTGCTGGAAACAGTGGAAGGATTTGGCTTTAGCATCAGCGCCACCTCTCGAGCCCCTAGAGGAACAGAGCAGCATGGCGTGGATTATTTCTTTTTAACCACCGAAGAATTTCGCCAAAAGGTCGATGCCGGTGAGTTCTTAGAATGGGAAGAGGTTTATGAAAACACCTATTACGGAAGCTTACAAAGCGAAGTAGAAAAGGGCTGGTCGCAAGGCCAAGCGGTGGCCTTCGACATTGATGTTGTCGGCGGATTGAATTTGAAAAAGCAGTTCGGCGATCGTGCCTTGGCGTTGTTTATTCAAGCGCCAAGTATTGAAGAATTGGAACGCAGATTAGTGGCTCGCGGGACCGATTCCCCCGAAAAAATAACTCAGCGCATCGAAAAGGCCGCCTGTGAAATGGACCAGCGCGACGGCTTCGACCACATCATCATCAACGACAACCTGGACCGCGCCAAAGCAGAAGCCAAAGGACTGTTGGAAGCATTTTTATCCGCATAAGATGAAGGGTAATATCGGCTTGTTTTTCGGCACCTTCAACCCCATACACATGGGGCATTTGGTCTTGGCGGAATACATGCTGAATTACGGCGTACTCGGCCGAGTACTTTTCGTCATTACTCCCCACAATCCCTTCAAGCAGAAATCTACGCTATTGGCAGATCGCGAGCGTTTGCATTTGGCGTACCTGGCTTTGGAGGACCAATTAAACATGCAACCCAGCGACATCGAGTTTAGCCTCCCACAACCTAATTACACGGCCCAAACCATGGCCTACCTCCGCGAGAAGCATCCCGAAGCAAACTTCACCCTTATCATGGGCGAGGACAACCTGCGCTCCTTGCACAAATGGCAGAACTACGAAAGCATCGTAGATAACCACAGAATCTTAGTCTATCCTCGTGTAGGCGGCGATTATGAAGGCACAGCAAAAGCCGCCAAGAAATACCCCAATGTGGCAGTGGTGGACGCCCCGCGCATGGAGATCAGCGCCTCTATGATTCGTCAAAGTTTCAAGGATAGAAAACCATTGCAAAACCTCCTTCCTAAAGCGGTTTTTGAGTACATTGAAGGGAGCAATCTCTTTCAATAATCCATGCCCACCTTCATCTCTCGAATTGCCGGAGAAGTTCTAAGCGCCCCTGAGGCGTTGCACGAACAATTGGTCCTTATTCCAAACCGTCGTGCCGCGCTTTTTATTCAGGAAGAATTGCGCAAGGATTTGGAGGAGTACGAACTATTCCCGCTGTTTTTAACAGTCGATGAGTTCATCTCCCAGGCCGCAAATTTACTGGTCATGGAACCCATGGCCTTGCTTGTGGATTTGCATCAATGTTATGGCGAGGTCCGTCGCACTTCTTTTCCTGGTAAGGAGGAAGAAGATTTGGGCCAATTCATGGGTTGGGGACAAACCTTACTCTCGGATTTTGGCGAGATCGACCGATATTTACTGAATCCTGAACACGTGTTAGGGGATTTGTACAACGTGCAAAAATTGGCCGAATGGAACCTCGAGCCAGAGGAGCAAACCAAGATGATGCGCAACTATTCGGATTTCATTCAACTACTTCCCCAAACCTACGAGCGCTTTACCAAAGGGCTGCTGGAGCGAGGAGAGGCCTATGGCGGTTTGGCGGCGCGCGCGCTGGCAGAACAACCAGCGTTGCTCGAAGCATTTCTGTCTAGAAATGGGGTGAAGAAAGTGGTTGTTGCTGGATTGAACGCATTGAATACGGCAGAATTGGACATCCTAAAAACCCTTGGAAATAGCCGTCCTACCTCCTTCCTTTGGGATACGGATGTGCACTACGTTCACACCCCCATACACGAAGCCGGGCATTTCTTGCGACTGCATCAAAAACGCGAAAAGGTGTTCGGGGACTACATCCCAAAGGTGGACCCGGCACAGAGCGATTGGCGAAACCTGCCAAAGACCATACAGCCCGTGGGGGCAACAAAATTCACCGGTCAAGCCAAAGCGGTGGCCAAGACCTTGGCACAATGGCACGAGCGCGGCATTGCTCCCCACCACATCGCGGTAATTCTCGCCGACGAAAGCCTGCTCAATCCCGTACTTAATTTCCTTCCAGCGCCTTATGATAAGGTGAACATCACCATGGGCTTTCCGCTGAACCAAACGGCCCTTGCCGCATCGGTGGGATTGTACTTGAATATGGTGGAATATGCCGTGAAAAATCAACGGCCTGGAAAGGATTGGACGCTCCACCACAAATCGCTTTCTGCACTGTGTACTGACCCGATGTTCAACCGGTATTGGACAGCAGAAGATAAAGGACCTTATGCTTGGCACCAAGAGATTATCGCTGGAAACAAGGTCTTTACGGCGGCTAAATATTGGGGCGATAAAGCCAGTGAACACCTGCCTGCCTATGCCCGATTGTTTCTGCCTCAGCATCCCACGGATTTCATAGATGCGCTTCAACATTGGCTCCAACATGTGGGCGCCACGGAGAAGAACGATACGATGGTCCAAAACACTGCGCACCACATCTATACTCTCATTGAGCAGTTAAAACGCACCCTGCAAAATACCGCACAAGATCCCCTCATCTGGATCAAGCTGATCAAGCAACAAATGCGCAACGGCAGCATTGATTTCGTTGGGGAGCCACTTGAAGGATTACAGGTGATGGGAATCTTGGAATCGCGAACCTTGGACTTCCCTTACGTGATACTCGCCGGCATTAACGAAGGTGTATTGCCTGCAGGCCGCTCCTTTAACTCACTCCTGCCCTTTGATATCAAAAGGCATTATGGACTGCCTACCTATGAGGAAAAGGATGCTGTATACGCCTACCACTTTTACCGAATTCTTCAGCGCTGCAAAGAAGCAACTATCACCTTTAACACAGACAAAGAGGCCATGGGCGGCGGGGAACCGAGCCGATTCTTGGTACAAATAGAACACGAACTCAAAGGAACAGCTGCCAAGGTCCTTCCTAGAATGTTCAGCAACGGAGAAGTCTATGCCCAGAGTGTGGCCTCGAAGTTCGAAGCAGAAAAAACAGATGCCGTCAAGGCGGCCATTGCACAATGGTGGGAGCGCGGCATAAGTGCTTCTTCCTTAAATGAATTGGTCAGTATGCCGGACCAATTCTATAAAAAGCGACTCATCAAAATCAAAGAAGAGGACGAGGTCGAGGAAAATATGAGCGCCATGGTCATGGGTAACCTGGTACACAAAGGCCTCGAGAAAGTTTATGAGCCGTTCGTCGGTCAACAAATCCAGACCTTTGATGTAGATTTATGGACCGAAGAGGCCATGGAATTTGGCATCCATTACCTCGTTGAAGAAAAGGGTTATTCAAGAAGAGCCTTGCATACCGGTCGTAATATTCTGACCGTGGAAGTCTGCCGCCAAATGATCCGTCAGTTCTTAGAATACGACCTTCACCGGGCCAGCATGCACGAAATCATCCTATTGGGCATTGAAACTGAGCTGTCCCACACCATGAGCCATCCTGCTCTGGGCCTCCCCATGAATTTCAAGTGCTACATTGACCGAGTCGAACTCGTGGATCAATGCCTCACCATTTGGGATTATAAAACCGGCTCCTTCACTTCGAGTGACCTCAGCCTTGGCGCTATGGAAGACCTTTGGAAAGGCACGAAAGGGAAACCCTTACAGGTGCTACTATACGCCTGGCTCCTGTATAAAATGGGCGCCTTGCCACAACCATTGCCGTGGCGCTCCGGCATGTTCAAACTGCAAAGCGGCGCCCCGGAAATCTTATTGGGCGGAGCGGTGGTCAATAAAACAAAAGACCTCTCCCCAGAGGTGCTGAACGCATTTGAAAGTGCCCTCATGGAGTACCTTGAAGAGGTATATACTGATGACCTGCCCTTTGTAGAAATCCCAAAATTTGAATTCAAATAAGACCATGCTCGAGCACATTCCTACCAAAGAAGATATTCTTGCCGCGCACGAACGCATCAAGCCCTTTATCCATCGCACTCCGGTCTTTACATCGCATTGGTTCGACGAGCGCGTAGGCAAGCCCTGTATTTTTAAAGGGGAACACCTACAAAAAACAGGGGCATTCAAAGCCCGCGGCGCCATGAATGCAGTGCTGGTCAATGCCAAAATAGCACAAGGCAAGGGGTTCATTACACACAGCTCAGGAAATCACGGCGCTGCATTGGCTTGGGCGGCGGCACAAATAGGAGAAAGCGCCTATATCATCATGCCGGAAAACGCCCCGAAGACAAAAGTTGCCGCAGTGCGCCAATACGGAGGTAAAATCACTTTTTGTGCGTCGACCCTAGAAGCAAGGGAGACTACCGCTGCCGAAGTCCAATCACAAACGAGCGCGGTGCTCGTGCATCCCTACAACAACTACGACATCATTGCGGGACAAGCGACGGCAACCTTGGAGCTTCTCGAGGAACATCCCGACCTACGGACATTGTACGTACCCGTGGGTGGCGGTGGGCTACTTTCCGGAGCCGCCCTAGCCAATCATTATTTTGGAAATACCAAGGTGGTGGGTTGCGAACCGGATGCCTCGGGCGATGCCTACCAAAGCTTCCAATCTGGACATTGGGTTCCGGCCCAAAACCACCAAACCATTGCGGATGGCCTTAAAACTTCTTTAGGCGACAAAACCTTTGACATCATCACCACCTACGTGGATGAGATTGTTTTAGTCAGTGAAGTCGAGATGAAAGAGGCCTGGAAATTCGCGGTGGGTAGGTTGAAACAATTGGTTGAGCCTTCTGCTGCTGCAGGCCTCGCTATTGCTCTAAAACACACGGGCGAAGGACCTGCGGGCATCATTCTTTGTGGTGGAAATATGGATTTGGATCCTTGGGGCTAACCTAAATAGCCTTTAATCATGCGGGCCACATATTTACCAATGACATCGAACTCGAGGTTTACTCGTGTCCCCACCTCTATACTCTGAAATACAGTGTGCTCGTAAGTGTAAGGGATGATAGCCACGCTAAAGCTGCCCTTTTTTGAATCCACTACCGTTAATGAGGTGCCGTTCACGGTAATGGACCCTTTTTCAACGGTTACATTTCCTAACGAAGTATCGTACGAGAAGGTGAAGGTCCACGATCCGTCGTATGCTTCGACCACGGTACAAGTAGCTACTTGGTCTACGTGACCTTGCACAATATGCCCGTCGAAACGATCGCCCATGGTCATGCAACGCTCTAAATTCACAGGGCTGCCTTCCACCAAATCATTAAGGTTTGTTTTGTTCAGGGTCTCCTCAATGGCCGTCACCCTATACGTACGGTCACCGAAGATTTCCACGACGGTCAGACATACCCCGTTGTGGGCTACACTTTGGTCGATTTTCATCTCTGCTGCGAGCGGAGATTCCATATATAATTCCAAGTTGCCTTCGTTTTTTTCCAGTTTGGCAACTCGTGCAACATTTTCAATAATTCCGGTAAACATGGGGAGTGTTTTGTGGTTGGTTAAAATAGTACATTTGAAGCTAAATATTTAGAACATGAAAGTCTCTACATACACCCCTGATTACACCGGATCCATTGCGATTGTTTACGAAAACTTAAAAGAATTGGCCACACACCTTGCGCCCGAGCAGCAAGCGCGTGTTGAAGCACTGGCCGATAAGTTTGACGAGCAGTGGCTCGAACTGCAAAGCGGGGCGAATACGACTTGGGTGTATAAAGTCAAATCTTCTCTTGATAAAGAAGCGCGTGCCGAGAAAATGCGCCACGCGGGTAATGCCTTATGTTTAATGGCCAACGCCTTATTTGCCGATCGCGTCGCCGTATTAGGACACCACGTACCTGCCGTGGCAGAAGGTGCCGCTCTAGGAAATTATCAATTCTTGCGTTACTTCTCCGACCAGCATAAGCGCCGTAACTCCCTTGTTCAACTCTTTGTTGAGGCTGACCATGAAGCTAAAGTGCAGGCACAAGCCGTTGCCGTAATGGGAACTGTTTTTGCGCGTGATTTAGTGAACACCCCAGTGATTGACCTCACAGCTACAGATTTGGCAAATGAAGCCAAGGCAGCAGGGAAGCGTCATGGTTTTTCAGTAGAAGTGTTGGAGAAGAAGCAGATTGAAAGTTTAAAAATGGGCGGCCTACTTGCCGTGAACTATGGCTCGACTGAACCGCCAGTATTCATCATCATGGAGCATAAACCGGCCAGAGCTACCAATGAAAAGCCTTTTGTATTGGTAGGAAAAGGGGTGGTTTATGATACCGGTGGTTTGAGCTTGAAGCCAACAAACTACATGGACGATATGAAGTCAGATATGGGCGGAGCTGCAGCGGTATTGGGTACGATGAGCGCTGTGGCGGAGGCGAATTTACCTCTTCACGTCATTGGCCTTGTTCCAGCGACAGATAACCGGCCCGGTGGAAATGCGGTAACTCCTGGTGATGTCATTACCATTTCTGACGGCACGACCGTTGAGGTGATGAATACCGATGCCGAAGGACGCTTGATTTTGAGCGATGCTTTGGTCTACGCGAAGCGATACAATCCAGAATTGGTCATTGACCTTGCCACTTTAACTGGTGCAGCAGCCCGCGCTATTGGCCACTACGCCGTCGTAGGAATGGGCAATGCCGGATCAGAAGCCATGAGCACCTTGCAAGCGAGTGGTTTGGCTACCCACGAACGCGTGGTTGAATTCCCGTTCTGGGACGAATACAAGGAACTGTTAAAGAGCCCTATTGCCGACATGAAAAACATCGGCGGTGCGGAAGCAGGTGCCATTACCGCAGGAAAGTTCTTGGAACACTTCACTGATTATCCTTACATTCACTTGGATATTGCTGGGCCTGCTTTCTTAAAGAAACGCCTCGGTTATCGCGTAGAAGGCGGAACAGGTGTTGGTGTCCGATTATTATTTGACTTCCTCAGCAAAAAATCTACCTAATGAGCGACGCACAAAATAACAATCCAAACAACAACGCCGGCAACGGAGATAACAAGGGAGGAGATCGCCGCAGACGCAATCGAGGCGGACGCAACCGCAGTAGAAATCGCAAGCCAAAAGGCGAAGGACAAGAACAAGTCCAAGGCGAGGCCAAAGAAGGTCAGGAACCACGTGAGCAAAATCAAGGAGGAAGAGGAAGAGATAGACGCAGCAGAAATAAAAAGCCTGCTAAAGTCGTCAAAGCACAGCCTGTTACAGAAGAGCTGAAAGAAAATCTTGAAGCGCAAGCCGATCTTTACGATATGAGCTTCGATACCCCGGAAGTCGAATGGAACGGGGGAGATGTTCTGACCAAGCCTATCGTTGGGATTACCTGTGGAGATTTGAACGGCATAGGTATGGAGATTATCATCAAAGCTTTAGAAGATAAAAGGGTCGCCGAACTATGTACACCCGTGGTCTTTGCCTCTGGCAAACTTGCTTCCTACCACCGCAATGCAATTGATAAGCGTGATTTCAACTTTAACGTTGTGGATTCTATAGAGCAAATCAAGGAGGGCAAGAATAACCTCATTTCAGTTTGGGAGGACAATTTAGAGCTAGAATTAGGCACCCCTACAGATGTGAGTGGAGCATATGCGCTGAAGAGTATTGATGCCGCTATTGAAGCTGCTAAAGCTGGACAAATCCATGCTATTGTAACGGCGCCCATTAATAAGCACAACATCGCGGAACAACATGAGGGCTTCCGAGGACATACCGGCTATTTGGCAGAGGCCTTTGGCAACGAAGTGTTGATGATCCTCGCCTCAGATTATGTTCGAGTGGCCACCGTTACTGGACACGTGCCTATTAAAGACGTTGCTGCATCATTGTCCCAGGAAAAGATCGAAAAGAGCGTTGCGTTATTGGTCCAGAGCTTGAAGCGAGATTTTGGGAAAGTGAAGCCGGCCATTGCTGTGCTTGGCTTGAATCCACATGCCGGCGAGATGGGAACTATTGGGAGCGAAGAGGCAGAATTAATTGCTCCGGCTATTGCGAACAGTCAAAAATTGGGCGCTATTGTAAAAGGTCCATATCCAGCCGACGGCTTCTTTGGGCAAGGCCATGAGGAGCGGTTTGACGCGGTTTTGGGGATGTACCACGATCAAGTGTTAATCCCATTCAAAAGTTTAGCCATGGGAACAGGGACCAATTTTACAGCAGGGCTAAGCGTTGTAAGAACTTCGCCAGATCACGGAACGGCCATGCACATTGCAGGACAAGGCAAAGCAGACCATACCTCAATCCAGCACGCCATCTTCATCGCCATTGAAACGGTTCAGGCTCAAATTCAATACGATGAGATGACCGCAAATCCTCTCCAAAAACAAAAAGAGAAGAATTAGAAGTTTTCAACAATTTGAATATCTTTGCACGCTCATTCAGAGATAATTGAAGTAGTGAAAACGAAGGACTTTGATATCGCCTTTATAGGCTTGTCCAACGGGGCACACGTCTTTGAGTTTGATCTGAATGATTCGTTCTTTGAACTTTTCGAGTATGACGAATATTCACAATTACGTGGAAAAGTCATCATGAAAATGGTAAAAAGCGAGACTGTTTTGGACCTCAACTTGAGTTTTTCGGGTAGCATCCAAGCACCTTGCGACGTGTCTAATGAGCCCTTCGAGCAGGCATTAAATAATGCATTTGATGTTCAGGTGAAGTTTGGTGATGCGTACAACGACGAAAATGAAGAGTTGTTGATTTTACCTTATGGCGAGCACGAGTTCAACATCGCACAAATGGTTTACGAACTTGTGGTGTTGAGTATTCCAGCAAAGCTATATGGACCGAACGCCGGTAACGGTATCGAGGATTACTTGGAAGAGGAAAAAGAAACGGATACGGACCCACGTTGGGACCAATTGAAAGACTTGTTAAATAAATAACGAATAGATAAATGGCACATCCTAAGCGCAGACAGTCTAGTACAAGAAGAGACAAGCGCAGAACGCACTACAAAGCGGCTGATCAGCAATTAGCTATCTGCCCAACCACTGGTGAAGCTCACCTATACCACCGTGCACACTGGCACGAAGGAAAACTATACTACAAGGGAAAGGTAGTAATGGAAAAAGCGTAAGCCCACTGTTTAACGCATTGATTGTTAAAAAAGTAGCCTTTTTTAGGGCTACTTTTTCTTTTTTAGGCACGTCTAGAAAAATCAATGGGCCTATTTTAGCCCCCACAATAACAAAGCTATGAAAGCAGCAATCACAGCTATCGGCGGATACGTTCCGGAATATGTGTTGACCAATGACGAATTGGCAACCATAGTGGACACCAACGACGAGTGGATCACTACAAGAACCGGGATCAAGGAAAGGCGCATTCTCAAGCCCGAAGAAGGTATGGGTGCTTCCTACCTCGCCATTAAAGCGGTAGAGGCCATGAAAGCCGAATACGGGGTGCGCGTAGATGATGTTGATTTAGTCATTCTAGCTTCTGTAACGCCAGATATGCCCGTGGCCATCACCAGTGCTTATATCGCACAAGAAATTGGTGCCACAAACGCTTACGCCTTCGACCTTCAAGCTGCCTGTTCTTCTTTCCTATACGCTGTAAGTAATGCGGCCGCTTACATTGAATCTCGTAAATACAAGAAGGTGTTAGTCGTAGGTTCTGATGTGATGAGTTCTATTGTAGATTATACCGATCGAACTACATGTATTCTTTTCGGTGATGGTTGTGGTGTCGCACTAATGGAGCCAAACGAAGGCGGCCTTGGAGTGCAAGACGAATTGCTTCGTACTGATGCGACGGGAAGAGATTTCCTGCGCATTGAAGCTGGTGGTTCTTTCCTGCCTCCTTCTCACGAAACCATAGACAAAAAACAGCACGCCATTCGCCAAGAGGGTCAGAGCGTATTCCGCTTTGCGGTAAGCCGAATGGCCGATACTTCAGCCGAGTTGTTGGAAAAGAACGGTTTGACTGGCGATGATGTGGCTTACTTGGTCCCTCACCAAGCTAATTTGAGAATTATTGATGCCACTGCACGTCGCATGGGACTTACTAATGATAAAGTCGTGGTCAATATTCAAAATTACGGAAATACTACCTCTGCGACCATTCCACTGGGACTTTGGGACTTCAGAGATAAGTTTAAGAAGGGTGATAATATCTTCTTCGCAGCCTTCGGTGGCGGATTTACATGGGGGGCCATGTGGATCAAATGGGCCATCGATAAAAAATAACTCGTACATTCATATTCTTAAATAACACACGAACATGGACTTGAAAGAAATCCAAGCACTCATCAAATTCGTTGCTAAAAGCGGCGCTCAAGAAGTGAGTCTAGAAACTGAAGACTTCAAGATCAACATTAAAACAGGTTCTGATGCGGAACAACCAACCATCATTCAAGCGGTGGCTCCACAAGCACCTGTAGCTATGACTGCGGCTCCAGTGCCAGCAGCTGCGGCTCCAGCGCCAGCAGCAGAAGCTCCAGCGGCAGAAGCTCCAGCAGATGATAATAACAACTACATCACTGTAAAATCGCCAATGATCGGTACGTTCTACCGCAGCGCAAGCCCAGAAGCAGATGCTTTTGTAAAGGTAGGCGACGAGGTGAAAACGGGTGACGTTGTTTGTATCATCGAAGCGATGAAGCTCTTCAACGAGATCGAAAGTGAGGTTAGCGGAAAGATTGTTAAGGTCTTGGTCGACGACCAAACGCCAGTAGAATACGATCAGCCATTGTTCTTGGTCGATCCGTCATAAGAACGAAACCTTACAGGTATGTTTAAAAAAGTACTCATTGCCAACCGTGGTGAGATTGCCCTTCGCGTTATTCGTACGTGTAAAGAAATGGGCATCAAAACGGTGGCTGTTTATTCAAAAGCGGATGCAGATTCACTGCACGTAAGATTCGCAGATGAGGCGGTTTGTATAGGCCCTGCAGCTTCTTCGGAAAGTTATTTGAGCATCCCAAATATTATTTCTGCGGCAGAGATTACGAATGCCGATGCCATTCACCCGGGCTATGGCTTCTTGAGTGAAAATGCAAAATTCTCTCGCATTTGTGAGGAGCACGGTATTAAGTTCATCGGCGCTACTGCAGAACAAATTGAAAAAATGGGGGACAAGGCTACGGCCAAGGAAACCATGAAAGAAGCCGGTGTCCCTTGTGTTCCTGGTTCTGAGGGGATTCTCGAAACCTATGAAGATGCCGTTAGTACGGCTCGTGAAATAGGATACCCGGTTATGATGAAGGCAACTGCCGGTGGTGGTGGTAAGGGTATGCGCGCTATTTTGGAAGAAGGCCAACTTGAAGATGCTTGGAAAAGCGCACGTCGTGAGGCCGCAGCGGCCTTTGGAAACGACGGCATGTATATGGAGAAGCTCATTTTGGAGCCGCGCCACATTGAAATTCAGGTGATCGGTGATGCCTACGGTAAGGCTTGTCACTTGAGCGAGCGTGATTGTTCGGTACAACGTCGCCATCAGAAATTGGTCGAAGAAACGCCATCTCCATTTATGACGGACAAACTCCGTAAGAAGATGGGTGATGCGGCGGTAAAAGCGGCTGAATTCATCAAATACGAAGGTGCCGGTACGGTTGAGTTCTTGGTAGATAAGGACCGCAACTTCTACTTCATGGAAATGAACACGCGTATTCAAGTCGAGCACCCTATTACTGAGCAGGTAGTTGGATTCGATTTGATACGTGAGCAAATTAAAGTGGCCGCAGGAGAGAAAATTTCAGGCAAGAATTACTTCCCAGAAATGCACAGTATTGAGGTTCGTATCAACGCAGAAGATGCGTTCAATGACTTCCGTCCTTCGCCAGGTGCTATTGCCTCATTCCATGCTCCGGGAGGCCATGGGGTCCGCCTAGACACACACTGTTACAGCGGCTACGTTATTCCTCCGTTCTACGATTCTATGATCGCTAAGTTGATAGTAACGGCTCGTACACGTCCCGAAGCTTTGGATAAACTAGAGCGTGCTCTAGACGAGTTTATCGTAGAGGGAATTAAAACGACTATTCCTTTCCACCAACAGTTGTTGGACAACGAAAACTTTCGCAAAGGGGTCTACACGACCAAATTCATGGAAGATTTCGAGTTGGTGGCTGAATAATAATCCTCCAAATAAAAACCCCCGCGCCGATGGCGCGGGGGTTTTTTGTACTCAAAATTTTTTCCTTAGAACAACTTCCGAGGTGCATGACAATAGGGTGTTCCGCTTTTGTTATCATAATAATCCTGATGGTAGTTTTCTGCCGAGTAAAACTCAGCCGCAGGCAAGATCTCTGTCGCGACATTATATCCTTTCTGGATCAACAAGTCCTTTAATAGCTGCGCCGTTTCACGTTGCGCTTCGTTTTGGAAAAACACTGCACTGCGGTATTGGGGACCTATGTCCGGGCCTTGACCGTTGCGCTGGGTAGGGTCGTGGGTTTCAAAGAATACTCGGGCCAATGCTTCAAAGCTTACCTGAGCCGGGTCGAAAACCACGTGTACGGCTTCATAGTGTCCTGTGCGTTTGGTACACACCTCACGATACGACGGGTTCTTTACAAATCCCCCGGTATATCCACACGTGGTGGCGATGACTCCGGGTACTTTTTGCAAGTAGAATTCGGTCCCCCAAAAACAACCTGAGGCTAATACAGCCACTTCCTGACCTGCTTCAGCCGCAGGAATAGTCGCCATAGCATATGGATCTAACATTTTCGATTTTATTTGTGCATTGCAGCTCGACAGCCCTACGACGGCGAGCAATAAAAGTTTCCAATTCATGGTAGTAATAACGCAAAAATTGGACCTATTGTTTCTTAAAAATCGCTTATCCGATAAAGCCTTTGGTCATCAGAACTTCTGCAATTTGGACGGTGTTGGTCGCTGCCCCTTTGCGAAGGTTGTCGCTCACAATCCACATGTTAAGGCCACGATCGGTGGTGAAGTCGCGACGCAATCGGCCCACAAAAACATCATCTTTGCCTTCGGCCATCAAAGGCATGGGGTAGGTGTTGAATTCCGGGCGGTCCTGCAAGGTTACCCCAGCCGTCTCGCTCAAGATTTTACGCACTTCCTCCAAGGTGAAATCGCGCTCAAACTCCACATTCACACTTTCGCTGTGCCCTCCCTGAACAGGAACACGTACGGCAGTAGCCACAAGTTTAATGCCCGCATCACCGATGATTTTCACGGTTTCGTGTGTCATTTTCATCTCCTCCTTCGTGTAGTCGTTATCCAAGAACACATCACAATGTGGAATGCAATTGCGGTCGATCTTGTACGGATAAACCATCTGAGGATCCTCGCCATTGCGCTCGCCCTCTAGCTGATCTGCAGCCGCTTTCCCAGTGCCTGTAACGCTTTGATAAGTACTCACAATCACACGTTGCGCACCAAAAGCTTGGTGAAGAGGGTTCAAGGCAACGACTAATTGGATCGTAGAACAGTTCGGATTTGCGATGATCATATCGCCCTCTTCGAGGACATCAGCATTGATTTCAGGTACGACCAATTTCTTGTCGGCGTCCATGCGCCAAACACTAGAGTTGTCGACCACACGCGTGCCTGCAGCAGCAAATTTTGGAGCCCACTCCAAAGAAGTGGCGCCACCTGCAGAGAACAAGGCCACATCTGGAGCTGAAGCCAAGGCATCGGCCAAGCTCACGACGGTGCATTCCTGTCCGCCAAAGGCGACTTTCTTACCTACGCTCCGCGCCGAGGCTACGGGAATTAATTCCGTAACCGGGAAACTACGCTCCGCCAATACTTTCAAAATGATTTGGCCCACCATTCCAGTAGCGCCCACAACCGCGACTCTCATAAAATGTCTTAACTTAAATAGAACCCCACAAAACTAATTCTAATCCGCCTTATGAACTACACCTTGTTTCGAAGTGTACGAACACTTATGTTTTGCCTCATTTTAAACAGCCCACACTGCCAATCAACCCTAATTTCGGACTCCCTCCTGACCAAAAATCCCCTTTGGTTGGGAGATACCGCTTGGATGAGTTTCACCAGTGAAGGCCTGCGTACCAATGCTCCTGGAGCCGGGTCACTACATTGGTCCCTGCCCCTCAAACGCCTCAATTAACGCCCAATGGCGGCTCAACATCTCCCTTGACTTCAACCCCTCTTCCAGTAATTTTTGCGAGGTCCAATTCATCGACGGAACCAAGGGACAATACCTCCTACAACTCTCCGGCAACTCTTCCGATGCCCTCAGCCTACTCCTACGTCGACCCGGCCGGCTCCTCCACCCCCTAGTCGATGGACATGTTTTACCAACGGCAAAAAAAGGCATTATTCCGTTTGTTTTGGCCCCGCAGAGTTGGGGCGTAGGATACTTACATTCAGGGATTTACTGGGTGCAATGCCGGATAGAGGGGCCAAGCGGAACACAAAAAAATATTCTGCCTTTATCAATCTATAATCCATAGTTTTCGCCTTTATTAAATAACTGCGGGTTAAGGACGCCACTCTCCAACGCGCCTCCAAAAATGAGCCTCAACAAGTCTTATTACCTAAAAGGGGGGCGGTCAGGGTGTGTTCGTATTGGGGGAAGATTGGCGTTGGTACTCGTGTATTATATGCCCTATCTAACCTCTAATACTAAGGCCTTATTCCAAAGAAAGGGCGTAACTTTACACAAATTCTTAAGCGAAGATTTGCTATGAAATTCGGTGTCATCACCTTCCCAGGGTCAAATTGTGACCAAGACATGATTTACGTATTGGAAACCATCATGGGTTACGAAACTGTGAACCTATGGCACAAAGACACCGAC